>Ga0075163_10005303_pt1 | contig 17197 bp, 19 predicted proteins | sample JI1023141ADNA_FD_71478 | JGI IMG/M metagenome (GOLD analysis project Ga0075163, IMG submission 71478) | Wastewater effluent complex algal communities from Wisconsin, to seasonally profile nutrient transformation and Carbon sequestration -... | ecosystem: Engineered > WWTP > Effluent > Algae...
AGCCCTCCGGAAAGACGCATCGGATTGACACCGGACTCACCGGCCCAATACGACAAGGGTGAGCCATTGAGCACCACCGGCCCGACCAGACCGGCGCAGTCTGCGGACAGTAGCGTCACCGCCCACCCAGCCTGACAGTTGCCATAGAGCACAGGAGGCTTGCCAGGATGGCGTAGTGCGACCTCTTCGACGAAGCTCCGCAGCACATGCAACACGTCTGCCAGGGTCTGCCCCAGAGTCGGCTCCGGAAAGAAGATGACGAAATAAACCGGATGGCCTTCGCGCATGGCCATTCCGACTTCAGAGTCGCGCTTGAAACCGCCAATCCCAGGGCCATGGCCGGCGCGTGGATCTACGACGATGACCGGCGGTTTGTCAGGGTCGACGCAGTCGTCCCAGCAATGCTCGTCGATTTCGGTGATGCGCAGCAGTGCATAGTTGACTGGCCGCTCGAGGCGGCGCGCGTCCAGCAGCGTTTCGTGCTTGAAATCCAGAAGCGGCGGCAACCCGGCTCGCTCGTGCTCAAGCATGTTGTTCGCGCGCTGGCGAAGCGTGTCCCAGAAAAGTACCGTGCGTTCGAGGAAGTCCCGCTGGTAGTCGAAAAAGTCCAGTGCCGACAGTGCCTGAGTTGCCGGGGTCTGTTCGCCAGCGGCATGGCCGTGGTGATGCAGGTGTTGGTTCATGCCCATGCCTTTGTTGAGTTATCTCGTTTCTTGACCTTGCCATCGCAGCAAGGTCAAGCTCTTTTTCTTGTGGACGCATTCGGCCCGCACTGGTCCATGCCCCGATGGCTAACGGGACAAAGACTGGCGGTACTGGACATTGATTTCATCGTGGCGGCGCTGTATCTCGGGCGGCCATTGCGCCTTGATCCATGACAGCACGGCCACGATCTCGCCGTCGCTCAGCACACCGCCGTAGATGGGCATGGCCGTGCGGTAGTCGGGCTGATTGATCAACCGGGCCAGTCCCTGCTGGGTGATGGCGAACAGTTGCGCGTCGGGATGGTGCCAGGTGTGGCCGCTCGCGTCGTGGGGCGGCGCCGGCAGCAGGCCATCGGGCCCTCGATCACGCCAGCGGGGCTGGCCCTCGCCCTTGGCGCCATGGCAGACCGCACATTGTTGCGCGTAGATGCGCTCGCCGACGCGCAGCACCTGGGGATCATCGAGGCGCAGGCTGTGCGGCGGCGGCACCGCTTGCCGGTCGCTGGCGCGCAGGGAAGAGTAACCTGCCCCTGCGACCAGCAGCAAGGCCAGCAATCCCGCGGCCCCCAGGACCAGCGGTTTCAACGTCATCGCAACTTCCTTGGTTTCATGTTCATGGCCACATTCGGGTCATCGGATGCGTCGCTCAAGGCTGCGCTCTTGCGCCCCGGCGCGGAATGAAGCGTGGCACGCGGTGCGCATACTCCTGCCAGTCTTGTCCAAAACGGCGTGCACTTTCCTGCTCCTCGTTGTGCGCCAGGCGGGCATACATCAGCACCAGCACTGGGAACATCAGCAGCGTCAGCAAGGTCGGCCATTGCAGGAGAAAGCCGAACATGATCAGGACGAAGGCGATGTACTGCGGATGCCGCACCCAGGCGTAAACACCGGTGTGCGCCAGCCGCCCCTGCCGCTGGGCCTCATAGAGCACGGGCCAGGCCGCGGCCAGCAGCCAGAAGCCGCCGCCAATGAACAGGTAGCTGAGGATATGGAACGGCCCAAGATGCGGGTCGCCGCCCCAGCCGAACAGCAACTCCAGCAGGTGACCGGCGTTGTGGTTCAGCAGGTCCACGCCCGGGAGCTTCTGGCCCAGCCAGCCCGACAGGAAGTAGATAGTCAGCGGGAAGCCATACATCTCCACGAACAGCGCCACGATGAAGGCCGTGAACGCCCCGAAACTGCGCCAGTCGCGCGCACTGGCCGGCTTGAAGAAGCTAAAGGCGAACATGACGAAGATCGCCACGTTGAGCACGACCAGGGTCCAGAGGCCATACGACGATCCCGTGTGCTCCATGGCCTCAGCTCCGGTCGGAGTTTTGTCCAGTCCCCTGGCCGGGGACCCCGGAGCCACCGCCGTGCCCGCCGTGCCCGCCATGGCCGCCATGGCCCTTGTGCATGAAGACATGCATCAGCGGGCAGGCCAACAGGAAGGCATAGAGCCACCATTGCGCCAGGTGGGCACGGTGTTCGGTCCATAGGAAGTACCCGGCGACGGCGCCGAACACGAGCAAGCCGATGGCATAGCGCGAGCGCCAGAACCCGCCGGCCTGCACACCCTGCGGATGGGATGCATGGTCATGGGTCACGATGGGCTCCTCACTTTGCTGATGGCTTGGAAGGAGCAGAGGCCGGTGGCATGGACATTCGATCCATCATCATCTGCATCATCGACTCCATCATGTCCATGCGCTTTTCCATCATCTGCGGGTCGTGCTGCATGCCGGCCATGCCGGCGGGCGGGTTGCCCGATGCCATCTGTCCGTGCATCGACTCCATCATGCGCATGCCGTCCTGCATGGTCTTCATGTGTTCGGCCATCAATGCCTTGCGCTCCTGGGGCGTCTTGGCGGCGGCCATCTTCTCGTGCATGGCCCGCATGCGTTGTTCCATCGCGGCCATCATGTCCGGGCTGATGGCCTGCGATGGCGGTGCGGCAGCCGGCGCCGGCGCCGGAGCCGGAGCCGGCGCCGGCGCTGCTGCCGCGGGGGCAGTCGTTTCCGCCGGGTGGTGGTCCTTGTGCTCGTCGGCGCCTTGGGCCAGCACGCCGACGGAGGCGGCGGCGACACAGAGACCGATCAGCGAGTGGCGAATGTGAATCATGATGCTTCCTTGTTGCGGTGGAGGGGGACTAGGGCTGCCGCGTCCGGCGGCACGGCGCGGTTGTGACTCTGCTCAGCGCGCGGGCTGGATGTCGGTGACGATCATCTTCCCGCCTTCCTGGACGACCACGAATTGCACCTTGTCGCCGGGCTTGAGCTTGGCGAGCTGGCCCTTGTCGCGAACGGTGAAGACCATGGTCATTCCTGGCATGTCCAGGTTCTTGATTTCTCCATGCTTGAGGGTGATCTTGCCGTTGTCCGGATCGACCTTCCTGACCTCGCCATCGGTCATGGAGTCCGACGCAGGCGCAGCCACCTGGCCTGGACTGGGGCTGACCTGGGCATGGCCCGCCATCGGCACGGCAAGGCCCATAGCCAGGGCGGAGAGGGTGAGCAGACGTTGGATGGTGTTCATGGCGAACTCCGGGTGAATGGGTGGATCGATAGCTTGGGTCGGCCCGGCCGTGGCGGGGTGCACGGTGTTCAGGCCATCACTTGCGGCCCACCTTGATGGCGCCCTTCATGCCGGCCTCGTAGTGGCCCGGTATCAGGCAGGCGAAATCGACGACACCCGCCTTGGTGAACTGCCAGACGATCTCGCCCTGCTTGCCCGGCTCCAGGGTGATCTTGCTGGGCTCGTCGTGCTCCATGTCGGGGAATTTCCTCATCTGCTCCAGGTGCTCCAGCAGTTCCGCCTGGGTGCCGAGGCTGAGTTCGTGCTTGACCTGCCCGGTGTTCTTGACGATGAAGCGGACGGTCTCGCCCTTTTTGACTGCCAGGTCGGAGGGCGTGAAGCGCATCTTGTCGCTCATCTCGATGGTGATGGTGCGGCTGGCCTTGGCGGCGACGCCGGGCTTGCCAATGGCCGTCTCGCCACCCTCATCATGGCCATGGCCGCCCGCATGGTTGCCGCTGGCAAAGGCTGCCCCCGATGCGGCCAGCGCAAGCATGGCGAAGAGTTGAGCAATGGTGGATCGCGTGAATTTCATGGGTGTTCTCAGGTTGAAAATCGAAGGGGAGATTCAATGCTCGCCATGCGAAGTGGGCTTGCGCACCTTGACTTCGGTCGGCGTTGCCGGCTTGCGCTCGCGCGGCATGGACTGGCCGCCTTCCGCACTGAAACGCGCCGGCTCAGCCATGGGGCCGGTGTACTCATGCGCCACCGTGCCGGCGGGATGCTTGAACCAGCCCGGGTTCGTGTAGTCGCCCGGCTTCTGGTCACGGCGCACCTTGAGCACGCTGAACATGCCGCCCATCTCCACCGACCCGAACGGACCTTCACCGGTCATCATCGGGATGGTGTTGTCGGGAATCGGCATTTCCATCTCCGTCATGTCGGCCATGCCGCGTTCGCCCATGACCATGTAGTCGGGGATCAGCTTGTTGATCTTCTTGGCCAAGCCGCTGTGGTCCACGCCGATCATCGTCGGCACGTCGTGCCCCATGGCATTCATGGTGTGGTGACTCTTGTGGCAGTGGAAGGCCCAGTCGCCCTCCGCGTCGGCGACGAATTCGATTTGACGCATCTGTCCCACCGCCACGTCGGTGGTCACTTCGGGCCAGCGCGCGCCCTTGGGCGTGGGGCCGCCGTCGGTCCCCGTGACCGCAAACTCGTGACCATGCAGGTGCATGGGATGGTTGGTCATGGAAAGGTTGCCCATGCGGATGCGCACCTTGTCGCCCAGGCGGACATTGAGCGAATCTATGCCCGGAAATACGCGGCTGTTCCAGGTCCACAGATTGAAGTCGGTCATCTCGGCGACCTTGGGCGTCGCCGCTCCCGGCTCGATGTCGTAGGCGCTGAGCAGAAAGCAGAAGTCCCGCTGCACGTCGTCGATCAGCGGGTGCCTGGCTTTCGGGTGCGTGACCCAGAAGCCCATCATGCCCATGGCCATTTGCACCATCTCGTCGGCGTGCGGGTGGTACATGAAGGTGCCCGGGCGGCGCGCAACGAACTCGTAGACAAAGGTCTTGCCGGACGGAATGGCCGGCTGCGTCAGACCGGTCACGCCATCCATGCCGTTGGGCAGGCGCTGGCCGTGCCAGTGCACGGCTGTGTGCTCGGGCAGCCTGTTGGTGACGAAGATGCGCACGCGGTCGCCCTCCACCACTTCGATGGTCGGGCCGGGACTCTGACCGTTGTAACCCCACAGGTGGGCCTTCATGCCTGGGGCCATTTCGCGCACCACCGGTTCGGCCACCAGGTGAAACTCCTTGACGCCCTGGTTCATCCGCCAGGGCAGCGTCCAGCCGTTGAGCGTGACCACGGGGCTGTAGGGGCGGCCCGAATCGGGCATCAGTGGCGCCATGGTGTTCGGGCTGGACTGAATCACCGGCTCGGGCAAGGCTGCCATCGATACACGGCTCACCGCGCTGGCCGCCACGGCGCCACCTGCAATACCGGCAAACTTGAAAAAATCTCTTCTGGATGTCATGGCAATCGTCTCTACATCATTGACCGGCATCCGCGTCGCTGGGTGCGCTGGATGTGACTGACAACGTGATGTTCGTGGGGCGCCCGATCACGGATGCCTGCAGGGCGGCATCGGCCAGCCAGAATTGCTGCTGTGCGTCCAGGGCCGCAGTGACGGCACCGACCTGGTCCCGCGCATCGGCGAGCAGTTCGAACACGCTGATCAGCATGCCGTTGTAGCGAAGCTGGTTCTCCTCGGCGATCACCTTGCGCACCGGCACCACTTCGTCGCGGTAATGCCGCGCCACGTCGTAGGCCGTCCGATAGGCCGAATAGCTTTCACGCAGGCTGGACCCTGCGGCACGCGCTGCCGCTTCGAGCTGGTTGGCGGCCGCCAGCGTTCGGGCGTTCATCGCATCGCGCTGCATGCCGCCCCAGTCAAAGACGGGCAGGCGCACCGCGATCTCCCAGCCGCGTGCGGTGGTGCGGGTTCCCGCCGCGTTGTCGAAGGCGGTATCGTGGCGCCCGGCGAGTTCGATATCGGTGAAGCTGGTCACCATGTTCAAGCCCTGGGCCTTGGCCGCGGCATCCAGCGCGGCCTGCGCGAGGCGGATGTCCAGACGTGCCTTGGTAGCCAGCGAGCCAACCGCCTGCGGATCCAGCGGCTGCCCGGGAAGATCGGACAGACGTTCGGGCAGCTTCAGCGCTTGCGCTTGGCTCTCATCCAGCCCCAGCAAGCGCACCAGTTCTTCCTGGCGGGCCGTGACCCGGTGCTGGGCCTCACTCAGCCGGGTGGCGGCATCGGCATAGAAAGCCTGCTCGCGCGCGCGGGTGATGCGGTTGAAGTTGCCCACGCCTTGCATGCGCCGGGCCAATTCGGCGCCCGCTTCGGCGCTGTCATAGACCTGCTTGGCATACTGGAGCGCCTGCTGTGCGGCCACGGCCCGCACCCAGGCCTGGCGTACCTGGGTGACCTGGTCCACCACGTTGCCGGTCAAGCGCAATTGAGATTGCTCGATACGCCGGGTGGCAATACCGTACCGGGTCTGCAAGGTCAGCAGATCCAGCAGGCCAAACCAGAGAGCGCGGCTCAAGCCCAGTTCCGGACCGGCCGTCATGCGCTCGAAATCAAAGATGGGATTGGCAATCCGCCCCGTCTGGGCGGCATCGGCCGACTCCGCCCAGCCTTGCGCCAGCAAGGCCTGCAGCGATGGGCTGTTGGTCAAGGCCAGTTGCACGGCCTCCTTCTGCCCCAAGGGCTGCGCCAGCAGGGCTTGAGCGGCTTGCGCACGCCGGTCGCGTTCCTCCTGGGTGCGTGCCAGTGCCAGTTTGCCTTCGGTGAAGCCGCCCGCTTCGTCGTTGACGCGGCCAATGTTCTGCTCCAGGCTGACGCTGGCACATCCGGTCAATACCGCCAGCCCGAGTGCAGACAGGGCGAGTTTGGCGTGCGAGGCACGCAAACGCATCATGGCGTGCCCCCACCGTGATGGCCCGCATGCGGGTCGCTGGAGGGGGCAACATCCTTGACGGACGCGGGCTTGCCCGTCTTGATTTCCTTGGCATAGGCGCGCCAACCGCCGATTTGGCCCACGCGATCATTGGCTTGACGCCAGGATTGCACCTGTTGATCCGCATAGGCCTGGTACGCACCGATGGCGGACGAATACTGCAGCTTCGTCGGCAGGGAAGGCTGGGAGGCTTCGGTATCTGCCGGGGCTTGCGCAAAAGTCGCCCCTGCGAATAACGCCAGTATCCAAGGCAACAGGGCCCTGAAGGATGGCAGGTGATGGGAATGAGCCATGGTCTCCTCTGAAAGCATCTCTGATTTCACGTCGGAGATTCTGAAGAGCCCGCCCTTTCAGCAAGATGTTTACAGCATTACATTCTTGTCAGCTTCATGTCGGCAGGCCTTACACGCGGCACACTTGCGCCAGAACTGCAAAGGAGCCGAACCGGTGAAGATATTGATCGTCGAAGACGAGCCCAAGACGGGCGAGTATTTGCGCCAGGGCCTGAGCGAGGCCGGGTATGTGGCGGACCTGGTGCCCAATGGCACCGATGGGCTGCACATGGCCTTGCACGGTGCCTACGACCTCGTGATCCTGGATGTCATGCTGCCCGGGCTGAACGGCTGGCAGGTGCTGCAATCGCTGCGTGAGCGAGGCCTGCAAATGCCAGTGCTGTTCCTGACCGCACGCGACCAAGTCGAAGACCGTGTGAAGGGACTGGAGCTTGGCGCCGACGACTATCTGGTCAAACCGTTCTCGTTTGCGGAACTGCTGGCCCGCGTGCGCATCATCTTGCGCCGTGGCCCGGCGGGCAACGAAGGCACCATGTTGCGCGTCGCCGATCTGGAGCTGGATCTGCTGCGCCGCCGGGTCTCGCGCAACGGCAGGCGCGTGGATCTGACGGCCAAGGAGTTCGGCCTGCTGGAACTGCTGATGCGCCGCCATGGCGAGGTGCTGCCGCGCTCCCTGATCGCTTCGCAGGTGTGGGACATGAACTTCGACAGCGACACCAACGTCATCGAAGTGGCGATGCGCCGACTGCGCATGAAGATTGACGAGGGCCACGCGGTCAAGCTGATCCAGACCGTGCGCGGCATGGGCTATGTGCTCGACGTGCCGCAGGAGGAGTAGGTGGCGTTGCGGGTTCGTTGGGGCCGGTTGCCACTGACGCGGCGCCTGACCTTGCTGTTTACCGCCGTGGCGGCCTCGGTGGTGCTAGGGCTGGGCGCATTGTTTCTGGTCGAGACTGAGCGGCATTTCGTCGAGCTCGATCGGATGGCGCTGAAAGACAAGCAACACCTGATCGAGGAAATTCTGCGCAATGCCAACTCGGCGGACGACGCTCGCCGGCGACTGGGCGAGGCGCTGAGCTATCACCATGATCTCTACGCCCAGGTCCAGGATGGACAAGGAGCGGTGGTCTTTCAATCCCGAGGGTTCATCCCCACCATGCACGGCGACAAGCCCCTGAGCGCCGGTGAAAATAGGGTGTTTGGGGTGTGGTGGCACGACGGTGCCCGGTTCCATACGCTGGTCTTCAAGGCCGCCCCTGCCTACTCCAGCACCCCCCTGATGGTCTGGATCGCCGCGGATACGGATCATCACACGCAGTTTCTCGACCGCCTGCGGCGCAGCCTCGCCCTGTATGTGCTCGCTGCCATCGCCATCTGCGGCCTGCTCTCGTGGTTCGCCGCGCGCCAGGGGCTGGCGCCCTTGCGCGACATGAAGTCACGGGCTGCCAAGGTGACGGGGCAGAAGCTTGGCGAGCGCATGCCCGTGCAGGCCGTACCGGTGGAAATGGCCGACCTGGCGCAAGAGCTGAACCGCATGCTGGATCGGCTGCAGGAGGACTTCCAGCGCCTGACCGATTTTGCGTCCGACCTCGCGCACGAACTGCGCACTCCCATCAGCAATCTGCTGACCCAGACCCAAGTGGCGCTGGCGACCAAGCGCGATGCCGCAACCTACCGCGACATCCTGGCATCGAACGCCGAGGAATTTCAGCGGCTGGCGCGCATGGTGTCCGACATGCTGCTGCTGGCCAAGACCGAGCGCGGCGTGGATCTGCCGCACAAGGAGCGGTTTTCCGCCCGCCAGGACGGGCTGGCGCTGCTCGACTTCTACGAGGCCGTGGCCGAGGAAAAGCGCATCCGGCTGCGGGTGGAAGGCGATGGCGAGATCGAAGGCGACCGCCTGATGTTTCGCCGCGCGGTCAGCAACCTGCTGTCCAACGCCCTGCGCCACGCGTCCGAGGCCGGCGACGTCACTATCCGCATCACCGCCACCGCACAGGCCACGACGGTGGCCGTGGAGAACACCGGTGCCGACATCGACGCCAAGATTCTGCCCCGGCTGTTCGACCGCTTCTACCGCGCCGATGCTTCCAGGACCCATCCGGACACCGACGGATCGGGCTTGGGTCTGGCCATCACGCGCGCCATCGCCGAGGCTCACGGCGGCCGCGTCACAGCGACGTCAGGTCAGGGTCGCACCTGCTTCACCCTGGTGTTTCCACATCACATTGCAAAGCTCTCAAGCTGACAACAAACTCATCGGGCCGTCTAGATTCTGTTGGGGTGCGCTCCCTACGATGAACACATCTCCTCAACGCCTAACCAAGGCATGGGAGATGCAAGTTTCATCCACCTTTGTAAGGAGCTTCAATCATGACCCAACAACGCCTCTCCCTTTCTTCCATGATCGCCGCCGCGGCCGCGGTGGCTGCCCTGGGACTTCCAGGGATGGCTTCGGCAGCGTACGAGCATCCGGCCAACAACCAAGCTGGCGTAGTCGTTCACCCGGAACACTTCAAGAGCGAGAAAACGCGAGGGCAAGTCAGCGCGGAGACCAAGGCTGCCATGCAACAAGGCCGCATCTCTTACGGCGAAAGCAACTACCCGAGCTTCCTACTCGATGCAGGTCCTGGCAAGACGCGTGGGCAAGTGATCAACGAACTGCGCAGCGAATCACCGGCCGAACGCGATGCGCGTCTGCGCCTTTACCCCGGAGGTTGATTCTCCTGCTGCTACGCCAGCATCTTTGGGGCGGCTGTTCAAGGGACATGCGATGGCGACACCCGATGTCTCTTGAAACAGTGCTGCTTGCGACCGTGCCTGGCAAGCGACCTCAAGCGCCAACTGCGCGAGAAACCGTACAACAAAAGCCGTCCACGCCCCGCATGCCCGTCGGCTCGGTTGGCGTGGACGGCTTCGCCGATGGCTACCGGCGCGCACCCAACGGCGCGCTGCGGGTGCTGATGGATCAAAGCAGCCCGTGCATATGATGGTCGAATCGACGGGCCGGCTGGCGTCGCGGCTGGCGGCGGTTCCAAACGAATCAGGCCCAGCCCGTAGCGAACCGTCTCGGTTGGAACAGGATGATGGTCGATTCTTGAGGTGCGCCCAGATTGTGTGCATGCACCCGCGAGAAATCACCATTGAGCTCTGGAGGCCGTCACATGGCGAACCACGAATTCCTCACCCGCCGCGGCTTCATGAACGGCGTCGGCATGGGCACTGCGGCACTGCTGGCTGGCTTGCCGCAAGCCGAAGCCGCACTCGGAATGCAAGGCGGAAGCGATAGCTTTGAACCGGACGTTGCTCTGGAGCTGACCGCTCGACCGCGCAATGCTTCGCTGCGCCCGGGGCGCGCGACATCCGTATGGTCCTACGAGGCGCGCGTGCTGCAAGGGGATCCGGCAAGCGTGCAAGAGCTGCCCGACAACTACCTGGGCCCGATCCTGCGCCTGCGGCGCGGCCAAAAAGTCCGCATCGATTTCGTCAACCGGCTGGACCAACCGAGCACCGTGCACTGGCACGGCCTGCACGTCCCCGACACCATGGACGGGCATCCGCGCTTTGCGATCGGGCCGGGCGAGCGTTATCGCTACGAGTTCGAAGTGCGCAACCGTGCCGGTACTTACTGGTATCACCCCCATCCCCACGGCCATACGGGCGAGCAGGTGTATTTCGGCCTTGCCGGCCTGCTGCTGGTAAGCGATGACGAGGAGCAGGCGCTGCCCCTGCCACGCGGCGAATACGATGTGCCGATCGTCATTCAGGATCGCAGCTTCGACGACGGCAACCAGTTCCGCTACCTCAGCGGCACCGGGCCGACTGCGCGCGGCGACGCATCCGGCGCGCCGTCTGCACCGGGCAACACGATGGGCGGTCGGGGAATGATGGGCGGCATGATGGGTCGCGGAGCGATGATGTCGGGCGGCATGGGCGGCATGATGACGCGCATGATGGGGTTCCTTGGTGACACCATCCTCGTCAACGGCCGCCCGGACGCATCGATCGAGGTCGCTACGCACCCCTATCGGCTGCGCATCCTGAACGGCTCCAACTCGTGCATCTACAAGTTGGCGTGGCAGGACGGCCGGCCACTTACCGTGATCGGCACCGATGGCGGGCTGCTGGAGCGGCCGGTGCACAAGGACTACGTGATGCTGGCCCCCGCCGAGCGCATTGAGCTGTGGGCCGACTTCAGCAAGGACGATCTGGGCACGCAGCTCACGATGATGAGTCTTGCGTTCGAAGGCGCCATGGGGCGCATGATGGGCATGATGGGTGGCGGCTCCATGGCAAGCGCGATGGGCGGCTCGTCGCTGGCCGCTGGTGCACGGTTTCCGATATTCACGGCCAAGGTTGCGCGCAAGACGAACGAGTCGCTCGAACTTCCCGATCGGCTGTCTGCGATCTCCTGGCCGCGCCTGCAGGATGCGGTCAACCGTGCCAAGCCAAGAACATTCCGCATCACGATGGCGCAGATGCAATGGGGCTTCAACAGCCGCAGCTTCGAGATGACGGCCGTGGCGCCCAATGAAGTCGTGAAGCTGGGAACCACGGAGGTTTGGGAGTTCGCCAACGACAGCGGCATGATGACAATGGCCCATCCGATCCACGTGCACGATCAGCAATTTCAGGTGCTGGAGCGACGTCACGGCGCGGGCAACAGCGGCGTGCGCGATGGTTACGTCGATCAAGGCTGGAAAGACACCGTGCTGGTGATGCCAGGTGATCGCGTGAAGCTTTTGATGCGTTTCGCCGACTATCCAGGGCTCTACCTCTACCACTGCCACATGCTGGAGCATGAGGATCTGGGCCTGATGCGCAATTACCGCATCGAGACTTGAATGCCGGTGGCAGGTGTGCAAATGTCTTTCGGCCCGGTAAGGCTGCGCCGTGCAAAGCGACCGCCTGCGCGTTTTGAAGCAACTCAAGAAAGATCGCACACCATGATGAGCGGAATGCAAATGGGTGGAATGCAAATGGGCGCAATGATGCGGATGGGCGGCTAGTTCGGCGCCCACGGGTTGATACTGCTGCTCTGGGCGGCGGTCATCATCCTGCCCTTCTGGAAAATCTTTTCCAACGCAGGCTTTTCCGGCTGGCTCAGTCTGCTGCTGCTCGTGCCCGTGGTCAACCTGATCGTCCTCTACGTCATTGCATTCGCGCGCTGGCCGGCACGCCGAGGTCCCGACCTTCCGGTTTGAGCCGACCGGTTACTGCCGACGAGGCCATCATGCTGCTCGATCGTGCCGGTGCCGGTGGTGGATGTCGGGGTAATGCGGGTGGCAGTGGGAGATCGGCGCATGTGTGTGCTCATGCGTATGCAGCTCGCGGCCATCCCACGGGAAATCGTGCGTGTGTGGGTGGTGCACGTCGTGCACGTGGCGGTGCGTGTGGGTAATGGCCTCGTGGGTGTGCGTGTGCTCGTGGCGCTCGGTCAGGTGCAGCCATACCCCAGTGGTCATGAGCGCCGCTGCCAGCCAGAACAGCGGCGCGGCGTGCTCGCCGAGGGCAAAGACAGCAATGGCCGCGCCCAAGAATGGCGCGGTGGAAAAGTAGGCGCCGGTGCGCGCCGTGCCAAGGCCGCGCAAGGCGAGAACGAACAACACCAGACTGACGCCGTAGCCCAGGAGCCCGACCAGCATGGCTTCGGCCAGAACGGGTGCGGCAGGCAGCGCAGCGCCCAATGCCAACGCGATGCCGGTGTTGACGATGCCCGCGACGCCGCCCTTGAGGCCTGCCACAAACAGCGCGTCCGTGGCCGACACCTTGCGAGTGAAGTTGTTGTCCAGCGCCCAGCCGAGGCAGGCGCCGGCAATCAGGAGCGTGCCGAAACGCAGGCCGCCCGTGGCTGGCGACGCATCGGGCCACGCCAACAACACAGCGCCGGCGACGATCGCCAGCATGCCGAGAACGATGTGGCGGTCGGTGTTTTCGCGAAACACGACCCAGGCGATGACGGCTGTCAGCACCGCTTCCAGATTGAGCAGCAGCGATGCGGTGGCAGCCGGGATGGTCATGAGCCCCAGCATGAGCGCGAGCGGCGCCAGCATGCCGCCAAAGCCGGTGGCGAGCAGCAGCCACAGCCACTCGCGCGCAGGCATCACGGGTTTGCGCCAGCCGCGGTCGCGTGCCAAGCGAATCAACCCCAAGCCGATGCCACTGCCCAGATACAAGAGGCCAGCCAGCAGCACCGGCGACAGGTCGCGCAGCAACTGCTTGGCAAACGGCGTACTCGCACCAAAGAGCAGCGCGGCGGCAAGCGCGGCGGCAACCGGCGGTGAGAAATGCAAGCGATTCGTGAACCAATCCTTCCCGGAAGATGGAGCACCTGGCGGATTCATTGTCATGCGCATTCAAGCCAGCCGCCGCAGCACAACCAAGGCGGCAAACACAAGGTAAGAAAACACGACATGGGGTTTGATCGTCCGAGGGAGGTTTGCCGCCCATAGGCGACTTTGGATTCACTTCATGTAGCTGCGCAGAATCGCAATCAGCTCGGCTGCCCCTTGTTCGCGCGTGCCGTCGCCAGGGTCTTGCGGATGGGCGATGTGCGAGTTGATGTGTTTCTCCATCACTTCGCGCATCAAGCCCGTCAGCGCACCGCGCGCGGCGACGATCTGGTGCAAAACATCGGCACATCTCTTTTCGGCTTCCAGAGCACGCTCGATCCCCTCAAGTTGTCCACGGATGCGACGCACACGAGCGAGGAGTTTCGGTTTTTCCTTGACGGTATGACTCATAGGTAGATGTTTATTGTTAGGATAGGGGGGTAAGGTATATTAACCTGAACTCTGGAACAAGGACGGGCATCCAGCACCCCGAGGTCAAGACATCGGGGGAAATTGAGCGGAGCGGATCGGTTCGGCTGAACCAGAACAACGCGAATAGGAGGCCGCTATGGAGTTCAGGTTGCTGCGCTACTTCATCGTCGTAGCGGAAGAACTGCACCTGGCCCGCGCGGCCGAGCGTTTGGGCATCGAGCAGTCACCAGTGTCGCGCGCGATGCGCGACCTCGAACGCTTGCTCGGCGTGCAGCTATTCGACCGCAGCACGCGTCAAACCCGTTTAACCTGGGCTGGCAAGGTGCTGCTTGGCGAAGCCCGGTGCGTGCTGGCCGCGGTCGATCATGCGGTGCAGGCGACCAAGGGCGCGGCCCAGGGCTATCAGGGCGTTTTGCGCATCGGTATCTGCGACAGCCTGGCCCAGCCGCGCATTGCTTCGCTGCTGGCGCGCAGTCGTGAGGAAGAGCCAGAGCTGAACATCCGGGTCTTTGAGCTGCCATTCGCGCAGCAACTCAAGGGCCTGCACAACGATCTGCTGGACATCGGCTTTGCGCTGTCGGATGGGGTCAACGACGGGTTGGTGGCCGAACTGGCCTGGAGCGATCCGCTGTCTGTAATCGTGCCGGCACGCCATCCTCTGCTGGAGCATGTCCAAGTCAAGTTACGGGACGCCTTGAAGTTCCCGCTGGTGCTGTGCCATCCCGACGCAGGCTCGGGCTGCCACAACCAGATCCAGGCGGTGCTCAATGGCGCGGCCGTACTACCCAAGGTAGCAGACCACGTAACGAGCCTGGGCGTGATGCTGACGCTGGTGGGCGCCGGCTACGGCATCGGCTTCGCCATTGCCTCGCAGGTGCAGACCCTAAATCGACCCGACATAGCCGTCCGTCCCCTGGCAGGCACGCCGCCCATGCTGTCCACCTACCTGTTGCGCCGCCGTGCCGAACCCTCTGAGCCCACGAAGCGGTTCCTGGAGCGCGCACGCGAGGAATTCGGGCCGAAGGGAGATGAACCGGCCTCGTGACGTTGAGCGCTCGGGTACATTGGCTACTGCTGGCTGTCCGCGGCTCGCATTGGACCTGCCCGGAGCATGCGTTGACCAACGCGTGTTTTTCAGTCCACAATAGCGTCCATCTCGGTTCGCCGAGTGCGGAAGACTCGTTATTAATCAACGAGTTGGGAACACGATGATGTTCCCTTCACCCGCTCCAACAAGGCGTCCATGGCCGCCGATGTCGTCCGGGGGCTACGGCATTCACCCGACATACACGCGAGCTGAACTGCCGCACTCCATCAGGCTGGCCTCGCCGATCCTGTTGAATCTGCTGATTGCGCCGTGGGGCCCGACAGGCCCAGCACCTGACGTGAAAGCTGCTGCTGGCACGTGGCCGAAGTGCATGCGGCGGTATCCAGCTGGCGGTAACTCGCAACCAATGTGAATGCCGGACCGCGGCCAGCAGAGCTGGGCGATGTCGCCCCCGCATTTGTGCATGAACAAATGGAGGCGGTGTCTCGTGAACTGCCGCGCCCGTTCGGCGCGGCACCGCCGCCGCTTGGTGTCGGCGCGCGTCCCGGCTATGCTGGCTTTTCGTGCCGACTGGGTGACATGAGGCAAGCTGCGCTGGAAGACACGGCATGGAACGAACCCCTCTTCATCAAAAGAACCAACTGCTCGCGGCCTTGCCGGATGCGGAGTGGAAGCGATGGCAAAGCGAGCTGGAGTTGGTGGACATGCCGCTCGGAGAAGTGCTGTACGAGTCGGGCGTCCCCATGAACCACGTCTATTTCCCGATCGACGCGATCGTGTCGCTCCTGTATGTGCTGGAGGACGGCGGCTCGGCGGAAATCGCGGTCGTGGGCAACGAGGGCGTGGTGGGGATCGCCATCGTCATGGGCGGAGAGTCCACCACCAGCCGGGCCGTGGTGCAAAGCGCCGGCAAGGGCTGGCGCATGCGCGCGCACGTCATCAAGGCGGAGTTCGCCCGCTCGGGGCCGGTGCTGCACCTGCTGCTGCGCTACATCCAGGCCCTGATCACGCAGATGGCCCAGACCGCGGTGTGCAATCGCCATCATTCCCTGGACCAGCAACTGTGCCGCTGGCTGCTGCTGAGCATGGATCGGCTGGAGGGGGACGAACTGGTCATGACCCAGGAGCTGATCGCCAACATGCTGGGCGTCAGGCGGGAAGGCGTCACCGAGGCGGCGCTCAAGCTCCAGCGCGCGGGCCTCATCCGCTACGCGCGCGGACACATCACCGTGCTGGACCGCGAGGGGCTTGAACAGCGGACCTGTGAGTGCTATGCGGTGGTCAGGGAGGAATACGGTCGCCTGCTGCCCCATGGCACGGCGAACTAGAGTCACCCGGCCGGGATGGCTTATCTGTCCTTGCCGACCTGGTTGCCGATCACGCCGCCCACCGCGGCTCCACCGACCGTGCCCACCGCGCTGCCGCCGGTGAGGACCGCGCCCCCGACAGCGCCGACACCGGCGCCGATGGCCGTGTCCCGGTCCCGTCTCGACATGCCGCTGCATGCACTCAAGCCCACCAGAAGGGTTGCTGCCAGGAGGGCTGCGCTGAGCTTGATCGTTTTCATGGAGGTACCTCTTTGAGGAAGCGTGGAATGGATTCCACGCACAGACGGATGTCTCTTGACGAAGGGTCGGCCCGTAAAACATCCTGAGCGGGCAATGGACCAGATGAAACCCAGACTACGCCCGGACGACGCGCCGGTCTGTGCGCTTGCGCACCGAGGCGGCTGAAGGGCCCAGGGCGTGGACCCGCCGCCGCGCGGACTTTGTTCGCTTGCGCACAGACGCCTGCCCGGCGCGCCCGTACAAGGGGCCATGGCCCATGGATCTGCCGATCCGCGGGCTGCGCAAGGAGTCCGTTCATGTCCAGTTTCTCTTCCCTCGTTCCCAGTTGGGACACTTCGTCGCTGGGCCATCCCGACAGAACCCCCCGCGCCGAACGCCTGATGCTCGGCCAGCACCTGGCCCACTGCGGCGCTCTGCGGGGGCCATTGCGGGCGGCGTGGACCGGCCTGTCCAGATGCCACCGCCTGCTGGCGGAGCGCGCCCTCACGGGGACGCTGCTGATCGCGCTGGTGGCCGGCACGGCGTGGCTGATGCTGTAGCACCCGGTGCACGGGAAACCCATGGGACTGCGACGCCGATGGGCCTGGGTGCCACGACCGGTCGACCGTGTACTGGATACCCGGGACGGCCCCACCCTCGCGCCGTTCAGGGCGGAGCTGTTTGGCTGCGCGGGCTTCGAACGGTACGGGCTCAGCCTGAGCGGCTCGCACCGCGTGGGCAAGGCCCGGTTCGGGCAGGCCACGTTCCATCCGCGCCTGCAAGGCAACCTGCGGTCGCTGCGCACGTCGTTCCGCTACATC
>Ga0075163_10005307_pt1 | contig 17192 bp, 25 predicted proteins | sample JI1023141ADNA_FD_71478 | JGI IMG/M metagenome (GOLD analysis project Ga0075163, IMG submission 71478) | Wastewater effluent complex algal communities from Wisconsin, to seasonally profile nutrient transformation and Carbon sequestration -... | ecosystem: Engineered > WWTP > Effluent > Algae...
GGTTCTTCAGTGGTTGGTCGTTATTCCATCAAGGTTGCTTTAATTGGAGTAGATTTTGAAGGTAATACCTTTGTTGAACGCTTAATTTTCTTTAGAAACGAGAAGCAGGTTACTCGGCGACATTTTTGTAGGGTTCTTTGTTTCTTTACTAACGACTTTAAAGGTAACAACAACTGTAGTCGGACCTTAGGTGGTCAGCTTACTATTAAAGAAGCCGATAGTCTAGAGTTCTCTCGTGATCCAGTGATGGTAGCCCAAGATATCTATCCGGATATCTTTTGGCGAGACTTTAAAAAGGCTGATAACAGCCTTAGTTTAGCAACCATCCTTCAAACCGGGATGGGCTCAGAATATACTTATGACTCGCTGAATATCAACACTTCGGGGAAGCCCAATAAGACCTTAGGGGCTGGTGATATTACTAGTCAGGTAGGTCAGAAGTTTCTAGCTACTAGCGATAACATTCAGAAAATTACCTTTCTTTTAGGAGTAACAGTTGATAATACAGCTGCTGAAGAAGATAAATATGATTGGTCGGGAGACCTAGTTCTCTCGCTGTATCAGCTTCAAGAGAGCGTTAGCTGCCCTTCTGATATTGTGCCAGACCTAGCAATTGAGTTCGATCCAAGCAATCAACCAGTTATCCAGTTAAGCTTTAGCCAAGCTACTTTGGCTGATTATGGATATGTTCTTACCGATGTTCTTCAGCCTATTGATTTCGTTCTTAACGCTACTTCAATTGCTTCTCCCGGTAAAATCAAAGAAGGAAAGTATTACGCTGCCACTTTGAAACGAAGCGGAGCGGCTGGAACTGGAGAGATCGCTCTAGGAGTCGGAGTTCATTCGGTTGAGGATTCTAGAGAGACCTTATATGCAGGCGGAGTTTGGGTTGATGTTCCCGATGAGGATCTTTGGTTCCAGATTTGGACTGATGCTGTTAAGGTAGCCGATGGTCAAGGCTATGACTTTGGAGTAGGAGTATTAGTTCCTAAGGTTACGGTAGACGAAGAGACTGGAGGCAATCTTGATGCTGGAAACGTCTATGCCGGGTATAGTTTAACTAATACAGGCGAGGGAACCTTAAATGTTGGAATTGTACAGTCAATCCTAGACACTTTCCAAACAGTTCAGGATCAGAGATCTGGGACTAATGTAGACTCCGAGAAGCAGTACAAGCCTACAGTTGTTCTTCAGACTCAGAGTCAGGTTTCAGTTTTAAAACAGACTACTGATCCTTTGATTATTGGTTCTATCAAGGATGTTAATCCCAAGATGAACTCTGTTCTTACCAAGACTCAGTCTTTGGTTGGAATGGCTCGAGGAGATCAGTTCTGTGTAGTAGCTCCTGATGCCGATCTGTTGTCGTTGAACTTGATTGGTTCAACACTGATCCCCAATACCAGTCAATCTGGTTTAAAGTATCGAATCGTTCAGATGACCAGCTGCGTGGACGGTTATGGAGATATCAACGGAGATGGTGTTATTGACCAATCCGATGTTATCGCTATTGCAGGGTTAGTAGGGGAGTCTTTAAGTTACGAAAGCACACAGCAGAAGATTCTAGATGGTTACTTTACCACCTTGGAAATTCTTCGAGCCGACGTTAACGGAGATGGTTATGTTTCCGAGGATGATGTTGATCTTCTTTCTCAATATGTAGCCAAGGAAATCAATAGTTTCCCGGCTGGAACTAGTTTCACCCACCTTTGCCTTGAAGTTCAAAGCCATTTTGGACGAGACGATGGATACTTTGATTGTGTTGACGGGTATACTAGGTTGGATGGAGGCTTAGGGCTCAATGTTGTTCCTACCGATACCTTAGATGCTTCAGAGCTCTTGTATGACGGTTATCTGGTTGACCCAATGCTTCAGTTGGATCCAGCATTTTCGGTAGTTCCGTTCGTATCGGTGGAGTATCAAATAGTTCCTCGGTCTTATTGGGAACCATGGTTGCTTTTGGTTTCAAGCAAGGCAAGACTAGTTCAAGCAGCTTTTACAGAACAGGATAGTTCCGAAGAATTTCTGTGTTCGAGTACAACTGAGGTCTGCGCTAATAGATTTACAGAGGCAACCGAATATGACCCCGGGCAAGTAGACACTTTGATGCCAGGAGACCTTTATGTTTTGGGTCAGATTAAGAATCGCGATGGTTCTTGGTTCAAGCAAGATGTTGAGGTTGGAACTATCGAGCTCAGGCTTCCAGAAACTCCATTTACCGAAGCAGCTATCAACGTATTTGAGAAACTGGTGGCAGATGAAGGAGAGGGCAAGACAGTTGCCGGATATCCAGCCATGCGTTACGCTGACTGTTCAACGGTTCAACCCGAGGACTTGTCTTTGGGGAAGGTCAAGTTCTCCGTGGCGGTCCAGGCTTTTTATCCTCAACTAGACGGCTACGATGATAGTTTGGATGGGTATGTGGTTATCCTTGATGACATCATTGGCGTTTACATGGATCAAACCACTGGTATTCTTCAGATGACTTTGAAGGATCTTGCGGAGGATGAGATCTATCAAACTTTGGTAACCAAGTTGATCATCACGGTTTATTTGAAAAAAGCGGGATGGAACAACACTCATTTAGTTATCGAACCCGGACAAGTAGCAGGTTTAATTTCAACATAAAGGAGAAATGAGTATATATAGGTTAGCAAATGAGTTAGATGAAAAAGAGTCTATTAAATCTATGGATAAGAGTTTTTTAGATACTAAGGCTTGGTCTATGTTTAAAGATTTGGTTGACAACTTTCATCAAGCTGTTGAGGATCTTGAATATGAATTAAATGAATTGTCACCAGAAATGACGGCTGGGTTTGATCATATGGCAGGAGAGAAATTGCCTAAAGCTGCACGTGATTTGGTTCATTTATACAAAAATATCAAAGATATTTACGCGGGACCTCTAGTTCCTTCTGGTGTTTTTGTGCTTCCTGCTAAGAGCCCACGTAAATGAACTCAATTCAAAAACTAGCTCAAGAACTCTCCTATCCCGATCGGGCTATGGATCCCGAGTTCGTAGATAGTCAAGATATTTGGCTTCAAGCTCGTGAAACCTTTTCTGAGATGAGCGCCTTGATGACCAAGGCTGGCAAGCTTTTAATGAAACTTCCCCCAGATAAGTTGGAGCTTTTTGAAAAAGCGACTACCTCAATAGATTTAGAAAAAATGGAAGATGATTTGGCTTCCTTGCCTGATGTGTGCGATCTTCTTCGCAGAGCTTGACACATTGTTTTTCAAGATTGATGAGCTTTGAGCGCTCTGCTTGATTCCTCGTTCAACGATGGGCTATCCGAATTCACCATTGAACTCGAAGAACTCCCATCTCCAGAGGCGTTAATTCCCGTGAAACCCACGGTATCTTTATTCAAGATTTCGAAACTATCCTCTCCGGGATATTGTTTCTTTATGTAAATCGATGCCAAGTTAAACGAGGCATTGAGATCTCGATCTATCTTCAGTTTGCAGCACGGACATCGAAATTCTCGGTCTTTCAATGTCAACTTCTCATCCTTGAACCCGCAGTTCGAGCAAGTCTTGGATGAAGGAAACCAACGGTCTGCGATGATAACTTCTCTTCCGTGCCACCGAGCCTTGTATTCAATCTGTCTTCGGAATTCGTAGAACCCAACATCTTGAATTGCCTTAGCCAGACAATGATTCGACATCATGTTTTTAACAGATAGATCTTCGAGGATGATGACTTGGGTATCGCCAACAATCTTTGATGTCGTTTTATGGAGAAAGTCGTTACGTTGATTTGAGATATCTAAATATATTTGTTGAACCTTTACTCTTTGTTTCTTATAGTTCTCGGAATCGAATTTCTTACGTTTTAATCTTCGTTGTTGTCGAGCGAGTTTGTCTTCAGCTCGAGTGAATGGTTTTGGGTTGGCGTACCGATCTCCATTAGAGCAAACGATGTCCCCAGTATTGAGATCGGCGCCAACAAATTCGTTTTTTGGAACGGTTGGAGCGATGGTTTCTTTTACAAGAACAGAAACAAACCACCGACTGGCTTCTAAGGATATGGTAATCTCGATAATTTTACGGTCAAGGGGAAGATAATCTCGCTGAGAAAGTTTGACATTACCGATACAAGGGATGTTAACATGAGAGTAACCTCCCTTGGCATGAATTTTCTTTTGTTTTGTTATTCCTTGAACCTTAAATGAATTTACATCATTTTTTCGAGATTTAAACTTTGGAAAGCCTTTTTGTTTAACCGAAGGATCTTGACATCTCTCGAAGAATCTTTGAATCCCAAACCAAAGATTTTCCAGAGCAAAAGTGACTGGCGCTCTACCTAATTCATTTACCCAAGGAAACTCTTTATCTTTAACTTGAGTCCACATTTTTGATAGTGTTATCCAAGAAGGAAAACGAGCCCGAACTTCGTGTTCTTTATTGAACTCTTGAACGTCTTTGAGGATTCCAAGACCCCAATTAAAAGCAAACCTCGTCAATCCAATGTGACGTTTCATTAAGTTCGCCTGGACATCGGTTGGATAGATTTCGGTTCGATAAGCTTTGTAAACCTCGTTCACTGTAATTAGTTATATCAACTGAGTTGAGGAATCAAGCCTTGACAAACTACGTGCCAGGTGTTAGAATTGTTGTATGATTTCACTAGACCAATACTTGCGTGGGGTGGAGGGTGCAGCCACCAATGTCCCAGATTTACTCAATCAGTTTCGAGAAGTTCAACAATTCCCCTTTGATTTTCAGGGAATTGAGGTTGACGAAGATCTTTGGGAAGATTGGGGACAGCAAGTCGAGTGGATGTTAGAAGACCAGACTCGAACTAAATTCTTACAGAAGGCGCGTCGTCGAGGCAGGATCACCGAGGCAACTCTAAGACTTCAAAAGGCAATTGGCAAGCTCATGTGGTATCGTTTTGAGCTTAAAGAGTGTTGGGGTATTGAACTCTAGTGGAAACTCAATATCTTGCTTATGGCTTGTTGACGATGTCTTTTCTATTTGTGGGTGGGTTAAATCTTTGGCGTTGGTACCATGGCTGGAAAATCTAACGTAAGTTTCGACATTAGGTAAGTCGAGTGCTAAAGGTGGCATGTCAAAAGAAGATGAGCCCCTTGATCAGCCCACCCTAGATTTCCTTTTTGAACTAGAGCGTAAAATTGCCGGTATTGTTAATACAAATACCAAGTCTTACGTAAAGAAGTTTAATCGAAAACTAGATGCTGAGAGTATTGTAATTTGTTTAGCTTCGGTTTATTCTAAGTTTTGTTATGAGCTAGGAATTGATCAGGAAGAAACTTGTAATATTGTAAATCAAGTTTGGGAGAACTTTGAGAATATCGGAGAGTTTGATGCTCCCGAGGATTCCGAAGTTGAGACAAACGATTCAACCCCAACTCTTTTGAATTAAGGATATTTGTTAAACGAATTAGCCATCGATTTGTATCAAGTTGCTTCCGACAAAGGTTTCCATTCTGGGGAGCCTAAACTTCCCGATTTCTTAATGAATCTCCATGCAGAGATTTCCGAACTTTGGGAAGCTCATCGAGAGAGTAAATTAAATTCTCCTTGTAATAAAGCCGAGGGGATGATTAAGACTTCTGGCGAAGCTCTGACCTGTCTCGAGGAAGAGCTGGCGGACATCTTGATCCGGACTCTCGATACATCTAAGAGTTTTGGGGTTGATATTGACCGAGCGGTTCGTATCAAAACCGAATACAACAAAACCAGATCCTTCCGTCATGGAGGAAAGATAGCTTAAAATATGCAATATCCTGAAGAAATGAGTATTGAACTTAAGTCCGCTATTCGAAGTCTCTTTAGATTACAGTTAGTTAGTACCGGTTCTGGGTATCCAACTATTATGCTGGAAACCGAGAAAAAGATATTTAAAGACCGCCTCAACTCTTTAACTAGAGATGAGTTAATGTTTTTGAAGAATAACTGGAAAGAGATGATTCGGGTGGAAAAGATAGCTTTTGAGGCGGAAGCCGATAGCTTGATTTCAGAAATCAAGTTCATGTCTATTGAAGACTTAGGGACTGAAGTTGAAGTTGACTGGGATTAAATAGATATAAGGGCATGCTGGATAAAACCGCTGCCAAAGAGAAGGTCAACCGTAAGAAGGTTTTAAACACTTACGAGAAATCCAAGACTGAGTATCTTAATCATAAGAAGAAACTTGATCTTGTCGAGAAACAGGTTGATGCCCTTCAGAAGGAGCTAGATAAACATAAGGGTCTTTGCGGAGCTTCTCGTAAAACCCTTTTAAAGCTTCAAAAAGCTGTCCAGAATATGGATTTAGCAAATGCTTCCGATGTTATCTTTTATCAGAACTCGGATGACATGGGCTACATAGTAGACGGAAAAGAGTATCACCTTGAGGTGGATCAACTAGGCGAGATTGCTAAAACTCCTATGCTACATCACCGTCGAAGCCTTAAGAAGAATCAGGTTTCTGATGCTGCCGAAGCCTTTGGAAATGGTGAGGTAGTTGAAATGGAAGAGGATGAAGACGAGGGAGAAGCTTCCGATGGAGAGACTGAAGAGCTCTTTGTCAATCTTTGGGAGTAAATGTCAGCAGTACCTCTCGCAGTTATCTTTGTGAACAACAATGTGTCGGACGGAGTATTAGATACTTTAGTTCGGCAATTGTTTATTGATTATGTGATACGAGTAAATAATATATCGGATTTAGATGGTTATGTAGATGGATACGAAACCTTTCAAGATCGAGTTTTGATAATTATCGATTTAAATACTGTTTCAGATAGAAGTCTGGCAGATGTAGTTGTGTTCTACAAGAGCGGACTGATCAACATTTTGAAGAATAAATTCGGTCCTTGCCTTGACAGCTTCCCATTGGCGAGGATAAGTTGGCACCAGTTGGGAATCAACGTGGATAATCACAGCGTTTTTTGAGCTTGACAGGTGGGCAGCGCCGCCTTAGATTGACGATTCAACCCTCACAGGAGACATTTTACATGAAGAATTGGAATGGTTCTAACCTTGTTCTAGCTATTTTTCTCGACGAGTTTTGCGCCCCTATGCTGAGTGCCGGGTTCAATCTGGAGCCCCTAGATAACAAGGTTTTTCGTACTCCACGTTGGATGAAGGCTTCGGAGCTGGATCAGATGGAGAAGATCCTTAAGTCAGCTGAGCTACCTTATGTACGAGAGACTTATTCTCGAGCCCCTGAAGCTGCTGGCGCGGAGCGGATTGTGGTCCAAGCTTCGGACATGTTCCCTCTTGCCTGGAATAGCCCAAGCAAGGATGCTGTAGATAACAGTGTAGTCCAGAAGTATATCAACACGGTAATTGCCTTTCTTCTTCACGCTGAGATTCTGGGTCGCGACGACCTAGATTGGAAGTTTGATGGTAAGGAGACCTTTACTCTTTCAAGTCCTCTTACTGTAGATGACGCTACAGAGATGGGTTATTACATTGAGGGAGTTGGGTTCGTAGATCAGTCGGTTCAGGACGGCAAGAAGTTTACCATGAAGATCAAGAATCACCTGGTAAATTATGATCGTTCAGATCTTAGTCTGGATAGTACGAATTTAGTGGCAGCTTAAGGGCTAAAAGGGGAGGGAAAACCCTCCCCTTTTTTTTATTTACGAAAGGCAAAAACTATGAGTTTCGGTAAACTTATTGGAAAAGAAGTCAAGAAATTAGCCAGCGGCGTTGTTAAATCAGAAATTCGTAGTAATGCCAAGTTTGGTCTTAAAAGTGTTATCAAAAAGCTTACTGGTAAAAGCCCAGAGGATGCTGCTCGAGAGGTAGAAGAGCGTCTTGGGTATCTTTCCGAGCACTATACTAAAAACGCAGACAACGAGATTTCTTTTAAATCGAGTCCCCTTTTGGTTCACGAGTGGCTCACTAGAGCTCCTGAGTTTCAAGGCAATTTGATTAAAGATTTAGAGACTGGTATCGTTTATCTTAACAAAGAAGAAGTAAACGACGAGCAACGAATTGATCTAATGAGTTCGTTTGCCAAGAAAACAGGGATTCTTAGTCCTTCTTTAAACAGTCATTTCATTAAGGCTTTTGAGCTACTTCCATCTTCGGACTATACCTCGGTTCGTTTTGGAGAGGTGCTTGGAGACTGGGAAGAGCGAAAGAAAGTTATTGGTAAAGATTCTGTTATCGATGAGTTCCTAGTCAAATCTTTTTCGGGACTTCAAACAGATCCGGTTTATGCCACCAAGCTTTTTAGAAAATGGGTAATTGGAACAGCTCGTCGAGCAATGCAGCCAGGTACAGTCATGGATGGTTGTTTTACTATTCAGGGTGAAGCTGGTACTGGCAAAACTTTGTTCTTCCGCAATCTTCTCCCGACTCCCTTTGATGGTCGAACAGGAGAGATTTACTGTGATATCAAGAGTCCTAGAGAGTTCATTGAATCCATTGTTGGTAAGACTATCGCTTGTTTCGATGAGCTAGCGGGAATTAAGGACCCAAAACTTCGAGAGGTTTTTAAGCAGCTTATTACTACTCAAAAGATTCAGGTTCGTATGGCTTATAATCGAAAGCAAACCGAGTATAAGTTACGACAAGGGTTTTGTGCTACGACCAACCACAAAGAGTCATTCATCCAAGAGCGAGCGATTAGTCGACGTATTTGGGTAATTGAGGTTGGCGATAAGCGGTTGGATTTTGATTACTTCATGGATAACCGAGCCGATCTTTGGCGAGAAGCGGTTTATCTAGCCAACAAGGGGGAAAGCTGTTTTTTGACGCCCGAAGAGCAAATCGAAGTAGAGAAGAACAATCTGAAGTTTCTTAAAGGAGGTTCCAATGTCTGAAGAGATCGTTGTTATCACTGAATCACCCGTCGAGCCAGTTAAAGAGGTAGAGACTCCAGTTGAAGATCCTGTAGTCGATTCAGAACCCGAGGTATTCGATGACTTTGGAGCCGAAGACTCAGTAGAGGCGAAGTCGTCCGATAAGACTTTGATTCTGGAAGATGATGATGAAGAGGATTATCTTAATGAGGGTCAAGACTCAGATAAGATGTCGATTGAGCTAGAAATCCAAGGCAAGTTGAGCTCTTGGGTTGATGTTCAGCAGATTAAGAAGAGTCGCTCAGTTGTGGTTAATGATATCGGGGATGTGGTAGGTGTGGCTCAGCACTTGGTTTCCATTCAAGAACCATTAGATATGGTAGATCTAATAGACATCATTGAGACAGGGTTTCCGATCTGGAAAGCTAAGGTGCAGGCTTCAGGAAAAACTGTTCAGCAAGAGATTGTAGAGGATTACATTAAGTTTTCCAAGACGGCAACCAAGTTCGCGGGGTGAACCATGTTAAAAGTAAAAAAGCTGAAAGAGTTATTGGCTCAACTTCCAGATGAAATGGAGGTTGAAGGAGCTAATTATTGTCACTTTGTGTATCGTCAGAGACCCAAGCTTTCTGACGCAATTTCTATTTGTTTTTGTCTAAACAGGGGCATCATTTACCAGTTTTCTATAGGCGATACCTCTGCTGAAGATATTCAAAAACACTTTATATCAGAAAGAGAAGGCGCCAAAGTTAAGATAACAGCTCATCTTAGAAGTGAAACAGAAAAGTTAGCTAAATCGGAGGCTAACATTAAACGAAACAAGGAGCTCGCCGAAGCTCAGCTCGAAGAGATTCTTAAGGAAGGAGAATAGAATATGTCTTTTACTGCTGGTAAACTTAAAGAACTTTTAGCGGTGATTCCGGATGATGTTGAAGTGTGGATGAATCATGTAACTATCGGAGAGAGCTGTAACAAACCAATATTAAGGTTTGATTACGGTAATTTGCCTAGCGCAAGTAATTTAGAGAAAAAATATCTCTCAGTTAAGAAGAACTGCCAAGATTTAAGACGTCAAGATCTTGAAAAAGATATTAAGAAAGCGCAAGAGACCCTAGATAGATCGAACAAAGAATTAGAAAAACTTTTACAGGAGGACGCATAACAATGTTACCTAAAACAGTTGGAGAACTCAAGAAAATTCTCAATATTTTGCCAGACCATACCAAGATTTACTTAAAGTCACTTAGCCTTGGGGCGGCGCCAGCTGATCCAAGCCATTCCACTAATCCTAGAACGGAGGCTGAGACGATTCTTTCTTTTAGAATGTATCAGCCAAGCAAAAAATCTCACTACGATTTTTCCGAAAACTCCGCTTCCAATGACTTAGAGGAGTTTAAATTAGCAGTTACCGAATGCGATTTATTTGTTCTTAATAAAAACAAGGAGGATACACTTAAAAAGATCGAATTCATGCGACTCGAGCTCAACAAGAATCAAAATAAAGTAACCGATCTTGAGACCGAGTTAAAGAATGAAGAACTTAAATTAGAGAAATATCTTCAGGAGGGATGATCAATGGCTATATCGATTAAGACAGTTAGAGAACTTAAAAGTGTACTGGATATCATGCCTGATGACATGAAGGTTTATCTACCAGCTTTGAAAATGAAGGTATTAGCACCAGAAAATCATTCTGATATTCCAAGAAGTATTACTGAAACAGTTTTATCGTTTTGGAAAAGTGATGATCTGAAAGCAACCGATTTAGATGTTCTGAACGTTCCCGAGTTAAATCTTGAAGAAATCAAGTCAGCACTTGAAAGATGTCAGGAGTTGATTGTTGTTGAAAATAAAAAACAACTCTCTAAGAAAATTGAAGCTGCTAAGTTAGATATCGCTGCGAAGCAAAGTTCTATCTTCGCGTTAGAGGAACAGGTTAAGTTGGACGAAGAAAACTTAGTTAAAATGCTTCAACAGGATATTTAAGTCCACAAAGCTAAGAGTTCGGTTTCGATGGTGGCGCACTGAGGATCGCTCCAAGCGGTTCCGTCAGCCACCAAGATATGTCTTGTATTAAAGTTGCTAGGTGAAGAGCCAGTGTAACTGCCATCAGTTGCATCTACTACCATTGCAAATCCGGTAGTGTCAAATTCATCAAATGTAGTGAATCCAGTAGAAGATTGGGGAGATCCTCCGTTAACCCCATCAACTCTGATAGACATTTGCGAGCCATCATTTCTGAAAATTATCGTGTGCCAAGCGCTTTTAGTAGCCAACTGTTGAACAATTACATTGTTAGAGGCATCATCGGTAAGATCAAAATTGATCGTATTATCAGCCCCTACTACTGGGTTACAATATATGTTAAGTATTGTTGCGGCATTGTTAAATCCGGGAAATGTTTGAGTAGCGCTTAGGAAAGTGCAGTTGTTGTTGGGTATATAGATTCTTAAAGCAATCGAGAATATAGCCCCCGAGATTAAAGGATTAAATCCTATCAATACTCTTGCTGCTGGCGTTGAATTACATTGAATAGCGGGAAACCCATCTCCAAAATCACTTGTATACAAAGGTGGAATTAAACCAGTTTGTAGAAGATTTGGATCTCTAATTAAAGCAACAAGATTGTTGTATCCTCGAATATCGTTCCAATTAGATACACTAACTCCGTGTTCTACTCCATAATCCGCTCGATATTCGGCAGTCATTCCTAGTCCAGGAAAATCATCTGGTGGTGTGGGACCTCCTCCCGATGCTCCTTGTGGACCGGTAACCCCTTGAATACCTTGACTGCCTGTAGCTCCTTGAGGACCGGTGGGTCCCTGAAGCCCAGTAACCCCTTGAGGACCGGTGGGTCCCTGAAGCCCAGTAACCCCTTGAGGACCGGTTGGACCCGGTGAGCCCTGGATTCCAGGAGAGCCTTGAGGACCCATAACTCCCGATCCTATTGGAGCGCTTCCTACGGCTGAAATTTGTGCTTGCATAGCATCAAGTCTAGCTCTTACGTCTCCGAAGGTGGAAGAAGGATCTACACCTAGTTCGGTTTCAATAGCTAAAATAGCTGCTCGTAACCGGTTGACTCCTTCGGCACTAACAGGGGTTACATTATCAGTAAAAACTGGAATGTTAGCCGAACTATCTAAAGCTCCTGGGTAGTTGGTCATTGCCATTAAAACAGTCTCCTAAAGAAATTGAGAACTTTGGTCCAAAAACCCAAGGTTTGACCTCCAACTTCTGGCAAGGTGAATTCTTGAGGTCTTCCTGTAATTGGTGATGGCAGCGAAGGGTCTCTTGGGGGAGATGTCGGCTCCGATTTCCTTTCAATACTAGGCTCTTTAACTGTCAAGGGCTCCGGCTCTTCTCGAATCAGTTTAGGCTTAACATCTCTCTCAAAGATAAATAGTTCTTGCTTCATTCGAGCTAGGTATTTATCTTCAGGAGCAGTAAAATACCCTCGCTTTTTGATGGCTTTAACGTAGGTAGAAATATCTCCGTTTTTGATAGCCTGGAAGCCTTCAGGGTATTTCTGTTGTAGGTATAATAGATATCCCATGGCTCCCTCATCAGGAGACTTCCATGCCGAAAACCATGTCTGTTTATCGGGAGGCAAGTATTCGTGCTTGATCCCTTGGTTATCATATTCGTGACACTTATAAGAGGTAAAGAAATTTCCGGGCTTCTTTTTAATGTTGCCGAAGTTGTTGTTCATCATCTTGGTCCCAGAAGCTGTCTCGAGACAAACCTGAGTCCAAACAATACCAAGTTGCTCATCCTTAATTTCCATCCCCATTAGCTTTTTCCAGGCATGGCTAAGGTGGACGGCAATCTCTTGAAGCGAAAGATAAGTTGTGACCGCCGGAATAAAGGTGGGGTCCCTTTCTAGATCAGCCATGGTTATCATGTTTTAATAGCAAATTATGAAGTTCTGGGCAAAAAGTCAGATTTAGACGTGCAAGATATCCCTTTTACTTTTGGCATTATTACAGATGCTTCTGATGCCGCTTGTGACCGTCTCAATAAGATAGTCGATTCCATTGAAGCTCTCAAAATCCCAGAGTATCAAATAATCTTAGTGGGCGATGGTAAAAAGCTTGATGCCAGAGTTAAAAAAGATGTAATCATTCTTGATTTTAATGAAAGCCATCGACCTAAATGGATTACTAAAAAGAAGAACTTAATTACCAAAAGAGCTAATTATGAGAATATAGCTTATTCTCATGATTATATTTCTTATGATATCAATTGGTATAATGGTTGGAAAAAATATGGTTCCTCGTATCATGCAGCCATGAACAAAATGGTTAACATGGATGGAGGTCGATATCGAGATTGGACTATCTTTCAAGATATTCATTCGGATGCTGCTGTTAAGTATGCTGGCGCCAATAAGGGAGAGTGCTTACTTCCTTATGATGTCGAGGTCTCTAGGTATCAATATCTTTCTGGGGCTTACTTTGCAGCTAAGAGAGATGTGATGATGGAGTTCCCATTTGATGAGAATCTTCTATGGGGACATGGGGAAGACCTTGAGTGGGCTTACCGGTTCCGTCGTAAGTATAAGTTTTCCATGAACCAAGAATCTTCGGTTCATCTGATGACTCCTCATCACGCTATCTTTGATCCTGTTCGTCCCGAGGTGGCTGTTAAGCTTCAAGAGTATCAAGCCAAGGAGTTTCCTTGATCAAAGCTATTCTTTACGATCTTGATGGAGTCTTGGTAGATGCCTGTGAGTGGCATTATTTATCTTTGAATGCCGCTCTGCTTGAGGTTTCTGGTTTTGAGATCTCTTTGGATGAACATCTTATGAGTTTCAATGGACTTCCGACTCATACCAAACTAGACAAGTTAGTTGAGATGGGTCGAGTTAATTGGATTCATAAAGAGAGAATCTGGAAGTTAAAGCAAGATAAGACCTTAGATATTATTCAAGCTAACGCTAAAGAGGATCTTGTTAAACAAGAGCTTCATCGATATATTCGAGAGCAAGGGATCAAAATTGCTTGTGTTACTAACAGTATTACTGAAACGGCTGCGGCAATGTTGGAGAGCACGGGTCAAATAGATTTGATCGATCTCTTGGTTTCCAATCAGATGGTTAAGAAACCCAAACCTCACGGCGAAGGTTACATTCGAGCCATGGTAGCGCTTAATTCCTTGCCCGAAGAGACTTTGATTGTCGAAGATTCTCCGGTAGGACTTGAGGCAGCCCGAACTACTGGGGCTTACATTTGGCAGGTCAAAGATTCGAGCGAGGTAACCCTAGATAATTTTAAGGCGGTATGGTCAACATTGTAATTCCGATGTCAGGGCGTGGTTCTAGATTTGAAAAAGCTGGATTCGTTAATCCAAAACCTTTGATTGATGTCAATGGTAAGCCCATGATTCAGGTGGTGGTTGATAATCTAGGAATCAAAGGCAAATACATCTTCTTGGTTCTTAAAGAGCATTATGAGAAGTACCAGCTTAAGTATCTTCTTCCTTTGATTTGTGGCGATAACCCTTGCGAGATTGTTCTTGTAGACCAGGTAACCGAAGGAGCTGCTTGCACCGTTCTCTTGGCTGAGAAGCTAATCGACAACTCTCAAGAGTTAATCATCGCCAACTCCGATCAGTTTGTTTGTTGGGACCCCAATCATTTCTTAGACTTCATGAGGTCCGAGGCTGCTCAGGGGGGCATTGTTTCTTTCCTTGCTACGGCTGCTAAATGGAGTTTTGCTAAGGTAGAAGAGGGAACTGGATTGATTAGCGAGGTTGCCGAGAAGAATCCGATTAGTAATTGTGCTACTGTAGGTGTCTATTACTTTAATCAAGGTTCTCGATTTGTGGCGGGCGCCAAGAAGATGATTGAGAAAAACATTCGAACTAACAATGAGTTCTATGTTTGTCCGGTATTTAATGAATTGATTGAGAACGGAGATCGTATCTTAAACTATCCGGTTCCTAAGATGATGGGGCTGGGAACACCAGAGGATCTTGAAGTTTACTTGAAAGATTGATAGTTTTCAATATAGTCCGAACAGATTCCTTGATGTCGAATTGAGCTCGGTGCTTCTCCGTTAAAAACCAGTTCAATTGATTGTTTGATAATGGGTTGACCAGGGAAGGTCCAAACGAAACCTCGAGAGGTCAAAGTTACGGTGTCAGTTTGATGCCAAAAACAATGAGCTCTTGTTTCCAGCATTTTTTCTAAAGCAGGTAGATTCTTAGCGTGACACCAAAGACCAGGAGTTTCTAAAAAAGAAGCTTCGATAGGGTAAGTAGGACTATCATGTCCTAGGTAGAACTTGGAGTCTATGAACCATACATCTATTTCGCAATCAAAGTTCTTCAGTACCTGAAGAATATGGTTGGGCTCATTTTCTTTGTTTGGGTCTTTACCATTAGTGTTACCGCGGTGAGAGATCAGGATCATAAAGTGATATGAAAATACTAATCGTTGGAAGTGCCGGATTCGTTGGTTGTACCCTGAGCAGGAAGCTTAAGGAACATCGACTTATCTGTTTAGATAGCCTTAAAACTCCTGCTTTAATCAATAACATCTATCACAATAAGAACCACGACTTCTATGTGGCGGATATTGCGAATCTTGATATCATTAAGAATATCTTGGTTATTGAAAAGCCCGATGTTATCATTAACACCGTAGCTCCTAAAAATATATCGATGGTTGGATCCATTTTCGAGTTAGTTAAACTAGCTAAGGTTTCAAGATTCTTTCAATTTAGCTATGGTTTCTATGATCAGATGGAGAAAAGATTCCATCACCCAGAGAAGTTTGAAGAGGTTCCGATATACCTCCTAGAACAAGCTCTTTGGCTTCATCCTGAGGTCGTATTTGTTAGGGCTCCCAATCTCTTTGGTCCTCGCCAAAACGGCACCTCAGCTATTCCTAACCTAATTAGAGCGGTACTAGCTGATACGGGAGAAGTTTTTAAAGCTTCGAATGAGATGTGGCTTTACATTAACGATTTAGTTAGTGCTATTGAATTTTTGTTAAAGCAGACAGAGTTTGAACGAATCTATCAAGTTCTGCCTTCAAAGTCTTACTCATTCGAGTATCTGGTAGCTCTGGTTAATTCATTGAAAGCTGGAACCTCTTTGCCAGAAGTTCCAGTCGAGATCCAAAAGTTACTTCCTCGCAGTTCCAACATTAGAAGTCTAGGGTGGCAAGAGACCAAGCTAGAAGATAAGGTCGTAGCTACTTATCAATGGTATTTAAACAATCAGTGGTTTTTCAAAGGATAATTGATCGAATTTGATTTCACGACCGAAGAAGTAAAAAACTGTAAAGATTTCGCTGGTGCCATGGATACCTCCCTCTACGCCAAGAGGAATCGCTCTTCTGATGAGAAGCGGACCTTTGATAGTTATATTGGCAAATTAGGAGAGGTAGCGGTTTACAAGTATCTTAAAGATAAGGTTCCGGAACTTACCTATCCAGATTTCAAAATCTATAAGGCTAAGGAAAAGAGTTGGGATTTCGATCTCAAGGGTCACGGTTATAACATTCATGTTAAGACTCAAGATCTCGCTCAGGGGGAGAAGTATGGAACCAGCTGGATTTTCCAATATGGCAATGGTAGTAATCGAAACTATGACAAGGAGATCTTTGACCAAACGGCGTCCAATCAGTGGGTAGCCTTTGTATCACTGGATAACTCGAAGCCTTCTGGGGTTGTTAGAGCCTTTGTTCCACTTAGTTTTCTCCATGAGAAGAACTTGTGGGCGAAGCCAGTGCTTAAGCATCTTCAGTTCGCTAACAAGTTAGCTATTTATCTTAAAGATCTTGAGTTCTATCAAGACAGGATGTTTCCAAAGGAGTCTAATTGAAAAAGATTATTTGTTTGTATGGTGGTCCCGGTTCCGGGAAGTCCACCACTGCTGCTGGCTTATTCTTTAAGTTGAAGCTTTTAGGTTACAATTGTGAGCTAAACCGAGAGTATGTTAAAGATTGGGTTTGGGAAGGTCGTAGCATTGCCGAGGGAGATCAAACATACTTCTTCGCCAAACAAAGCCGCAAGGAACGCCTTTTGGTTCGGAACAATCTAGACTTCATCATTACAGATTCTCCCCTGATCTTGACCCACTTCTACGGGCTTAAGTATGATTGGATGGAGCAAAACTTCAATACTTCCGAGATCATGTTAAAGCATCATCACGAGTACTGTAAGAAGTATGGATATACAGTTGAGCACTACTTCCTCTTCAGAAAGAAGGATTACAATCCAGCTGGACGGCTTCAAACAGAAGATGAGGCTAAGGTGTATGATGCCGAGATTAAGGCGTTGTTGGATACCAAGGGTATCAAATACAAGTGTATTGAGGGTGTTGAGACATCGGTTGATGAAATTGTTAAGGAGTTGGTTTCATGAATCTAGAACAGTATCTAAAAGCTTGCGAGTTTTATAGTGATGAGCCGGTTTTTCAAGATGA
>Ga0075163_10005308_pt1 | contig 17192 bp, 25 predicted proteins | sample JI1023141ADNA_FD_71478 | JGI IMG/M metagenome (GOLD analysis project Ga0075163, IMG submission 71478) | Wastewater effluent complex algal communities from Wisconsin, to seasonally profile nutrient transformation and Carbon sequestration -... | ecosystem: Engineered > WWTP > Effluent > Algae...
CCAAGATGTAATTCATTGAATGAAACGATTAATGAAGACGGTGATGAGTTAATTGATATTATTGTTGTTAACGATGACGATGCTGAAAAGCTTTTTATTGATAACAGAATAAAAGATGAATTAACAAGAACATTATCCGTATTAGATGAAAGAGAACGAAATATTATCGAATGTTATTTTGGTATAAATACAGATTGTGAACCAATGACACTTGAAGCTATTGGTGAAAAATATGACTTAACAAAGGAAAGAATTCGACAAATTAAATTCAAGGCCCTTCGTAAGTTACGTCATAATTGTCAAAGATTACAAAACTTTATTTTAGATTAAAATTTTCATAGTCTTTACGGTTTAATAAGAAAGTAATATTTATTGTAAAATACTATGAAATTTAGATTTAGTTTTTTAATAGCATTATCAGCCGCATTAGTAGCTGGCTGCGCCGCATATTATTCCGTATTTGGACTTAGCCAACTATTTGCTGGTGCTAGCTTAGCTGTTATAATAATGGCATCAAGCTTGGAGCTTGCTAAGATTGTAAGCGTATCATTCCTTCAAAGATATTGGTCTAAAATATCCACCAGTTTAAAATCTTATTTGGTTATAGGTATATTCATACTTGTGTGTGTAACATCCGCGGGTATATATGGATTTCTATCTAACGCATATCAAAAAACAGCTCATAAATTAGAAATTAGCGAAGGTGAACTTGCTGTTCTCAACAGTAAAAAAACATTGTTCGATAGGAGCATCCAAGATAATCAAGCAATCATCAATACGAAGTCAACACGGCTATCTCAATTAAATAGCTTGAGAACAACTCAGGAATCAAGAATGGACGCGGCACCAACTACTCGCGAAAAGAATAGAATAAGAAATGATATCAATACTGCAACCAAAGAGATTGAAAAATTAAATGGTGAGATTGATGCATTAAACATAAAAAATGTTACAGCAACCGATTCATCCAATAGCTATGCTAATAAAGCGATTCAATCTAAAGCTGGAAATTCTGTTGCAGCTGAAATAGGACCGTTAAAATATCTTGCGGAATTAACAGGTAAACCAATGGATAAAATTGTTAATTGGTTTATTCTTCTATTGATATTTGTATTCGACCCATTAGCAGTAGCACTTGTTATCGCAACCAATAAAATGCTTCAAATTGAACATGATGGTGACGAAGAAGAGAAAAATAAATCACCGCTTTTAACCCCATTTAAAAACATTCTTAAAAATAAATCAGATGATGAAGAAAAAGCGTCTGAAATTGAAACAATTGAACAACAACCCAAGGAAGTAGAACCTGAATTGGTGGAAAATGAGGAACATATTGAAGAAACGGAACCAGAACACGCCGCTGAAATAGAAATGGCACCAGAAGGCCCAGAAATCGTTTTTAAGGCCAAAAAGGAACCCGTTATCCCAACTGGTAAGATAGAGGTTCAGGATATAAAAGAAATTAAAGAATTGACCAATAGAGGCTTCTCACAGCCTATCCCAAAACCAACCAACGTAATTCAAAGAATAGGCGCAAATAAGTTTGTTAAGAATAATGACCAAACAAATGTATATTTTAAGCGCAATGATTGATAATAAGACATATACATTATCAGAAATGAATTTTTTTAACGAACAAACCATTAAAAAACAGATAGTTATAGCTCATTCGTCATTAAATGGGATGGGTCATATCATTAAATGGAGAAATCGTTTAAATGGTGGGTATAAAAAAACGGCTCCGTTTACAATAGATTTAGCTGGAAATATTTATCAGCACTTTGACCCGATTTATTTTTCTGAGGTGTTTGGTAATCTTGAACAAGACAAACTACGTATTCTGATTTTACTTGAAAATGAGGGCTGGTTGACTAAGAATGATGAAAAAAAACAATTTCTTAACTGGTGTGGACATATTTATAATAGACCAAATGAGGTTATTGAGAGGAAATGGCGAGGATATACATATTGGGCCCCGTATTCGGATGCTCAAATTGAATCAACTAGGCAATTAGTGAGTAAATTATGTGATGAGTTCTACATTAAAAAAGAAGTGATTGCTCACAATACCAAAGTTGATAATCTTGATGGGGTTGAAGGTGTTTTATACAGAAGTAATTTTGAAAAACACTATACCGACCTAAGCCCAGCTTGGTCATGCGAAAATTTTAAATATAAAGTAGAAACACAATGAAAAAAACAATGATAAACGAACACGACATGACCAAAAGAATGTTGGATACCATTAGAGGTGGTCTGTTAACAGAATCCAATGAGGGTAATGACGTTATTTCACCAGCCCAAAATGACCCAGCGTATACCGAAGAATTAAAAAAATTTGCAGATACTGTTGATGCTAGGGTTCAAATTACAAAATTTAAAATTTACCCTAATGATAAAAACGTTCAGTTTGACGGTAGACTAGATTCAGGTATTAATTTTTTTATGGATGTTAAAGCAATGAATCTTAGTATATCAATCACTGATGAACAAGGTGGGCCGTTAAGAATTTACATAGATGATAATATTTTAAAAACACTTCAGAAGTTGGATGGGTATTATAAGAATTGGTCAGATGAATGGAGTAATAAATTATTAACTGAATATAAACCAAGAATATGAACGAACAAGACCAAACATTCGTAAAGTGGTTGAAGACATCAAAAGTTGGTACAGCCATATCTAAAATCTTTTGTATGATAAATAGAAAAACACTTATTGACATCATTATTGTGATAATTCCAATATTACTAATATGGATTTATTTCACTGGAACAAAGACACCACAAGAAGTGAAGGACGCTCTTAATTCCAATAAAAAAATTGAATTAAAGGTTGATAGCCTCAAGGAAGATAATCAATTTATAGTAGAAAGAATGTATGAACTTGAAAAAAAACAAACGCTATTTTTTGATTTGATTAATCAAAATAATACCCTTATAAAAGAAAATAATAAAGAATTAGTAAGACTAAAAAGAATTTACCATGAAAAAATTAATACTATTAATGACTATAATGTTAGTCAGCTTGATAGCTTTTTCACAAAAAAATACAAAAACTTCTACAACCGATAGTATAATTGTACTACCTAAAGCTGTAGCAAGAGAAGTTGTAAAAGACATCATTAGAAAAGATTCATGCCAACAACAGCTAGATGTTGTACAATCCAATTTGGATTTATCATTAAAGAATAATGAACTAAAGGATAGCATTATTTCAAACCAAAATACTCAGCTTGAATTTTGGAATCAAAAGGGTGTGAATTATGAAACCATGCTCACACTTAAGGACCTTGAAAAGAAAAATCTTGAAATGGCGATTAAACCACTTAAGGATGAGCTGAAGAAAGCAAAACGTCAAGTTGTAATGACAGGAATAGGTGCTGGGGTTGTTGTTTTATTTTTAGGATACTTATTGGTTAAATAAATTGAAATAAAAAAGAATAAAATATAATAAAAAAGAGGCTAACGTCTCTTTTTTTGTTTTTTAAGGGATATTTATATATTACTAACAATCAATCATTTTATTATGAAAATAAACGAAGATTTAAAAAAATCGGACATCGATAAGAGCATCAAGGTCTATATGGATAGTGCTGAATTTAAAACAAAAATTGAAAAAATTGTAAAGGATAGAATAAAAAACGAGAAAGAACTTGAAGATAAGGTTGTTGATATCACTAAAAATGTTTTAACACAACTATATAAAACTCTTTGGGTGAGAAGAAATTCATGGTTAAATGGATTAAACAATCAAAAAAGTTAACGGTGAAAAAATGTAGTAAATGCCATTTATTAAAAGAATTTACATGTTTCCATAGATGTAAATTAATATCGGACGGGTATCGTTCTGAATGTAAGGCATGTCGTAAATTAGATTCTACGAAGTATTATGAGAGAAATAAACCCAAAATTTTAGACAGTGTTAAAGAATATAAACTAAATAATCTAGAAAAGGTTAAACGGTCAAAATTAAAATATCGGTTAAATAACAAGAAAACAATCGAACTAATTAATAAAGATTATCGAGAAAAGAATAGAATTAAAATCAAAGAGTACCAACTTAATAATAAAGATATCTTGAAGATTAAACGTAGGTTCTATATTAAAAATAAACGAATTAATGATTTAATATTTAAGTTAAAACACGACACTGGAAATTTAATTAGAATTTCTTTTAACAGCAATGGTTTTAGAAAAAATACTAAAACCCAAGTAATATTAGGGTGTACATTTGAAAATTTTAAACAACATCTTGAATCTAAGTTTGAGTCTTGGATGAACTGGGATAATAAAGGGTTATATAACGGTAAATTTAATTATGGTTGGGATGTTGACCATATTATCCCATTATCTTCAGCGAAAACTGAAGAAGATATAATTAGATTAAATCATTATACTAATCTTCAACCTCTATGTTCTAAAATAAATAGAGAAATTAAAAGAGGGTTTTGGAAAAGTGGTTTATCCAATAAAAGCGATTAATATGAAAAAAATTAAGCTAACGAAAGAACAGGTCCAAATGCTAAAGACCAAGGTGAATGAATCAACAGATGTTTCTGGTGGTATTAACAGAGTTAATAATACATTTAAGCGTGAGTTTAAAAAATCTGACGTTGAAAACTTATCTGAAGAACCATTCGATATCACAAAACCCATCCAAGGGGTACCAAGTTCTAAAATGAAAAATAAAAAAGAACTTAAACTTAGCGAAGATACTCAAAGTGCTGTTGAAATGATAAAACACTTTGCTGACTTGGTATACAATAACCCATCACAAAGCGGCCTGTCAACATTTTTTCAAAAAAATGGTATTACATGGGGTGATATTGCAACTTATTTAACTAGTGTTGGGATTTTAGGTGTTACCACGGGTGGTATACATCGTATTGTGAATATTTTTAGAAAAGCATATAAATCAAAAGAAGAAAAACTGATTGATTTACCAAATATAGCCAATAAAGCAATTATATCTATACAGCAAAATCCAGAGAAGCTAATTACAATACATAAAGAAAGAGAAGGCGGTAAACCAAATAGTTTAGACACAAAAGTTGCCGCACAACAAAAACCAGAATCTAATTGGAAAAAAGAACCAACTGGATTCAACCCAAATAGATTTGAACCGTCAACAAAAACCAACGGGCCAGATATCCCATATATGGATACCAATGAAGGTAACTATCCAGATGGTGTTGAGAATAACCCGAACTTTTCACCAAATGAGGGTGATTGTCAAACAGAATACCCTAGTAAATCAGATGCCTTTAAAGGTGAATATATGAATCGCGAAATTGCTCTTTTAAATGGTAATGATGGTTCATATATGTTTGATTATGCTGATATCCCAAGAGAAAACTTACCAAACCCAGAGTGCGAATTAGATGTTGAGGATATAGCAATTTATGTTAGTCGAAATTATAATGATGAGACAATCATTAGAGTTGGTAATTCATTAAAAGATTATCTTGAAGGCAATGCTGACTTACTTAAGTTAACCGAAGATGTTAAACAATGGCTTCGCAATACATATGCGAAAGACAAGAAATTTGTTGATATTATAGATAAATTGATGGAAACAACAACAGCTGGGAGTTCTGGTGCGTTTACGGGATTATTTAGCGCCAGTCCAAATAAAAAAGATAACGCGAATTCTGATTATACACCAGCCAATCAATTGGAAATGGTTAATGATGAAGAAGTCATTGAGGATGATGTAATTGAAGAAATGACAGCTGCTGGTTCATCTACTGGGGACCCAAGCTCTTCAACTACAGGCCAATATGTCCAACCAAGAATATGGGCTAAAAATAAAGAAAATTGGGCTGGAAATAAGAAGACTCAATACCCAGATGGTGAAATGGTGAAATTTGACCCATGCACTAAGTTAAATAATAACAAAAAAGCACAAAACGGTGGGTGTAGTCAAGGGGCATCGGATAGCGTGGTTAAAACATATAAAACCAAAAATTCTGTTATTTCAAAAAATACAAGTATTTATGAACAAGTTGCCACCAAAACTGGTAGAACAGTAGAGGAGGTAAAAAATCTAATTCAAAATCGAATTAATAAGGATTTATCTAAAAATTAAGATATTTATATTAAAATAACAAACATGGATAAGAACATAATTAGACAGTATTTAAACAAAACGTTTTTATCGGAAGAAACAACACCAGCCGAGAAATTAGGCAACCAAATTAGTAGCAAAAATAAAAAAGCTAATAAAGATGGTATTGGTGCTGTTGCTAAAGATATGGGGAAATACGAAAAAAGTCTAACTAAACCTGATTCTGATTCTAAGGGTATGGCTCAAAACAAGTTTAACTATACTGACAAGAATGAAGAAACATATCATGATGAAATGGAAATCATGAACGGTCAGGAGATGATTAAATATGATAGAAACCCAGATAAGGTTTTTAAAGAAAGAGCAATAGAAGCGATTGAAGGTAGCTCTAGAATGGGGAACAACTCAGAATGGGCAAATGTGGTACCAGAGCAACAAGGTTTTACTGGTCCTGAGTTTGGGAAGAAATTGGTGAAAAAAATAAAAGATTCTGAAAAGAAAAGAAACGAACAAACACCCACAACCAAAATGTTCGGTGATGATTGGGAGGTTACAAAAGATAAGGGTAATAAACCATATGCGTTTGAATCTGTTGATGATAAAACAAAAAAATCTGACGATAAATTAGATGACGAATCTAAACTTACAGATAAAGAAAAAGCAGCTAATGCAATGAAGGGTTTAGACACCGACTATGAAAAAGACAGTAGAGAACAACAATACGGAATCAAAACTACTGATGAAAAAGAAAATAAAAAACAACCACAAATAAAAGAAACTATGAAAAGACTTAAATTCAAAAAAGAATTTAACGGTGTTGGAAACGCCATTAAAATGATACCTGAATCTTATAGAGTAGATAATAAGGTATTTGAAATGACCGACGGAAACGAGTCATATAAAGTTCGTTGGGAAGGTTCTTTAACTGAAGGTAAGGCTATTGTCCTTATGGCATCAGATAAAAAAATCGTTAACGAGGATATTCAAAAGATGAGACACCTTATGGGTTATAAATCTGAAAAAACTTTGGGTACCGTTAAAGGTAAAGACAGAATCACTGAAAACGATGCATTTGCCGACATCTTCAATAAAACAAAGAAATTATTGGAAATGGAAGATATCGATGGTCAAGACGCTGAAAAAGAAGCACAATTTGACGATGCAGATATTAGCCAAGCACCTGAAGCAAAGAAACATATCGAGGGGTCTGTTTCAACAGAGAAGAAAACAATGGCGCCAAAACCAAAAGAAGGTTTCTGGGATAAGATAGTAATGCCACAAGCTGGTCAAGCTAAAAAGCACGTAGAAGGTTCAACTTCTACAGAAAAAGGAACGAAAGCACCAAAACCAAAAAATGGTAATTGGGAAGAAGCTACCTCTTCAGCACCAGAAGCAACAGAACATATCAAAGACAAGAAGGCAAAAATGTCTACAGACGCTAAAACTGGCGACTGGGACGGTGCGAAAAAAAAAAGCATAGCTGAGTCCGAAATTTGGGAAGATGACGAATTTAATGGCCTGAGTGATGACCTTGAGTCAATGAAAATAAGTCCAGATATGTCAAACACTCCAATGGGTGAACCAGAAGAAGATGATGACAACGCATATGATGCTGGTGTGGAAGATGATACCTTTTTTAAAGGTGACAAAACATTAGATGGTGGTCCAGATGTTGAAGATAGAGCTGAAAAGCTTAGTGTTGCTGATATCAGAAAAGCAGAAAAACCACAACCAGTTGTACAAACAAACACAAATGATGACGATATTGACATACAAACTGTATCAGATGTGGATGTTAAACTACTTTATAGCGCACGAAGCGGCCAACCAAATTTAGTTGTAAGAGGTGTTGATGGTAAAGGAATTTCATCTGAAGAAGTACCACCACAATATTTAGAATTAGCTAAAAGACACCCACAAATTGCGTTGCAAAAAATCAGAGCGGAAAAAGCTGCAATGGTACCAGCAATGGATGATGAGTTAATGGAATTAGTGAGAAACGATATAAACGAAGGACTTAAGAAATTGCGTAAATAAATTTAATTAATATGGGTAAAGGTAAGGGCGGTACAACAACTGCAAACAAGGTTACTTTTGGAAAAAAGAGCATAGGAAAAGCAAAAAAATCAACAAATAAACACGATAAAAAGGAAAAAAACTATCGTGGACAAGGAAGATAATTAAAACCCCAGAATGTCTGGGGTTTTACATTTATTAATATTTATTTACAATAATTACAATATTGATTTTTTTTGTTTCACTATTATACTTGTAATATGATAAGTAATGATAAAGGGGTAGGATTATTAAACTACATTAACAAACCAATGAGTAAAGAAAGCATCTTGGTTCTTTATGCTGCGCATAATATAAAGTATGAAAAATGCGAATTATATAGTGATTTTGTACAATCGCTAATTAGTCTTATTTTCAATACATATTTAGGTGATGAAATAACAACAGTATTAGACCAGAAAAACCATTTTAAATGGTGTTGGAATAAAAATGTGGCCAACTTTAAATTAGAGGGGATATCCGTTAATAGTCAAAAACTTTATAAATATTTTTATGATTTTATGTTTCAAGTCTTTTATACTGTACCAAAAACAGAAGTTGAGCAAGCGAATGATAATATTCTAAAACTCTGGAAATATATCCTTGATTATAATAATAATAAAAGCAAATCCGATGTTGACACCCTCATAGAAGTGTATAAATTATTTGAGGTGGGGACAAATTTTGAATAAAAACCGACTTTTACTTGATTTTATAAAATGTTTTACTAAATTACTCACATGGATTCACAAAGAATTATTAATATAATATTATCCGATTTAACGCTTGAAAATCTTAAACTTCAAGAAACACTTGAAAACACTATTAACTCATCGGAAGTTATCGATATAAAGGTTCCTAAAATTAAGGAAACACTTAAATTATTAGCAATCAATGATTTAGCGGTTGCTAAATTTCAAACGCTAATTTCAACACCAAATAACACACAACAAAATAAAACCGAAAATGGATAAATTTACAGAATTAGAACAGTTGGTGGCATCAATGAAAGAGGACGTTACCAAATTTTATGACAAAAGCAACAAAGCTGCTGGGGTGAGAATTAGGAAAACATTACAAGATGTTAAAGCTCTTGCACAGGAAATAAGAAAACAAGTTTCAGAAAAAAATTCTGAAGATAAAAAAGCCTAAGTATGTGGATTGATATTATAAATAAAATATTAATGATTTTATTCTTTATGTCTTCGCTTAACACAACAAGACATATGTATTATTTTATACAAACATGGTTTACTTCAACACAAGAACAACCATTAAAATACAAAGTAACGGCAAAATCTTTAATGTTGTTAGGTATATCAATAGCGTATATATTAGCAAGTATTTTTACAGGAATTAAAATTTAATATCTCAATGGCAAATTTACAAAAAGCTTTAGATGCATTACAACCATATGTGATAGGTATTCGATACCTAGAAGGATACCCTGTTGTCGATGTTATTTTTAAAGAAGGTTGGACACTCCCAGAATCTGAGGCGATAAAAAAAGTTAAGGGTGACGAGGGATTAAACTATTATATGCTTTTCAGCGAGAAAGAAGGCACTGGGTTAGATGAATTATTAGAATATGTCGATTTAGTTATTAAAGCAAATGTTGAGAGGGAAAAGAAACACGAACTTTTAAAAGAACGGGTAAACGAACTCAAAGAACTATTTAAAAGGACACCATTGGTTAAATTAAAACGATTAAAATTTTCTTTCAATGATGAAGATTTGGTTCCTGAGTTACAGGATTTTGATTTAACAGATGAACTAGAGACCCCACCGCCAACATTTATTTCTCCAAGTATTTCAGATACAGAATATGTACCTTTTGATAATCATGAACAAGTAGAAAAAGCAAAAGACTTATTGTCGGGAAATCAAGAAGAATATGATGACGATGAAACAGAAATGATGGCAGAGGAAGTTAGGGCTGAAAACTATCGAAAAATGAAAGAATCAACGGCCAAAAATAGCCAAATAAAGAAAATTTCACAAACGATTGAATTACCGCCAAAGAGAACAATTCAAAACACTATAGACGATTCATCTGAATGTGATTGCGGACCAGACGAAGCTTGCTCAAAATGTATCGAAAAGAAAGATTTATAAAAGAACCCAAGATTAATCTTGGGTTTCATTTTTAAATGCGCGTTCTAACATTTCTTCAAAATTATGTATTAGCCATACCCCGCCAGTTGATAGCAATCCATGAAAGAAAACACATAAGAATGGATTCGATATTTGGATTGGGGTTGAAATACCAGAAATTAATAGTATAGCTGTAATCGCAAAACCCATCCAAGTTGATAGGCACATAAAACAGGTAAATAGCTTATGTAAACTATAACCACCCGTACCAAATTTAGTTAGAAACTCTCTAAACCATTCAAATATAGAACCGAATATTATGTTATTACAGGCACCATATGAGATAAGTAAAAATACCAATATACTCATGTTTTTATTTAAAATTAATAAAAAACTTGAAAAAATCAATACTATTTTGTATATTTGTAACAACGTATGAAAATAACAGACCCAATATTAGCAAAAGAACTTGAACTTGCTGAAAGAGAGCGAGAAATGGCTGAATTTACGAATAAATTAAAAAAAAACCAATTGATTGGTGAAATTAAAAATGGCCTTGGTGAGGAAATAAAGGAACAAGGTGGGAAGGTTACATTAATTAAACGGCCATGGCATTATAAGTTAAAAATGTTAATTAAAAAAATATTTACTAAATTCTAATATGACATATGAAATATTAATTAGAACTGTATCAGAAATCGTTGACAATTCAAACATTGAAAAGAATGGTTTGGTATTGGAATATGAATTACCTGAAAATGTTCACATTCAAATGAATGAAGAATTGTTTTATAAATTAAAACAAGGTGTTATCTTTGTACCAGCGGACGTATTTGAAATTGAGATAGAAGGAATTCTAATAAGATTTAAAAAAATAAAATGATACATAAAATTAAACGATGGTGGCGCTGGAAAGCTAGATTTCTATTTAGAGACATTCAATATGGCGTTAAGAATCTAATTCGATGGCTACCAATTATATGGAAAGATAGAGATTGGGACCAAGCGTACATTTGGGATATTCTTGAACGTAAATTAAGGAACCAAAGCTACCATATTAAACATTATGGGCATCACGTCAATATTGAACAGGATTCTAGAAATTTGTTGATTTGTGCGAGGCTGATTAAAAAAATCAGAGATGAGGATTATGTGATGGAATATATTGATTATTTCTCCCGTGATATAAGTTTTGTTCCCAGTGAATATACTAGGGGTTATGAAATAACCTCAACAATGAATTGGGAAAAATTTGATGAATATTTTAAGCAATATCCTAGAATTTATAAAAAACTAACAATTGATGGTGAACCAAAGGCAATAGAAGATAAACAAAGGGTTGCCATGAATATAGCTCAGATTAATCATCAACGGGCGATAAGGCTTCTATTTAAAATAATGGAAGAACATATAGAGCGATGGTGGGATTAGTATGGCAAAAAATGATGAACAAGTAAAACAGGGTTGCGAAGCGGAAGAAAAATTTATAATGATTTATCCTTTGGTTAGAAGGGCAACTAAAAAAGAAGATATTTTTGAACATTGGGATGTAATGGCTGAAGTAGATGATAATGTTGTGAAGGTTGATATTAAGGGTATTAAAAACGATGATAGATTTGACCCATTCCCAAACGAAAATATCAACTGGGTTGAAATTCAAAATGTTAATGGCGATACTGGGTGGTTATATGGTGACTCTGATATAATAGCGTTTGAAACGGAAAATTATTTTATATTGGTTGGAACATTGAAACTGAGACGATTTTTAGAAGAAAAAATGGGGTATACAAAGGAAACAATCAAAGATATTGAACCTAAAAATGTTAAAGACCCATATGTTTTTTTTCAGCGTAAGGGGCGAAAAGATATATTGGTTAAGGTAAAAACAATCGACTTAATGCACATAAAATATAAATCTGTAAAAAAAAATAGAAAAAAAGTTGCAAAATCTTAATTTAATTCGTATATTTGTAATCCTATAAGTAAATCCAAACTTTTTAATTTTAAAATTTTTTTATGAGCACATTATTAAACGCTTTACAGACAAAGGACACATACACAGAAAATGGTATGGCAACAAACTCATCATCTTTAGACAGTTGCGTAAACTTGTTCTTCCAGATTGGTGCTATGCGTGGCCAAGATAAGCAACGTCTTATCAACACGTTTGTTAAAGCTTATAATGAAGATGCTTTAACTGCAATGAAGCTTTTATTCTGGGCCCGTGACGTTAGAGGCGGTGCTGGAGAAAGACAAATCTTCAAAGATATCGTCGCATATCTTGCTGAAACAAAGACTGAGTCTTTGGCTAAAAACCTTTCATTATTCCCAGAATATGGACGTTGGGATGACCTTCTTGCGCTTGTAGGTACAAGGCTTGAAAATCAAGCGTTTGAAATCATTAAGAAAGGACTTAATGATAACAATGGCCTTTGCGCTAAGTGGATGCCACGTCCAAACGGTGGTAATAGAGAAAGTAAGCGTCAAGCTACTGCTCTTAGAAAATATTTGGGATTAACACCTAAAGAATATAGAAAGTTACTTGTTAGCTTGTCTAATACCGTAGAACAATTAATGTGTTCTAAAAACTGGGAAGCTATTGAGTATTCTAAGTTGCCATCAAAGGCTATGTCCGATTATATGAAGGCATTCTCAAAGAATGACCTTAATAGGTTTCAAGCATACTTGACTTCGCTTGAAAAAGGTGAAACTAAGATTAACGCTGGTGCATTATATCCATATGATGTTACTAAGAACATGAAGCTTGGTAGCGCTAGAGGTGCCGATGCACAATGGAAAGCACTTCCTAATTATATGACGGAAAACAACGAAATGTTGTTACCTGTGGTTGACGTATCTGGTTCTATGGAAAGAGCAGCTGGTGGTAATAAGAATGTAACTTGTATGGATGTATCTATTTCATTAGGATTATACGTTTCAGAAAGAAACGAAGGCCCGTTCAAAGATGCGTTCATTACATTTTCAAGCAATCCTAAGTTGCAATACCTTAAGGGGTCATTAAGCGAAAGGTATAATCAATTAGCTAGGGCTGAATGGGGAATGTCAACAGACCTTGAAGCTGTGTTCAGATTAATTTTGACTAAAGCTAAAGAATCAAATGTTGCACAGTCTGAAATGCCAACCATGATTTTGATTTTATCAGATATGGAATTCAATTCTGCTACGTCTGGTGGTGGATGGGGTAGAGGCGACGGTTCTTGGAACCCAACAGCTCAAGAAATGATTGAGGGTATGTATGCTAACGCGGGGTACAAAATGCCAAAAGTTGTTTATTGGAATTTAAGCGCAAGGAATGATAATTTCCCTGTAAAGTTTGATAAACAAGGTACAGCATTGGTATCTGGGTTCAGCCCGTCATTGCTTACTAGTTTATTAGCTGGTAAAGATATATCGCCACTTAGTATGATGTTTACTGTGGTAAACAGCGAACGTTATGCGTCAATAACGATTTAAAAAAATACTTTAATTTGTATTAAAAAAGGTGTATGCCGCAAATTAAAAAATTCAATTGCTAAAACAGAGAACGTAGGTCTTTTAGTATTGTTTCTACCTTTAATGATTTGGTCAAAATTTAATGGGCCTTGTCGACACAACATAGAAATAACCTTCATCACTGAGTTAGAAGTAAATGCTCCCACATCTTGAATACAAGTTTAAAGTATTTTAAAAACCTACAGAAATGTAGGTTTTTTTATTTACTATTTACATTATCGGTAAAAAATTATAGTTTTGTATATAATTTGATAACCATGCATATTTTGATAAAGAAAATTGATGAATACAAAAGTAAAAACCACAAGAATAAGATAATTCTCGAATATATTGTGTATTTAATGGTTGACGATACACCAGTTGAAGCTGTTACAGCATTTGGGAATGAAGAAAAAGATTTAGCTGTGCTACGTTATTATAACAGGTTTGCTTGGCAAACAAATATAAACATAATAGAAAAAAATTAAACATGAGTGAAACAAAACAACACCCGCTTGTTCTGGTCTTTTATTTAGACCGTGAAATGATGCAAAATTCTGAAATCCTTAGACCTTTTGCCGAATCAATTAATCAAATGATTAATTATAAAGAAATGAATGCTATTGCACTTTTTATGCCTACTGATGGCGAAGAAAGAGTAGAATGTATTAATCCTGTCGTTGTACCAAAAGTTGAAATGGATAAGGTGATTAAGATGATTGAGGATATCTCAAAACAATTTGGTGTTGGGGATGAAATTGACAATCAACTTGAAAACACAGATGATAATGCAGATAAGAGCTAAGGTCTAGTTGTTGTTCTCCATATTTTTGTGTATGACCAACCAGTATTTTCATGAATAACATCATATAAACGGTTTGCTGTTGCTGGGGTAGCTGTACCCATAAACAGCAGACTTTTTATTTTCTGTTTACTTGCGGTTTTTGCTAGTGTGTGGTGTAACCTTTGAGCATCATTCTTGCATTTACAAATAACCATATCAAACTGTTCTTCGTTATAAATTAATAGTTTATTATTAATCACAATCACTTGTTTGGTCATATTCTTTTTATATGCCCCAGACACAAGTCTTTTAACAACTTCTTTTATTGTCGGTCTATCAGCCTTAGGGTCCAACCCAAATATCCAAAAACGTTCTTCAATTTGATAGGTGGATGAATCAAGTATTGTCCAATCACCAATTGGCTTTTCAATATATGTTCTTCCAAAATTATCTCTTACCGTTCTAAACACATCATCCTTTTCCGTTAATTTTACAACACAAATTTTGTATTCAACCAACTTAATTTTTTTTGTGTTTAAATATCTTTTGGGGAAAATAACTTTTTGATTTTCATCGATTAATTTCCAATAATTTGTAAAGGCTGTCTCTCGCCTCTTTGATTTATGAAGCGTTTTCTGGTATTTACCGTTTTTTATTATAATTACCCTATATGTCAATATATTTGTTTTTTATTAAAATTTAATGTATATTTGCCTAAAAATAAATAGATGGGTAAAAGAGATTATTATGAAATTCTCGGTTTAAATAAAAGCTGTTCACTTGACGATATTAAAAAATCATATCGTAAATTGGTAATGACACACCGCCTAAAATATATCGAAATCAAACCTTACCTAAATTTCGATATATTTATTATTAAATAATAATATGCAGAATGAAAGATTAAAAAAATTTATTGAAAAAGCGGTTTTAGTTCATAATGGAAAATATAATTATACACATGTCAATTATATTAATATGCACACTAAAGTTTTGATACAATGTGAAAAACACGGTCTTTTTGAACAAAGACCACATAGGCATTTACAAGGTGATGGGTGTAAAGAATGTGCAAAATTACTGATGTCAAATAAAATGCGATTAAGTATTAATTCATTTATAGATAAATCAAATGAGGTACACAATTATAAATATGACTACTCAAATGTTGATTATGTAAATAATAAAACTAAAGTAAAAATAAAATGCCCTATTCATGGGGTTTTTGAACAAACACCAAGTTCACATTTAACTGGTACTGGATGTAAACTTTGCGGATATAATAAAACAAGCGTTTTTAATACAAAATCAACAGATAAATTTATTATACAGGCTAAAAAAATACATGGCGATAAATATGATTATTCATCAATAGATTATATCAATACGGATAAAAAGATTGGTATAAACTGTAATAAACATGGTGAATTTTGGCAAAAACCAAGTAAGCATTTACAAGGTCAAGGGTGCCCTATTTGTAAAGAAAGCAAATTAGAAATAAAAATTAGAGATTTTTTAATCAATAATAATATTAAATTTATTCCACAGTTTGGTAAGAAAGATAAGATTGATTGGTTAGGGCAATTATCTTTAGATTTTTATTTACCTGAATACAATTTAGCAATAGAGTGTCAAGGTGAACAACATTTTAAACCAGTTGATTTTGGAAATAATGGTGATGAATATTCATATAAAACATTTTGTAAAAATTATGAGCGAGATGAAACAAAATATAATTTATGTGTAAATAACGGTATAGATATTTTATACTTTACAGATAAAATAGAGTTTATTAATGGCGGTTATTTTAATGTAGTATATACTAATTTAGATGATTTGTTAAAAAAAATAAAAAATGAAAAAAAATTATTATGATTTGTTGGGGTTAACTGATGAAGACAAAAAAATGCCATTTGAAGAATTTAAATTAAGGGTTAAGAAACAATATAGGTCGCTATGTAAAATTAATCATCCAGATAAAGGTGGTGATGATGATACATTTAAAGAGATAGCAGAAGCATATGAAGTGTTGTCAGATAAAGACAAAAGGCATAAGTATGACCTATACGGCCACCAAGGCTCAAATACGGGTGGTTATGACCCAATGGAGGACTTTATAAGGCGAACAAGATATAATCGGGAAAAACAAGTTAATAGGGGCCCAAACATGAACCTTGTTATCAACCTAACACTTGAAGAGGTTTACTCAGGAACATCAAAGAAGTATAAATACCAAAGAAACGATACGTGTACAAGTTGTAATGGAAAAGGTGGTACAGAACCGAAAACTTGCACCACATGTCATGGGTCTGGTCTCATATTAGAAATAATTCGAACACCCTTCGGCGAGATAAGAAACACTCAATCTTGTCCAACTTGTTCTGGTGATGGGGAGACATATGAAAATACATGTATAGATTGTATTGGTACTGGTGTTAAGTCAATCGAGGATTTAGTTGATTTAGGTATACCAGCTGGGGTTATTGATGGGATGAGAATGATAATGCAGGGTAAAGGACACGCGGCTAAAAACGCTATTGCTGGTGATTTAATAATAACAATTGTTGTATTATCACACCCACATTTTGTTCGTATAAATGATGACTTAAAAATTACCCTTAAAGTAACATATCCTCAACTTATATTGGGTGATAAAATTGAAGTATCAACAATTGAAGGTAAAAAAATAAGAATATCA
>Ga0075163_10005309_pt1 | contig 17190 bp, 18 predicted proteins | sample JI1023141ADNA_FD_71478 | JGI IMG/M metagenome (GOLD analysis project Ga0075163, IMG submission 71478) | Wastewater effluent complex algal communities from Wisconsin, to seasonally profile nutrient transformation and Carbon sequestration -... | ecosystem: Engineered > WWTP > Effluent > Algae...
GTCTCGAACTCCTGCTTCGCCCTGCTTGTCTGCACGCTCCGAGTGTTCGCCATCCAGGACGATAAAAAAAGCCGGGAAAGCCTGATTTTACTTGGCTTTCCCGGCTTTGCCCGGAAGTCTCCGGAATCGTTCTTGGTGGTGGGACACCGACCCGCCACCAACAGTAGCATGAACGTACGCAAAACAGGACACGCCTACTGTTGCATACCGATGCGAAAGGTTTGACTGGGCCGCAGCCTACCCCAAAACCCGCTGGGTTCAATCACTTTTCGACGGCCGTGACTGATCACCAGTCTTACCCTTGTCCAACAAGGGCTAGGGCATCCATGTACAGCCCAAAACTCCCAGACCACCCGCAAGGAGTTGCGGCCTTCGCGAAAAGAGCATCAGACTCTTGGATAGTTTATGTTTAATTTTTTATTTGTGCCAGTAAAACAAAAGGCAAGAATTATTAGACATGGATAAATTTGAAATAAAATACGGTGCACTGAGAACCGAAGAAACCACTCATAATCATATTCCAACGGAATAATCAAAAGTGCGGCAATGTAACCAACAACGATGCCAGCAATTGGCAACAAAATCTGAAGACGCACAATTTCGCCAGAAAAATAGCGAATCACCGAGAACGCAAAGGCAACAACTAGCACAATCGGTGTGTAGTACCACAAACTGAAATCAATGAATACAGACTTAATCTTTAATAGCAAAACTATAGTCCGCTCACTGGTGAAAAATAAATTGAACATCGAAAGCACGGAGGAGTTGACGATGTCATTAGATGGAGCGTATAGGAACTTATAAAGCAACGGAACGGAAATTCCTAGCGCCAAAAAATAGACAAGTGATCGCAAACCACGGAAATCTTTTTTTACAAAAAAGCGCATCAACAAAATAGAAAAAAGAATGCTTAAAAAAATCAGCCATCCCTCATTCTTAGTCCAGGCTGCAAAACCAGAAAAAAGGACTGCCATCAAAACACTCCCCCGGGCCAATGACCGAGAAATATCATTTATACACAGTATAGAAATTCCAGCCGTCAAAAAATAAAGCAGAAATATGTCGGAATATTGGAGGCTTGTAATAAAATAAGCGTTTGGCATTACCACAAAAGCAAGCATACCCAAAAGAGCCATTTTTTGATCACGGACACTCAAAATGGTGAAATATAGTAATGCAATCGCAGCCGCAAACATGCTTACATGCAAAAGTGTTGCGTATATGTAAGAAGCATCCCCAAAATAAGTCCACCCACGAACAAGTGAAATAGGCAGGAGCAAAGGATAGTCGGAATGCATCCAATTGGGGAGATGCTCCGAAAAAATATTTAACCAGCTTCTATCGTCCGAGAAAAAAATAAATCTAGCCTTAGGATACCAATTAGTCACCGCATCACCGGTGCCGTACGGCAATTTGAACGAAACTCTTAAAGCATAAAAAACAGCAATCACACCAATAGCGCAAGCCCAGTATCCACTTGCCTTATTCCAAAAACTCAAAGGGACCGCGATTTTGCTGGATAGCTCCGACTTATTTAAAATGCAATATCTTGCAACAATAAAAATCCCGGCCAACAATCCAAAAATATCTATCACCCACCTTTGGTCACCGTTAAGCCCAACCGCAAGCCACAAAAAATGAATATACGACAGCGATCCGACCCCCAAACCATAGGACAAACTGAGAACATATCCAGTATTTAACTTTAATACACCTTTTTTTAGTATTAATACAATAATAGAAAGGCCAACAAGCAGGTTGATGGCTAATATTATCGTAGCCAGAAGATATTCCATCATCTAATCCTTTTATAAAGACTCATTGACAATCTTCCCGACACAATATCTTTATCGTGAGCATAATTTTCTTTGTCAAAAAAAGGCTCATTTTTATCTATTCTATGCAAAAGAACATAAGTGCAGACACTTTCATCAAAAGTACTTGTCCAAAGCAAAGATGGTGCTACCGTACGCAACCCAACACCTTCTTCCGAAACCTTTTTTTCCCAAGGAATCACCACTCTTGGAGCAAGACCATATAGTGTCCACAAATAGTACTTTCTTGGCGATTCACCAGCTTGAGCCAAACCTACATAACAGATAATTCCGGATCTTGGAAATTTTGCAGCGACAGGATTTAAATCATTAAGGTATGAGTAAAGAGAGATTTCTTGTTTGCTGTAATCATTGTAATCACCAAGATCTCCATAAAATGATGTTTTTATAATCTGCCAAGAAAACATGACTGCCGTTAGAAAAAAAAACGCCAAGCCAACTGCAGAATTTATTTCTATCCTTCCGGGATTGAATAACCCAAAACACGATTTAATCAGTGTCGTCAATACCAACAAATTGCCAATTAACCCATTGATCTTCGTCGGAATTTCACCTGTGGGATATCGCCTAACTGTCGGCAACTCTCTGCACGCGTATCCGAGCTTAGGTGCTCGATACGACAAGTAGGCGAGCAGTTCATAGGCAGAAAAAGTATCGCGAAAGGGTGCAATTTTTGGGTCCAGCAGCATCCGACGACTGTAGGCCCTAAACCCTTGTGTGGTGTCTGTCCATTTAAACCCAGACGCAAGGCTTAAACACGGCGCATGGATATATCGGATCGCAAAGTCTCGTGACTTTGGCGTGTTCACAGCCACCCCACCAGGCAGGAAACGCGATGCCTGAACGAAATCAATCCCGCCTTCTAGCGCCTCGATAAATCGCGGTATTGCCTCGGGGTCATCCTTGTCGTTCCCGTCGATGGTGACAATGCCCTTGTATCCTTGATCGAGCGCAAAGGCATAGGCACATCTAAGTTGGGCGCTCAGCTTTCCCGGGCCTTTTTTAACCACAAGCCCTCTGACTCCCACTTGCTGCAGTGAATCTAGCTCCAAGGAGCCGTCCGTACTGCCGCCATCAACAATGATGATGTCTGCAATCGACGAAATCCGCTCCGCCTCCATACGCTTGAGCAGGCTCTTAATACGCTCTCCTTCGTTAATCACGGGGATGACAACGCAGTAAGGATGTTGCTTGCCCAACCACAGCGGTGTCTCCATGGCGGGTATTTGCCACTTTGCCCGCTCTTTCGGAGAAATATCTTGTGTCGTATTCATTTGTTTATGCAACCCGAGCTGTGATAAGTGCCACGCCTGCAATCACGAGCAGGATGCCGGCACCTGTGGTCCAGTGAAAGGGTTCACGGAAGATCAAAACGGAAAAAAGTGCGACCGTTGCTACCGCCCCGGAAGTCAGTACCGGGTGGGCAACATTCAAGGGCAACCTGGCCAGTGCAGCGGCATAGAGCAGGAAAGCCCCACCGTATAGACCTAAGCCGAGCCAGAAGGGCCAGTTGCTCAAGGCTGCCAACGGATCTGCAAGGGAGGGGAACCTCCTCGGGGGCATCATGGCCATCTTGACCAGTACGCTGGCAGAGGCGTTTGCGGCGATACCAAGCACCAAGATCAACCATTTCATCTGGCCACCCCGTGTTTAGTCCGGTAGCACTCAACGGCACAAACCAGCGCCCGTTCAATCGACTGGAGGTGAGGTTCCTCCTTTGTGGCGACCATCTCTATCGAAACTAGGTGTTCTGGAAGGTGTAGACTCAGGGCCCTGTGCATCAACTGATGATCAGTCCCGCCATCACCCAAAGGCACCAGATCCGGCTCACTCGCATGAACGTGCCCTATAAGTCTGGAACTGCAGTCCAGCACAGCTTCGGGAGATTCTCCATTGATCGTTAAGGCCCCAGTATCAAACTGCATCCGGATAGCCTCGTGACCAACCGCTGCGACGACATGGGCTGTCTCTGCGCTGGTGGTCATGAAGTTCGCCCCATATCGGGTTGGGTTGGGCTCCAGGCACACGATGACACCATGTTCTTGAGCGGTATTACCTAGACATCGAAAAAAGCTAACCGCCTGCTCGAGTGCTTGTGCGTCACTCAAGCCTGAGCGGTCACGATTCTTGGGTGATCCAAATACCAATCGCGTTGCACCAAGGCCCGCACCGATGCGACACACCGCTCGCAGATGCTCCAGCATCGCCTCTTGGCTCTTGCTATCACCAAATACATTTAGTCCTGTCGTACCAAACAGTAAGGCTTGCATGCCAGTGATCTCGATCTCGTGACCTGCCCACCATCCTCTGACATTTGCGATGTCCTCATCTTTGGCATTGGCAGGGTCAGGAAAGTACTTGCCGGGCGCTACATCAATGGCATCAACGCCGAACTTGCCCAGTAGCTTTGCGACGGAAGCATCCTCTGAGATGTCCCAGGCAATGTTTGAAATGGCGAGCCTCACGATGCCACCCCGCTTTCACTCTTCAAGGTAATGGGTTCGGACTGGGCATAGGCTCTAATCGCCTGGATGGTTTCGCGGGCACTGTACTGATACTGTCCAAGAGAACCGAAGATTTGCGCGTGCCGCGTTTGCATGTCGTAACGAGCGGGCGGGTTTTCCAGTGTCTGAATAAAAGGTCTTCCGAAGCCCTGCAACGAGACATCCGCAACGCTGATCGGTTCGGCTGTCAGGTGCACCAGTGATAGACCAGCCTCCAGTGCCCTTTGGATGTCGTACCAAAGGTTGATCATGGGATAAAACTGGAAAACGCCTCGACTCTCAATAGCATGAAGATTGTTGTTATTAAGAAAGTCAAAAATCACGTTCTTGCGTAAGCCAGGACCCACCAAGCCAGGCAGCCGAACAATCAAATAGCTCGGGAAATAATGCTCGACAAACTTTTCTAGCAGTCGGCGATGAAGTCCGTAGGCATGCAAGCCTGACTCATCAACCGGCGTAGATTCATCAACGCCAATCGGCTCCTTGAATACATCGACAGTGCTGATCAGTATGAATTTTTTGCACTTAATAGTTCGAAGGTGGTTGATCAGGGAGTCAATCTTTTTTCGATCATCTGCCGGATCACGATTGGCAATCCACTTCTGCGCTGGTGCGCCGGCACACACCACTACATCGAATTCACCATTCTCAATTTCGTGGATATTTGTCGAACGGAAAAGCGCAGAAAAATGTGCCTGCTTAAGGAGCGTGCTTCCAACAAAACCAGAGAATCCAATCAGCGCGTTTTCCATCATCACTCCAGCAAGCTCTTGAACTCTTCTGTTTCGAGCTTTTCAAGAACATCGTAAATATTGTCTATCTTCCCACCCAACACCGAATAGCAGCCAGGCAGTTCCGCATGTTTTTCGAAGAGGATCGGGCGACCATCATCCCCTTCGTTCTTGACCAAAACGGTTTTGACCTCGAATAAAGAGTTGACATACTTCGCTTCAAGTACGGCGGGTAGGTACCGGCCTACATCCCGGACCATGCGATCGACACGAGTAGCACGATCGTATTCGTCGAGCCTCTTGTACGGGTCAACGCCCTGTTCGTCCTTCCAGCTAAAGTGTGGGGTGTAACGAACGTGCGACAGCGTGTGCAGGTCACGAGCAGGGAACGGCATCATCGAGAAAAATGGACCGTCCATGACTGTGACCCCAATTTCCTTGAGCACGCCTAGCGCTCGCATAAGCGCCATTTCAGTAACCTCCTGCTTGAGACCCATTTTGGTGCCAGGAAAGTCGCCTGAAAACTGATTCAGTCCACTGTAGGTGCAGTTGAAGACGTACCGACAATTAATTGACGAGGCATCCCCAGACTTTGACTGGACGGCTACGCTCAAGCTTTTGTCGACTGGCGAACGGGAAATCGCTAAAGCACGGGTTGAGTAATGGATCTCGACACCTGCACACTGAAGCTCTTTGACTGCCCATTCAGCAAGTCGCGTTGAATCGAAAGCATACTCTTCGACGAGAAAAACATCTTCAATCAGTCGAGGCTCAAAAAGCCGTTTTAAACCGGCTTCAGCAGGCTTGATTTTCGCTCCGATCTCATGGCAAAAACGCTCAAATTGCTTGGACGTTACTTTAGAGTTACGTCTTGCAATAGCGTAAAGCTTTACAAAATCCTGCTTAACGGCTTGCGGCCAATCTCGCACAAAGCGTGGCAAATTGACTCGGCTACGAAAGGCCGTCGTAAAGCTTCTGGGATAGTGGTATCCGTTGTGTACACGTGCCTGGTTGTTATACGAGGCACGGAGCAGCAGTTCCGGCTCCCGCTCAAGGAGGATCACCCGGCGCAATCCACGGGTCTTGGCAAGGTAGATCGCGATGGCAGACCCGTAGAAGCCACCCCCAATGATGACTGCATCCGCAGTGCAAGATTGCACGGTCATGCAACAACCTGATCTGAATTGGGCAAGTCACGCGTTGCTGACGACGAGACATCCTCAATGTTCAGCTTCTCCCGGCGGGTCATGCGTGCGCTCGTAAACTCTTGGCCAACGTGATACAGCGGCCCCTCATTACTGAGGCTTGCCATATGCAATATGTATTCCCCAAGCACTAAAAGCACGAGTGAAATCAGGAAAAACATGCCTGACTGTTGCAATGACATACTCACCCAACCTGGCGCCACGTCAGTTTTGAAAATCCCAATGGCTACAACATAAACCGAATAAATTAAGTTGGCCGCAGCCCCAAACAAGGACAACTTTGTCACAAGTCGCATTGGTGCTTGTGTTGTCGAAACGAGGAGGCGCATCCCTCGATCAATGCTTTCCCCCAATTTTTTGGTGTTCCTTGCAAGTGGTTTGGCGCTGTACTCCATATTGATACGCGCAAAACCACCAGTTGCCGGCAAGTGCCGGTAAGTAACGGCTGGCTGGGAGTGCTGCAAGATAAAGTTAACGACACATTTACTCAGCAGCCTGTACTGGGGCGCCTCTTTGGCCAGATGTATTCCATTGAACGCTTTGTACAGAAAATTGAAGACTGCATAGGCCGCTCGGTAAGCGAAGCTTTGGCGTGGTTTCTGCTGGTTATTTGCAAAAACCACATCTGCCCCCATAACTGCTTTATCGAGCATTTCAGGCAAGAAACCGATGTCGTCGAGCTGGGGATCAATGACAGCGACAAAATCACCAAGCGCATTCTCCAGCCCCACCCATGAAGCTGTGTCACCATCAACTTCCTTGGTAAGAGCATAAACTTGTAAGTTTGGATAGCCCGATTGACCGGTTAGATTTTTGAGTACATTGATGCTTTCATCATCAGACGCGTTGTCAACAATAATCAACTCATAATCGGTGACGAGTGATGACAATTTTTCAGAGGCACTGTGAATAATGCTCTCTAGCTGATGGCCTTGATTGCGTACAACATACACAACAGACAGAAATACCGGGAAAAACGCCATTCTTATGGTCCCCACAACACGCATCTTTGCGATGTGATTGCATTTATCTACAAAATCTTGTCATTTTAAACCGTGGGGGGGGGGACGTCACCCTGTTCGGGCTTCCCCCACTGAATCTTTATCAATTTTCATGCCAGCAGAAGGTTCAGAGGCGTAAGCAACCCCTTCTGCCTGTCGGCGACGGACAAGCCCTGGAAGCCTTTTTCCGGCCGCCCACACCCACTTCATCAACTCAGTGGGGACGCCTTCGTGTTCGCCACGGTTCGCCTTCCGCCGCAGTGTCGAGCGCTGTAGCGCCCCAGGGCGTTGGTGCACTATTAACAAGTTCTTATATAACAAATGCTTAGCTTCTGGGATTTCGGCATGATTTGCCCCTTTCCCCCGCCCGCTTCATGCAGCAGGCGCAATTTGCCCAGCCCGGACCGATTGCGGCATGCCCAGGTAGGTGAAGCGGTTGATGATGGCGGCCCGGACATGGGCTTCGGCCACCTGACGCTCGAAGGCTCGCGAGAACAGCCGCTCGCCCAGTTGCTTGAGGCGGAACATCATGTTCTCGGCCAGGCTGCGCCGATGGTAGTGGCTGTCGTCTTTCCAACCGTCTCGCCCGCGCTCGGCAATCGCCTGAAGGATGGCATCGCGCGGATGATCGTCCCCCCAGGGGACCGCGCCGTCTCGGGGCGGAATCGTTGCCTTGGCGCTGCGTTCGGCAATGCTGCGATGGCAGCCTTCGGTATCGTAGGCGCCGTCGGCCGAAACCTGGGCCACCGCGCCCTCGACCTGCGCGAGCAACTCGGGGAGCACCTCGTTGTCGCCCCAGTCGGCGGTGGTGACCTCGATGCCGATGATGTCCTTCTCGGCCTCATCGACCGCCAGGTGGATCTTGCGCCAGGTGCGGCGCTTGCCGACCCCGTGCTGGCGAACCTTCCATTCGCCCTCGCCAAAGATCTTCAGACCGGTCGAGTCGACCACGACATGAACCGGCCCCGTGCGCGGGCGGCGGGGAATCTTCACCGCCAGCTGCGCCGCCCGGCGCGACATGTGGGTGTGATCGGGCACCGGAAGATCGAGCCCATTGAGGCGCATCAGCGACTTCATCAGCCCTTCGGTGGCGCGGTAGGGCAGCCGGAACAGCGTCTTCAGGGTCAGGCAGGTCTGGATCGCCAGCGCCGAATACAGGCCCGGTTTGCCGCGCCCGACCGGCGGCGGGGGCGTCCAGCCGTCCTTGATCGTCGCCTCGTCGAACCAGATCGTCAGATCGCCCCGACTGACCAGCGCTCGGTCGTACTCCGCCCAGTTCGTGACCCGGTAGCGGTACTTCGGCTTGCTTGTGCCCGCATCCATCTTCGTTCGCACTGCCATGCTCGACCTCAAACCATCACGAAAGCCGGCGCTGCCGGGTGGGATGACATTTTATTGCACCAACGCCGCGCCCCAGCACCGAGGTTGAAGGTGAAAGAGACCAGCGCCTCGAACTGTCCGTCCGTCAGAGGCACCGAGATCAGCCGCAGCACGGCTCGTTCGGCGATCCTCACGTCCTTACGCAGAAGCTCGGTGGCCTCGGCTTGCGTGATGCCCGATGCAAACTGATCCTGTTCATGTGCCAGCACCACATGGCCGTAGCCGATGGTCGGGTAGCCGGCTGGGCAGATGTAAATGGTGGGGCTGAAGCCTTCAAAGCGTTTGATCAGATTGAGTCCTGCTTCGGTGACGTGACGCATCAGCCACCCCGGCGCATCTTGCTGATCTGACGGCTGCCAAACCAGAAGGACATTACGGCGGCAAACAACGCCTGGGTTTCTTCGTCCCAGGTAGCCTGCAGCGCAGCGGCCAGGGTAATCCCGTCGGTCTGCAGCAAGGTGACCAGTGCCGAGACCTTCACCACCGCAAAGACCAGAAAGAAGGCATAGGTGATGACCGGGCGCACCGAGGCCTGTAAGGCTTCCACCCATGGCGAGCCCGTAGGATGGTTGGCATAGCTGTACAGGGCCTGGCTCTCGGCAACATCAGCCGCAATCTGGATTTCCTCCAGGCGCTGACTGTGACCCAGCCGCTGCTGCTCCATCTGCCGATCCAGGATCGCCAGTTCATGTTTGCGATCCTGGCTGTCGCGAAACAGCTTGAGGAATTCCGGAAAGGTGCTGCTGAGGAAGCCCAGCAGTGATCCGAGCAAGGTCAGCATGATCAGTGTCCTCCAAAGAACTTCAACTTGATCAGCGCGCCTGCAACCAAGGCCAGGATGAAGCCCGTGGTCACCATGCGCACCAACGTCTGCCAGGCGGTGTGCTTAGCGGTGTTGAAGGCTTCGAGCAATCCACGCAGTTCACGGATGTCGGCGGCTGCGCTTTCGCCATCCAGACCGACATCGGTCATGGCGCGCTTGGCGCCGCGTTCGGCAGCGTCCTCGATCAATCGCTCAAATTCATCCAGCGGCATGGATACCCAGCCGTCTCGGGTGTTCGGTGTGTTCATCACGGTCTCCAGAAACAAGAAACCCCGCATAGGGGCGGGGTCGATGGGGTAAAAGGGATTCGCAGGTCACAGGGCGCTGGGAATGGCCACGGTCGTTGTGCGTTGAGGGGGTTTGTTGTGCCCGGCTCTGGCCTTGCCTGATTTGCCGGCTGAGATTCCCACCGACGTGCTCCAGCTTTGCCCGGCAAGCTGATGGGTGACCGACTCGATCAGGTAGGTGCCGTCGACCTCTTGCTTGAACCCCTGCAACTCGACCGACTTCTCGGCGGCCAGATCGGCACGGCCACGCAACTCCAGCTGACCGCTGGCGGTCTGCCGGTTCATGCCGGCCAGTTTGGCTTTGGCTGCAGCCTTGGCAGCGCTGGCGTTCGGATAGATGTGTCGATCGGTGTGCGTGGCGCTGCTGGAGCCGGCCGGTGCATCCGGGTTCGGGATGACGATGTCGATCTTTTTGCCGGTCTTGGTGTCGTGGGCCTGAGTTTTGACCGCACCAACGCTGCCCCGGTCGGGGAAAGTCAGCCGATAGCTGGTCACTTCGTTTGGCGAGAGGCGGATCGCCGGCAGGCTTTTACCCGAGGCGGTCTTACCGTCAGCGCGCGGCAGGACCACGAGCTTGCGGTCCTTCAGGGTGGCCGTGGCGTTGTATTGACGCGCCAGGCGGGTCAGGAAGTTCAAATCCGACTCGCCGACCTGATCGGCCCGAGGCACCGTCGTGGTGATCGAGCAGACCGCCTGCCAGCGGTTGCGAGCGGCGACCTCCCGGATAATTTGTGACAGCGGAACACTTTCCCACGCGTGCTGGCGCGGGCTTTTGGCAAGACCTGCCATGTCCGCCGGCTTGCCGCGAATGACCAGAGTGCGTGGCGGGCCTGAGAATTCGACCTCATCCACGGTGTAGGCCCCCATGAAGCTCAGCCCCTGACCCTCCCAACCCAGCGAGATACGCAGCAGTGCGCCTTTCCTGGGGAAGGCAATCCGGTCGTCACGGTCATCCAGCCGGATCTCGCACTCATCCGACTGCAACCCGGCCCGGTCGGTCAGTTGCAGGCTGATCAAGCGGTCTTTGAGCAGATCGGTGATGTCCTGGGCGTTGGCAATGATCTGGAAGATGGCACGCATCGCTCAGTCCCACAGGTTGATCACGTCGGTGCGCGCCGGGGCCAGATCCGGCAGGTGGATGATGACACCTGAAACAAAGGGTTGAGCGCGCGTAGCCAGTCCCGGATTGGCTTCCAGTACTGCCTCGACCGTGCCCATCAGATGCCCGTAGTGCTGGTGGCAGAGGCGATCGAGCACATCGCCGTCAGAGGTTTTGATAGTCGTCGCCATAGCGATTGAACTCCACGGTAAAGGTCTGCTTGCGCGGTGCGCCGTCGGCCATCAGGTCGCTTTGATCCTCCGAGACGCTGGCCAAATACCAGCGCCCCAGGGTTTCACCGTGGCCGGCGATGAGCTCGACCGGCTTCATCTGAAAACCGATCCGGCGCAACGCGTTGAGCTGGGTCATGCCTGCCATCTGTGCAAAGACCACGCCTGAGAGCGTGAGCGACTCACCCCCCTGATTGACCGCTTGCAGGGCTTGCGGTCGCCCCAGACGCTCCTGAGTGGCGATGTTGTATTGGCTTTGCCGGCGCAGGCTGTCGAAGGCTGCCGTGTTCAGGCCAAAGTAGAAACGCTCGCCTTGTTCGGCGACCAACACCAGCAGGTGTGGCCTGGCACTGGAGATCGTCGGCATGACGGTCCCCGCAACCAGGCTTGAGCTCGAAGCGGTGGGTGATGCCAGCGGTGTCGTGGCGCCGGCACTGCCCAGTTGGGCTTTGAGCGTGCCCAATTGCGTCGACACCGAGGTCGCCACGCTCTGCACCGATCGCACCGCTGAGTCCAGGCGCTTGGCGCCCGACTGGGCGGTATCGATCAGACTGCCGATCCGCTGCGTGGCGCGATTGATCTCAGCCAGCCCGGCCTGCACGCTGGCAATCCCCCGGCCCAGGGCACTGCGTTCAAAGGCCGTCACGCTGGCGGTAGGCAGCAGGGTCACCAGGCTTTTGAGGGCATTGGCACCGCGCGTGAGCTCGGAGGATGTGTTGGCGGCCAACCTGAAGATGTTCTCTGCAGGCCGGGCCTCTTGCGCCAGTTGTCCCAGTCGCTGCGCATGGCTGGTGGCGCGCGCGACCGATGAGCTGGCCTGCGAGACCCACTGGGTGATGGAAGACAGGGTCATCAGTTACCTCACACATGCGCGCCGTCGAACCAAGCGGCTCGCTGGTTTTGTTGCTGAAACTGCTCGAACAGCCGCTTCAGGTGCGGCATCAGCTCGTTGGCCAGTTGCCGGGGGTCTTTCACATCACCCTTGACGGTAATTTGCAGGGTGGGCGAGAAATTCACCTGTTGCGGCACAGCGGGTGCCTTGGCCACGGGCGTTGTCGCTGCTTTGGGTACAGGTGGCGCAGCGCCGGCCGCAACCAGTGGCGCAAGATTGGGTGGCACCGGCGTGGCCGCCAATGTGGGGGACGCTTTAGGTGGTTGGCTCGCCACCAGCGACTTGCCCAACCAGCCGCCCAGCTTGTCACCGGCGAAAGAGCCAATGGCGCCACCCAGCAAACCGCCAATCGCGATACCGATGGGGCCGCCCAGTGCGCCTACTGCGGCACCGAGCTTGGCGCCAGCCAAGCCGCCAGCCAGCGTGCCGGCCGCACCGCCGTAACCCTGAGCCTTTTCTTCGCGGGTGGTGGCGTTCTTGGCGGTATCAAAGACCTGATACGCGGCCGAGCCAATGGCCAGTGCACCACCCAGTCGGCCACCGGCCTTACCCAACCAGCCTCCGACCCGCCCCAAAGCGCCACCCGCACGGGCCATGTTGCCTGCTGGCGACCCAGAGGGCCGGCCTGCGCCCCGGCCAGACCGCCCCAGCAGATCAGGCAAGGCACCGGCACCCGGCCAGTTGGTCACGAACACAGGCTGCGCCCCGGTAGCTGCTCCACCGGTGAGCAAGCTCGCCAGATTGCCCAGCTTGCCGGGTAGACCAGGCATGCCTCGGGCACTGCCAGATCGCCCCGCCAGAAGCGTACCCCGCGCCAGATCAAGCGCACCGCGCCCGATGTTCCAGGCAGCACGGGCGCCTTTGAGAGCCACCAGCCCACCGGCCACCGTGGCAAGTCCGGCGACCACCATGGGTGCCTGCTCGACGAGAGAGGCCAGCGCCCGACCCACGGAACCCAGGGCTTGGCCAACAGTGTCGGTCACCGGGCGCAAGGCATCCCCGATGCGGCGCAAGGCTTCGTCCCAGGCTTGGGTGACTTCACTCCAGATCTGCTTGGAAGTTTCGCGCCGGGCAATCAGGTCTTGTTCGATTTCACCACTGGCCCGTGCCGCGTTTTGCTTGAGTCGCTGATAGAGATCAGCGTTTTGCATGTACGCGGTCAGCGCCGCCTTGACCTGCATGTCAGCAAAGAGGTCACCGGTTTTCATGGTGGCCTCGAAGGCTTGCATCATGGCCTGCAGCTTGGCCGGATCACGTTCCTCGCCGATGCGTTGCGCCGCCGCCGAGACTTGCTGGGCTCGCTCAGGATCGGCCTGTTCGATGTAGGCCCGGGCCAGCACAAAGGAGGACTCCATCGTGCTCCAGCCCTTGCCGATGGCCTCTTGCATCATGGCGGCGTAATCGATGCCGACATCGGCGTAGCGCCGCTGGGTCTCCGGCGAGCCGATCTTGGAGAACCAGTTCTTCAGATTGTTGGCCGCCTGATCAGGGGAGCCGGAGACCTTCATCTGCACCTGCAGCATGGCGCCCAGCTGATTGACCGAGTCCTGGCCGGTGATGCCAATCTTCTGCATCTCGGCCAGCAGCTCCGGAAACCAGCGCGCCATGTCCGAGGATTCGAACGACCCTTCCTTACCCAAGTAGGCAATCGCTTCCAGGGCTTGTTGCATCTGGGCCGGGTCGCTGATCCTGGCGTTTTGCTCCAGCGCGCCGATCATGCGCGCAGTATCGACACTGCCAGAACCCTGGCCCACGGCGAACTTGGCCAGCAGCGGTGCAAAGGCCGTGGCACGCTCCAGATCCATGCCGCCACCAACCAACTGGTTGACCGCCTCGGCCAGCTCGTTGCGCCCCATGCCGCTGGCCAGCGCACTTTGTGCGATCTGCTCACCGATTTGTGTTTCGCGGGCCGTGCCGGCGATACCGGACTTGATCGCCATGTCGCGAACAATGGCCTGGTAGTTGGCCGAGATGGTGGCCGGCACCGCCACCATGGCGGTCAGCTTGAGGGCATCGCCCACCGCTTCACGCCCTTGGGCCACCCCCTGACCGATGCGCTCTCGGCCAACGGCCTGCAGCTCCAGCCCTCGTGCTGTGCGGCCAAGCCGCTGATAGGCGCGGTCCAGGTTGTCTGCTTCAATGCCAGCCTGGCGCAGAACGGTCAGATTGCTCTCGATTTTCTTGCGGATGCCATCGGCGGCCGCATCGCCGCTCAGGTGCAGTTTGCGAAACTCGACTTGCAGGCGCTGCGTCTCGCCAATCGTGCGTTGCCACAGGCGTTGCTGTTCAGCGGTCTGCTTGAGGCGGGTGATGCGCGACTGGGTATCGGTCACCGCCCGGCCCAGCGAGCCATCAACCGCGCCGCCAATGACGATACCCAGTGCAATATCGCGTTTCATTCAGTCCTCCAGCCACCACAGGGCATCCCTGAGGTCCAGGGCATCAATCTCAGAGGGCGGGAAGTGCAGTTCCCGCGCCAGTCGCTTCATCAGCAGGCTCAGCAGGGGCGCGGTCATCCGGGCGAGCGGACACCAGGCGAAAGTAGCTGTCTTGCAGCCGCTTGTAGTCGGTAAAACGCATGCCCTCCAGATCCTTGGGTGCCACGCCCGCCAGAATCCCGAACAGGATCAACTCACGCTCTTCAGCGTCAATGGGGGCCTGGCGCGAGGCCAGGCGCATGTCGCGCACCAGCGGCGCGCGCAGGGTCAGCGTGTCGCGGCGAATGCCGTCGAATTCGGTCGGATGCTGTAATTTGATGATCAGGTGGTCCATGGGTGGATCTCCGGTGGTGTGATGGCGTGATGGGAAGTGGGTTACAGGCGGGTTACAGGCCTAGGGCGGCACGGATGTCGGCCAGTTGGTCGCGGCCATCCACGATGCGCACCGAGGCGATCGGATCGATCTCATAGATCAGCAGGCCATCGAGTTCGAGCTTGTAGTAGCTGCAGGCCAGGCTGAATTTGGTTTCGGCCTTGTCCGAGGGCTTCCAGTCACCCATGTCGACCTCAGTCAACATGCCGCGCAGGGTCACGACGCAGGACTGCACCTCACCCTTGTGGTTGCGAAAGGCCCCCCGGAAGACGCCGTTGAAGGCGCTCTGGTCGGCCAGGCCAAAGAAGCGCAGCGCTTCGACGGACATGCCCGAGAGCGAGAAATTGGCTTCCAGCGCTTCGAGGCCCAGATCCATCTTGATCGGGGCGTCCATGCCGCCACCCCGGTAGTCTTCGGCCTTGATCTTGAGTTTGGGCGGCGTGACCTGGATGGCGATGCCGGCGAAGTTCACGCCGTCGATGAAGAGGTTGAGGTTGTAGAGGGTTTGCGGGATCACGGTGCAGGCTCCTTAAATGTCGAGAACTTCGGTAATCCACTGGTTCGTGACCTCGACCCGGAAGGTGGGGTTTTCTGCGGGAGGCACGTCGGTGAAGCGGATGTTCCAGTACACGCGGCCTTGCTCGAGCTGGCTCGCGGTGTTGAGTTCGGGGTCGGGATAGACCTCGAAATTGATGATGGCGCCCTGCGCTTTCAGATCACGCATGAAGGCCTGCAGCCCTTCGGTCACGTCCTTGACGTAGGTCTTGGTGATGGAGCGGTCCACCGCCCATTTGTGGCCATAGAGGATGGCGTCCATGACGATGTCCACCGTGCGCACCCGGGTGACGAAGGCCCACTTGGCATCGGCTGAGCGCGTGCGGTTCCCCCACAGGCGGTAACCGCCATCGCGGATGACGGTGGTGATGTTGGCGGCGTTGAGTAGGTTGGCGCGACAGGTCTCATCACCATCCAAGAACTCGATCGGGCGTGCGGTGCCGATGACCTCGACGAACTCCTTGTTGGAGGGGGATGCCCAGAATCCGTACTCACGATCGGTCCGGGCAAAGAGGCCTGCAGCATACGGGGACACCGGCACGGTGCTGGCCGCACCGGTATCGGTGTCCCAGACCTTGAGCCAGGGGTCGACGGCAAAGACGCGCTTGCTGCCAAAGTTGTTGAAGTAGGCAATGGCTGCTTCGTCATCGGTGTTAGGGCCATCGACGATGGCAATGGCCTTGAGCTTGGCCGCCAGACCATCCATGGCACTGGCCACGGCCTGGGTGGCCGAGTGGCCTGGGCAGACGATCAGGCGAGGCTGCGCGTTATGGACGGACTTGCCATCGAGCAGGGCCTGCATGCCGGTGCGCTGACCATCGACCGTGACGCCACCGATGATGGCGCTGGTGAGAGCAGCTGCATCAGCGACCAGAGGCACTCCGATGGCGACCACCACGGCCGAAGACTGGGCGTAGATGCCGCGTGCCGACTTGGCCAGTGCGCTGCTCGCACCGAACTGCTTCACCGCCTCACGGTAAGAGGTCAGCAAGATGGGCTTGTTGGGCTCGGCCAACCCCTCGGTGGGCGTGTAGGTGTCGACCAGGCCGATGATCGACGAGGACGGAATGGCAATCGGGCGTGGACCAGTGTCGATCAGGGTGACGGTCACACCGTGGAAGAAGGAAGTGGGCATCGGGTTCTCCGGAAAGTAAAAAGCCCACCGCAGGGGTGGGCTAAGACAGACTAAAAACGTTTATTTATTAGCAGCCCAGAGCTATCCAGCAAAAGCTAGAAGGGCTAACAGCTTCCGAACTTGACATTGTTTGCCCAAACCAAGAAACACCCGTTTGGGTAGGCAAATTCAGACGTACGGTCGACATGTCTGCAGAGCTCGAAGCATAGTCATGCGCAACTGCAGAAAAACAGGCTGTCGAAAATGGAACAGGAAATTGGATGGTTCCAGATGTGGAACCCCCAGAATTGACGTATCCCCACTGAATTACAAGACCACTAGGGAATATCTGATATCCATTTTGGCTTAGCAAGAATTCGCCATCAACATACGCCTTCGATACTGCATGATTGGCCTGAATGGGTGCCTCAGATAATGACAAGAAGCCCAGCATGGCGTCACCATTTTTTGACACCTTCGATGCGTCAAGAGAATTTATCGCAACCTCAAAAACATTTTTATTCACATACTGGTTATGAGGATTATTGGCTGCCAGATGCCCGTTAATTTCGTCATCTACATAGCCTCGCGTGGCCAGCACGATCGCCGGATCGATCTTCAGTTGGGCGCCTCGAAAAACCTCGCCCCACCCGCTGCTTGGTAAAATCCTGCCGTCCTGAACCCCGTTGCCATCCCCCCCCGATGAAACCCCGTAGCGCCATC
>Ga0075163_10005310_pt1 | contig 17188 bp, 16 predicted proteins | sample JI1023141ADNA_FD_71478 | JGI IMG/M metagenome (GOLD analysis project Ga0075163, IMG submission 71478) | Wastewater effluent complex algal communities from Wisconsin, to seasonally profile nutrient transformation and Carbon sequestration -... | ecosystem: Engineered > WWTP > Effluent > Algae...
GCATCGGGCCTTGAGGATGCGTTCCATGATAAGACCGTCCGTACCGTCCTGATCCCCTGCGATGCCACGTTGAACCGCACCGTGGCGATGCGTGTCTGCCGCCGCCATGGTGACGGCAAAACAGTCTTCTATGAAATCAGGGATTGTGATCCTGCGCTCTAGGCGTTGTCGTGATCAACTGACAGGTCAAAACGCGCCAGCGTTTTCTTTTGTCGTGTTTCCAATTTTTTCAGGTCGAAATCGGCAATCAGTTCGTTGAAGACGCGGTACCAGTTGATCTCGGCCTTCAGGTGTAGGAACACCGACCCCAGACCCAGCGCGGCGCGGTCCATGAAAACAAACTCGCGCGGGACGGTGACGCTGCCCGCCTGTTTCAGCTTTTGATGGACCTCATGCGCGGTTTCCCGTCCGTACATGCCGCCTTTGACCTCGCCGATCGTGCGGACCTTGTCGTCCAGAACCGGTGCGTACAGGAATCGTGCCCATATGGTCAGGGTTTCAATCTGTTCGCGGTTCAGGCTCTTGAAACCCCATGTTTCGAAAGCGTGGACGGCGCGGGCTTCGTCGTCTTCAAGCAAGGCGTGATACAGGTCGATCACGCCACCGATAAAGTGGGGGGGGAACACGCGGATGCAGCCAAAATCCAGCAGATTGATCGACAGATCCTTACGCACTGTGTAGTTGCCCAGATGCGGATCACCGTGAATGATGCCGTAATAATATAAGGGCACATACCATGCACGGAAAAGATTGAGCGCGATCTCATTCCGCTGTTTCTGCGGGGCGTCCTTGTACGAAAGGATTTTATCGCCATCCAGCCATGTCGTGGTCAGCAGCCGTGCCGTCGAAAGATCGTCGATCACTTCGGGGATGTGCACGCCGTTTTCGTCATTCAGCATGAAGCTATACAGCTTGCAGTGGCGGGCTTCACGCTCATAGTCCAATTCTTCATAAAGCCGGGCAGCCAGTTCCTGATGGATGTATTTGGTCGAGATCGCGCTGTCATATTTCTCGTACAGTGAGAATATTAGTTTCAGCTGACGCAGGTCGGCATCGATGGCGGATTGCATATCCGGATATTGAAGCTTGCAGGCAACGGTGCGGCCATCGGGGGTCGTGGCGCGGTGAACCTGCCCCAGGCTGGCGGCAGCAGCAGCCTCCTGATCAAACGAGGCGAAGCGGGATTCCCAGTCCGACCCCAGTTCTGTTTTCATCCGGCGGCGCACAAAGGCCCATCCCATCGGCGGGGCATTCGATTGTAATTGCTGGAGAGCGTCGGAGTATTCCGGTGGCAGGGCTTCGGGGATGGTGGAGAGGATTTGCCCGACTTTCATCAGCGGGCCTTTCAGGTTGCCGAGGGCTTGCAACAGTTCCTGAGCATGTTCCTGACGCTCGATTTTCAGGCCCAGATAGCGTTCACCGGCAACGCGGGCGGCCAATCCGGCCATGGTCGCTGAAACTTTGCCATAACGGGCAACGCGGCTACCCAGCGCACTGCCTTCTTTATCGCCTGCGCCCTGCTTTTTGCCTGTGCGTCTGTTTTTTCGCTCTGTTGCCATTTCGACCTCTTGAAAAGTCATAATCATGTCTGCAATATCAACAATAATGTTTTGAAGATCAATGGCCAAGATCCAGGGCGTCAGGCCCGGACGCAAAGGGTATCATGCAATCTCGTAAAGCCCGTTCTTTCTCCGCGCAGGACATGCCGCAGGATATCGCTGACCGGATCGTCGAGGCGGTTTTGCCCGATGTTGCTTTCGACGGATGGCGCTGGGATGTTGTGGAGCAGGCGGCGATCAAGGCCGGTTATGACGCGGCGATGGCGTCATCGGTGTTTCCGGGCGGATTGCCCGATGTGCTTGACCATTTTTCTGATCTGGCGGACCGCTGGATGCTGGAACGGTTGGCTGATATCGACCCTGAAGATTTGCGGGTGCGTGACCGGGTGAAAACGGCGGTTCTGCTGCGCCTGCGGGCATTATATCCGTGGCGCGATGCTGTCCGTCAGGCGGCATCCTTCTGGGCGATGCCGACGCGGGCGGGCCGGGGCGGCAAGATCATGTGGCGCACGGCCGACCGTATCTGGGATTGGGCCGGTGATCAGGCGCAGGATTACAACCGGTATACAAAACGTACGCTTTTGTGCGGGGTTCTGGCCTCTGTGACGCTGGCATGGCTGGACGATGACAGTCACGGCACGACCAGTACCGAAGCTTTTCTGGATCGGCGCATTGAAAATGTTATGATGGTCGGCAAGACTTTGGGAAAGGTTAAATCCATAATACCTTTCAGGAAAACAGGACAGTACGAATGAAATTCTTCCAGTTAGGCTTATTCCTCGTCATCTTCTTGATCATTTTCGTTCTGATGCACGAACAGACGCCGCCGGAAATCGCGCAGGGCCAGCCTGTCGTCGTGTCGAACGAGCCGACAAAGCTGCAAAAGATGGTCTATAAAGTTGTCGGGGAAGAACCCCTGCCCAAGGATGATCCGGTACAGGCGCCGTTTCGTGAGCCCGGACAAATCGATACACCAACCGCCGAGCGTATGGGGCTGACCTATAAGCCGCCTGTATCTGAAGAGACCGCCATCACGATTGATCAGCCGCACCGTACGCCGAACAAGACGCTGGAATGGGTTGCAACGCTTGCCTCGCGCTCGCTGAACCTTGATCCGCTGCGTTATGAATCGCATATCGCTGATGCCGCCACATACATGACGCCATACGCGCAGGATGAACTGAAGGCCTATCTGAATAAAGACCAGTTGCTGGATGCCGTGCGCAGCAATAACCTGACCATGCGGGCCTTCGTCGAGGGGCCTGGCCGTATCCTTAATCAAGGAGCCGTGCAAGGGCGCTATCGCTGGCTGGTGGAAACGCCTGTCACGGTGACATTCCTGCCGCGCGATACGATTGATTATTCGGAAGTGACGCCGAAAAACCGCCGCATGAAAATCCGTACGCAGATTGGCCGTGTGCCGCAGGGCGGCAGCGAAGGCATGATCATCGAAACGTGGGACGCCATTCCGGTTGTCGAGAATCAATAAGTACTATGGGTGAGTTTCTTGCCCCGGATGAGCCGCCTGCCTTCACCATACTGAATCCTGAAGGGCGTTCCGGCGTATTGCTAACCTGCGAGCATGCCGGTAATGCCGTGCCGCGCCAGTTGAATATGCTGGGGCTGGACAGTGATGATTATACCCGTCATTACGCTACGGATGTGGGGGCGCGTCAGGTTACGTCGTTCCTCTCCGACATGCTGGATGCCCCGGCGATCCTCGGGAACTATTCCCGTCTTGTGATCGATCTCAACCGTTCCACCGATCATCCCACGACGTTCGCGCCGACTGGCGAGGGCAAGCCCGTGCCCGGCAATATCGGCATCACCGATGACGATAAGGTCACGCGCATTCGTGAAGTGTATGAACCTTATCATGATGCCCTGACCCGGATGCTGGATGGTTATCAGGCGCGGAATCAAATTCCTGTCGTCGTGTCGGTGCACAGTTTCACGCCGGTCTTTTTCAATTTCCGCAGGCCTTGGGAAATCGGTTTTTTATCCGGTGATGATTATCGCTTGTCGGACCAGATGATCAATATGTTCCTGCGTTTCGGCCATACTGTCGGGGATAATGAACCGTATGACCACCGGGTGCTGCGCGGGAACGCGATGACGCGCCATGCGGCGGCACGTCGGCTGCCCCATACGCTGGTTGAATTTCGTAATGATCTGATTTCATTGGAAAAAGACGCTTTTTATTGGGCAAAACTTCTTGCGGATGGTTTACAGGAAGCTCTGGCGAATCCGCTGACGGCCACGTATTATGACGGCCTTCAGTTACCATACGATCCGGAAAAAGAACGCACGTACTTTGCGGATCTTGTCGAGCGTGCCAAACGAGGGGAACCATGAGCGCCCAAGCGAAAATGAAAGATGACGATTTTGAAACCGCAGGACCGGAAGCTGTCGATAAAGCAACAGCATCGCGCCTGAAAAGCATTATCGAGCGTGTCGAACGTCTTGAAGAAGAAAAATCGGGATTGGCCGAAGACATCAAGGAAATCTATGGCGAGGCCAAAGCCACAGGGTTTGATGTGAAAGTCATTCGCCAGATTATCCGCCTGCGCAAGATCGAACTCGACAAGCGCCGCGAAGCGGAAATGCTGCTGGAGACATATAAAGCCGCTATCGGCATGGAATAGAGCGTCCATCGTTTACATTCGGTCGGCGTCACATTTCGGCTCACGTATGTTTAAATACGCTTCGCCTCATGTTTCTGGCCGAACATAAACGCTGTTTGCTCTCATAACTGTGCGATATAAAATACGAGAAAGCCTGCTGGATCAGCAGGCTTTTTTCATGAGTTATTACGCTTGGTTTATTAGTTCAGCGTGTGTGCCGGTCCATCCTGACTCAAGATCATTCGTGCCTTTTGGCGCGATGCCTGTACCTGTGGATCGTTATCTGACCATTGATCGGGAACTTCGCCTGTCGATTTGCCGTTCAGTCGTTCATATGCGTTCAATCGTGCGAGCGCCATGCTGAGTTTTGGCAATTTGTCTTCTGTTACACCTTCCGCGCGCAGCAGATCAATCGTGAGTTCCTGCTCGGCCAGATCCTGCATCATCAGTTCACGGATTTCTTGCGATTCCTCGCGGTTAAAATTGGTTTTGCTCAGGCATTCAAGAATCGCCCTGCGATTTTCTTCCCTGTCTTGGTTCAGGGCATACGCGGCGGCTTCGAACTGGCTGACAATATCTTCGTCCGGGGTGGCCAGCATGGCCTGTTTCTGGCGATGGCGCCTGTTAAGGTCGGCAATGACAGCCGGACCCCGACCCTCACTGAATGCTTTCCGTAATAAGGCTTGTTTCAGGCGTCGGCTGGCAGCCTCAATATCTTCATCCGATGACATGAAAACTCCTTTTTATCCTGTTTGTCTTACGTTTTTTCTAATTTTTATAATTCATTCTCTCATTAACATCTTGTAAAAGGCAAACTTTTTATCAAGCCAAAGGCCGCAGAAACCCTTGGTTTTTGAATTAATTTTCAATAATTAACCCGAAATTTACCCCCGGCGGCGTACGATGCGCATGTTGGCGAGGAAAGGCGTCGGCTGGAAAATAAGATGAAACAAACCGATTTACAGGGAATTATCAGGGATATGGCAACCCGCATCGACAGTTATCATGTCGGTGACGATCAGACCGGTTCCCGCGGCCTCTTGAGCGAAGTCGAAGCCTATATGAGCGTCGATTCCACGCTGGCCAGCCTTTACAAACAATATCTGGATGCCCGCAGCAACCGTGTGCGCGCCCTGCAGCAGGCAGGCGCGGATTCCGCGATGGCGGCGATTGCCCGCGATCTTGAGGAAAGCGCCCAGAGCGCGATTGAAACGCGCATGATCGAGTTGCGTGCCGATAAGCTGAAACGTATGAATGCCGAGCATATGCTGGCGGAAGCACACCTGCAGACACTGGCAGAGGCCCGCAGCGACCGCGAACGTTTCTACGCCCGTCAGCAGCAGGATCATTACGCGCAGGAACGCCGTCAGGCGATGGCGCAGGATCAGGCCCGTCAGGACGGCGAAGATTCATACATGATGATGGTCATGATGTGGTGGATGATGCGTCGCCTGAGCTGGCGGACACAAATCAAGCTCTCGCTGGCGAGCCGCTTTGCGCAGGTTTCGGATCGTGACCACGATCTTGCCACTTCCGCTGCCTGATTATGATTTCACAACACGTCCGTTGATCAGTTCCTGCACAATCGCGGGATCGGCCAGCGTTGACGTATCGCCCAGCGTCTCCAGTTCATTGGCGGCAATCTTGCGCAGAATGCGGCGCATGATCTTTCCCGAACGTGTTTTGGGCAGCCCCGGCGTGAAGTGAATGACATCAGGGCTGGCGATGGGGCCGATGATCCGGCGCACTGTCTGAATGATATCCCTCTTGATTTCGTCGCCGGGTGTTTCCCCGGCATTCAGGATGACATAGGCATAAATACCCTGACCCTTCAGGTCATGCGGATAGCCAACGACAGCGGATTCAGCGACAGCCGTGCTTTCATTGATCGCGTTTTCGATTTCGGCGGTGCCAAAACGGTGACCGGAGACGTTGATGACATCATCGACACGGCCCGTGATCCAGTAATAACCGTCTTCGTCACGGCGGCAACCGTCGCCGGTGAAGTACATGCCCTTGAATGTACTGAAATAGGTTTGTTCGAAGCGGTCGTGGTCGCGGAATACCGTGCGCATCATGCCGGGCCACGCATCACTGATGCACAGATTGCCTTCGCACGCGCCGTCCATCGGTTTCCCCTCGCCATCGACGATGACGGGTTTGACACCGAAGAACGGTTTGGTCGCGGAGCCGGGCTTGGTCGGGATTGCGCCCGGGATCGGCGTAATCATATGGCCGCCGGTTTCGGTTTGCCACCATGTATCGACGATGGGGCAGCGGCCTTCGCCGACGACTTCGTGATACCACATCCATGCTTCGTGATTGATCGGTTCACCGACGCTGCCGAGTATGCGCAAGGAGGCGCGACTGGTTTTCTTGACCCATGCATCGCCCTCACGCAGCAGCGAGCGGATGGCCGTGGGAGCGGTATAGAAAATATTGACCTTGTGCTTGTCGATAACCTGCCAGAAACGGCTGAAATCCGGATAAGTCGGAATGCCTTCGAAGATCAGCGAGGTCGCGCCATTGGCCAGCGGGCCATAGACGATATAGGAATGCCCCGTGACCCAGCCCACATCGGCGGTGCACCAGTAGACTTCGCCTTCGTGATAATCGAACACAACTTCGTGGGTCAGGCTGGTCCAGACCATATAGCCGCCTGTTGTATGCAGCACGCCCTTGGGCTTTCCGGTAGAGCCGGAGGTATAGAGAATGAAGAGCGGGTCTTCGGCGTTCATCGGTTCGCACGGGCAATCGGCGCTCTGGCCAGCGACCAGTTCATGCCACCACACATCCCGCCCTTTCTGCCATGCAACCGGACCACCGGTGCGCCTTAGCACCAGCACGGTCGAAACATCGGGGCATGATTCCAGCGCGACATCCGTGTTTCTTTTCAGCGGCACGGTCTTGCCGCCGCGCAGGCCTTCATCGGCGGTGATGACAACCTTGGAGTCGCAATCAAGAATGCGGTCGCGCAAGGAGTCAGGGGAAAAGCCGCCGAATACGACGGAATGAATGGCGCCGATCCGCGCACAGGCCAGCATCGCGTAAACCGCTTCCGGCACCATCGGCATGTAAATCGTGACGCAATCGCCTTTCTGGACACCGCGGCTTTTTAGGGCATTCGCCAGCTGGCAAACTTCATCCTTCAGGTGGCTGTATGTGATCTTCTGCGTATGTTCCGGGTTATCTCCTTCCCAGATCAGGGCGACCTGATTGGCGCGCGCGGGCAAGTGGCGGTCGATGCAGTTATAGGCCGCGTTCAATAGGCCGTCTTCGTACCATTTAATCGATACGGGGGAATGAAAGCTCGTGTTCCTGATGATTGTCGGGTCCTGAAACCAGCTGATGCGCTTGGCCATGTCGCGCCAGAACCCTTCAGGGTCGTTCAGCGAATGCGCATACATATCCTGATACTGCTGGGCGGTGACGTGCGCGTTTTTGACGATGGCAGACGGCGGTTCAAAAACAGGGGACGCAGAATCGGTTTTGCGAATGGACGAGGTCATGGCGAGCTCCTTAAGCCATCTTCAAAGGAATCTCTTATTTTACCATGGGGATAGCGGCTTGTGCGCCCGGGGTGTTGTGCGTTGCAACAAACGATTTACGTCACTGGATCGACTTGGACCGGCAGTTTTTTCTGAATCTTGCGTACGGTGATGATGCCGACGCCGATAATGGTCAGCAATCCGCCCCAGACCAGCGACATATGCATTTCCTCACCCAGCAAGGCGATGGACAGCGCAATCGTCACAATCGGCAGCAGCAGGATAAAGCATGTCACTTTGGCGACCGAGTTCCGGGCCAGCAGGGATTGCCACAATATGTGAGAAATGCTGACGATCAATGCCTGATACGACAAGACCCCGGCCAGTGTGACCCAGTTTGAATCGGGCAGCATGCCCCAGCCTTGCGGTGTCATGAACAGGCTGGTCAGGAACACGAACGGCAGCGATGCGCCATTGATGATGGCAATGAATGTCGGCGGGTGTACATCTTTCAGCTGGCGCATGCGGATATAGCTGACCGAGATCGCCAGAGCCGAGAGCAGGGTAATGATGCAACCCCATAAATTCTGGCTGTCAGGGCCACCCAGAACTAGCAGCAATCCTGAAAAGCCGAGCAGCAGGCCGAAGCCGGTGCGCCAGTGAATCGTTTCTTTGAGGATCAGCCAGCCGAGCAGGGCGGCAAACATCACTTGCGCCTGCAGCAGCACGACGACGGTCGACGCATCCAGCACGCCCAATGCCACGAACAACAGACCCTGATGAATCGCGCCCATCCACAGGCCGACTTCGGCGATCTTCCAGAAACGCTCTTTACCGGGCCATTTCATAAAGGGCAGGAAGACAAGGAAGGTTGTGAGGAAGCGCAGGGTGATTATCACCATCGGCGGCAGTTCCTGAACCCCCAGTTTGATCGCGATGAAATTCCCGCTCCAGATCAGGATGCACAGGAGGGTCAGGGAAATGTCACGCAGTGTCATAAAAGAAGTCCGGGGCCGGTGGTTGCCTTGCGTAAGTTAGGGCACGGCCACACAGTTTCAAGCTGTACCGAAGACTATATTCCGCCCATCTTGCAGATGGTTTTCCACTCGGCGGCAGTGACGGGGGAGACGGACAGGCGGGACTGGCGGAGCATCGCCATATCGGCCAGCGCCGGGGCGGCTTTCAGGTCAGCAAGCTTGACCGGGGTTTTGAACGGTGTGGTTGCCCTGACATCCACCAGAACGAAGCGTTCATCCTTGGGGTCGGGGTAATGTTCCTTGACGATCTCCATGATCCCGACGATTTCGAGCCCCTTGGTCGAATGATAGAAGAAGGCCTGATCGCCGCGTTTCATCGCCTTCATGTTATTCCGGGCCTGATAATTGCGGACATCGGTCCACGGGGCGATTTTCCTTTCCACCTGCTGGTCCCACGACCAGACGAACGGTTCGGATTTCATCAGCCAGTACGCCATGGGTTATGCGCCCTCCCTGACCAGCGGGCGGTTCAGCAACTGTTCCATCGCCTGTTCGATGGTGCAGGCACCGCTGAGGCAGCCATGGGCGGCGTTGACAAGCGGCATGTCGATCTTGAATTTCTTTGCCAGTGCTGTCAGCGCCTCGGCTGTCGGCACGCCTTCGGTGACACCCTGACGTGACCCCAGAATATCGCGTGCACTCTGACCCGATCCCATTTTGAATCCGAGCGAGAAATTGCGTGACTGCATCGATGAGCAGGTCAGTAGCAGGTCACCGATGCCGGACAGCCCGGTGAGCGTTTCACGGCGGCCCCCCAGTGCTTCAGCCAGATTGCCCATTTCATGCAAGCCCCGTGTCACCACGGCGGCACGAGCATTTTCACCCAGCCCCTTGCCCGCGACGACACCGCAGATGATCGCGATTACGTTTTTGACCGCGCCGCCCACTTGCGTGCCAACCACATCATTGGTGGTATACAGGCGGAAGCGCGTGCTGGCCAACTCATCACGCACCGGTTTGAATTTCGTATTGTAGATGGATGCCAGAGTCGCGGCGGCGGGCAGGCCTTGTGCGATTTCATGGGCGAAGTTCGGGCCGCTTAAGAATCCGGTCATGGCCATCGGCAGGATTTCATCTGTTACTTCCAGCATCAGCTTTCCTGTGCTGATCTCAATCCCTTTGGCACATACGACGACGGGCTTATCGACAGCGATATCGGATTTCGCCAGCGTTAATACACTGCGCAGATATTGTGCCGGAACAACGGGGAGGATGATATCGGCCTTGCAGACATCGGTCAGATTGCCTGTGGCCTTGATGTCGGGGTGCAGGGAAATGCCCGGCAGGTATTTGCGGTTCTGGCGCGTGATGTTGATGTCGTCGGCCATCGCGACGTCACGGGCCCACAGCAGAACCTTTTTGCCGTTTGTCGCAAAATTCTGGGCGAGGGCCGTGCCCCATGCGCCGGAACCGATAATCCCGATTGTCGTCATGCGCGGTCAAACCTTTCCATCTCGATCAGCGGCCAGCGCGGACGGGCGGCCACATTCAGGCCATGCGTATGACCCAGCCGCAAATGTTCGATGCCGGCCCATGCGATCATGGCTGCGTTATCAGAGCATAGCCTGACCGGCGGCGCAACCAGCCGGAACCCTTTCGATTGCGCCAGTGTCTCCAGCGCCTGACGGATGCGCAGGTTGGCGGCGACGCCGCCCGCCAGCACCAGTGACGGGGTTGCGGGGTTATATGTGGCACTGAACTGATCCAGCGCGCGGCGCAGGCGGTCTTGCAAGACATCGCAGATGGCCTCCTGAAAGCTGTAGGACAGATCGGCGACATCGTCTTTCTTCAGTGCGCCGGGCGGCAGCTTGTCGACGCAGGAACGCACGGCTGTTTTCAGTCCGGAGAAAGAAAATTCAAGTTCCGGGCGGCCCTTCATCGGGCGTGGCAGGTCGAAACGCGCCAGCGCGGCTGTAGGGTTTTTGCACCCCTGCGCGGCTTTTTCGAGATGCGGACCGCCGGGATAGGGCAGGCCCATCAGCTTGGCGGATTTATCGAAACATTCGCCCAGCGCGTCATCCATGGTGCCGCCCCAGTGGCGATAGATGCCGACATCCTCGGCGACCAGAATTTGTGTATGCCCGCCGGAGACCAGCAACAGCAGATAGGGGAATTCCAGATCGTCTGTCAGGCGGGGGGTAAGGGCGTGCGCCTCCAGATGGTTGATCGCGATAAAAGGCAGTTTATGCGCGGCGGCAATCGCCTTTCCGGCCATCATCCCGACCATGACGCCGCCGATCAGTCCGGGGCCGCAGGTGGCGGCGACGCCGTCCAGCTGGTCAAACCCGATCCCGGCATCATGCATGGCACCCTTGATCAGGGTATCCAGATGATCCAGATGGGCGCGGGCGGCGACTTCGGGCACCACGCCGCCGAAAACCCGGTGTTCGTCCAACTGGCTCAAGACCAGATTGGCCATGATTTTCCGGTCGTCGCTGATGACGGCGGCGGCAGTTTCATCACAGCTGGTTTCAATGCCAAGAATGATCATGTGTGATTCCGGTTTCCAAAAACAGGCGCAGACTGTATAGTCTGCCTACTAAGCCTATGACAATAAATAATATGGCGCAAACGCCAGAGATAACAGGGACCAAAGGTTTTACGGGATCGCGGATGAAACAGGCCGTTGCAGCTTCCACACTTGCTTTCTTTCTGACCGCGTCGCTCGATGTGAAGCGTCTGGCGCTGTTCAGCATTATTGCGTTGGTCGTGCCGCCGCCGCTGGGGATTGCCACCGGGTTGGCGGCTGTCGGGCTGCACGCGGGATGCGAGAGCGTGGTGCGGTCGGCGGGGCGGGTTTACCGGGATATCCGGGGATATGCGCAGCCCGGCGACTTTGACACGTTGGCGGAATTTAACCGGGTCAACCGCGAAGCGCCCCGCCTTCAGGTGCCCATGCCCGTCTATACGGCAGCGGTTGTACCACGCGAGAAAACGGTTTTCCTGACAGCTGAAATGCGCTAAGCCTGTGGCGTCCGGCACTCCTGACAGGCATTTGGCAAGCGTTCAATATGACAAAAATAATCCGCATCGGCACCCGGGGCTCGAAACTTGCGATGGTTCAGACGACCATGGTCGCGGATGCCTTGCGTCGCGCGCATCCTGATCTGGTGATCGAGATTAAAGAGATTTTGACCTCCGGCGACTGGAAGCCTGAGCATGGCGAAACACGTCTGGCGGAAGCGGCCGGTGGCAAAGGATTGTTTGCCAAGGAGATCGAGCGGGCCCTGCTGGATGGTGTCATCGACTGCGGCGTGCATTCCTTAAAGGATATGCCATCCTTCCTGCCAGAGGGTCTTGAGATTTCCCATGTGCTGGAGCGTGAAGATCCACGGGATGCATTTTTGTCGCACCGCTATGACTCGCTGGCTGACATGCCGGCCGGGTCAGTGATCGGCACGTCGGCGCTGCGCCGACAGGCATTTTTGCTGGCAAAATACCCGCATCTCAAGGTGATTCCGCTGCGCGGAAATGTTCCGACACGTATCGAAAAGATGAAATCCGGGCAGGCTGACGGGATCATTCTTGCATGTGCCGGTTTAAAAAGACTGGGCTTAGAATCTGAAATTAAAGAATTTTTATCCGAGGGTGAATTTTTGCCCGGGGCCGCGCAAGGTGTGATCGGTATTGAAGTACGATCTGACGATACGGAAACTAAAAATCTCCTTTCCCCCCTTGGTGATTATGAAACGATGCTAATCGTTTCTGCTGAAAGGGCCGCTTTGCAGGTTCTTGACGGGTCATGCCGGACTCCTGTCGGCTCTTACGCGACACGGGACGGGGATCAGATGCACCTGCGCGTGGCGGTGGCTGCACCGGACGGCGGCACGGTTTATGCAGACGAGATATTCGGTTCGGTTGCCGGTATCGACGATGCGGTCAGGCTGGGCCAGGTGGTGGGTCTGCGTCTGAAAGCGCGAGTCCCGGCTGAACTTCTGACGGAATAGATTATGAATAAAACGATCCTGATCACCCGGCCTCTGGAGGACTATGCCGAAACGGCTTCCATGGTGATGGCATCCGGTTTCGATCCGGTCGCATGTCCGATGCTTCGGGTCGAGCCGGTGGGTCATCAGCCTCCTGAAGCGGATCGCTATCAGGCTCTGGTTTTTACCAGCCCGCGCGGCGTTGATCATCTGGCTGCTGGTCCCGGCTTGAAGGAATTGCCGGTCTATACGGTGGGGGATCGCACGGCGGATGTCGCCCGGCAGGCCGGGTACGTCAAAGTGACATCAGCGGGGGCTGACCTGAATGCGCTGGAGGCGCTTCTGTTTCTTGAAAACCTGTCACCTGACAAACCGCTGCTGCATGTTTGCGGCGAGGATGTGGTGCGCCCGATTGCCGTTCCCGGACGCCGCTTTGAATCGCTGGTGGTGTACCACGCGGTGCAGGCGGAGGAGCTTCCGGCGGGTGCACTTGCCGTAATACAGGATCGCGCCCCATACGGCGTGCTGTTCTACTCGGCGCGGACAGCAGAGGCGTTTGTCGCAGCTGTCAAGAAGGGTAGTCTTCAGCCTCAGTTTATGACAACAAGAGCTTTGTGTCTGGCGGATACAATGATAGAGTCTCTACGCGGCTTGCCGTGGCGATCTATCGTTGTGGCGCAACGCCCGGATCGTTCCGGCATGCAAGCCCTGCTGGATGCAGAAAAAGGAACCAACGCGATCATGAATGCACAGCCCGAGTCCCTTCCAGAGTCCCCTGCGGAACAAGATCAGAATGCCATTTCACCAGCTGAACCGGTGATCGAACGCTTTGGCGGCATTCGCCCGATGGCGACGAAGATGAATGTGCCGGTCACGACGGTGCAGGGCTGGAAGAAGCGCAATGTCATTCCCGGCAACCGCCGTGATGACGTGATCGAAGCTGCCCGCACGCACGGCATTCAGGTTCAAGAACTTCTGGGTCAGGTCGCTGTGCCTGCCGCCGCACCACAAAGTTTCCGTCAGAATGTTCAGGTTGCCGCTGCTCATATGACACCGGCGGATCAGGCGCGTCATGATGACGCTGTGGCCAAGGCTGCGAAGATCGAGGAAGAACTGCGTCAGACGCGGCTGGCGCATCAGGCGCTGTTGCAGTCGATGAAGGATGCCGAGAAAAATGCCGTGCGTAAAAGCGCGCTGGTCAGCGTGATCCTGCTGTCGGTCGTCGGGTTGTCGGCGGCTGTGCTGCTGGGTCCGGGCCGTCAGGGCACATTCAAGGAAGATGTCGCCGCGGTTCAGGAAATTCAGGCACTGCGCAGCGATATCGCCAAACTGGATGGCGACGTGGAAACCATGCGCACACAACAGAAATCGCTGAAAGACCTGATCCCTGCCGAAGTCACGGCGAAGATCGAGGATATCAAGGCGACAGCCGAAGACATGCAGAATCGTGTCGGCGAGATCAAGCAACAGGTTGAAACGGCGACTGAAGTCGCCAAGGCTGCCAAGGGCATTGCCAGTGATGTGCTGGGGCCGGATGGCGGCGATCTGCAACAGCGTCTTTCATCATTGGAATCGCAGGTACAGAACCTGACAGGGTCATCGGATCTGTCGGCCCTGATCGCGCGGATTGCTGAATTACAGCAGTCCCCGGAGGGTCAAAATCTGCTGTCGATGTCGACAGGTCAGCTGAATACGCTGATCGCCAGTCTCGGTGGCGACATGTCGAAATTTGAATCGGCGCTGCAATTGCAGCAAGGCACGAATACAGAGCTTGGTAATGTCATGCAGGGCGTATCGCCCGCCGATATGAAGGCGGCGACGCTTCTTCTCGGGTTGTCGCAATTCCGTTCATCACTGAACCGCAATGCACCGTTCGATGAGGATCTGAAGCTGCTTGAGAATGTATTGGGTGCCGATGATCCTGCTTTGCAGGAAGCGATCAAGCGTCTGGCGCCGCAGGCCAGCAAGGGTGTGCTGACCCCTGCCGGATTGTCGGATGAACTGAAATCGCTGGCGGGCGAGATCGTCGTGTCGTCGATCAAGGGCGAAGATGTATCGATCCGTGAGAAAGCGGCAGCCCGTATGAACGATCTGTTTCAGGTTGAAAAGAACGGCGAGCTTGTGACCGGCACTGATACGCAGGCCCGGATCGCCCGCGCGCAGAAAATGCTGGATGCCGGAAATATCGACGATGCTGTGACCGAATTGCAGGCGCTGCAGGGACCTGCGCGTGAAACCGCACAGCCGGTGATTGATGAAGCGCAAATGACATTATTGGCGCAACAGGTTCAGGAATTGCTGTCGCAAGGTGTGTCCGGCCATATGCGCGGCGGCAGTGGCATGAAATTGCCGTCGTTGCCCGACGGTCTTGATGTCGACAGCTTGATGGAATCGATTGAATCGATCAGCGGCGGCGTTCTGGGCACTGAAATGTTCGGTCCGTTTGCGCCGGGTCAGGATCTCATGGAAGGGCTGAATTCCGGCTTTGGCGGCGGCAGTGGCGCCAGCGTCGTGCGCCCGGACGGTTACAAACATCAACAATATTATGTCGCGCCATAGGCGGGGGACGGGGTAAGCCATGATATTTTTTCAGACCCTGTGGTTCATGATCAAAACCGCGATCCTGATCGCCGCCGGGGTCTGGCTGGCGTTGCGGCCCGGCTTTATCAATATCAGCTTCCTTGATTACGATGTGCGCATGCAGACGGGTGCCGGATTGCTGGCGGCCTATGTTGTCCTTCTGGCTGTCCTGTTTATGCATCGCCTCTATCTGGCGCTGGCCGATATTCCCCGCGCGTGGCGTCGTTATCATGAGCGCAAGCGTTATCAGAAGGGATTGCAGGCGGTCTCATTGGGATTGTCCGCCGTGGCGGCGGGGGACGCCAAGGTTGCCTCCTATCAGGCGCACCGTGCGCGGACGATGCTTCCCGATGACAAGGGCCTGTCGCTATTTCTGTCGGCGCAAGCGGCACGTCTGCGCGGCGATACCGATGCCGCGCGCGAAAACTTTCAGCGTCTGGTCGATCATCGCGACACGGCTTTTCTGGGCTTGCGCGGCCTGATGGTCACGGCGATGGAGGGGGGCGATGTCGAGAAGGCTTTGTCCCTGTCGCGTGAGGCGCTAGCCCTGCACCCGCGCCAGCCATGGGTTTTGCTGCTTGTCTATCAATTGACACTCCGGACTCACCAGTGGGCGGAGGCTGAGAAAATTCTGCGTCAGGCGCAGAAGGTCAAGGCGATCAGCTTTGAACAGGGCCGTTCTGATCAAATTGCTCTGAATTTGCAACAATCCGATGAAGTTCTGCATCGCGGTGAATTGCAGGCGGCCCTGCGTTTTGCCAAGAAGGCGCAGACGCTCGATCCGGCGTTCGTGCCGTCGGCCATACGCCTTGCCAGGATGTATCGTGATGAGGGTCATCGCCGCGCCGCCGTGAAAGTCATTGAGGCCTGCTGGCGTGTTCATCCGCACCCGGAACTGATATCGCTGTGGGATACATTGGCGCCTGAGAAGAAAAATAACGATATGGCGGTGCGTCTGCGCTGGTACGAGCGTCTGGTCGCGATCAAGCCCGACAGTGTTGAAAGCCAGATCGCCGTTGCGCGTGTGGCGATTGAAGACGGATTGTGGGGTGAGGCGCGGCAATATCTGGCGATGGCGGAAAAGCTGCAACCGAATGCGCGCCTCTATCGCTTGTGGGCGCGCTTCGCCGAGCGCCAGCACCAGCCGGAAGAATCGCGCCATTGGCTTGAGAAGGCGGCTGATGCACGCCCTGACAAGGTCTGGGTCTGCAAGGAAACCGGACGCATTTACGACCGCTGGCATGCGGTCGCCGAACCGCATGGTTCCTTTAATACAATCATCTGGGATGATGCGCATATCATCAGTGGCGGCGGTCAGTTGATGTTGCCGGAAAGCCCGCTGATGGTTGATGCTCCTGCGCGCGCGATTGCCCGCTAGAGCTTTGATCGTTTCGCTTGAATGGCGTTGCTCACGTACCTCTTGTACGCTTTGCTCCTGGCGCCTGATTCAATCAAGACGTTCTTTGCTCTAGTCCAGTATTCTCATTCGTAAAACGGGTTTCAGCAAGACGAAACCGGCAAGGAAGCCGCCGATATGTGCGGCCCATGCGACGTTGCTGTTCCCGGGGCCGCCGATCATGCCGAACACTACGGAGATTACGATCCAGAGGATGGCGAACGGCCATATGCCGTAGCGGTTGCCCGTGCCCAGGCCGTTTTGTTGTTGCATCATGAGCAGGACGGCGGCGAACAGACCGCTTAAGCCGCCGGATGCGCCGATGACGGGTGATGTTGACATCGGACCGAATACGAATTGTGTCAGTGCGGCCATCAGGTTGCAGAGCATGAAGAAAACGAACAGGCGCCTGCCGCCGATCCAGCGTTCGACGCCCGTGCCGAACGCCATCAGCATCAGCCCGTTCAGGATAATATGAGTCCAGCCGCCGTGAATGAAGGCGTAGGTAAAGGGGCCTGCCAGTGCTGGCCAGTTGAATGGTAGCGTTCCGCTGTAATAAGCCGGTGTAAACCCGAAAT
>Ga0075163_10005311_pt1 | contig 17187 bp, 14 predicted proteins | sample JI1023141ADNA_FD_71478 | JGI IMG/M metagenome (GOLD analysis project Ga0075163, IMG submission 71478) | Wastewater effluent complex algal communities from Wisconsin, to seasonally profile nutrient transformation and Carbon sequestration -... | ecosystem: Engineered > WWTP > Effluent > Algae...
GACACGGGCCTGTGCGTATGTACGACGGACAGCCAGTGTCAAGAATCGGGCGCCCCTGGGTGGAACGCATGTCACGACGGGGTGTGCGGCTGTGCCAGTGACGCGGACTGCGCGGGCTTCCAGCACCCGGCGTTGAGCGTGTGCCACGCGGGGGTGTGCGGATGCGCGGTGGACGCCGATTGTGTGGGACCCAACTGGGACACCTGTCAGGGCGGGGCGTGCGGCTGCTCGTCGGCAGACGTGTGCACCGAACACTTCTTCGACGGGACGACGCCGGTGTGCGCGCCTGCGTGAGCGGTCACTGGTTGCCGGGGTGGAAGGTCCCGCGCTCCAGTGCACCGAAGTGGTGCGCCTTCATCGGTCACCCCCGATCCCTCGCGTGGAGTGCGACGTCGTCCAGTGCCTCGGCCGGGTTTTGTCCGCGCGGATGCGACGTCGATCAGTCTCGCGGCATGGTCGGCTGAAGGCAGGGTGGACGACCGAGAAGATCCGGGCGACACGCGAACGAGGGAAATTCTCCTCGCCGGTCTCGTAGCGTGCGGCTCGGTGCCTGGTGCTCAGGGCCGCCAAGGGTCGGGCTGTTGGTCGCTGCGCACGGGCTGTTGCTGGGCGCTGCCGAAGGCGCCGGGGCCGCTGCCGACTGCCGAGTTGTTGGTCGTCGCACGAAACTGTTGGTTGGCGACGCCGGCCCGGCCGTTGCGACGGGTGGACCGTGCCGGCCACCTCGTGGGAGGATGGCCGGCATGCGCGCGCGCTGGCTTGCGAGTCTGATGCTGGCCTGCGGACCGCTGCCGCCGGCAGGGAGCGGCGGGACGACGGAGGGCGGCGGGACGGCGGGTGACGGGGATGCGTCCAGCGAGGGCGAAGTGCCGACTGGCGGCACCACGGGGTCGTCCGCGCCGACGAGCATGGGTGAGACGACGGGCGAGACGACGGACGAGACAGCGGGGGCGCCCGTCATCGACTGCTCGCAGCCGGTGCTGCTGCCCGACGAGTCGGTGGCCCGGGCGGTGCGGCTTTCGCTGGGGCTCCCCGAGGGTCCGGTGCCGGTGGACCGGCTGGCGGATCTAGTCGGGCTGGAGGTCCCGAGTTTCCTCGAGGTGGCCACGCTCGAAGGGCTGCAGTGCTTTCCCAACCTGGTGAACGTGCGCCTGGGGAGCTCCAGCGTGTCCGATCTGGGGCCGCTCGCGGGCATGACGAAGCTGGAGGGGATCGACGTGCGGAGCACGGCGCTCGCCGACCTCGGGCCGCTGGCGACGTTGCCGGCGCTCCAGCGGTTGGCCCTGCAAAGCGATGCGGTCGTCGACTACGCGCCGCTGGCCGGGCACCCGGCGATGCGGGAGATGCGGGTCGAGGGCACCACGGCGGTCAGCCTCGAGCCGCTGGCGAAGATCCCAAACCTGTGGCTCGTGTCGCTCACCGCCTGCGGGCTGACCGACATCGCCGGCCTGGCCGGTGCGGGCGCGCTGGTCGAGGTCAACGTGTCCGACAACCAGATCTCCGACCTGAGCCCGCTCGCGGGGTCCACGTCGCTCATGACGCTGTACGCCTACCGCAACCCGCTGGCCGGGCTGACGGGGCTCGAGGAGCTGCCAGCGCTGCTCGAGCTGAACGTCGTGGAGACGGGGTTGACCGAACTCGTCGCGGTCGCGCCGGACTCGCTGGTATGGCTGGTGGCCAACGACAACAACATCGCCGACCTGAGCCCGCTCGCCGGGCACGTCCAGCTCGAGGCCGTCTTGCTGCAGAGGAACGCGGTCACGTCGCTGGCGCCGATCGCCCAGGCGCCGTGGGCCGGTGACCCGTGTGCACGGCTCGACGTCATCGGGAACCCGCTCGACCAGGAGACGCTCGAGGTTGTGCTGCCGGAGATCTGCGCGTTCGGGGTTCACATCGATACGGAGCTGGCCGAGTGCGTGGCGATGGGCGACGTGTTGTGTGACGGCTAGACGGGCGAGCGGCTGTCACCCCAGCCAACCCAGGGCGCCGGCAGCCCGCGTGGAGATCCGATAGATTGGCGGGGTGCGTCGGTGGGTCTTCCTCTCGCTGCTATTCGCGTGTGCCCGGGCGCCGGACGCCGCGCCCGTGGCCTTGCCGCCGACGGCGGCTGTACCCAAGAACAGCCAGTCTACGCCCCCCGGGACGGCCACCGCGGAGCCCGCTATCGGCAGCGCGCCGTCCGAATCGCCGGGGCGGATCTCCAGCCTCGAGCAGGCGCAGGACCTGCTGACCGGTGAGGGGCTCGCGGAGGCCACCGAACTCGCCATCAGCCTCAATCAGTTCGACGACACCTGCGAGCGGCCAGGTGAGCTGTTCGACCTGCTCGCCGCGGCCCGTCACCTCGGGCGCGTCCGCAGCCTCACGCTGAACCTCCCGGGATGCATCCCGTCCGAGATGCTCGCCAGGCTCGCCTCCGCGAAGCTGCCGGCGCTGCGCCGCCTGGTCGTCCCGTCGCTCGGCCCGCGCGGCGCAGCCACCCTCGCCGAGTGCCCTCTGCTTGCGCAACTCGACGAGCTCGACCTCTCGAACAGCAAGCCCGGGCGTGCCGGCGTGGCCGCGCTCGGCCGCAGCCCGCACCTGCGCGCGCTGAAAATTCTCCGTCTGCACTACAGCCTCGACAGCACCGACGTCGGGCTCGCGCTGGCCGACACGCCAGCGTGGACGGGCCTGCACGAGCTCGACCTGTCGACCGGCATCCTCACGGGTGAGGCGCTCGTGGGCCTCGCTCGCAACCCGGCGCTCGCAGGGCTTGAGGTGCTGGACATCGGCCGCAGCCGCGGGTCTGGACCGGCGCGCATCGCCGCATTCGCCAGGGCGGGCGGCCTGCCGGGTCTGCGGGTGCTGCGGGTCGACCGGGTCAGCCTGGGCGACGCGGAGCTCACGGTGATCGTCGGGGCCCGGCAGTGGTTGGGCCTGCGCGAGCTCGACCTGTCGAGCAACAAGATCGGCCCTGCCGGCGCGAAGGCCCTCGCACGCGCGACCCGCATGTCCGCGCTGGAGCGGCTCGACCTCGACGGCAATCGCCTCGGACCGCAGGGCGGCCGGGCCCTCTCCGGCGCGGCGCACCTGGCGGGCCTTCGCCACCTCGACCTGTCCGGCTGCGAGATCGGGGAGGCTGCCGCGGTCCACCTCGTTGCCCTGCTCCGCGCCCCCGAGGTGCTACTGCTGTCGGGCAACGCGTTGGGTGACGCTGGCGCGAGGGCTCTCGCTTCCCGCGGCGAGTGGACCGGTCTACACACGCTCGACCTCAGCACCGACGCGATCGGACCCGACGGCGCCGCGGTCCTCGCGGGCGCCGCCCACCTCGCCAGCCTCGAAACTTTTAAAATTCGCGGGAACCCGCTGGACGAGCGCGGCTGGCGGGCGATGGTCGAGTCGCAACCGCTCGCCAGGTTCGTCGACGCGACCTGGCGCCGCGAGCTCGCTCTGCGCGACACGACGCTGAGCCCCGTGGACGCGGCCCGCCCGCTGCCCGCCGACCTCGAGATCGACTTCCGCCGTGGTGCCTGTCACGGCTCGTGCCCGGTCTATCGCGTCACGATCCGCGGCGACGTCCTTGAGTACCGCGGTGAGCAGCATGTGAAGATCGCCGGCCCGATCCGCGAACGCGTGGATCCCACGCGGATCCGCCTCATCCTCGCCTCGGTCGATGCCTTCGTCGCCGGCGAGCCCGGGCGCCGCGCTCCGTCCTGGCCCGACTGTCGGAACAGCCTCTACGGCGACGAGGGCCCGTCGATCCGCGTCCTCGGCGGCGGCCGGACTTTCGTCTACGGCCGCGACGGCGTGTGCCCATCCCAGGCCGACCAGGAGACCTTTCGCCTGCTCACCGACCGGGTCGACGCGCTTCTCGACACCGACCGCTGGACCGGTCGCCGAATGTGGTGAAGCGCGAGTTGACCGGGGTGGTCCTGGTAATAGATCACCGCTCCAAGCCCAAGACCCAGCGGCGGCGGTGTAGCCGTCGGACGAGTGGGCTCAGGCTCTCCAAGATTAAAAAGGCAGCGCGCGTGGCTCGGTCGCCGGGAAGTCGCGAAAGCCACCCGCGACGATGAAGTGTGGAGACGAGGTCGATCCAGCCGCCGGTGATCGGGAGAGCCCCATGCCGGTGTGCCTGATCAAGTCCTTGCCAGAGCTCGACCGCCGTGGCCGCCCCGGTCAACTTCGGAGGTATCGCCGCCTCCACCTCCGCGAAGTGGCGCTCTATTTCCGCCGGGGACGGGTTCTCCGCGAGCGGAAACCGGGGTTTCGGCTGTTCGGGCTCTGATGGGACGTCGGGGGCCGAGCTGGGGGACGGCGGCGTCGGCGGGCTGCCGACAGGCGGCGAGATCTCGGACGACTCGACCCCGAGTAGTTCGCCGCTGGTCGACTCCTGCGGAGCTGTCGCAGGGGTCGGCGTTGAAGTGGATGTTCCGGTCGGCGTTTCTTCAGCGAGCGTGGGCTCCGGAGCGGCCGGTGGCGAGACGGTCGGGGTACGACTCTCGGGGGTGTCCGTCAGGGGTGGTGTCGTTGGTGCGGGCTCGCCGTTCGACGGCGATGGTGGTCTTGACTCCGAAGGTGCAACCGCCAGCCCGGTTTCGCCGTTTGGCGAGGCTGGCGGCGGTGATGGAGGGGGGGTCTCGGCGCTCGTGGGCGCAACACGAGTTGGCGGAGCAGACGGCGGCGACAAGGTCACGGGCGGTGGCGTTGAGTCAGCGCTACCGGGAGGACCCGGACGTGGAGCGGCCTCGGCTCCGCGAGGTGGCGACGTTGGGGCGGTCGACCGTGACGAAGAAGTGGCCTCGGCGGTTGTTGTTGGGAGCGAGGAAGTCTGAGGAGGCGGACCAGCCCCACCAGGAAAGCTCGGATGAGGTACAGCCTCGACCGCGCGAGGAGGCGACTGTGGCGCGGTCGGCCGAGCCGACGACGGAACGGTCCCGGCAGTTGTTGTCGACGGCGACGAGGCCGGAGGCTGAGGTGAACCATTGCAGCTCATCTCGGTGGTGGACGGCGTAGCGTTATCGCGGCCGGGACGCGAGAGACCCTCGGCTTTGTAAGGGGGCGATACGGGCGGCCCTATATACATCCGCAGCGGAGCCGAGCCCGGTATGATATCGACGTATCCCCAGGCACCTTTTCTGTCCGGCCAGCGCCGAGCCTCATCCAGCCATGTGATGTCGAAGTCGGACAGATAGACAGGATCGAGCATGGCGGCCACCTCGAGGTGACCCTTCGTGTGCGCCAGGATAACGACGGTTGGCGGCGTGGGACAGACGAGCAGGAGTTCTCGCTCGCCGAATTCCATGTAAGCGAGTAACGGGCGCATAGCGGTGTACGACCAGGGCCGTCGCTTACCGCCCACCAAAACCCCTTGGCGAAGCTCGGATGGCTCGATCGCTTTGAGCGAATCGACCTGCGTCTGAAGTTTGGAGTGATCGAAATTAAAAACGCGATGATTATTGATGGTACCGCTTCGAGTAATATGAAAATGTACCCCGAGATTTTCGCGCAGCACCTCAAACCGCAGCTCAACCTCGTCTGCGACCCGCCAGACGCGGCCGCTCGAGGTCGCGCATACGGATCGTGGTGATGTAATGGGGCCGCCAAATGGCCCCCCCACCTGCGCGAGTTTGTTCGCTTCTCCCTGCAAATCCTCCAGAGATCCCGTGCGGATGTGCTCGTAGCCCCATTCATCAGGCCATGAAACTCCGAAGGACCATTTGTCGCGTGCCACCCGTTCGATCACATAACGAATCCCCGAGGAGCTCTTGCTAAAGAGCCGGTGACGGCCGTCGGGTTCCCAGGTCTCTTCCCACTGAAGTCGTACTCGTCGGTACTCGACCCAACTCGCGACGAGGGCCTCGACGCCCTTTCGCCATCCCGCCATCGAGATCGCAGCTTCGATCGATTCGAAGAAGGTGACCATGTGAGGCACGTACTTCATCTGCACCTCCAGCGAGCGCCATTCCTACCGCGACCGCGGCTTTATCGCCGGGGCCACTCCGACCGGTGGGGCGGGTACCAGCGCCGTTTCGGCGGGAGCGAGCGCCAGCGTGATCGGACGGGCGGAGCCAGCCTCGAGTCGGAGCAGGGATTCGCCGACCGTGCTCTCGTCGCTTGTCACCAAGAACGTCGCCAGGAACTCGCCGACACTGCAGAGGCCCTCCTCGGAGACGGCGATTGCATTTTTCAGCAAGTTTCTGACGCCACGGTGCAGGCGCCGGAATTTCTTGTCCGGGTCCTTGGCCGTGTCCGGAGCGTGGATATCGATGCGGTAGAGGCGCCTCTCGATCCGAAATAGCAATCGGGTCTTTCGTCCACCGAGCGCGACCCAGGTGACGTCCGTGATGCCGAGGTCGGCCCTGTTCAGGAGTTTCTGTATCTCCTCTCTGGAGGTGGTCGCAGATACTGCCGTCGCGTTGTACGAGGGTCGTTTCCGGGTGGGGGCAGTCGTTGTCATCGTCCTCTGACGATCGCTGGCTCAACGGCAAAGATCAATTGCGCGGCGCGCGCGGCTCAAGTCCGTACGCGCCGCCGCGAGCAACGCGATCGCGCAGGGCATCGGAGCGCAGGAACCGAAGGGTGCGAATGAGCCGCTTCGAGCAACGCGAGCCGCTCATCCGCGCGGAGCGTGTTTGCACAGGAACCAAGAAACAGGTCGCGCATCTGAGTCCAAAGTATAAATAGCACGCTGGGGATCGCGGCTCGGCAATGCCACGAAACGAGGTTATCGGCGTCCGAGATGGTGCTTCACGGATCACCCCGAAACGTGATCCCCGACGACAGGGATGGCGGTTCGGACCACGGCCCTGAAGCGCCATCCTCCGCGCCAGGGTTGGCGGCTCATTCGCGGCCACCTGAAACGGGAGATTCGGCGTGCCGGGTCACGTATCGTGAGGCGCGAAACGAGGCGTGGAGATTCTCTTTTCCAAGCGGCAAGCTCACGGTATGATGGCGGTATGGCTGGGTCTACGGAGGGGGTCGGGGAGGCTGACGCTTATCTCGCTGCAATGGGTTATAGCACGGGAGTGCGGGGTGCCGTGCGGCGGTTCCGTGAGCGCGCCGTGGCCCTCCAGGAGCTGGCCCTCCGGTGGCAAACAGCCCCGCCACAGGCGGGCGCCCCTGGGGGGGAGTCTGCGTCACACCCGGGCGGTATATTCTATCTCGAGACCCTCGGCACCAGTTCCGCCAGACTCATACACGTGTGGCCTGGCTGGGGTCGCCGCACAATTGGGTCAGGCCACGCACCGGAACGCTTACGGTCGGATGCACTCGGCCTCCTGCGGAAAGGGGGTCCCTTCGGCGGGCCCACGCTCGCGCGCGCAGGCGAGCGTATCGTGCAGGTGCACGAACCCCAAGGTGGGATGCGCTCACCGCTCCCTGATGGGAGCGAAATCCGTGTGCTCCTGCTGGAGCCGCACCAGCTGTCGCTGCGAATCTGGCCCGAGGCTAAATTCGCGCAAACGCCGACGGGGAGTCAAAACGATCCAGCCAAGCTGATTGACGACGACGCTGAATATCTGTCGTTCGGTTCGACGCGAATACTGTGGGCATTCACAGATGTGAATCCTCTTGTCGGCGCCATGCGAGCAGATCCTTACGATCTATTGCTCTGTCCATTGCGAACGAACAGAGTCGCATTGATCGCAACCGAGGGGAACGACATCCTCGGGATCAAAATCGGGTCCTGGGACGAAATCCGGGGGATGGATGCGGGCTCGTGGATCGGCAGCCTCGAGCCTCGCAAGCCGCCCACCGCCAAGGCGGCCGATGCGACGTCGACCCAGCCCAAATCCGAGACGCCGAAGTCAGCGAAGTCCGCCAAGAAGACCAAGGGGAAGCCAGGGACCGCGGAGGCCGCCGCAGGAGGCGATCCGGCTGGGGAGACGCCCAAGAGGCGACGGCGCGTCGCCACTTCGCCCGGGAGTATGCCGGGCCCCCGCGAGCGACGGGTGCGGATCAAGCCGGCCCTTGCTGCCGCGATCACCCAGCACCTGGCCAGTGTCGCCGCGGCGCTCCCGGCGGGGGAGCTCGGGGCAGCCTTCGCAGTCGAACTCCTGCGGGCGCTCGAAGCTGCCGTGCTGGCTAACCTCCCGACCCTGTCCGGCAAGACGATCGAACTCTTCTCCCGCCTGCACAAGAAGGGGCTGCTCCCGTCGATCCCCGCCGATCAGGCGGGCCGAGCCGCTCTCAAACTGCTCGCTGAACGCACTCCGCTGGTTCGCCGACTTCACTACCGCCGCTGGTGCTTCGCGTTCGGCGATATTCACGAACCGACGTCCGGGCTGCGCGCGCGGCTGGGTCCGCTATCCGATGAGTAGTGGGGGGTCGTGCGGCCTCCCCGACGCGTCTACGCCGACGCCAACCCGCAGCACCGTTTGTGCTTTTTTCCCGAACCGCAAGGACACGGAGAATTCCGCCCGACCTTGTCCCGGTTGCTCCGTGGCTCTCCTTGCTGCTCGTCTCCGGCGATTCCGGCCATGAGGCTCGAGACGTACGGTAGGGGTTTCGCCGCCCTGGGAATTGCAACCTGCCGCGGCGGCTGCCCGGGGGTCTGAGGCAGACGGTCGAGGACCCGGTTGGCATCATCGACCCCTGCTCCGAGGACGCGGGCGGCGAAGAACGTGATCGCCTCCGCGATCTGATTCTGCTCGACGAGCTCGCGGACCCGGGCCAAGTCCTGGGCTTGCGCCTGCCGCAGCCCCTCAAGCTCCTGCCGAGTCTTCGCTAGCGACATCACAGCCTCCGCCTCGCGCTGTCGGAGATCTGTGATCGCCTGCTCGAGTCGGTTGACTTCGACCAGAGCATCGCACTGGGCGGCCTCGGCTTGTCGCTCCGCCTCGACACGGCGCATCTGTTCGGCGTCAAGTTGGCGAACAACGGCGTCCCGGGCCCGTCCTTCATCCTCGAGGGCGCGACGCAGGGTAGCGAGTTCGGCCTCCGCAGCGGCTCGCTGCAGGTCCGCTGCAACCCGCAGCGCGCGCTCGCCGGCGACTTCACGCTGGAGGCGTTCGACCTCGGCGCGCACCTCGGCGTCGCCCTGGTCCGCAGGAGCGGCTCCCACGTGAACGGGCGCTCCGGTGTTCGGCGGCGTCACCGCCAGTGGCAAGGAGTAGAGTGATGGGGTCTCGACAAGCAGGGCCCTGTGGAGCGACGAGGACGGATCGGTGAGGCCCGACAGGCGCAAGGCCCAGATCTGTCGACTGAGGCGCTCCACGAGCACGGTGTGTCCACATAGGGCGTGGAGGGCTCGGTAGACCACGCGAGGATCACCCGGCGCCTCACCCAACGCGCGTGCGATGTCGCGGTCAATGTTCCGCGGCGACCCGACGAGGTCCGGCGCGCCGACTTCACCCAGCCGAAGCACTCGTTCGATCAGCGCCTCGATAGCCTGTCGATCCCGCGGCAATAGGGGCAGACGCTGCGGGAGACGAAGCAGGCAGGTTCGGATAACTTCGGAGACGCGCCGGTCGGTCTGTCGACCGAGGATCCGAGCGTAGTGTCGGGCGAGCTCGTCGGGGTCGCCCTCCGTGAGCCCAGCTCCGCCAAGCCTTTCTACCGTTCGCCTCGCCATACCGCTGCAGGCAGGATACCGAACGCGGCGGAGTTTGGGACGGACGACGCGTAGGGCGAATCCGACACGGGGCCCGCTGCGCTGCGAGCGGGGCCGAATCGGGCCGTTTCATGTGCTGATGGGACACCACTTGACCAGCACTTCGCCGCTACTTTGCGCTCGTTCGGACACGTTAAAGATGGCGGTGTTTTCTTCGTTTCGCCACCTATGTCGCTGACTTGTACATGCTCGGCAATAATTCTTTCGATACTGTACGCGCACTCGTGCCCCACTCGATCTGGACGGCATGGAGTCATAGCCGTGCAGTTTTATAACTTCACCATTCACTGAGGTTTGAGATCAAACCTTCCACAACCCCGGATGTTAGAATTCGGGCGGCTGGTCGGAGAAGCGCCGCTGTCGGGACGTCTGAACTGCCCACGCGCTGCGCGTCCACGCCGTCCTCCAGCGCCGCCTCGGTCTGCCCGCCGAGGCCGCCTAACAGATGCTCGCATCGATCGCCGCCGCCGCCCGCGGCCGCGTCGACCGCGCCGCCGCCGACGCGTGGACCGACCTCGTCCTAGTCGCCGGCGCTGACCTCGGAGATCCGCCCCGCACCGGCGCATACACCCAGGCGGCGGCCGCCGCCGTGCAGCGTGCCGGCGGCGACCCGCTGCTGGCCGCCCGCCTGCTGCGCCCCCGAGTCGGGGGTGCCCGAACTAGCGAGGGCGTCGAGGACGCCGCCGTGCTTCTGCTCGACGCGGAGGGCCGACAGGTGAGCTCGGGGCTGCGCTGCTGGCACCGCGATGCCTACGGGCACGGCGGCGTCACCCTGGAGATATACCCGGCGCCCGAGCGCGTCGGCCAGCGTCCATGCCGAGCACGCGTCGCTCCAAGCACGGGTGAGCATGGCGAGTGCCCTGGGATGGCGAGCCAATTGCCAGTTGGTGAGCGTGGGCGTCGTTGTCGACGGGGCGAAGGTGCAACGTCGGCAGCGCCGGGGCGACCGACACGGGCGGCGAGGACGGGGACGATACCAGCGTCCCCATGGAGAAGACGTCGGCCCGGTAGTCGCCCAGACGGCCGCGGAAGCGTTCGGGGGCGACGAAGCCCTCGGACCCTCAGATCATCATCGACGTCGACGCTTCGGGGGCCAACGCGTATGCGTCTGCCAAATCCTATTTGAATCCAGATCTCTGGTCGACGCCCACGTCCCATCACCACACCAGCGCTTGTACCACCGCCAGCATCTTCCTGACTCGCATCGCCCAGTTCCCGGGTTCGGCGACGAGCTGCCGCGCTCGCTGTACTTCCTGCCGCGACGGCGCCGAAGGGCCCGGGCGTGGCCGGCGCGCGGAGCTGTTGGTCGGCGATGCCGGGTCATTGGTCCGTGCGGTGCGACGACGCGGAGGTGGCTGGTCGGCGACCCCGTGTCGTTGCCCGAGTGATCGTGCTGCCCGTCCTCGAGCGGCGCTCGCGGCCTGAACAGAATGCTTGTCCGACGCAGGCGGTGCGGGTTACGCCTTCCACGCGCTTTACCAAATGAGCGTGCTGTGGTAAGCCGCTCGCAACAACGAGGGTTTGATGTCTCTGAATTCCAACGAAAGAGAAATGCTGCTTCAACTTCTCGATGATGCCGAAATCATTGGGAGTTTGTTCGATGGAGGAACTCTTCCCGCACCAGCGATCACCCGCGTGGTTTTTGCACCAATACTGCGCCGGTGGATCGTGGAGGGTGTATTCTTTAAGGCGCAGAAGCTCGTTGAGCCATACCAAGTTCTCTTCCAGACCACCAGTAGCGATGGTGCAAAATCCCGGTGCGGGGATGGGATGTACGAGCACTGGCTTGAATCGGTCGTTTTTGGAAATCTGAAGATTTCAGTCCGCCTCCGTGCCGTGAAATATCTCAACACCGACATGGGGAAGGACGACGGACCGCAGGTAGCTGCGGTCCACGGCAAGGCGTTCTTCAATCAAAAAATGTTCTATTGGAATTCTCGCTTCTATGACCGACATGACTTGATCAAGGTCCATGCAAACACGCTCGGGGGAGTGCATTTCGACTACAAGGGCACGGAGAATGACCCACATATCCGCGCAGTCCGGGCCTGCCTTGGCTTTGAACTCAAACCAGGCCCCGTCCAGATGCTCATGGGAGAGGAAATTGAGAAAGCGCGTGCAGACCTTCAGCGGCGGCACTTGGTGTATGACGCCACAGAAGTAATCACAATGGACACGGCGCGCATCTTCGCCGCGGGCGTCCGAGCATCCCAAGCGGAATTCCTGCGCGTGCTCGCTGTGGTCCCGTGAACCCGTCTGGATGGGCCAGTGGACACGTTCCGCCCACCGGCGGAACTTGTCAGATGCCAGGCTGTTGGCCGCGCGGTGTGACGGTGCGGGGTCGTTAGTCCGCGCGATGGAGCTCGGATGTCGCAGGTCCCCTTCACTGTCAACGTCTACGCTGGCCACGACCTGATCGGTATGGCCGAGATCTTCGGCATCGATATGGGCGTCTGCGTCGGTACCATCCATCAAGCGGCGAGCTACGACCGCGTTCGCGCTGTCTTCCGGATGTTCGCTGCCCAGCTTGAACGGCCCGACCATGAGGTCGTGCAGCGCTACTACGCCGTCCGTGATGACCTCGATCTACGAGTTGTCGACGCTGGGGGAGCCAAGGTGGTGGGGGTAGTGCACATCACTGACCTGGGCCCGGAATTCGGTGAACTCCAGATCGAGATCTACCCGCCTTAGACGAGGGGTTGCTCGACGGCGGTGCGTTGAGACGGGGTAAGCGACCGGTGAAGCCGTGATGACCGTAACCGTCCGGTTGAACAGTGGTGACCCGGCGCCGGGCTCGGGCGCGTGGGCTGTTGGCACACCGTGGAGCGACAGCCCCGAGGATCCGGGCGCTTCGTGGTCGTGAACATCTACGACGCTGCCCATGTGGCGATAGACGGCAGGTGCAGAGGCGCGTCCACCTGACGTCGACCTGACGGCCGCGCGAGCAACCCCTAGCCCGGATTTCTCTTGCGCCAAGCAAGCCTGGGAAAGGAGGAAGTGAAACAGAACAGAAACCTTTCACAGGGACCTCGCGGGTGAGAACCCCGCCCAGCCAAGGCAGACCAGCCAGCTGGAAGCGAGTCTTGCGCGGACGGGAGTGATCCCGGACGTGAAGCGTAGACAGCGAGTGCATGAGCCGCGTGATCGAGCCCCGAAATCAGGGTTGTCGCGGAGGCCGACGCCGTGAGAATGGCGGAAGGCAACACCTCGGTGCGGGAGATGGTCGCTGCGCTGGGGCTCCACCGGGGTCTAAGAGCGGGGCGCGTGCACGAAGGTCCCCCAGGAACTTGGGAGATCCATGCGTTTCCTCGGAAATGCGGGGAGGGCCACCCGGAGAGCAAGCCCACGGCCCGCCGTCGTCGCACTCCACGACGGACGGGAGCGAAGCAAGGAGCGCGACGAGGTACCGCCGAGCAGAGGGGCGACCAAGGCGAAGCGGGACGAACGCAAGGAAGTCGGAGCGGCCAATAGGAGTGGAAGCCGGGGAACCTGACCGAAGGGACCCGGTGGAGCAGAGGGGCCGCCGGAGTACACGGACGTGTCGGAGGGAACGATGACAGAGACCAAGGGCTCTGAGGACATCTCAACGAGACTGCGACGCATAGCGAAGACGGCGAGGGAGCACCCGGAGTGGGTGCTGACGACGCTCGCACACCACATCGACATCGACCTCCTGCGGGAGGCGCACGAGGAGACGCGCAAGGACGGGGCCGTCGGAGTCGACGGTCAGACGGCGGAGTCGTACGCGAGGGAGCTCGACAAAAACCTGATGGAGCTGCTGGAGCGGCTGAAGTCGGGGAGCTACTTCGCGCCGCCGGTGCGGCGGGTATACATCCCCAAGGATGGGGGGAAGACCCGGCCGCTGGGGATACCGACCTTTGAAGACAAGGTGCTTCAAAGGGCAGTAGCGATGGTGCTGGCGGCGGTCTACGAGCAGGACTTCAAGCGGTGCTCGTACGCCTACCGGCCAGGACGATCGGCCCACCACGCGCTCTCGGACTTGCGGACGGCGATGATGTCGATGAGCGGGTGCACCGTCATCGAGGTGGACATCGAGGGGTTCTTCGACACCCTCGATCACGGCCACCTCCGGAGCTTCCTCGACCTACGGGTGAAAGACGGAGTGATCCGCCGGATGGTGGACAAGTGGCTGAAGGCAGGAGTGCTGGAGGATGGGGCGCTGCGCGCCTCGGAGGCCGGTACGCCGCAGGGCGGGGTGATCTCGCCGCTGCTCGCCAACATCTACCTCCACCATGTCATCGACCTCTGGTGGACGCGCGAGGTGCAGCCCCGCTTGCGGGGTCGGGCCGTGCTCGTCCGCTACGCCGACGACATCGCCATCGCGTGTGAACGCGAGGACGATGCGCATCGGATCATGAAGGCGCTCCCGGGGCGCCTCGAGAAGTACGGGCTGCGCTTGCATCCAAGCAAGACCAGGCTCGTCGACTTCGGAGCTCCACGGGAGAACGATGAGCGTGACGACGGGGACGGTACACGACCAAGGACCTTCGACTTCCTCGGCTTTTTCCATCACTGGGCAAAGTCGCGGAAGGGGAACTGGGTGATCAAACAGCGGACAGCATGCAAGCGCTTCGCCCGGTCCTGCCGGGCGCTGGCGAAGTGGTGCCGGCGAAACCGGCACGCGCCGCTGAAGGATCAACACCAAGGTCTGTGCCGCCGACTCAGCGGGCACTACAACTACTTCGGCATCACCGGGAACTACGACGCTCTGCACCGCTTCTGGTGCGTCGCAAAGAAGTCCTGGCGGAAGTGGCTTTGTCGTCGATCAACGTCGGCGCGCAAACCATGGGAGTGGTTTACGGCCCTCTGGGAGCGGCTACCGCTCCCGCGTCCGCGCGCCGTGCACAGCGCCTACCGCCTCTCAGCGAAGCCGTGATCCGAGGAGCCGGATGCGGGAATTCTGCAAGTCCGGATCTGTGGGAGCCCCGGGGAAACCCGGGGCCACCCGGCACCAAGTTAAAGGAATTCCGGCCGTACGTGCCCGGTTAGAGCCGGTGTGAAACGAAATACTCAAACCGAGACGTACGGCCGGAACGCGACAGTGTGTAACGCGGGGCGGCTCGAATTTCAACCCGAAGGACCACGCCGAGTGGAGGCCGCGTTCGACGCGGGGCGGGTCACTTCGGACGGCGGTCTGCTGCTCCTGCGCGAGCTGATCAAGCACACCGGCCTTCTCCGCGAATTCGCGGGCTGCTTCACGGATAACCGTGATTCAAGCCGCATCGAGCACAGCGTCGAGGAGCTGCTGACGCAGCGGGTGCTCGGCATCATCTGCGGCTACGAGGACCTCAACGACCACGAACAGCTCCGCGACGACTCGATGCTGGCGCTGGCAGTCGGCAAGACGGACGTCACGGGCGCCACGCGCAAGCGGCAGCGCGACCGGGGCCACGCGCTGGCCGGCAAGAGCACGCTCAACCGGCTCGAGCTCGCCGCTCCGAACGTCGACGCCGCCGAGCGCTACAAGAAGATCAGCTACGACGACCACGGCATCGAACGCCTGCTGGTCGGGCACTTCCTGCGCAGCCACGCGTCGGCGCCGACGGAGATCGTCCTCGACCTCGACGCCACCGACGACCCGGTGCACGGCGAGCAGGAGGGCCGCTTCTTCCAGGGATACTACGGCCACTACTGCTACCTGCCGCTCTACGTCTTTTGCGGCGAATTCCTGCTTGGCGCGACGCTTCACACCGCTGACGTGGCGCCCGGCAAGCGCGCCGTCGAGGAGCTCGAGCGCATCGTCTCGCAGATTCAGGCGCGCTGGCCCAGCGTGCGGATCGTCGTGCGCGGCGACTCCGGCTTCTGCAACGACGAGGTGATGACCTGGTGCGAGGAAGGCGGCATCGACTACATCCTCGGCCTGGCCCAGAACCCTCGTCTCCGGGCCGAGATCCGCGAAGAGATGGCCGCCGCCAAGGCCGAGCATGAACGCACCGGCGAGGACGCCCGCGTCTTCAAGGATTTCCGCTACAAGACCCGCGACTCGTGGTCCCGCGAGCGCCGCGTCGTCGGCAAGGCCGAGTACATCACCGACAAGGAGAACCCGCGCTTCGTCGTCACCTCCTTCTCGCCCAGTACCTGGTCTGCCAGGGCGCTCTACGAGGACCTGTACTGCGCCCGCGGCGAGATGGAGAACCGCATCAAGGAGCAGCAGCTCGGTCTCTTCGCCGACCGCACGAGCTGCCACACGCTCCGCGCCAACCAGCTCCGCCTCTGGCTCTCGTCGATCGCCTACCTCATCCTCCACGACTTGCGCCGCCTCGCGCTCGCCGGCACCCAGCTTGCCCGCGCTCAGGTCAGCACCATCCGCTGCCGCCTGCTCAAGATCGGCGCCATCGTCTCCGTCTCGGTGCGCCGCATCTACATCTCACTCAGCAGCGTCTTCCCCCTCCAGGACCTCTTCCCCCGCATCCTGGCGAACATACGCAGCAGCTTCGCCCCGGCCTGAATCGTCGAATCCATCGACCCTGCGAGCGACCCTACCGCGGCGTAGTCGGATAGGTCTGTCCTTTGGGTCAGCCTCGACGATCGGTCGAGAAATGACTGTATGGGCCCTTACAGAGTGATCTCGCGCCTACCTCCACGCTCGGATCGTCGGCTCCAATCTCGCGTCCGTCACGTCATCCGAGCCGACGCGTCCGGCCCTCGCCGCGTCGGCTCTACCCGTGGTGAGAAATTCGGGCTAGGCACCGAAATAGAGCCGCACAAGCTCCCTAAGAGCCCTACTATAAAAACCTTCCCTGCGTGCTTCTTCTTCCAACTCTCTGATGCGCGCCGCGAACGCGGCCGTCACTCGGCGGTCGACCGACCCAACCCGCGCACTAAAGCCAGCGATCTCTTCCGCGTTCATGTTAGGAATTGCTTCGAGTAGAAGTGGAACGTCGTCCTTCGTCCATCGGTCGGCCCTCTTCATAGACTTCTGCCTCCGTGCCCACGATACACAGTACTGGTCGCCGAAGTCGAGCATGCGTCCTCATTCTTGACGCGATCTTGGGCCTGAACGGCGTCCACCGGACGCATCGACCACGTTACTCGCATTCTGCACACGAGGCTGGGAACTCAAGTGGCGGGCATCCACGGCGCTCGTGCAACGCCGTGGACGGCCCGGGGCCGCGTGGCTCCCAGGGTCAGGCGGATCGAAGGAGGCCCGGAGACTGCGCTGAGCGGTGTCCAGACGGCCGGACTCGACCGCCTCGACCTCGATCGTCGGCTTGCACCGCGTCGTCCCTCGCGGCACGTGCCGCGGCTCCCGGCTGACCTCGATCTCCGGTATCTCCAGGGTTGCCGTGATCCGCGCCCACGTCCGACGATCCGCCTACAGTGCCGTGGGAGCGCTATGGACAACCGGGGCCCCTGACCTGCCAGGACTCAGACTGACGGAACGCCGCCGGGCGGTCCCGGCGAGCCGTGGAGCTGACCTCGACCGCGGCGACGTCGATCGTTGGCTTGGCGTTCCCCCGCGACGGGTGGCGCGGCTCGCGGCCGACCTCGATCTCCGGCAGGTCCAGGGCGGCCGTGATCTGCGCCCAGGTCCCGTCGCCGCACCAGCGCTCGTACCACCGCCAGCACGTCGTGGC
>Ga0075163_10005312_pt1 | contig 17186 bp, 13 predicted proteins | sample JI1023141ADNA_FD_71478 | JGI IMG/M metagenome (GOLD analysis project Ga0075163, IMG submission 71478) | Wastewater effluent complex algal communities from Wisconsin, to seasonally profile nutrient transformation and Carbon sequestration -... | ecosystem: Engineered > WWTP > Effluent > Algae...
AAAGACGCCACCTTCGGCCAATCCCAACACAAAGGCATCCTCCTCGCCCTCGAAGAACTCAACGCCGCCGGTGGCGTTCTCGGCCGCAAGATCGAGCTCACCGCCGAGGATAACCAGTCCAAGTCCGGCGAGTCCGCCACCGTCGCGAAAAAACTCCTCTCCCGCGACAAAGTCGTCGCCATCCTCGGCGAGGTGACCTCCTCGCGCTCCCTTGAAGTCGCGCCGCTCGCCCAACGCGCAAAGATTCCCATGATCGCCAGCGGCGCCACCAATCCCGCCGTCACGCAAGCCGGCGACTACGTGTTCCGCGTCTGCTTCATCGACGATTTCCAAGGCACCGTCATGGCGAAGTTCGCCCTGAATGATCTCAAGGCCAAGAAGGTCGCCACCCTCGTCAGCGTCTCCAGCGCCTACAGCGTCGGCCTCGCCAAATTCTTCAAAGAAACCTTCGTCGCCGGCGGCGGCACCGTTGTGGCCGAGCAGAAATTCAGCGAGGGCGACAAAGACTTCAAAGCCCAGCTCACCGCCATCAAAGCCGCCAACGTCGACGCCATCTTCGTCCCCGGCTACTACACCGAAGCCGCCCTCGTCGCCCGCCAAGCCCGCGGCCTCGGCATCACCGTCCCGCTCTTCGGCGGCGACGGCTGGGAGTCCGAAAAACTCCTCGAGATCGGCGGCGAAGCCCTCAACGGCACCTACTACTCCACGCACTTCACGCCGGAAAACAAAGAGCCCGCCGTGGTCACCTTCGTGAAGAAATTCAAAGCCCGCTGGAACAACGAAACTCCCGACGCCTACGCCGCCCTCGGCTACGATTCCCTCTACATCCTCGTCGACTCCATCAAGCGCGCCGGCACGACCGAAGGCCCCAAGCTCCGCGCCGCGATCGCCGCCACCAAGAATTTCTCCGGCGCCAGCGGCATCACCACGCTCGACAAAGACCGCAACGCCTCCAAGCCCGCGACGATCATCGCCGTCAAAGGCGGCAAACTCCAATTCTTCAAAACCGTCGCCCCCTAAAGTGGCCCGGGCGCCCCGCCCGTGATTCGTCCCTCCCGCCCCATGCGCCTAGCTCTCCTCCTCTCCCTCTCGCTCCTTCTCACCCTCTCCCCCTCTTCCGCCGCCTCCGCCGCCGAACCCATCAAACTCGGCGAAATCGAACCCCTCACCGGCAAAGAAGCCGCCTTCGGCCAACAAGCCCACCGCGGGGTGCAGATGGCCATCGCCGAAATCAACGCCCGCGGCGGCGTCCTCGGCCGCCCCCTCGCCGTCGTCGTCGAAGACAACCAGTCCAAACCCGGCGACTCCGCCACCGTCGCCAAAAAACTTGTCAGCCGCGAAAAAGTCGTCGCCATCTTGAGCGGCGGCACCTCGTCCAACTGCCTCGAAATCGCCCCCATCGCGCAGGCCGCCCGCGTGCCTTTCGTCGCCACCACCGCCACCGCCCCCGAGGTCACCGACAAACGCGACTACATTTTCCGCTCCTGTTTCATCGACCCGTTCCAAGGCGCCGTCCTCGCCAAATTCGCCCGCACCACGCTGAAAGCGAAACGCGTCGCCGTCCTCACCTCCGTCTCCGCCTCCTACAGCGTCGGCCTCTCCAAAGTCTTCCGCGAAAAATTCACTTCCCTCGGCGGCGAAATCGTCGCCGACCAAAAATACTCCGAGGGCGACAAAGATTTCCGCGCCCAACTCACCGCGATCAAAGCCGCCAAAGTCGACGCCATCGCCGCGACAGGTTTCTACACCGAGGCCGCGCTCATCTGTAAACAAGCCCGCGACCTCGGCCTCACCATCCCCGTCTTTGGTGGCGACGGCTGGGAAGCTCCCGAGCTCATCGAGATCGGCGGCAAAGCCGTCGAAGGCACCTTCTACGCCAGCCACTACTCGTCCTCCAGCACCGCGCCCGAAGTCGCCGAGTTCGTGAAAAAATATCGCGCCCGCTACAACGGCGAGACGCCCGACTCCATGGCTCCGCTCGCCTACGATGCCACCCTCATCGTCGCCGAAGCCATCGCCCGCGCCGGCACCACCGAAGGCCCGAAACTCCGCGCCGCCCTCACCGCCACGAAAAATTTCCCCGGCGTCACCGGCCGCACCACCATCGACGCCCAACGCAACGCCTCCAAATCCGCCGTCATCCTCACCGTGAAAAACGGCCAGGCCACCTACGTCGAAACCATCGATCCATGATTTCCCTACTCCGCCTCCTCTCGTGGCACGGGCGTCCCGCCCGTGGCTTAGCCCTCCTTCTCCCCCTCTCTCTTTCTCTCCTTCTCCCCCTCTCCGCGACCGCCGCCACCGCCGATCCCATCAAACTCGGCCACTACGGCTCACTCACCGGCAAAGACGCCGCGTTCGGCGTCGCCACCCGCAAAGGCGTGCTCCTCGCCATTGAGGAAATCAACACCCAGGGCGGCGTCCTCGGCCGCCCGCTCGCCTACCTCGTCGAAGACATCCAATCGAAACAGGGCGAGTCCGCCACCGCCGTCAAAAAACTCGTCTCCCGCGACAAAGTCGTCGCCGTCATCGGCGCCAACGCCTCCGCCAACTCCCTCGAAGCCGCCCCCGTCTGCCAGCTCGCCAAAATCCCCATGATGGCGATCTCCTCGACCAACCCCCGCGTCACCGAGGTCGGCGATTACATTTTCCGCATCTGCTTCATCGACCCGTTTCAAGGCGCCGTCCTCGCCAAATTCGCCCACACCTCCCTCAAGGCCAAACGCGTCGCGCTCCTCACCGCCGTCAATTCCCCCTACAGCGTCGGCCTCTCCGCCGTCCTCCGCCAGGACTTCACCGCCCGCGGCGGCGAGATCATCGGCGAGCAAAAATACAACGAGGGCGAAAAAGATTTCCGCGCCCAACTCACCGCCCTCCGCCCGCTCAAACCCGACGTGATCGCCGTCACCGGTTTCTACACCGAGGCCGCCCTCATCTGCCGCCAAGCCCGCTCGCTCGGCATCGATGTCCCCTTCATCGGCGGCGACGGCTGGGAGGCCCCCCAACTCATCGAACTCGGCGGCAAAGCCGTCGAAGGCACCTACTACTCCACGTATTTCTCCGCCGAAAACGACGCCCTCGAGGTCCGCGCCTTCGTCAAAAAATTCTCCGCCCGCTGGAACAACGAAATCCCCGAAGCCGTCTCCGCCCTCGGCTACGACGCCGTCTACCTGATCGCCGCCGCGATGACCAAAGCCGGCACCACCGAAGGCCCCAAACTCCGCGACGCCATCGCCGCCACCAAAAATTTCCCCGGCGTCACCGGCAACACGACGATCGACGAAAAACGCAACAGCGCCAAAGCCGCCGTCATGCTCACCGTCAAAAACGGCCGCAGCGTCTTCTTCGAAGCCGTCACGCCCTGAACGCGGGAACGCGACCGCCCCCAGTCGCATTCCGGGAGCGCGGGCGGCCCGCCCGCATTCATCATTGCTCGCCACCCACCTGCCCGCCCAAATCACCCTCAGCTCTCCGCCCTCAGCCCACCACGCACCTTGTCCGAATTCCTCCAGCAACTGATCAACGGCCTCTCCCTCGGTGCCATCTACGCGCTCATCGCGCTTGGCTACACGATGGTCTACGGCGTGCTCCGGTTCATTAATTTCGCGCACTCCGACGTCTTCATGGTCGGCTCCTTCATCGGTTACTACCTCGGAAAACACATCCCTGAAAACACCATCTGGGGCGGGCTCGTTATCCTCCTGGGTGCCATGCTCGGCTGTGCCCTCCTCGGTATGCTCATCGAGCGCCTTGCCTACCGCCGTCTCCGCGGCGGCCCCACGCTCAACGTCCTGATCACCGCCATCGGCGTGTCCTTGCTCCTCGAATACTCCGGTCAGGTCTTCTTCGGCGCCACCCCGCGCACGTTCCCGTCCGTCTTCCCCTCGGCCAATTTCAACTTCGGCAGCCTCGTCATCTCCAGCAATCAGATCATCGTCATCGTCGTCGCCGCCCTGCTGATGGTCGCGCTGCAGCTGATCGTTTATCGCACGAAGATCGGCACCGCGATGCGCGCCGTCTCGCTCAACCCCAAAGCCGCCCAGCTCGTCGGCGTAAACAACGACGTCGTCATCTCCTTCACCTTCGCCCTCGGCTCCGCCCTCGCCGGCGCCGGCGGCATCCTCTACGCGCTGAATTACCCCTCCATCGACCCGCTCATGGGTGTGATGCCCGGTCTCAAAGCCTTCGTCGCCGCCGTCCTCGGGGGCATCGGCAACATCCCCGGCGCCGCCCTCGGCGGCCTCCTCCTCGGCACCGTCGAGACCTTCGTGAACGGCAGCCAGTGGTCCACCTACAAAGACGCCATCGCCTTCGCGATCCTCATCATCATCCTTCTCTTCCGCCCCGCCGGCCTCCTCGGCAAGTTCACCGTGGAAAAAGTCTGAGCCATGCCGAAGCCGCACCTCTACCTCCTCGCCGCGCTGCTCGCCTCCCTCGGCATCTCGCATTTCTCCGACCGCATCGACCCCTACCACCTCGATGTCCTCACCGGCATCGGCATCAATATCATCCTCGCCGTCTCGCTGAACTTGGTAAACGGCTACACCGGCCAGTTCTCCCTCGGTCACGCCGGCTTCATGTCTGTCGGCGCCTACCTCGCCGCCGCTGTCTCGCTCTTCCTCGGCCCGAAAATCCTCGGCTCCGAAGGCGGCACGGCTGTCCAGCAGGGTTTTATGTTCCTCGCCGCGCTCACCGCCGGCGGACTCGGCGCCGCTCTCGCCGGCCTCGTCGTCGGCGTCCCTTCACTCCGCCTCAAAGGCGACTACCTCGCCCTCGTCACGCTCGGGTTCGGCGAAATCATCCGCGTGATTTTCCAAAACGTGGAGTTCCTCGGCGGCGCCCTCGGCCTCAACGGCATTCCCGCCTACACCACGATCTTCTGGGTCCTCGCCCTTGTCTCCGTCTCCGTCTTCGTCGTCACCTGCCTCGTCAACTCCACATACGGCCGCGGCTTCCTCGCCACCCACGACGACGAGATCGCCTCCGAAGCCGTCGGCCTCAACACCACGCGCTACAAGATCGTCGCCTTCGTTATCGGCGCGTTTTTCGCCGGCACGGCCGGCGGACTCTACGGCCACTTCAAGATGACGATCACGCCCACCGGCTTCGATTTCACGAAAAGCATCGAGATCGTCGTCATGGTCATCCTCGGCGGCATGGGCAACACCCTCGGCGTAATCCTCGCCGCCGTCCTCCTCACGCTCCTCCCTGAACTCCTCCGCCCCATCGCCGAGTATCGCATGATCATCTACTCACTCCTCCTGATCGTCCTCATGCTCGTCCGCCCCCAGGGCCTCTTCAACTTCAAGCTCGGCAAAGCCAAGTCCTAGTGGGTGATAAAATTTCAACTACCACCGGGCAAGACGCCGGAGAAATTGTCGCCCAAACCCTGCAAGGATTGGCGGAATTTTTGACCGGAATTGCCACTACACAGAAAAGTGATTGGGCGCGCTCAATCGGCTATCTGCTCCAACGAATTCGCGGAGGCCACTTCCTGCATCAATTGGCAGATGAGATTCGAAAATACAAAGAAGCGGGCAAGATTTCGCCTGACTATCTTAAATCTGCACAGAGCTTCACGTGCCTTCAGGAGCTTTTAGATTTCTTGGATAACGATTCGCCCGACGAAATTCGATTCAAGGCGATGAAGTCTCTTTTTCTAGGTATCGCATTCGAAAACTTCTCCAATCGAAATGACGTTTTGCCAGCTCAGCTGATGAAATTGTGTCGGTCACTTAGCTCCTCTGAGCTTTTGGTTTTGTCTGCCACATTCCAGATTTTCTTGGGTGGTGAATGGCGCGCGGAAAAAAGTGGGCGTGTTACAGAAAACACAGGAACTACATCTATCTGGAGAGAAAAAGTGGTTGCGGCATCAGGTCTGCAGCTCACTGAGTTAGTCGAAATTGCCGATCTCTCGCTCGTCGAAAAACGCATCCTAGCTCCCCATCACTTCGGAGACAAAAGTGGCTTTCGCTACACCGAGCACTATCGCTTAACGAGTTTAGGTTACCGGTTGTGCCAATTCATCAACTCGATCGAATTGACGAAATAGGAAACCAGAATGCCCGCCCTCCTCCAACTCGACAAAGCCACGATCCGCTTCGGCGGCCTCACCGCTGTCAACGCCGTCGATTTCACCGTCGGCGAAAACGAACTCTGCGGCCTCATCGGCCCCAACGGCGCCGGCAAAACCACCGTCTTCAATCTCATTACCGGCGTTTACCAACCCACCGAGGGAACCGTTTCCTTCAACGGCCGCCCCGTCGCCGGCCTCCGCGTCAACGAAATCGTCGAGCTCGGCATCGCCCGCACCTTTCAAAACATCCGCCTCTTCGGTTCTCTCTCCGTCTTCGATAACGTCCGCGTCGCCTGCAACCTCCACCGCGCCACCCACCCCGCGCAATCCCTCATCCGCCTCGGCTCCTTCCGCGCCGATGAAGCCGCGATCACGCAGCGCACCGAGGAGCTCCTCGATATTTTCAACCTCCGCCGCTTCCGCGACGCCCCCGCGAAGAGCCTCCCCTACGGCGAACAGCGCCGCCTCGAGATCGTCCGCTGCCTCGCGACGAAACCGAAACTTCTCCTCCTCGACGAACCCGCCGCCGGCATGAACCCGACCGAAAAAGTGGAACTCGTCCGCCTGATCCAGCAGATCCAAAAACAGTTCAACCTCTCCGTCCTCCTCGTGGAGCACTCGATGAAAGTCGTCATGGGCGTTTGCCAGCGCATCGCCGTCCTCGACTACGGCGTAAAGATCGCCGAAGGCACCCCCGCCGAAATCCAGGCCAACCCGAAAGTCATCGAAGCCTACCTCGGCGAAGACCACCAAAACGCCCTCGCCCATCACTGATTTTTTCACCGCTAATCTTCACTCATCGGCGCTAATTTGCTCCGGTCCATTAGCGAAGATTAGCGAAGATTAGCGGTTCCCATGCTCCAAGTCTCCGACCTCTCCGTCTCCTACGGCGCCATCAGCGCCCTCAGCGGCATCTCCTTCAAGATCGAGCAAGGCTCTATCGTCACGCTCATCGGCGGCAACGGCGCCGGGAAAACCACCACGCTCCGCACCATCTCTGGACTCCTCCGCGCGAAGAGCGGCACCGTCACCTTCCTCGGCGAAAACATCTCCGCCCTCGCCCCGCACAAAATCGTCGCCCGCGGCCTCTGCCACGTCCCCGAAGGCCGCATGATTTTTTCGAACCTCACCGTCGACGAAAACCTCTCGATGGGCGCCTACCTCCAAAACGACGCCGCCCTCATCGCGAAAAATCGCGACTACGTCTTCAGCATTTTTCCCCGCCTCAAAGAGCGCATCAAGCAGACCGCCGGCACCCTCTCCGGCGGTGAGCAACAGATGCTCGCCATCGGCCGCGCCCTCATGGGCAACCCGAAGTTCCTCATGCTCGACGAGCCGTCCCTCGGCATCGCCCCACGTCTCATCAGCACCATCTTTGAAAAGATCGTGGAGATTAACAAAAATCACGGCATCACGATTCTCCTCGTCGAGCAAAACGCCAACCTCGCCCTCGAAGTGAGCAGCCACGCGTATTGCCTCGAGACCGGCCGCATCGCGATGGAAGGCGAAAGCAAAAAACTCCGCGCCGACCCCCAGCTCAAAGCCACCTACCTCGGCGGCTGAGTGGGAGCGCGGCCGCCCCCGGCCGCCAGGTGCAGCAGCCTCCTGCCGCAGAATCTCCAAACCTCCGCGTCAGCCAGCCCTCGCGCTCGGGACTGTCCGACCACCCCTCATTTGCGCACCCCATCCTCCCGTCCGTTTCCTCCCTCATGCGCCCCCCTCGCCCCGCCCGCCGCCTCCACCTCGCCTTAGTCCCATTCCTCCTCTCGGTCCTCTTCGTCCCATCCCACGCCGCCGAGCCCACCGCCACCGACTCCCTCGGCTGGCCCACCATCACCAAGGAAAACAAACCCTGGACCCGCTGGTGGTGGCCCGGCAGCGCCGTCGACAAAGCCAACCTCACTCGCCAGCTCGAACAGTTCGCCTCCGCCGGCCTCGGTGGCGTCGAGATCACTCCCATCTACGGCGTAAAAGGCGCCGAGTCCCGCTACCTCGACTACCTCTCGCCCAAATGGGTCGAGATGCTCGAGCACACCGCCCGCGCAGCCCAACGCCTCGGCCTCGGCGTCGACATGGCCACCGGCACCGGCTGGCCCTTCGGCGGCCCGTGGGTCACCCCCGCCGACGCCGCGCAAAAAGCCGTTCTCAACTCCGCCGGCCAGCTCATCCCCGCGCCCACGAAACAGCTCGTGAAGCGCTCCGGCCCCGGCGGCGAAGGCTTCGTCCTCGATCCTTACTCGCCCGACGCCCTCGACCGCTACCTCGCGAAATTCGACGAAGCCTTCACCGCCGCCAAACTCCCGCGCGGCCTCATCCGCGGCCAGTTCCACGACTCCTTCGAATACTACGGCGCGAACTGGACCGCGCAGCTCCCGGAAAAATTCCGCGCGATGCACGGCTACGATCTCCAGCCCTACGCCGCCGCCCTCCTCGCCCGCACGCCCGCCGAGGTCACCACCCTCGACCGCGACACCCTCGGCCGCATCAAGAGCGACTACCGCGAAACCCTCGCCCAGCTCCACCTCGACTACCTCCGCGCCTGGGTGAAGTGGTCGCATGATCGCGGATACCTCGTCCGCAACCAATCCCACGGCGCCCCCGGCAACCTCCTCGACCTCTACGCCAACGCCGACATCGCCGAGACCGAGATCTTCGGCTCCACGCCCTTCCCCATCCCCGGCCTCCGCCGCGACACCGCCGACATCGCCAACAACTCCCAAGACCTCCCCGAGTCCCTCGTCGTCCGCCTCGCCTCCTCCGCCGCCCACGTCGCCGGCCACAACCTCGCCTCCTCCGAGAGCGCCACCTGGCTCCGCGATCACTGGAAAGAGTCGCTCGCCTTCGTGAAGCCCGAGCTCGACCGCATCCTCGCCGACGGCATCAACCACATCTTCTACCACGGCGCCGTTTACTCTCCCCAAGACGCCGCCTGGCCCGGCTGGCTCTTCTACGCCTCCACGCAGTTCAATCCGCAAAACACTTGGTGGGACGACTTCGGCGCCCTCAACCGCTACATCGCCCGAGTCCAATCCGTCCTCCAAGCAGGAAAACCCGACAACGACATTCTCCTCTACTGGCCCTTCGCCGACCTCCTCGACGACGAAGCCGGCACCGTAAAAATGTTCACCGTCCATCACGCAAACTGGCTCACCGAGCAACCCGTCGGAAAGCTCGCCCGCCAACTCATGGATAAAGGCTACACCTTCGACTACATCTCCGACGCCCAGCTCCAACAAACCCGCACCGACCAAGGCGCCCTCCTCACCGGCGGAAACACGCGCTACAAAGTGATCGTCGTCCCCGCCACGCGCCGCATGCCCGTCGCGACGCTCCAGAAACTCGCCGCGCTCGCCGCGAGCGGCGCAAAAATCATCTTCGAAAAACTCCCCGAAGACGTCCCCGGCTTCGGCCGCCTCACCGAACGTCGCGCGGAATTCAAGTCTGCCCTCGCCGCCGTCACTACTCGCGCGACCAACAACGCCGATATCCTCACCGCCGTCGCCCCCCACGCCCGCCGCGAATCCTTGGCCGATGCCGGCCTCAACTTCATCAGCCGCGCCACGCCGCAAGGTCGCGATTACTTTGTCACCAACCTCGGCGCGAAAGCCCACGAAGGCTGGGTCGCGGTCGGCAACGCCGCCCGCGTCCTCGTAATGAATCCAGTCAACGGACACTTCGGCTTCGCCCGGAGCCGCCCCGCGGCCAACGGTGCCTTGGAAATTTTCCTCCAAGTCGCCCCCGGAGAATCGTTCATCCTGCGCACCACCCGCACCGCCCCGCCCGCGAAAATTGCGTCATGGTTCAACACCACGCCCGCCGCCACCGCGCTGCCGCTCGCTGGCACCTGGAAAATTTCCTTCACCAAGGGCGGCCCCGAACTCCCGCCCGCCCTCGAAACCACCGAGCTCAAATCTTGGACCGACCTCGGCGGCGACGAAGCCAAACGCTTCGGCGGCACCGCTCGCTACCGCCTCGAATTCGATTTCGACCTTCTCGCGGCTCGCCACCCGATGAAAACGACCAGTGCCCCAACTTACTCCGCTTATCCCGACTGGCTCCTCGACCTCGGCGACGTCCGCGACAGCGCCCGCGTCAGCCTCAACGGCAAAGAAATCGCCGCCGCGTGGAGCCTTCCCTTCCGCGTCCGGCTCAACTCCAGCCAATTCAAACCCGGCAAGAACGTCCTCGAACTCGACGTCACCAACCTCGCCGCCAATCGCATCCGCTACATGGATCAAAACAAGCTCCCGTGGAAAATCATGCGCGACGCGAACGTCGTTAACATCAACTACAAGCCCTTCGACGCCAGCGCCTGGCCCCTCACTCCCAGTGGCCTCCTCGGCCCCGTCACGCTCACGCCGCTGAAAGCCCTCACCCCGTAGCGCGGGCAGCCTGCCCGCGCTTGCGCCCCCTTTCCGCGCAGGAGTATCCTGACCTCATGCGCCACCCTCGCCGCGCCCTCACCGCGCTCGCTTTCCTCCTCACTGTCACCCTGTCGCCGGTGACGACCGCCGCGGAGAAAAAACCACTCCTCGGCCAAGTGCAGCCCGAGATTCGCCTGACCGACGGCACCGTTTTCAAGAAAGCCAAGATCGTCGATTTCTCCGTCGAGAAATCCACTGCCACCATCGCCGAGCCCACGCGCATCCGCGTTGTCCCTCTCGAAAATCTCCCGCCCAAACTGCGCACCCAACTCCTCGCCGAAGCCGGCATCAAAACTCCCGATACGCCGGCCCCTCGCCCCCGCGGCAACGCCCGCCCCACACGTCCCCACGGCAATGTCACTCCGCCGTCCGCCCCGTCGCCCGATAAAACCATTCTCCCCGATCCGCCCGCGACCCTGCCCACCGTCTCGCCCATTCCGCCCACTCCCCTCGACCAACTCTTGAAACAGGCCGCCGCCGCCGCCCCCGACGAATTGAAATTCCACCTCGCCCGCACCTACGACCGCGTCGGCAGCCTCACCTGCAAAATCCGCGAAACGATCCAAGTCCCCGGCTGGCAAAAAATCCGCGTGAGCGGCGAAGCCTCCTTCACCCAATGGGACGCCCGCCAGGGCGACCACGTCGCGCGCACCGATAAATTCGAAGTCGAGTTCGCCATCGTCGAGTCCCGCCGACTGCGTCCCGACACCGTCTCCTTCGCCGGTCTCTCCCGCCACGTGGGTGGAAAATAATTTCACCACGTGCCCGCCTCCGCCGCCCCCGCGCCGACCGCGCCAGCTCCGCGCCGCCCGTTCCCGCTCCTCCCCGCCGCCCTCTGGACCGTCGTCGTGCTCGCCGGGTTTCTGCTCACGCACAACTTCTGCCTGAATCTCCTGCCCCGCGTCGCCCTTCCACTCGACCCCACCACGATCAGAGCCGAGTCCGGCGGGCACGCCTTTTCCGTCCCGTTTCACCACAGCCCTCCCGATACCTCGCTGAATCCGCGCAGCCGCGTCACGTTCACCGAAAACGGCCGCCCGCTCATCATGAAGCTGCGCCTGCCCGCCTACGTCTTCGGCGACGGCTCGGGCGCCTGGAGCCACGTGCCCGGCCGCATCATCTTTTCCACGCCCGACCACACCGACCCGCGCACCAACGGCCGGCGCTACGTCGCCCACTCGCCGATCCTCTACTCGCGCACCGTCGCCTACTCCGCCCTCGCCGCCTTCATCGCTGCCCTACTCGCGCTCCGTCGCCTCACGCCCAACGAATCCATTCCCGCGCTCGCTCCCGCCCACGCCTCACCGCGGTTTACCCTCCACGTCACCGCCGCCGCGCTCGTCTTCCTCGCCGGCCTCTATTTCGCCACCGGCACTCTCGCGCCCTACGCCAACACCCTCCTGTCCCCGCCCGACCCCGCGACCGGTTACCTCTACAACGGCGACCACGCCACGCACCGCACGCTCTTCGCCTTCGTCGACGGCGAGCCGCGCGCCGCCTGGCAAGATTCCCTGCTCCTCCGCCGCGTGCTCTACGCCGTCCTTGCGTGGCCGTGGATGCACGGCCTCGGCTTCGAACTCGGCGGCGTCATCTTCAATCTGTTCGCCAACCTCCTCGGCTTCCTCGCCGGCGTGGCCATGGTGCGGCGCCACATCGGCCTCCGCGGCGCCACCCTCGCCGCCTGGCTCTTCGCGCTCTACCCCGGCGCCGCCTACTGGGTCGGCCAGCCCTACGCCTACGCGCTGATCTTCCCGCTCGGCATCGCCGCTTTTTGGATACTGCTCGAGCTGCCCGGCTCGCGCCACACCCGTCTCACCCTGCTCTCACTCGCCTTGGGCACCATCTACCTCACCTACGATTTTCACGTCTACTTCCTGCCCGCCAGCCTGCTCCTCCTCGTCTGGCAACGCCGCTTGGCCGCCGCCGCCGCGAGCGCCGTTCTCCAAGTCCTCCCGCTCGGCGCGTGGCTATGGGTGATGAAAAACGTCGTCCGCGTGCCGCTCGAAAACAGTAACACCGGCGTCTACCGCGAGCTCTTCGTCTCCTTCTTCACGCCGCGCCCGTTCGCGGAAACTCTCCCTCGCCTCACCGCGCTCCCGGAGACCGCCGTCGATATTTTCCTCGGCGCCAATTTCCTCTTCCTCCCGCTCCTCGCGTTGCTCGTGTGGGCCCTCGATTTCTCGTGGGCAAACGTCACGCGCCACCGCGCCGTCCCCGCGCTCCTCGCCGCCGGCGCCGCGCTGTTCATCTTCTGCAATTTCCCGCCGCCGCTGCCCACCGTGTGGAACCTCACGGGCTCGTGGATCGCCCGACTCTATCAACCGCTTTTCCCCGCGCTCGTATTCTCGTTGGCGTGGTGGTGGCAAGAGCGCCTGCCGCACGCACCGTTCGCCCGCGGCTGCCGCGTCGCCCTCGTCGGCGCCACGCTCGCCGCCAATGCCCTCGTCTGCTTCGGCCCGATCACCGGATTGCGCGTGCCGCTCGCCGAGACCGCGTTCTACCGCTTCTACGATCACACCGATCTGCACTGGGTCTACGAGCGCAACCTGCGCATCCACGGCCGCCGCCCGCTCGGTTTCCCACGTCCGTCGCCGTAGTCCCCTCGCGGCTTTCCGCGCGTCGCTCAACCCGCCCGCGGCCCCCACGGCTGACGACTCGCCACCAGATCCGCGTGCGCCCACCCCGTGAGTCGCGCCGTCAACTTCGCCAACGCCGCCGTGTCCAAACGCTCCGCCGTGTGGGCGTGATATAGTTGCCACCCTCGCTCCGCAAAAAACGCGATCAGGTCCTCCGCCGAATAACCCGCGCGCAAAAATCCCGCCGGCCAAAACTCGAAATACACGATCGTCCGTGGGCAGCGTTCCAGCGTCGCCGCCATCCCGCGCAACACCTCCAGCTCCCACCCTTGCACGTCGATCTTCACCAGATCGGGCACGAGGTCCGGCAGCGCCTCGTCGAGCGCCACGACCTCCACCTCCACACTGCGCCGCAGCCAACGCCCACCGCCGTCCCCGAGGTGATTGTCGCCGGTGTTTACCGCGAGCGTGTGCAACGTCATCCGCTCGCTCCGCCGCCCCAGCGCCTGCGCGCGAATGTTCACGTTCCCACACCCGCTCGCCGCACAGCTCTTTGTGAGCAACGGCACGAGTTCCGGGTCCGGCTCAAACGCGATCACCCGCCCTTGTTCGCCGACGAGCCGCGACAGCAGCACGGTGTAGAGCCCGAGATTACTGCCCACATCCACCACCGTCATGCCCGGCCGCGCCATGCGTTGCAGCGCCGCGCGTTCGCCACGACCCATCCAGCCGCATTGGTGCAGCCGCAGGTAAAGCCAGCGGTCAAAACTCGCGGAAAACATTCGCTGCCGCCACACGCCGCATTCGCTTCGCCACCACGGCGCCCGGTTGAACGCTTCCACCGCGCGCTCCGCCCACCCTCGCTCCGTCTTCACGCGAGCGCCTCCGTCGGGCACAGCAGCGCATTGATCCCGCCACCCGGCGTGATCGTGCGGCGCAACACCGCCGGGTCGTTCGAGATCGGCCGCCCCGTGTTCGCGTCGAAAAACGTGTAATCCAAATCCGCCAGAAACCGCACAAACTCGTCGAACTCCGCCACGTTGATCCCTTCGTAAATAAACGGCGCGATTTCGATCAGGATGCGCGGACGAAACGCGCGCAGACTTTTTCGCAGGCCCTTCAACACGCCAAACTCGTGGCCATCCACGTCGATCTTCACGAACCGGATCGCCGTGATTCCCGCCGCCGCGCAATACGCGTCCCCCGTGATCGCCGTCGCCTCGTTCAGCGTTTTGCTTTTCCCAAGGTGCCCCCAATGCAGATCGTCGTTCCATTCCCCCACCGGCCAGCTCGCCGGCACGACCGCCGGCACGGGATCACCGGAATCTGCGACCACAAATCGCTGCTCGACGGTCACTCGTCCCGCCAATTCCGGATTGAGGCTCAAATTGCGGCGCAACTTCGCGACCCCGAATTCCGTCGGCTCGAACGCTACCACCCGCCCGCCCGCCCCCACCAACCGCGCGAAATGCAGCGTGTGCGCCCCGATATTAGCCCCGATGTCGAACACCGTGTCCCCCGGCCGGATCAACGGCGTATAATATTTGATCGGCCTCGGCTCATAGGCGCCGAGCAGGTAAATCGACAGGTCGATGCCTTCGTTGAGATCCAGTTCCCACACGAGCCCGCGCCGTCGACACACCGCTTTCATTCCCCGCCCCACGAGCGCCCGCCCGATCCGCAACAGGTAGTTGAGCGACCGGGCGATAAAGATTTTCTGGCGAACCGGCAGCATGGGCGGCCCCCGAAGAAGACGCCGCCCGCCTTTCCATCAACCAGTAAATCGCGCAACCGGCTCGCCTGCCAACACCACCCGCGCCTCGGGCTCGCAATCAGCCCACCCATCGCGCCGCTTGATTTTTTCCGCGGTCTGGTAAGATAGCGGGCTCTTTACGCTTTTACCTGCTTCCGTCTCTCCAACCTCAACCCTCATCTCTCAACATCCACTATGTCCAACGCCGCACCGCAAAAATTCGAGTTCCAAGCCGAGATCAAGCAGCTCCTCGATATCGTCATCCACTCGCTCTACACGGAGAAGGAAATCTTCGTCCGCGAGCTGGTCTCCAACGCCTCTGACGCCCTCGAAAAGCTCCGCCACACCCAGATCACCGAAAAGGAAATCTTCGACGACAAACTCGCGCTCGAAATCAACGTCACCACCGACGACAAAGCCAAGACCATCACCATCCAGGACACCGGCATCGGCATGAGCCGCGCCGAGCTCGTCGAAAATCTCGGCACCATCGCCCACTCCGGCTCGAAACAATTCCTCAAGTCCCTCGGCGAGGGCGGTGCGAAAAACTCCAACCTCATCGGCCAATTCGGCGTCGGCTTCTACGCCGCCTTCATGGTCGCGAAGTCCGTCAAAGTTTACTCTCACTCGTGGCGCGGCGCCGACCAGGGCCACGTCTGGTCCAGCGACGGTTCCGGCAGCTACGAAATCGAGGAGGCCGACGGTCAACAGCGCGGCTGCAAAATCGTCATCGAGCTCAAAGACGACTGCGGCGACTACGCCTCCGACTGGAAGATCAAGGAAATCCTCGAGCGCTACAGCGCGTTCGTTTCGTTCCCGATCAATCTCAACGGCAAACGCATCAACACCATCCAGGCACTCTGGTTGCGCTCGAAAAACGAGATCAAGGACGAGGAATACACCGAGTTCTACAAATTCCAGTCCCACGCCCACGACGACCCGCGCCTCCGCCTCCACTTCAGCGCCGACGCCCCGCTCTCGATCAACGCCCTGCTCTTCGTCCCGAAGGACAACACCGAGAAACTCGGGTTCTCCCGTCTGGAAGCCTCCGTTGCTCTCTACTGCCGCAAGGTCCTGATCGATTCCAAACCCAAGGACCTCCTCCCCGAGTGGCTCCGTTTCCTCAAGGGCGTCGTCGATAGCGAAGATCTCCCGCTCAACATCTCGCGCGAGACGATGCAGGACAAAGCCCTCATCGAAAAACTGAACAAGGTCATCACGAAGCGCTTCATCAAGTTCCTCGAAGAAGAGGCCAAGAACCGCATCGACGCCTACAACGAGTTCTACGCCGAGTTCGGCATCTTCCTTAAAGAAGGCGCGGCCATCGACTACACCCACAAGGACCAACTCGTGAAGCTCCTCCGCTTCGAATCTTCGCTCACCGAAAAGGGCAAGACCACGAGCCTCTCCGACTACGTCTCGCGCATGGGCAGCGAGCAAAAGGAGATCTATTACCTCGTCGGCCCCAACCGCGCCGCCCTCGAATCCGGCCCCTATCTCGAGGGTTTCAAGGCCCGCAACCTCGAGGTCGTTTTCTGCTACGAGCCCGTCGACGAATACGTGATGAACAACGTCCGCGAGTTCGACGGCAAGAAGCTCACCGCCGCCGATCACGCCGACGTCAAACTCTCCGACCTCCCGAAGCCCGAGGGCGCCCTCAGCGAAGACGACACCAAGAAGCTCACGTCGTGGCTCAAAGACACCCTCGGCGCCCGCGTCGATGAAGTAAAAGCCTCCGACCGCCTCGTCGATTCTCCCGCCCTCGCCGTCAACGCCGACAAGTTCATGACCGCCCAGATGCGCCGCATGATGAAGGCCATGAAGAAAGACGGCGCCGATGAGCCCGTGAAGGTGAACCTCGAAATCAACCCGCGCTCCGCCGTCATGAAGCGCCTCTTCGAGACCCACACCGCCGCGCCCGAAAAAGCCAAGCTCGTCGCCGAGCAAATCCTCGACAACGCCCTGATCTCCGCCGGCCTTTTGGAAGACGCCAGCCCGATGGTCGCCCGTCTCTACAAGCTATTGGAGAACGTCTAAGCGCAAAATCATCAGCCAACCCAAACCGTTGATTGGCTTTTAGCTGGCTAGTCTGCCATACTTTTCTATTGCGAGTATGGCAGGCTAGCCATACGTCATGCTCATCATGAAAATGACCATGCACATCGACGAGGATGTCTTGGACCGCGTAATGAAGATCACCGGAGCCAAGACCAAGACCGCAGCCGTTGAGATCGCCCTCACCGAGATGGCCCGCCGTCACAAAATGAAGGAACTCTTCTCCGCCGGCCTCGGGCTCACGCCGGAGGAGCTGAAAGCCTCCTTCGACCCGGCGTCCGATCCCGACGCGCCCCAACCCG
>Ga0075163_10005313_pt1 | contig 17186 bp, 13 predicted proteins | sample JI1023141ADNA_FD_71478 | JGI IMG/M metagenome (GOLD analysis project Ga0075163, IMG submission 71478) | Wastewater effluent complex algal communities from Wisconsin, to seasonally profile nutrient transformation and Carbon sequestration -... | ecosystem: Engineered > WWTP > Effluent > Algae...
CGATTGCGAACTCGGTGAAGGTGGTCTTGTGCTGACCTTTGAAGAGCGCGTTGAAGTGCGAGCCCGTGCGCATGAGCCAGGGACAGACCGTGGTCACCAGGATGTTGTCGCTGCGCAGCTCGGTGCGAAGGGCGCTTGAGAGGCCCACCAGCGCGAACTTGCTGGCGCAGTAGGGCGCGAGCTGCGGCACCGTCACCTTGCCGCCGATAGAAGCGATGTTCACGATGCGCCCGCCGCCGCTGGCCCGCAGGTGCGGCAGCGCAGCCAGCATGGTGTGCAGAGGTCCCCAGAAGTGAACCCCCATGGCGTCGCGGAAGTCATCGATCTGCATGTGCTGAAGCGGCCCCACCTGAATCACGCCCGCATCATTTACCAGCACATCGAGTCGACCGAACCGCTTCACAGTGGCCGCGACCGCGCTGTTTACCTGCTCCTGGTGCGCGACATCGCAGACCTGAGTCAGGACCTCGGCACCGGCGGCGCGCAGCTCATCGCCGGCGCGCTCAAGCTCTGCCTCATCGCGAGCGAGCAGGGCGACGCGCGCCTTCTGCGCCACGAACTGGCGCGCCAGCACCAGACCCAGCCCGCGCGAGCCGCCTGTGATGAGAACGACCTTGCCGGCAAAGTCATAGGCATTGCTGCTGAGCAGCATCTTGCAGGTCTTTTCAGCGCTCTTTAAGAGCTGCATTCCCAACTTGACGTAGTCCATCGCAAACCCCTCCTGCCCATCCGTCGGAATCGCTGTGCTTCTTGCGCAGCTTGCGCATCCTGTTTTAGGTATGAGGCGCGTTTCCCGGAGGGGCTATAAAACATTTGATGCCGCCGCTGGCAGACGGCATGACAGCGCGAAAGATGCTGGGGTATTGACCAGGATCGACGCGCAAGCGCAGCCGTTGCGCGGAGTCGCGCTAGCGCGATCCCTGGGACTTCACTGAAGCAAGAAAAGGGAGGGTGTTAAATGCCGCTGTTGGCGATGCAGGTGTTGCCGGCGATTGGGGCGGCGCAGGTGAGCGTGCCGGCTGTGCAGGTCTGGCAGGCGTCGCAGTCCGCGTCCACGGCGCAGGTCTTGCCCACGCACTCGTTGGTGGGCATGGCGCCCAGGTTGCACTTCTCGCCCGCGGCGGTGTTGCACATCGCGTCCGAGGTGCAGTAGCGCGCGTAGTCCTGGACCGCCTTGTCGTTGGCGCCGATGCGGCGCGGCACCGCGGTCAGGTACGTGTAAAGCGCGACCATGTCCTCATCGACCAGGTTTTTGTAGTCGGGCATGGGCGAGCCGAGCGGCCGCATTCCGACCTCGTCCGCATGCTTGTGCGTTTTGAGGGTGGAAACGAAGTCCGCCTGCGAGAGATCGAGTCCGTTCTGCTGACCGGTCAGGTTCGCACTCATCACGCGCACCGTGCCGAGCGTCGCCTGATTCGCCGCTGAGGTGGGATAGAGATGGCCGCCGCTCAGGAACATGCTGGTGTTGATCTTGCCGCCCGTGGTCGCGGGATTGGTGTGGCAGTTGGTGCAGTTGAGCAGCGTGACCAGATAGGCGCCGCGGCCAAAGGTCCGCTTGCTGGCGTCGCTGAACAGATTGAAGTTTGGCGGATCGTCCAGCACCTGAAGCGACTGTCCGCGCAGCTCGCCAATTGGGTCAACAGTGTTGTCCGGTGGCAGGTTGCGCGAGGTCACCCCATCGGCGTACGCAGTGGGCACTGGCGTCGGTGTGCCCGCGGTCTTGGCGTCGGCGGTGACCGCCTTGTCCACGGCCGGAATCGCCTTCAGGTAGGCGTAGATGGCCTGGAGATCGTAGTTGGTCATCCAGCGGTATGTGGTGTACGGCATGTTGAGGAGCAGGCTGCCATCGACGAAGTCCTTGCCCGTGCGCATCGCCTCGATGAACTGCGCCTCGGTCAGCTTCATGCCCGTGGTCGGGTTCGAGGTCAGGTTGCGCGCATAGACCTGATTGGGAGCCGCCCCGAACGAGCGCCCGCCCGCCATGAACGTGGCGGGCGTCGCGTCGTGGCAGTTGCCGCAGTTCAGCGCCACCACCAGATAGGCGCCGGTGCCGACCTTTTCCTTCTGATCGAAGGGCATGTTCGACGTATCGATCGTAACCGGAGAGAGCGTCAGACCCCGCTGCGCGCGCACCGACAGCGCCGGCGGCATCAGATCCGGCGCCACCGCCAGATCCGGCCCCGGCATGCTGAGATCGGGGCTGATCCCCAGATCGTTGGTGGCCGATGGACTGCTGGAGCAAGCTCCGCCAGCGAGTACAAAAAGCAACAGGACTGACTTGGTCTTCATGATGCATCTCTCCTTTTCGGGGGTTGCGATCGATGCTGCAAAATGGCGCGACGAAGCTCAGGATGCCGCGGCAGGACGGGCGGCGACCGCGAGGGCAGCGCGCACCGCGGCGGCATCGGCGGGGGCGCCGTCCGGAATGCCCTTGGCCTCCGGATTCGGGCTCTTGTTGAAATAGATGACGGCGTACGCGGGCATGTCGCGCTCGAAGCGCCAGCTGTCCGCAAGCGCGCCGGCATCGACGGTGTCATAGCCAATCTTGTCCAGGAACGCGGCCACCGTGGCCTTGGCCTCGGCATCATCGCCTGCGATCGCCAGGGCGCTGCGATCCGCTGCGCCCGCCGGCCGCGCCAGACCAAACAGATGCTTGAAATAGATATTGTTGAAGCCCTTCACGATCTTGGAGGTCGGAAGGTGCTGCTGGAGCAGGCCGCTGGTGGTGGCGCTGCCGCTGTCGAGCTCCGCGATGTGGCCGTCGCGGGCGGGATAGTAGTTGTTGGTGTCGATGACGATCTTGCCGGCCAGCGGCTCGATGGGAACGCTGCGGTAGGCGCGCAGCGGCACGGTCACGACGACGATGTCGCCGGCGGCAGCGGCCTCGGCCGGCGTCGCGGCGCGAGCCAGAGGGCCAAGCTCGGCCACCAGCTCGGCCAGCGTCTCGGGGCCGCGAGAGTTGCTGAGCACTACGTTGTAGCCGGCGGCCACAGCGAGGCGGGCGACCGTGCTGCCGATGTTGCCGCTGCCGATTAGGCCAATGGTTGCGGGAGCTTGCTGGGTCATGGGGAGTCTCCGATTTGGATTTTGGGGGATTCAGTGTACCCCGCTTTGCCGGGCGGTTGCATCGATGATATTTGGACGGACTCCAGCGCTATTTTGCCTCCCATAAACATTAATTTGCTTTGCAGGGACGTTATTTCGCAGACTTGGAGCTGCTTCTGATGTGGACCAGGCAATGTGGATATTCGGCTACGGCTCGCTGATCTTCCGCCCGTCGTTTGCCTTCGAGGAGCGCCGGGCGGCGTGGCTGCGCGGGTGGTCGCGCCGGTTCTGGCAGGCCTCCACGGACCATCGCGGCGTGCCGGGTGCGCCGGGCCGCGTGGTCACGCTGGTGCGCGAAGAGAGCGCCCGCTGCTGGGGCATGGCCTATCGCATTGCCCAAGAGCGCGTGGGGGAGGTGCTGGTGCACCTGGACTACCGCGAGCAGGGCGGATACGAGCGGCACGAGGTCGAGGTCGAGACCGGCGAAGGGAGCCTGCCGGCGCTCATCTACCTGGCCGGCCCCGCCAACCCCTGCTACCTGGGCGAGACGCCGCTCGACGAGATCGCGGCCATCGTGCGCACCGCCAGCGGACCGAGCGGCTCAAACCGCAGCTATGTCGAGCTCCTGGCCGCCGCGCTCACCGCAGCGGGCGAGCACGACGACCATGTCCACGGGCTGGCCCGGCTGATCGAGACCGATCTATAGCTGCGCGGGTGCGGCGGACCTGAGCGGACGGACGGTGAAGCTGGGCGGGCAGGTGTCGCGGACCGAGGCCGTGCAGGGCTGCGGCCGGAAGTCCTTGGAGTAGCAGAGGCGCAGCTCGCTGAGGTAGCCGCGGTGGCAGGCCACAGCGACGCTGGAGCCGTCGCGAGGGAGCGCCGGATTTTGCGCCAGCACCTCCTGACGCAGCGCGTCGCTCGTCATGGTGAAGGGCTCGGTGGCGCTGGCGAAGCGGGCGGGAAAGTGCAGGGCGGAAAAGAGCTCCATCGCCCGGCCAAAATATTGCTCTGCGGACAGGCCGCTGCAGGTGCCGTGCTTTTCCCACTCGTGCTGGATCAGGCGCTGGCTGGGCATGACCTGCATGACGCGCTCGACGAGCGCCGGCGGCACGCCCTGCGAGACGGCGCAGGACTCGGGATAGCCGCGCGCCGAGTACTGCGGCCACAGGCCGTGCACGATGAAGCCGTAGGATGCGGAGACGCCGCACTGCGAGTCATCGGGACGCGCCCGCTGTCCGCGCGTCGCGCAGTGCTGCGGCGACCACGAGAGGCTGAGCAGATAGTAGTCAAACTGCCCCACGGTGTGCCCGACCGCGCCGCCACCGGGGCCCTCGGCTTCGTCGCCGTGCTCGCCCGGCGCTGCGGCGCCTGTGGCAGGCGACGGCGGGGCGCCTTCGCTGGTGGCCGAGGGCTTGTCGACCGAGATGGAGCGCGTGCAGCCGGCAGCACCGACAAGCAGCAGCGCGCTGGCGGCCAGAACGAAACGCACAGGTGGCAGGGCTCTCATGGCTGTGCAGTCTATCACTTCGTCCGAGTCGCGGCGCTACCTGCCCGCTTGCACCCAGAGCTTCACGGCAGAGAGCTCGTCATAGGTCAGGGCGCCGACCGAGGGCGGCGGCATGGGCGTGGGCACCTGGTCGATGAGACGCTGGCCCAGCAGCTGCCGGCGGGCGGTCCACTGCGCATAGGTCGACAGGTCGGTGCCGGCGCTGCCGCCGGGCAGGTGGCAGCCGCGACAGATGCGCTGAAACATGGGCAAGAGCGTGCGCCGCCAGCGATCTTCATCGCTTCCGCCGGGTGCCCGCTCGCCCATGCGCAGGAGCTGACTGCCGCCCAGCACCCAGACATCGCCGCTCGGCGAGCCGATGAGCCGGCCGCCCTCGGGAATCACGTCCGACGACGCGCGCAGCAGCTGCGAGCCGCGCAAGAGCGCCAGCTCCTTGCCAATGCCCACCCAGACCCCGCGCCCCGAGCTGGCCAGCCCGGTGAGCTTGACGCCGGCAGGCGCATCCCAGACCCTGACCAGGGCGCCCTCTCTTTCGACGTAGAGCGCGTCTTCGGTGGCGGTGACCAGCACGAGCTCGCCCGACTCGTCGAACGCCGCGCCGATCACGCCTTCGAGCGGCAGCTTCGCGACCCGCGCCTCCCCGGGGGCCGTGAAGTCGGCCTCGACCACGCCCATCCAGTCGTACGCGGCCAGCTTGCCGGCGGCTCCCGTCAGGCCGCGGGCCTGTAGGTTGTAAAACCACACGGAGCTCATGCCGGCTCCAGCCACCGCGATCTTGTCGCGCAGCGCAAACGCCGTGAGCTCGGAGCTGAGCGCAACGGCCTCCAGCGCCGGCTGCCCGGCCAGCCCGAAGCGCTCGGTCACATCGTCGAGCATCATGCGGTTGCGCAGCCGATAGATGCGCCCGAGCTGCGTGACGCCGAGCAGCCAGCTCTCGGGCAGATCCAGCGATGGCACTGCCGCCGCGGCCCGCCAGCTGACCACCGAGTCGTCGCTGCCCACCAGCAGCCCGCCGCCAAAGACCAGGGCGCCCTGGCTGCCGAAGACCGCCACGTCATCTTGCGAGTCCGCGACCGCCATGACCTTGCCCAGCGCTGCGGCCTGCGTGTTCCACGCGATGGGGCGCAGGTCGAGCTGCTCTTCATCGATGGAGCCCATCGGCTCGCGGCTGGCGCACGCAGACCAGAGCAGGACCAGGATGAAAATCAATCTATGCATGCAAAACGCGCACGATGATACGATGAAAAAACCTTCGTAAAGGCCGGAGATTGTTATGAAAAATCGGCGCCTGCGGTCGGTTGATTGCGCGGTCGGTTGCGCGGTTTTTTCAGCACTCGGAGCAGCGCTGCTGGTCGCGGCCTGTCAGCCGGAGAGCGTCCCTTCGCAGGAGCTGCTGCCGTGGCAGCCGCTCGCTCCCGATGCAGAGCGCACCCGGCCGGCGCCGCCGGAGGTGCTCACGCCCAAGGCCTATGTGAGCAAGGTCAAAAACCTCCTGACCGGGCTGCCGCCCACCGCAGAGGAGGTGCGCCTGGTCAGCGATGATCCCGGTGCGCTGCGCGGCCTGATCGATAAGTGGATGAAGCAGCCCGAGCATCAGGCCAAGATGCTCGACTTTTTCCGCAACGCCTTTCAGCAGAACCAGGTCACGCTGGCCGGGCTCCAGACCAGCGTCGGACTTCCCGACGGATTTCTGGCCAATGACACCGCTCCTTACAACGTCACGGCGCTGCTGGAGCGCGCGATGATGGACAGCTTTGCGCTGACCGTGTGGCGGCTGATAAACAGCGAAGAGCGGCCGCTGACCGATGCGCTCACCACCCAGCGGTTCATGCTCAATCCGCCGCTCATGAGCCTGATGTCCTTTCTGGACGAGGTGCTGGTGGATGATCGCGGCTTTATCAGCAATCGCTTCGGGCTGCGCTTTCCCAACTTCTCCTTCACGCTCGACAGTCGCGGCCCGAACATTCCGATCAATCTGACGCTCGATCCCAAGAGCGACTACTACATGCACTGGACCCATCCGGCGGGCACCTCCTGCCGGCAGCCGAGCTTGACGTTTGACCGCAACAACTTCCAGTACGCCAGTCCGGACAACGCGGTCAATCTGTTCAACTTTCTGAACGGCAAGATGCTCGGCGGCTGCACGTTCGGCACCATCAACCAGTTCCGCCCACAGTGGACCGATGCGGACTGGAATGACTGGCGCATGGTCGCCATCGAGCAGATACCAGACTCGCAGGGACCGAGCCCGCTATTTTACGATCTGCCGACGCTGCGCAGCAGCTTTGACATGCGACTGCGAACGCCGCGCGTGGGCTTTTTCAGCACGCTCGCGTTTCAGGCCAACTGGGCCACCAATGCTGCGAACGTGAATCGCGTCACGGCCAATCAGACGCTAATCGTGGCGCTGGGCAAGAGCTTCGATGGCAGCGGCACAACGGTGCCGATCTTCGATGGCACGCTGGACAAGGACCACGCAACTCCGGGCTCCAGCTGCTACAACTGCCATCAGACGCTGGATCCGTTCCGGCAGTTCTTCCGCCAGTCCTATTCCCTTTTCTATCGCGATCAGACCGACAGCTGGCAGCGCAAGCAGCCGGCCTCGTTCGCGGTCGATGGCGTGCAGGCGAGCGGCACGGGAGTCGGGGATCTGGCCAAGATCCTGGCCGCACATCCGCGCTTCGCCATCGCCTGGACGCAGAAGCTCTGCCACTGGGCAAACTCGATTCCGTGCGCGGAGAGCGACCCCGAGTTTACGCGCATTGCGGATCTGTTCCGGCGCAGCGGCCACAGCTGGAAGACGCTGGTTCGCGAGCTCTTCAGCTCGCCGCTTATTACGATGGCGCGACCGACCCGCACCAGCGAGACCGGCGGCGCGGCCCTGAGCGTTGCGCGCCGGGACCACTTCTGCGTGGCGCTCTCCAACCGCCTGGGCCTGCCGGATGTGTGCGCGATGTCGACGCCCGCACCCAGCGGCTGGAGCGCTGCGATCCGTCGCTACGCCGCCTTTGTGCCGGTGGACGGCTACAGCCGCGGCTTTGAGATCGGCAGCCTGACCACCGAGCCCAACGCATTTTTCCGCATCGGCACCGAGTCCATCTGCATCCTCGCCGCGGAGCAGGTGGTCGACGCCGTGGGCGGCGGGCAGTCGCGCTACTCGAGCAGCAGCCCGGATGCGGCGATCGATGACTTTGTCTCCACGATCATGGCGCTCCTGCCCGATGACCCGCGCGCTGCACCGGCCCGGCAGATCCTGCAAGAGCACTTCGACCGCGCCGTGCAATCGGGCTCCACCGCGTCTGACTCGCTCAAATCCACGTTCACGCTGGCGTGCTCGTCGCCCTCCAGCGTCATCCTGGGGCTCTAAAATGGCTGACAAGACCGCCCTGCATACGAGCCGAAGGCAGGCCCTGCTCACCGGACTCTTTGGCGCTGGAGCGCTGGGGCTGCGCGCCCTGGCCACGGGCCTTCCCACCTGGCTGCTCGCCAATCCCCGCCGCGCCGCCGCAGATCCGCGCATCTGCCCGGGCGCGGATCCGATCAGCGCCGGCCGCATCATCCTGGTCACGCAGGAAAACGGCGATCCGCTGAACGCCAATGTGCCCGGCACCTATGACTCGCCGGACATCTATCACAGCGCTGATCCGCGCATGGCGCCCACGGCCATGAACCTGGGCGGCCGGCAATATATTGCAGCCCGACCTTGGGCAACGCTGGATCCGGCGCTGCTTGCGCGCACCTGCTTTTTCCATCACGGCACCTACACGATCAACCACGGCAACCACCCCAAGGTGCTGGGGCTCATGGGCGCGGTGCGGCGGCAGGAGCAGCTGGTCTCGATGCTGGCCAAAAGCCTCGCGCCGTGCCTGGGATCCATTCAGGCAGAGCCCGCGGTGATCAGCAGCAACCTCATCACGTTCGAGGGGCGCACGCTGCCGATCCTGAGTCCGCCGGATCTGAGCGCCTTGCTCACCGGGCCGAACAGTCCGCTGCTCAGCCTGCGCAGCATGCGCGATGCCGATATGGATCGGCTGAACACGCTGTTCAAAAAAGAGGGCACCGCGGCGCAGCGCGCGATCCTGGATCAGCACTCGCTTTCGCAGAGCCAGGCGCGGGCCATGACGTCGCTGCTCCTGGACAACCTGTCGACGATCAGCGGCAGCTCGCGCAGCGACCTGAACATCACCGCGGCCGTGCTGCTCAAGATGAACGTGAGCCCCGCGGTGATCATGAGCTACAGCTGGGGCGGCGACAACCACAGCGATCCCGGCCTGGCGATGGAGACCAATGAGACGCTGGCCAGCGTGGCTGCGATCTCCGACCTGATGTCGCGGCTCAGCGTGTTCGGACTTCAGGATCAGGTGACGTTCGTGGCGCAGAACGTCTTTGGCCGCACGCTGTCGCGCAAGGTGCGCAGCACCGACGGTCGCGACCATCACGGCAACCACCACTGCACCGTGATGATCGGCCCGCGCCTGCGCGGCTCGGTCATCGGCGGCCTGGAGCTCCAGGGGCTCGAGTATCAGGCGCAGGCGATCAGCAGCCAGACCGGCCAGGGCGGCGCTGGCGGCGATATCGCGTTTGCAGATACGCTGGGCGCAGTGGGCAAGACGCTGGGTGCAGCCGTGGGCGTCAATCAGAGCGTGCTCGACAGCCAGATCACGCAGGGCAAGGTGGTCACAGCGGCGCTGAACCTGCCCTGAGCGCGCCCGGAAAACGTCGCTCAGCCGGACCGATTCAGCGCCGCGCTCAGCAGCTCCAGCGCCTTTGCCTTGAGCTCCGGATAGGCGGGCAGCTGCTTGGCGGTGCCCAAAATCTTGAGGCCGGCGCGCGACTGCACGCCAAACACATACGGGGTGCCGGCACTGCGCGCCAGCTCGCCGGTCTCGACCAGAAACGCTGCGGGCAGCGGCTGATCGCGAAAATCCACAGCGCGAAAGGTCAGCACCACATAGGCCGCGCCCGCGGCCTGTAGCGTCTCCAGCGCCTGCACGAAAAAACCGTCGCCAGCGAACTGATCGTAGACGTACTCGGTCAGAAGTCGCGCCCGCGGATCGACGCCCGCGGCCACCTGAGCGCGGAAGTGGCGGCGCATGGCAACGCCATCTTCGATATTCCCCAGCGCATAGTGACACCGGATCACCTTGCGCAAGATCGCGAGATCATTGGGCTCCAGCGCCAGCGCGTTCTCAAATGCGTCGAGCGCGGCGGCAAACTTTTTTTGACTCCACAGGGCCTGACCGATCGCGAGCGCGCCATCCAGCTGTCCGAGCGCATCATTGAGCGCGAAGGTGGGGCGATTCGAGCTCACGCCCTTGAGCTGCAAGTGCGCGCGCGGCGGCGACCGCCGCGGCTCCAGATCCCACGCCTCGGCCAGACAGAGCGGCTCGCTGGTGCGCCAGCTCGGACGGCCCGCGTGCAGGATCTGCAAGATCGCCGCTCCGTGCTGCTCCATGCGCGTGCGATCCGGCGTGCGCACCAGCGCAAAGGTCGCGTGCTCCATGAAGAAATAGAACGCGCAGATCCGGCACTCGATGACCTCATCGCTGGGGCCCAGAAGCTCGGCTTCGCTGAGCTGCATCGGCCAGCCATCCTGCGTCTTGCGCTCAAGCTGCTTGCCGCGCCGCACGCGCGCGCCCGCCGGCAGCTCGCTCGCCACGCACTGCGCCATCCACGCCTTGGGATCATCGGGGCGGATGAGCAGCGGCCCGATGCTGACCACGGCGTCGGGTCTGTCGGCGCTCGCGCCTCCTGGCAGCAGCGCAGTGCGACGGCCTCCGGGCGCGTCTTTTATCTCCCACGGTCTGGGAAAGTTCAGGTCGATCCGCATCAGCTTGCCCGGTCGTCCAGAACGTCCATTGAGGAGCGCACAAAGGCGCGACCCAGGCGCACTTCGTGCTCGGCAGGCAGCGGCTGAAACGAAGTGGCGACGCCGCGGAAGAGCTCGCGCAGCTGGGGAAGCTGCGCAGCTGCCGAGCTCTCCAGGCGCATTCGATACACGTAGGGATGCACTGTGAAGATCGCCAGCTCGCGATGGATGAGCTCCTGACCCGCATCGCGCCGGCCGTGCAGCCGCAAGAGCTGGCCCTTGACGCCTGCACCAGAAATCAGCTCATCGTGCACCGAGCTCTCGACGGCAAGACCGGCGCCGGCAGCGGCAAAGGCCGAGCGCACCGCCAGCTCCTCATCAACCTCCACCGGAGTCGCGGGCAGCACCGATATGTTCGTGCGGTTGTTGGGAAAATCGGGCGGATAGAAGTTCGCGACCAGCCCCGATGGAATGCCATGCCAATCGGCCGGCGGGATGTAGAAATACTGCCGCGGGCGCCGCCCCATGTGAAAGGCCTCGCTGCGCAGGAGCTCGAACGAGCGGCGCTCAAACTCGGCGAACAGCTCGGGCGCAATCACGATGCAGTCGAGCGCCGTTGCGAAGTCGCCCATGAACACCGCGCCGAGGTAGCGCATGTTCCTGGAGCCCTCGCGCAGACCTTCGAGCTTGATCCACGCACCGTACTCGCCTTCGACGGTGACCACCCGGACCATCTCGCCCACGCTGTGCACCCTGAAGTCGGGATCGCTGGCCAGGATCTGCGCTGCAATCGCCGAAAATGAGGGCTGCGGGCGCAGCCGCTCAAAGTAGCGGAACCGCGCGCCACCGCTGGGAGGATAGGCAGTGACCAGGTTTACGCCGAACTGCTGCACCCACTCGCTTGGGAACTCAGGCATGAGCGAACCGCATCCTCAAATTCGCATGATCATGGAGTCGGACGCGAAGCCAGGCGCAGCAGCAGCGCGCGCGCCGGCTCGCAGCGCGGATCCAGGGCCAGCGACTTGCGCGCAGTGCTTCTGGCTTCGCTGATCTGGCCGAGCTGCTGGTGGCACATCGCCAGATTGTACAGGGTCGCGGCGTGCTCGCCGTGCAGCCGCAGCGAGTCGCGCAGCCGCTCCAGCGCCTGCGCATAGTCGCCCAGGTTGAAATAGAGGAGCCCCAGCGCAAAGCCCAGATCCGCGCGCTCACCGACGTGGTAGTAGCTATCCCAGACGCGGCCCGCGGCCCAGCGGATCTCGTCCTTCAAGAGCTCCGGCGTGCGCGGCACAAGCTCCAGGAGGCGCGGGTGCAGCTCCAGATAGGTCAGCGTGTCCCAGCAGCTTCCGCGCAAGATGCTCAGCACCTTGCCCAGGCTCAGCTCGTCGGGATTTTTGCGCAGCAGGTTGCGCGCAACGTAAAAATCATCGGGGCTGCTGAGCTCAACAAACTGCTCGTACGCAAGCGCGATCTCAGAAGAATTCTCGCGGCCGAGACCAAAAAGGAATCCGCAGATGTCCAGACACTCGTGGCGATGGCGCGTGGCCAGAAACTGTCCGCCTTCGTCGGTGGTGTACTGACCGAGGGCGTGATAGTTGACCATCATGGAGATGCAGCCGTGATGGGCGAGCTCGGGCAGCTGGCCAAACGCGAGATCCCCGAGATGGTGAAATCCTTTGTCCGCGGACATCAGAAACAGCCGGTCGCGGGCAATGCTGCGCAGGCTGGCCAGACACGCCAGCGGCCCGCACGGAAACAGCAGATGCGAGCTTGGCAGCACGCTTGCGTAGTAGTCGAGCAGCCGGTTCAGCGCCGCATCGGAATAGCAGTGCGTCGCGGGCTGCCCCTGCGAGAAGTCGAGCTCGATTGCGGGCAGCAGCGCCGGATCCGTTGGATCGGCGTGGTTCACGTCGTGGCGCCGCGTGCTGAGCCCGCTGAGGCTCTCGAAGAGCTCGCCGTTGACGATGCGATAGGCATCCTGGCTGAGGCTGTCAAAGAAGTAGTTGGCGATGACGCCCATGGGATTGCGCACGGTCTCGGCGCTGAGCGTGGTGCCGCTGCGCAGGCGCAGGACCTTGTCGGACTCGGCATCGAAAGAGGCGAAGTCGAGTCGTCCCGCGTCGCGCCAGGGCTGAAGCTGGCCATGCGCCATCCAGAACTCCAGCGTGGTCTCCACCAGATCTGCCATCACATAGGTGACGCGCAGCCCGCGCAGGGACGAGCGGTCCAGCATGTCGAAAAAGTGGAGCAGGAAGTGGTAGGCGAATCGCCCCGAGCCCGCGCCCAGCTCGACGATGTAGATCGGCTGACTGGGATCCAGCGCTGCGCCAGCGTCGGACTTTTGCGCCGCCAGATCGCGCAGCCAGGCCAAGTAGAGCTGCGCGTACGCACGCGCCATCACCGGATTGGTGGTGACGTACTGGGGAATCTCGCCCTGGCTCCAGGCCTTGACGCCGTGCTCCAGATAGAAACGGCGCTGCATCTTCCAGACGAGCGAGCGCGACAACCGCACGCCCTGCTCCAAAATCAGTCGCAGCTCAGAAGTCGCACGCTCTTGCATGGCCATGATGCCCTGCCCTCGTGCGAGCTCATGGGGCCGCCGCGGGGCGGTCTATCGTACCATCCGCGACGGCCCGATGTCGAGCAGGGCCTACTTCCAGAGCGGCGTCGCGCGCAGCGCAGCCCGGCCGTCCTTGATGTAGACCTGGAAGTCCACGGCGCGGCACTCGTGCTGGCGCATGATCTGGGCGCGGCTCTCAACCAGACGCTGGCGGAACTGCTCGTAGCTCAGGCCCTCGACCGATTCGTGGCAGCGCTCGCGCGCCATCACGTACTCCTGAAACACCTGATAAAACGACGCATCAGCGTCGGTAGTCTCGTTGTTTCCGCCCGGGGCGCCGGCAACCAGCGTCGGCTCGAAGTTCGAGCTTGGCGGCGGCAGCGTGCTCCACTGCTGATCCGAGGCAGCGGGATCGGCCTCGTGCGGAAGCTCGCCGGAGTTTGCAGTCTGGGCGGCCCAGCGCATGGGGCTTGCGACCACGGTCTCGGCCGAGTGCGCAGAGTTTTCCGACGCGGAGACCACGCCCAGCTCGTTTACCGACTGCGAGCTCAGCGCCCGCCGACCCGACGCCGTGCCGCTCTCCTGCGGCTGATAGTCCTCGCCCTGGAGCGCCTCCATCTGGGCGGACACGCTGGACGGCTCGCTCGGCGCGAGCTGCTCGCGCATGGAGCCGCTCGACGGCCGCAGCTCGCGCGGCTGCTCGACGCGACGGCGACGGACCTCGGCGGCGGCCTCGCGCTGCGCCATGGCCGTGCTCTCGACGCGCAAGATCGCGAGCCCGATGAAGTAGAACAGCGCCACCGCTCCCAGAAGCACCAGCAGGCTCTGGGTCGGCTTGCCGTGCTTGACCGCCTCGCGCAAGAGACCCGGCAGCGTGCGGTTGGACGTGACCTCGGCAACCAGCAGCAGCAGGCCCCCCTGGTGCGCCGCCTCGCCGGGCAGCTCGACAAAGCCCAGCCAGCGCTCGGGCCCCGGCTGCGGCGCGCGCAGCAGCCCCGGCGGCTGGCCCTGGCTCTGGCTGCCTCCCGGCGCGAGCATCGACTTGCGCGCGGCCAGGATCGCCTGCACGTCCAGCGCCGCCGCCGCCCCGGTCAAGGACGAAGCCGCGATCTCTTTTCCGGCCAGGAAGACCGCATCCACGCCCGTCAGGCGGCTGAGCTGGCGGGCCGTGTCGCCGCCCAGGACCTGCCCGACGATGAGCGCGCCCACGTAGCGATCGCGGCCCGGCGCCACGATCGGCGAGGCCGCGACGCGATAGAGCGCACCGTCGAGCAGCCACAGATCGTCCAGCCGATAGCCGCGCAGCGCCGACTCGACCACCGGGAAGCCATCCACCGGATCGCGATAGACCGCCTCATCGTGGCCGATGCGGGCCAGCACCCGGCCGCGGGCATCGGTCACCATCACCAGCCCGGCGCCAAAGTCGCGGTTCAGCTGCCGCAGCTGCGTCTGCGCGGTGGTGTGGAGGATCGCCAGCTCGCCCTGCCCGCGCCCCATCTCGTTGAGGCTGGTCTGGAGGATGGCGTCGCTCGACATCTGCACCGCGGCGGCCACCAGCTGGTGCGCCTGATTCGACAGGATCTGCGTCGCCAGCGGCCCTGCGCGCAGCAGCCGACCCTGCTGCTCGTCCGATTCGCGACGGCGCAGCTCTGGCTCCAGCGTTATGAGAAGCAGCGCTCCAAGCCCGCAGAGCATGGAGAGCAAGAACAGCCACAGCTTCGACAGCGGCATTGGGATCCTCGTGATGAACGTCAACGGCTGGGCGCCGCGGAGGCGATGGTGGCGGTTGGCCAGACGGCGCGCAGCACAAACTCGGCGCCTTGCGGAGTCACCGTCACCGCCTGCGCGGCGACGTAGCGATGCAGGAAAAAGAGCCGCGCCAGGTAGTTGCCCGGCGGGACGTTGAGCCGCGCCTCGCCCACCTCGCCCATGGCGCTCCAGGTCAGGTGGGCAGCGGGACCGCGCGGCACGATGAGCGTTGCCCGCAGATGGGGATACTCGGCGCTGCGCAGCTCGAACTCGCCGGGTCGCGGCGCGGTCACGGCCAGCCGCGTCCCAGGCGCGAGCCCGGTGCGCGGAAACAGCTCGGGGGCCTGGCGGCAGTGCAGGCTCACCGAGCGCCGATCGTCGTTGCGAAAGATAACCTGGGTGCCGGCGGGGGCGACGATCACCTCGGGCAGCGTGCGCGCTCCGTAGATGCGCACCTCGATCGGGGGTGTTGTCGACGGCGGCACCGCGGCATCGGCCGGCGCAGCGTCCTTTTCGGCGGCGCCTGCCGGCGGATCGTCGGAAGCGGCGGGATCGTCCCCACCGGCAGCGCTGGCCGGGTTGGCCGCGGGATTCGCAATGCTGTCGACGTTGGGCGTGTCGAGCACCAGCACGGCATCGGGCCGGGGGTCGCGCAGCGGCGGGCCGATCGGCAGCACCCCGTTGACCATGTAGACATAGCCTGCCGGCGGCGCCGGCGGATTTTCCGGCCGCATGTGCACGATGACGTGCACCGCTGACTGGCCGCCTGCCGGCGCGGCGGCGCGCGCAGCTTCGGATCCACCCAGCAGCGTCGCCAGCGCCGCCAGCGAGCAGCGCAGCAGGGCAGCGATCGGCCGCTGGTTTCCAGCAGAGAGTTTCGAGGCGTTGGCTTGAGTGAGGCGAGGCATTGGCGGCCGCAGAATGGGCGTAGTGTATTCGCACAGCCCGCCCGGTCAATGTTATGAAGAGATCGATGGCCGCCAGCTCGCAGAACGGTTCACGTGACAAGTCGCCTGCCCCTCGGGATCTGCGCGAGGAGGCGCTTGCCGATGCCACCCTGCCCGAGCCGGTGCGGCGGGCGCTCGCCTCGGGAATGAAGCTCGAACGCATCACGCTCGACAGCGAAGGGCGCTGGTTTCACGAGGGCGGCCCCATCGAGCACCCGCGCATCGTCGACCTCTTCAACCGCTCGATCGAGCGCACGCCCGGCGGAACATTCGTGCTGCACGTGGCGCCGTTCACCTACCCGATCGAGGTCGAGGACGCGCCGCTACAGGTTCACCAGATCGAGCTTGCGGGCGAGCCGCCCGCCTCGGTCAAGCTGTGGCTCAGCGACGGCAGCGAAGAGACGCTGGACCCCAAGACCCTGCGCTATGTCCCGGAGCGCGGCTTTTACTGCCAGGTCAAAGATGGGCTCATGAGCGCGCGCTTTTCGCGCCCGGCCTATTACAAGCTCGCCGAGCACGTGGATGAGGTCGACGGCAGCTACATCCTGCGCCTGGGCGGCACAGAGACCCACCTCGCGCAATAGTACCCAGTCCCATATAACGGGACTGCGAGCTACAATCGGGGCTCATGGCCCTGACCTCCGACCCGGCCCTTGACCAGGATGCGGCGCATGCGCCGCCGCCGCCGGGAAGGACGCGCCGCTGGGTCAGCCGCTGGCGGCGCCGGTTGCAGGTGCCGCCGTGGCTGGTGCTCGGCGGCGTGGCCATGGCGCTGTTTCTAGGCGTCTATCTGCTCGACTATTTCCTGGCGCCGCTGCGGCCGGGTCTGTCGCCGCTGGCCTTGCTGCTGCGCTTCGACGTCGAGACGGCGCAGAACGCGCTCGGCAACCTGGCGCAGGTGGTGGTGGCGGTGCTCGGCATCGTCATCACTGTCGTCAGCATCGTGGTTCAGCTGGCCGCGACGCGCTACACGCCGCGCATTGCGCCGATGTTCTTTCGCGACAGCAAGAACCTGGGAATGCTCGGTTTTTTCGTCGTCACCTGCATCCTGGCGCTGTGGGTCTCGCTGTCGGTGAGCCGGCTGCTGGTGCCGCGCATCGCGATCACGGTGACGCTCATCCTGGTGACGCTGAGCCTGGTGCTCATCATTCCCTACTTCGCCTACGTGTTTAACTTCCTCGACCCGGAAAAGATCATCCTGCGCATCCGCGACCAGGCGCTGCTCCAGTCGGTGAACGAGGGCTCGCAGGTGGAAGCGCGGCAGCGGGCGGTGCTCGACGGCATCGAGCAGCTGTCCGACGTGGCGGTCAACGCGATCACCAGCCGCGACCAGCTGATTGCAGCCAGCGCCGTGGATGCGCTCAAGGATCTGGCGGTCGGCTACCTGCCGCTGAAGGTGGCGCAGAGCCCGCCGTGGTTCCGGCTGAGCCGCACGGTGCGCAGCAGCCCCGACTTCGTCGCGATGGCGCCCGAGTCGCTGGCCGAGCTCTCGGCCGACGGCACCTGGGTCGAGTGGAAGGTGCTGCGCAAGCTGCTGAACGTGTACATGGTGGCGCTGATGGATCTGCCGGA
>Ga0075163_10005314_pt1 | contig 17184 bp, 12 predicted proteins | sample JI1023141ADNA_FD_71478 | JGI IMG/M metagenome (GOLD analysis project Ga0075163, IMG submission 71478) | Wastewater effluent complex algal communities from Wisconsin, to seasonally profile nutrient transformation and Carbon sequestration -... | ecosystem: Engineered > WWTP > Effluent > Algae...
AGGTCCTTACAGAAAGCAGCAGACAATAATAAACTGATACTACAAAATCAGCTTAGCAATGTGTTTCAGCAATACGGAGTAAATCTTGCTCAGTATAATCTTTATCGTACAACCGCAACAGTAAATGCAGAAACAATTGTCAGTACAGCTACTGCAGGTTTTAGAAGTGGCGAAATTGGTTATCTGGAATATGCAAGTGCCTTACAAACTGCAACTGATATTCAACTAAAGTATCTGCAATCGATCTATCAGATCAATCAGTCCATCATAAATATAAATTTATTAATCAGCAAATAATATCCAATCATGAAATATCCAATCATATATAAATCCTTTAGTTTATTCAATTTATTGTCTAAGCAAACATTAACACTTATTCTTATTTCTACTTTGTTTTTTACTAGTTGTAGTAATAACTCTACCGGCGAACACAAAGAAGAAGAGCATGGTCAAGAGGAAGCTCATGAAAATGAAAGTACGGTTTCGTTAAGTGATGACCAAATAAAAACTATAGGTATCGAATTTGGCGGCATTGAAAAAAAACAATTAACTGCTTCACTTAAAGCAAATGGCATCCTTAAAGTTCCAAATCAAAATAGAGCAACTATTACTGCAATGGCCGGAGGTGTTGTAAAAAGTATTTTAACGCAACCCGGAAGCACTGTTACGAAAGGACAAGTAATTGCAACGATTGCAGGAACTACCTTTATCACAATGCAGGAAGAGTACATATCAATTAGTGCAAAAGCGCAACTGGCTGAAACAGATTTTAACAGACAGAAAGAGTTGCAACAAAACAATGCATCTGCATTAAAAACATTTCAACAATCAGATGCGGAATTGAAATCTTTTAAAGCACGTAAGTCTAGTTTGCAAAAGCAATTGGAGCTGATAGGAGTAAATACTGCCAATTTAAGTAGTGAAAATATTCAGTCATTTGTCAATATTGTAAGTCCGATAAATGGATCAGTAAGCGATGTAAGTGTAAATATTGGAAGTTTTGTTGAAGCCAATAACCCAATTGCTACCATCGTTGATAACTCGCAACTCCATCTCGACTTATATGTATACGAAAAGGATCTTTCTAAACTCAGAGAAGGACAGACAATACATTTTACCCTCACAAATAATCAAGGAACAGAATATGATGCTAAGATATATGGTATAAGCAACACTTTTGAACCCAATACTAAGGCGGTTGCAGTTCATGCTCAGGTATTAGGTAACAAAAAAGGGCTTATCGATGGAATGAGCATTACAGCAGTCGTGAGTCTAAATGATGCAACTGTGAATGCAGTACCAACTGAGGCAATTGTAAGTGCGGAAGGCATGGATTATATTTTTGTTGTTACTGATGCACATAGCGAAAAGGAGCATACTGAAGGCGATAAACATGAAGAAGGTGATGGGCACGATCATGACGAAAGTGGACATTCACATGACGAAAAGGAATCAACTGCTCATAAGGAAGTTGAGAAATCAGGTTCTGAACCCGAAGGTCATGAACACGGAGCAGAAGAGACCGGAATTGTTTTTGAGCGCATTCCCGTAGCAAAAGGAACAACAGATGTTGGCTACTCTGAAATTACCTTGCTAAAAAGTATACCACCAAATGCAAAAGTGGTAACCAAAGGAGCATTTTTTGTATTAAGCAAAATGTCAAACTCCGGTCAAGGTCATGCGCATTAATAATTTAATCGATCATTGAATTTTGTTAATAAATAACCCTAATAATTAATAAAAAAATAAACTACGATGAAATTCTTAAACCCAATCTTCAGAAACGGAACAATTCAAGTAATTCTTTTAATGATAATTCCATTCTCTGCATGTAAAAAAGATGTTGAAAAAGTAAAAGGCTGTACAGATCCGATATCAGCCAATTACAATCCTTCTGCTGAAGAAAGTGACGGTACCTGTCAATATGCGGGTATAGGTGGAAATACAACCATTGTAGCGTTTCCGAAGCATCATGGAAATGCTACAACTCCTTTTTTTGCTTATGTAAAATTTAATGTGCAAAACCTACCGGGAACCGACTCCTCTAATTATGATCTTGTTCTTTACGCTGATTCTACTGAAGACCATATTGAAATTGAGAACTTGAAACCCGGAAAATATTTTATTTATGAAGTTGCATTTGATAGCAGTATCTCAGATACTGTTGTAGGTGGAATTCCATATACCTTAACTCAAACTTCGGGAGAAGTGCTCTTAGATATACCTGTTGTAGAATAATTTAAATAAGTATTCAATCTAACATTATGAAAACAAAATTCTACGGTCTATTACTCTTTAGTTCTTTGATATTTGTAAGTTGTAAAAAGGACAAAGAAGAACAGCCTGTAATTATTCCTTCGGGATATCCTGAGAGCGTTGAAAACATTATTGTTCAAAAATGTGCGAATGCAGGATGTCACAATACTGAAAGTAAAGATGGTGCGGCAGGCCTTGATTTATCAACTTGGGATAAATTATTTGAAGGTGGCAGAAACGGACCTGGTGTAATTCCATACAGACCGGACTTTAGCACTCTACTTTATTATACAAATACTGACTCCACACAAGGACTCTCATTACTCCCAAAAATGCCATACAATGCCCCACCTTTATCAACTGTAGAGTATGAAATATTAGTCAACTGGATTCAGGATGGGGCACCTCATAAAGATGGAAGGATAAAATTTGCAGACAATCCGACTAGGAGAAAATTCTATGTTTCTAATCAGGGATGTGATGTAGTTACCGTTTTTGATTGCGAAACACGTAAAGCTATGAGATATATCAATGTCGGCAATATATCAACAATAGAAGTTCCGCATCAGGTTAAAGTTTCACCCGATAATCAATATTGGTATACTATCTTTTATGCCGGAAATATTATTCAAAAATATCGAACCTCTGATAATTTTATGGTTGGTGAAATTGATATTACTTTCGGCTCCTGGAATACATTTACGATTTCAGCAGATTCAAAATATGCATTTATAGTAGACTGGAATCCCACTGGAAAAGTTGCATTAGTTGATCTCGAAAACATGTCTTTGATGACCATGTATTCGGGGCTTACTTGGCCACATGGAAGCGATGTTAACAATGGATTGAATACACTTTACCTGACTTCGCAATATGGAAATTTGATTTACAAATTAGATATATCAGACATTCTTCAACCGGATGTTGAGGAGATTTCAATACAACCAGGTCAACAACCATCAACAAGTTCATCCTTAGATCCTCATGAAATACTATTGTCTGCTGATGAAAGCAGATATTATGTATCCTGTCAACGTTCTAATGAAGTCCGTGTTTTACAAACTTCTAATGACTCCTTGTTAGCTATAATACCAGTTGGAAATTCTCCTGTTGAATTAGCATTGTCAGCCAACTATCCATACCTACTTGTAAGTTGCATGGAAGACATTACAACTTTTTCAGGAGACAGCTCTAAACGTGGGTCCATTGCGATCATAAACACCAATAGTAACCAGATCGTTAAGTCGGTATATACCGGTTGGCAGCCTCACGGCATTGCTATTGACAACGTCTCAAATACCGCATTTATAACAAATAGAAATGTACAAGGAGGACCGGCGCCACATCATGCTAGTGTGTGCGGAGGAAGAAACGGAAGTGTTTCTGCAATTAACCTCAACACCTTAAATGTAATTGATTTCCGAACGGAAGTAAGTGTTGATCCATACGGTATCGGCATAACTCACTAATTTCAAAATCATAATTATAACGAAATTCTATGAAAATAATTAATACAATACTTGCCATGTTGTTTGCATTTCAAACTAGCGGGCAAACAACCTGGGAAAAATTATTCAGTGCAAATAGTACTGATAATTTCAGGAGCGTTAAAGAAGTGCCCTCTGGTGGGTATATCGTTGCAGGCTACACAGCAAACTTCAGCGTAAATGATACAGATGCTTTTGTCGTCAGGTTAAATACTGATGGTGATACCCTCTGGACATACTCATTTAATGGTCCCATGAGCAAAAAGGATCTTTTCTATAAAGTTATTCCAACTTTAGACGGAGGCTTTGCATTTTGTGGATATACAACAAGTGTTACCGGTATTTCTGACGACTTGCTTTATCTAAAACTCAATTCTTCCGGCCAACAGCAATGGGTTAAATTCTTTGGAGGTGCTGGAAAAGAGCGTGGGCAGGATATAATCCAAACACCTGATGGCAACTTTACGATTGTTGGTTATACTACCTCGGCGCCGGCACAATATTATGACGCTTTTATGCTTCGAGCCGACTCTAATGGAGATACACTCTGGACTCAACTTTATGGATCGTCAGGCTACGACGATGCTAATTCTGTAAAACCTCTTCCCGATGGTGGTTTTATATTTGGCGGGCAAAGTAGCAATGGAGCAAATGGATTTGATCAATTTCTTGTCAGGACAAACTCATCCGGCTCTGTTCTTTGGACAAAAAAAATAGGCTCTTTGGGAACAGACAATTTGGAATGTTTAACTCTTACATCAAATGGTTTTATTCTATCGGGAAGTTCGTCTACAGTTCCTGGTGGAGATGATGATGGCTATTTGGTAAGGACAGATACAGCGGGTACGGTACTTTGGGAAAAACTGTACGGTGACACTGCTCCTGATGACATGCATAGAGTGGAAAATACAACTGATGGAGGATTTATTATTAGTGGAACAACTTCAAGTTATGGTGCAGAGAATCCAAATCTTTGGTTTGTCAAAACTAATTCCGTTGGAGATACAATGTGGAATAAAACTTTTGGAAGAGATAATCATGATCATGGCTACAGTGGTCAACAAACTTCGGATGGCGGCTATATTCTTGCAGGACACACCGGAAGTTTTGGCTACAATTATGAAGAAGCCTACATTTTAAAGATGGATGCTTCTGGCAATATTGCTAATCAGATGACATACACGTCAATATTTGACATTTTACTTCCGTCTAATAATTCTTGCGGTAGTACAAATTCTCCAATACAACTGGTTATAAAAAATTTTGGCAGAAAAACAGTTCAAAGTGTTCCACTGACGATAACAGTATCCGGTGCATTCAATGCAAACTTTACCGAAACATACAATTTCCCTTTAGAGCCTGAAGTAACTGACACATTTACACTTTCAAATGTTCTCAATACATCTGCCGGTGGGACTTTTAATTTTATTTGCACTACAGGAAATGACAATGATGTCTATCCCGAAAGAAATTCCTTTTCAAAGTCTATTTCAATTATTTCTCAACCGAGTTTAAATTTGGGTGTTGACACTGCGGTGAGTGATTCAACCTTTTTATTGGATGCAGGTCCGGGATTGCAATACGCATGGGATACAGGTACGAATTCTCAGACCTATAATGTTATTACTACAGGAAACTATTGTGTAACTGTGACAGGAGCAAATTCATGTACAAATACAGACTGTATTTACGTAGTAGTATCTGTAGGAGTAAACGAGGTACAGCCATTGATCAACACTATTTATCCGAACCCTACATCGGATTTACTTCAGATAGAATTACTCTCTGATATAAGCACTGCCCGTTTCGAATTAATGAATTCCTCAGGCGCAATTTTAGAGTTTGAACATTTCAAAAACAAAACAACACTAGATGTATCAAAATTTTCTAAAGGAATATACTTTTTGAAAGTCATAGCTTCAAAAGGAGTAGAATTTAAGAAAATCATTATTAATTAAAAAAGTAGTTAAATATTATTATAATACTAGAACAGCTGAGCGCTTAAAAAGACTCAGCTGTTCTGGTTATTAATGCATTTTTTCGATATGCGATCGACAAACATCGGCGCACTTAAGGCTTTCTTCAGCACATTTTTTGCAATGTTCATGCTCATGCTTTTTACATTCTTCAGCACAATGACGACAAGCTTTTTCACAAAGCGGGAGTAGTTCATGAGCGAACTCACTGTCTCTTGTGAGTAATTTAGCTGCGGTAAAGCACAGTTCTGCACAATCTCTGTCTATTTCAATGCAATGAGCCATTGAAGTAACATCCGTTTCATCGAGACAAGATGAAGCGCAATTTTCACAGGCAATTGCGCAATTCAATAATTGCTGGATAAGCTCACCGTGCTTATGACCTGAATGATGGTGACCGGGCTTTTGATGTTCCATGTTGCTGTTTATTTAATTTTTTTATATTCTTTTATGTCTTAAATAAACATGCCTTTTGTCAACCAGTCTACCCAAATCTAGAACTTATCTTAAGGATTTAAAGCAGCTTGCAAGCATTGCGGTTTAAGAGTCTGTGCTTGCAGACCTTCTTTGTTGCCCCTTGTATTCCTTAAATCTTAAACGTTTTTCCGTGAAAGACGATACATACCCCACCATGCAAGTGGAGCAAGTACAAAGACACTCGCCATACCTGGAAAATAACCAAACGGATCTTTTGTCAAAAAAGGGAGAAAAAAATGCGCAAGCTCAGTAATGCCCATTGAAACGAAAAATGTCCAAGCGAGATAATATCCAAAGGGGTAGCCTCTTTTAATAAGAAAAGGAGTTATTATCCATGTTCCGATGGGCAATATCAAGAGCCCGATTATTAAAAATGCAGTAACTTCTGGAACTGGGATGCCAGTTATTTTTTCAGATACAACCTCAAAGAATTTGAAACGATTTTCCTCTACCTTATGAAGAATTAGAAATGCACTAAGTGTGGACAAAAATGGGACTTTTATGGAAGACCACGAAGCAATTTGAGGGGCAGTAAGCCAAACAACAAAACCTCCTAAGTAACCTATCAGAAAGAGAGATGCTATAAGCCAACCAAGATAAAAATAGCCGATAGCTGGAATTACAAAAGAAAAAAGTAATGCAATTACAATCGTTGATCTAGTTTTTTTCATGATATTAATTTTTTGTTTGGCAAAAATATATCGGGTAAAAGTTGCTATTATTTCTACTTCAATATTCCTGAGATATAGTTTTCCAAGTCAGCTACGGTTAATATTTTTCTTATATAATCATCCGGAATTGAAATTCCGAATTCTCTTTCAACTTCAACAACGAGCTCCACCATATCGAGAGAATCCGCCCCAAGATCATCTGTGAATATTGCACCTGAGGTTATTTCTGAATCTTCAACTGATAAAGTTTCTTTTATTATACGTTTGATTTTTTCTTTTATGCAGTTCATTTCGTTAGTATATCATATTACTCCACTTTTTTACAATAAAAAGAATGGCTATTATAATTTCAGTGATAAAACTAATTACGTCAATTCGTTTTTATTTCGCATTTATTATTTAATATGACTTGTATAGTACCAGATTCTTTCTATTATTCCTAAGATAATTATGATTATAAACAGTGAATAAAAAATTCCTTTTACAACCATAGAAATTGTAACAGGTTTCTTTTTTTTTGATTTTTTATTTACCAGTTTTCTTGTCATAAATTAATGATAAAAGATTATTAATGGCTCTTGGTATAGAGTTTATTAGAATTTAGTCCTTTGAATTCTTACTGCATTTAGAATAGCAAGTAACGCGACGCCAACATCAGCTATGACAGCTTCCCATAAAGTAGCCACTCCCCCGGCACCCAATATCAACACAATTGCTTTTACCCCCATTGCTAGGATAATGTTCTGCCAGACAATGCTTCTTGTAATCTTTCCAATTTTAATTGCAGCTACAATTTTAGAAGGTTCATCATTCTGAATTACAATGTCTGCTGTTTCAATTGTTGCATCACTGCCTAGTCCACCCATTGCTATCCCCGCATCTGCGAGAGCTACAACAGGTGCATCATTTACGCCATCGCCTACAAAAGCAATTAATCTCCCTTGATTTTTTAATTCCTGTACTTTTTCAACCTTACCTTCGGGTAATAGATCACCGTAAGCATTATCTATATTCAAAGATTTAGCGACATTGTCAACTACAGCTTGTTTATCTCCTGACAACATCACTGTTTTAATTCCCAATTTATGAAGATTTTCTATTGCTAATTTTGAATCTTCTTTGATTTCATCTGCAATAGTTATATATCCAGCAAATGTGTTATTGATAGCAACAACAACTATTGTATCAACTATCATCTCTAATTGCGAAGGGAATTGAATATTGAATTTCTTAAGAAGTTTCAGATTTCCTGCTAACGTTTCTTTTCCATCTATTGTACCCTTTAATCCATGCCCAGCTATTTCTTCAACATTTTCAGCCTTCGCGTTATTCTTGGTATCCCTTTTGTAATCAACAATTGCTTTTGCAATGGGATGCGTTGAGTGTTGTTCTAAAGCGGAAGCGAACATTAATAATTCTTCCTTTTGGATTTTATCCGCTACAACATCCTGAACAACAAAGACACCTTTAGTTAATGTTCCTGTTTTGTCCATTACCACGGTATTAATTTTTGTCATAACATCTAAGAAATTTCCTCCCTTAAAAAGGATTCCATTTCTTGATGCCAGCCCAATACCACCAAAATATCCCAATGGAATTGATACTACCAATGCACAAGGGCAACTAATTACAAGAAAGACCAAGGCCCTATAAAACCAAATATTGAATTGGTAATCATCTATAAAAAAGTAAGGGATCACGCAAAGCGCTAATGCAAGAAAGAATACAATTGGAGTATAAACTTTTGCAAAGCGTGAAATGAATAATTGAGTTTGTGATTTGCGCGCTGTAGCATCCTGTACCATTTCCAATATACGGCTCAACTTACTATCCTTGAACAATGCACCTACTTTAACCTGAGCGACTGTATTGAGATTGACCATTCCTGCAAATATTGATTCACCTTTATATTTGGTGTCCGGTTTACTTTCACCTGTCAAAGCAGCTGTATTAAATGAGGCATTCTCCGAAACCAGTTCGCCATCCAGCGCAACCTTTTCTCCAGGTTTTATAGATATCAATTCACCAATTTCAATTTGAGAAGGATTTACAACTATTGATTTGCCATTTCGCAAAACTGTGACTTCATCCGGCCTTATATCAAGCAAAGCTTTTATATTTCTTTTTGCTCTTTCAATTGCTGCATCCTGAAACCATTCCCCTATACAATAAAATACCATTACTGCCACACCTTCACTGTATGCTTTTATATAGAATGCACCTAATGTTGCAACACTCATTAGTACGAATTCATTGAATATGTCCCCTCGTTTTGCTTTTCTGAAAGCAAGATCCAATACTTTGCGGCCCGCTAAAATAAATGCTATAAAGTGAATGGTAAAATCAATAGCATTTATAGGAACAATCCCAAATCCAAATTTCAATACAATCATGATAACCAAAATCAGTAGAGCGAGCAATAAATCCCAATGAGCTCGCCATCCTTCACCAGCAGAAATTTTGTTTTCGTGATTGTGACCGTCATCTCCATTGTGACCTAGTTCAGATTTGGTTTTCCCTTGCTTCTCAAGAGCATCAGTTTTGGAATCTTCGTGAAAGTCTTCCGATTTTGTGTTTTCCATAATTTGTTTTGATACAAAAACCAATTTTATTTAAATTGATCTTCTATAATATATACTGAAAATAAACTAATGCTAGGTGTTCCCTATAAATTATAATTTTATCGCCACTTCAAAGACTAATAAGTCATGTCCAAATTCTTCTGACAGAATGAAGTTCTTGTAAATGAAATGAAGATTTCTAAAATTAGGGTAAGTTGAAATAAATCAACAAATCTTAGGCGGCTGCCAAATCGAAAAACACAATTGAGATATAAAAAATTGTTGCTGAATGGAGACTGAATTTTTCGGATTCTGCAAAATTAAATCTATATGAATTCTTGAAGCAACTGTTATAGATACACTGCAACATGAACAGCTACAAAGTGGAGAACAACATTCTACTCCTTCTGCATGTCCTGTATGATCTTGAGATGCAGATACGCTTTCATGTATTTCCCCGATGTATTTTGTATCGCTACAAGTAATACAACAAAGAAATAAAATGTGCAGGGTTAATATGTAACTTAGTAATTTCAAGGTCGAAATTTACGAAAATTTATCAAAAACATTACGCTTATGGAAATTGCAGGGTGGATTTTAAGATTCAATTGTAAAATATACCCGTAAAATTGAATAATTTGGTAATTAATGTTGTTCTTCTTATCTTCAACCCATGAAAATTCTGGCATTCATCTTTGCTTTTTGCACTTTGGCGCTTTCTTTTACGCCTTGTTGTGATATAGATGAATGCTCTGAAACTTGTGAACAAACATCTAGCAAATCTGATGATGATCATCAAAAAACAGAAGAGAATTGTTCTCCCTTTTGTCAATATAATTGTTGTATAGGTTTCGTATCTCTAACTTTTTCAAAAAATATTTGTTTAAGTGCCAGTTTGGGTATTGAGTTATTTTCACTTTTTACTCCTGAAATTCCTACTTCGGTTGTTCCGAAGTTTTGGAATCCGCCCAAAATTTAATAGCGATTTTTTTGATTAAAATCATAGTTCCAATGAACTATACAATATGCGTTTCTACACGCAAATTATATGCTATTTTATAAACTGTAAAAAAAAGTAAAATGAAAACATTAAAATTAATTATTCCAGTATTCTCTATTTTATTATTAATGTCATGCGGTGAAAGCTCAAAAAACCTGACAGTCAAAACTGAAACTTATTGCGATCATTGCGAAACATGTGAATCATGTAAAGCAAAAGTAGAAACTGCTTTAAAGGCAACTTCAGGAGTAAATTCTGCTGAAATGAAAGTAAGTGCGCAAACTATTTCAGTAAATTACGATCCCTCTAAAACTGATGAAGCTAAGATTAAGCAAGTTATTGCAATGACTGGTTTTAATGCGGGTGAGGTAAAAGCAGATCCCGCTTCTTATGACAATCTTGATGATTGCTGTAAGAAAAAATAAGAAGTTAATTCTTTACTGATATTTTTCATGTGTTTATTAGGACAGAGTAACTTCCTGCATAAGGAAGTTGCTTTGTCTTGGGTTTATGTTATTTCCAAAAATCTCGCTTTACTATGATTGACAGGATTATAAAATTCTCCATACAAAACAAATTGATCGTTGGATTATTTGTCTTGGTTTTAATTGGCTGGGGTAGTTATTCTTTGACACACTTACCAATGGACGCTTTGCCCGACATTACAAATAACCAAGTACAGGTTATAACAGTTGCTCCAACATTAGCTTCTCAGGAAGTTGAACAATATGTAACTGCACCGATTGAGGCTGCTTGTACAAGTTTGCCAAATATGATTGAACTAAGATCTATTTCAAGACTTGGTTTATCTGTTATAACTATCGTTTTTAAGGACGAAGTAGATATTTATCTGGCCCGGCAAATGGTAAATGAGAGACTGAAGATAGCCGAAGAACATATCCCTAAAGGTGTTGGAAGTCCTGATCTGGCGCCTGCTTCAACCGGGCTTAGTGATATTTATCAATATGTATTACATACTAAGGAAGGCTATGATTCTGTTTATACAGATATGCAACTCAGAACTTTTCAGGACTGGATTGTGAAACGTCAATTATTAGGCATTGAAGGTATTGCAGAAATTAATACTCTTGGCGGACATGTCAAGCAATATGAAATTGCTATCAATGCACAAAAATTGAAAGCAATGAATGTAACTATAACAGAACTTTTTGAAGCACTCGAAAATAATAATGAAAGTACAGGAGGCAGCTACATAGAAAAAGGAACAAATTCTTATTTCATTCGCGGAATGGGAATGGTTGAGAACCTGGATGATATTGAAAAGATTGTTGTAAAAGAATCTAATGGTGTTCCTGTTTTGGTCCGTAACATTGCTAAAGTGCAATATGGAAGCGCAACGCGTTATGGAGCTGCTACACGCGATGGAGAAGGAGAAGTTGTTGTTGGAGTAGTAATGATGCTCAAAGGGCAGAATTCTGCAGAAGTAACAAAGCTAGTAAAAGAAAAAATGATTGCTATTCAAAAATCGCTTCCTGAAGGAGTCGTAATTGAACCATTTCTTGATCGCAGCCATTTAGTCGACAGAGCAATCAATACAGTAGCAAAGAACTTAATTGAAGGAGGGTTAATTGTTATTTTTATTTTGGTTCTTTTACTTGGAAATTTTCGAGCAGGATTGGTTGTTGCATCAGTAATACCATTGTCACTTCTTTTTGCAATAGGATTAATGAAAACTTTTGGCGTTTCAGGAAATCTAATGAGTCTTGGGGCAATAGATTTTGGAATTATTGTTGACGGTGCAGTTATTATTGTAGAAAGCATTGTTCATCGAATCTCCTTGTCCAAAAAGAAATTATTGACACAATCTGAAATGAATGAAGAGGTTTATGAAGCATCATCAAGAATCCGTACCTCAGCAGCTTTTGGTGAAATTATAATCTTGATAGTTTATTTACCAATATTAACTCTTGCAGGAATTGAAGGAAAAATGTTTGGACCTATGGCACAGACAGTTTCTTTTGCAATTCTAGGAGCATTTATTCTTTCACTCACGTATGTTCCCATGATGTCCTCGGTTTTACTAAGTAAAAAAACAGTTCATAAACGCAATATCTCCGATAAACTTATGGACTTTTTCCAACGTGCTTATAATCCACTGATCCATTTTGCATTGAGAAGAAAAATGACTGTTATATTTTCCTCTTTAACCCTACTTATTATAAGTTTTTTTCTTTTTTTTCGTATGGGAGGGGAGTTTATCCCAACATTAGAAGAAGGAGATCTTGCTCTTAATACACGTATTATGGCAGGTAGTTCGCTTTCACAGAATATTACTATTCTTTCAAAATTAGAACTAATGCTGAAAGCTAAATTTCCGGAAGTGAAAGAAGTTGTGTCTCGCATAGGGTCTTCTGAAATTCCTACTGATCCAATGTCAGTTGAAGTTGCAGATGTTATAATTGTGCTGAAAGAAAAAGAAGAGTGGACATCGGCAAAAACGCGGGACGAACTTTCGGATAAAATAAAAGATGAATTATCTAATCTCCCGGGAGTAAGTATGGAAATATCGCAGCCAATACAATTAAGGTTTAATGAATTGATGACAGGCGTAAGGTCAGATGTGGCAATAAAGATATTTGGAGATAATCTGGATACTTTAGCTCAAAAAGCCAGCGAAGCAATTCGATTAATAGAGAACATACCCGGAATTGCAGACTTGAAAGCAGAACAGGTAACAGGTTTGCCACAGATCAATGTGAAATACAATAGAGAAAGAATTGCTCAATATGGTTTAAGCATCTATCAGATCAATCGCGTTTTAAGAACAGCTTTCGCAGGAGAAGTTGCAGGAGTTGTCTTTGAAGGTGAAAAAAGATTTGATATGGTAGTGAGACTTGAAAAAGAATTGAGAACAAATATCACTGATATACGCAATCTAACAGTACCATTGGCAAACGGCACGCAAATACCATTGTATCAGGTAGCTGAAATTGAGTTTAGCACCGCTCCAATGCAGATTTCCCGAGACGACGGGAAAAGAAGAATTGTGCTTGGCCTAAATGTTAGAAATCGAGATGTTCAATCAGTTGTTCAGGAGATTCAGAAAAAACTCGATAAAGAACTTTACCTACCTGTGGGTTATTATACTACGTATGGGGGACAATTTGAAAACCTTATTGAAGCAAACCGTAGACTTGCTTTTGCATTACCACTTGCTCTTTTCCTGATTCTTGTACTTCTTTATTTTACGTTTAGTTCATTACGTCAGACTTTATTGATATTTACTGCAGTTCCTCTATCTGCTATTGGTGGCGTGTTTGCTTTATGGCTTCGTGATATGCCTTTCAGTATTTCAGCAGGTGTTGGATTTATTGCTTTATTTGGTGTAGCTGTATTAAATGGAATTGTTTTGATAGGATATTTTAATCAATTAAAAAATGAAGGAATGACAGACATAAATGAACGAGTCTTGACCGGAACAAAGGTGAGACTTAGACCTGTTTTAATGACAGCTGCGGTCGCATCTCTTGGGTTTTTACCAATGGCAATTTCCGGATCTGCCGGTGCAGAAGTACAACGTCCGTTAGCAACAGTTGTGATTGGAGGGTTAATTTCAGCTACACTTTTAACGCTTGTGGTTTTACCGATTCTATACATTCTATTCTCCGGAGAGAAAAAAATTAAATCTCGTAAAGTTAGTTTACCGGTAATACTGTTTGGTACATGTGTTATTTTTATGCCCACTCAAGATTCATTCTCTCAGTCTGTAAGAGAGATAACTGTTGATAATGCTATAGAAGAAGCATTGAAAAATAATCAAAGCATTGTAGCAAGCACTTACGAAATAGATAAGCAAAAGAGATTAAGAAAATCTGCAATTGATATTGAAAAAACCGAGGTATTACTAACTCAGGACCCAAACAGTGGCGGAAGCATGGATAATAGTTTGGGTATTTTACAAAAATTCTCATTTCCTTCTTCGTATGTCAATAAATCAAATTTAGCCAAGGCAAATATTAAAAGCAGTGAGCAACAACTGAAATTAACTCAATTGCAATTGACAGCACAAGTAAAATCAGTTTATTATCAATTATATGCTGCTCAACAAAAAGTTGCTCTGCTAATTAGTCAGGATAGCCTTTATACAAATTTCAAGCGTTCAGCAGAACTAAGGTTTAAAACCGGCGAAACAAATTTTCTTGAAAAAACAACTGCAGAAACAGAATTGATGCAACTAAAGAACTTGAAAATGCAGGCAGAAAGTGATGTTCGTATTTATAAGAACAAATTAAAAACTCTATTAAATACTAAGGATGATCTAGCAATTTCAGATTCTGAGAATATAAAAAGAGAGATTTCTTCTTTGATTGATACTTCAGCAATAGAACAAAATCCATTACTAAGTTATCTGAAAGCGCAATCTGAAATCAATAAGTATGCAACAAAAGTAGAACGTTCAAAACTAATGCCTGACATTTTACTTGGATATTATCACCAATATCTCGTAGAACGATACAATCCCAATGACATTAGTCGCGTTTATAATGGCAAGAGCAGAGTTGCAGGTTTGCAATTTGGAATAACTGTACCTTTATGGTTCTCTGCACAAAGAGGTGTAATTCAAGCCTCAAAGCTAAATGAGAAAATTGCAGATATAAATTATCAGTATTATAAAACCAATTTGCAGTCTGAATATTTTGAATTAGCTGAACAGTATCAGACCTACCTGTTAAATGTCAATTATTTTGAACAAAGCGGATTGGCTCAGGCTGATTTAATTTTAAATAATGCAGCACTTGCATTTAGATCAGGCAACATTGGTTATGTGGAATTTGTTCAAAACATTAATAGAGCTTCAGATATAAGAAGAGATTATATTAACACGATCATTAATTACAATGAAACTGTCATTAGAATTGAATCAATATTTGGAGGAAATAAATAATTTTAATTAAATCTTAGAATATGAAAAATATAAAACATAAAATAGCCTACAGTTTTTTCATTGGCACAGTTGCGCTATTGGCATGTAACGTTGACTCACATAAAACCGGTGAAAGCCCTGATAGCACAATTGAGAAAAAAGAGTCTGAACATGCGCATAAAGATACCTCAGAAGTAGTAGTTGAAGAATTGGTTATTACTTCAAAACAATTTAAAGCAGCAGGAATTGAATTAGGAAAAGTAGAAGATGCAGGACTAAGTGAGACTATTAAGGCGACAGGAACTCTTGATGTGCCTCCTCAGAATTATGCTGAGGTGTCTGCTTATATAGGGGGAATAATTAAATCCATTAATGTCATTGAAGGTGATCAGGTAAAGAGTGGACAGTCTATAATGACCTTAGAGCACCCTGATTTCATAAGATTGCAGGAAGACTACACAACTATTAAAAGTAGTATTGGTTATTTAGAAAAGGAATATCTAAGACAAAAAGAGTTGTCTGATCAGAATGTTAGTTCCGGTAAAGTATTTCAAGAGGCTGAATCAAAGTACAATTCGGAAAAAGGAAGGTTGGTGTCTATACAAAGTCAGCTTTCAATGTTGGGAATATCTACTTCTGAACTTGATAAAGGAAGTATTTCAAAAGTAATATCACTTCGCTCACCAATAAATGGGTTTATTGGTCATTTGAATGGAAGTCTTGGCTCCTATGCGGAACCCAATAAAATGCTCTTTAATGTAATTGATAATAGTCGGATTAATGTACATCTTGACGTTTATGAAAAAGATTTCTATAAAGTAAAAATCGGACAAAGGATCAGTGTAATATTGCCAAACCAGGAAAATGCGATGGTTGAAGGTAGAATATCAAATATCGGTAAGTCTATGGACAACATTACCAAATCAATTTCTATACATGCAGAAATTATCAACACTGATCATAGTGACTTAATTCCTGGAGTTTTTGTGAGTGCATTGATCTATGTAGGAAGTAATACTGTAAAAGCTGTACCTACAGAAGCTGTAATGCGGGCAGGTGATAAACAATATGTATTTATTGTAAATAAACTATTATGCGAAGCTCCTCAAGTAAAAGGAAAAGATCCCTACGTTGTGAAAGATTCGAAAGGAAACAACATTCCTTTAGCGTACAGAATGGTGGAAGTTACAACAGGAACTGAAGACAAAGAACAAATAGAAATAAAACCTTTGATGGAAATAACAAGTTCAGATCAACTTGTTGTTAAGGGCGCATATTACTTAATGTCGGCCTTGAAAAGTGGAGAAACAGTAGGTTGCTGTGCACCACCTGAAGAAGAAAAGAAAGAATAATAATTATGTGATAGTTTTTTATACTAATGGGAATCGTATTTGTAGTATTAATAATATTTCAAATTCTCAAGAGAAACCTTTATGCTGCCTTTAAAAGGGCAATTTTAACAAATAGACTTCTAGTTTGTATATTAATCAAACATTACTTACCTTCGATGTAAATGAAGCGGTTTCTTTCTCTTTTTATATTCATTAGCTACTCACTGACAACTTTCGGTGTCGGACTTCAATTCCATTATTGTGGCAAGAAAATTAGCTCTGTTCAGATAGTTTTTACTGACGAGCATTCTTGTTCATGCGGGAAGGGAGAAATGAATCCCGATTGCTGTAAAAATGAGATCAAGTATTTTAAAGTTAAGTCTGTTCACAGTAAATCTTCAACCTCTTCATTTCTTAATTACCAGTTCTCATTATTATTGCCAAAGATTTTTGATGTTAAATCTATTATATCTTTTTCTGAATACGTCCATTTCTCATTGGACAAACCACCGCCTAATTTAAATCAGGCTCCTATTTACA
>Ga0075163_10005316_pt1 | contig 17181 bp, 17 predicted proteins | sample JI1023141ADNA_FD_71478 | JGI IMG/M metagenome (GOLD analysis project Ga0075163, IMG submission 71478) | Wastewater effluent complex algal communities from Wisconsin, to seasonally profile nutrient transformation and Carbon sequestration -... | ecosystem: Engineered > WWTP > Effluent > Algae...
CGGCGCGCAGGACGCGGGACTGCCCACGATGGTCGTGCGGCCCGGCGGGATCGCGCAGGTCGCGCGCGTCGCGCAGGTCGCCCAGGTCGCCCAGGTGGCGACACCGGGTCTCATCACGAACACCGCCGCGCGGACGCAGGGCAGCGCCTCCGAGCGCGCACAGCAGGTCGCCGCCACGCGCGCCCGCGCCGTCAAGCTCGGCGCGCTCCCCGTTCCGGACGCGAGCGTCGTCTCGGCCGCTGCCCCCGATGCCGCGGCGACACTCCGCGGTCCCGACGCCGCGCTCCGCGCGCGCATCGACGGCGAGACCGTCGAGGCGACGGTGCCGAGCGAGTCCGCCGACGCCTCCGCGACGCTGCCCGCCAACGGCGACGCCAGCACCGGCCGCGGCGCCCGCGGTCGCGACGGCGCCTCGACCGAGGCTGAACGTGACGGCGCGGCGCGCGATGCGGAGATCACCCGTTCCACGCGGCAGTCGCGCGGACGCACGGGGAGCACCGCCACGCTCGACCATGCGCCGCGTTCGCAGACGGAAACGATGCGCGAAGCGATCGGCACCAGCGGCACGCGGCACGCCGCACCCATCACGCCGGCCGGCAGTCTCGCCGCCGAACGCGTCGCGGACCTGCTCGCTGCCCGGGATGCGCAGCCCACCGGCCCGCTCGGCGAACTCCGCCTCGCGCTGGATCCCGCGACCGACGGCGTGAGCGAAGTGCGGCTCGCGCTGCAGAATGGCTCGCTCGATGCGACGCTCCGCACCTCCGATGCGGGGATCGCGCGCGGACTCGCCGCCGAGGTCTCGACGCTCACCCGCTCGCTGGAGCGCCAGGGATTCGAATCGGCCCGTGTGTCCGTCCAGCTCGACGCGGCGCAGCAGTCCCGCGCGGTCGCGCTCGACACCGTCGCGGCCGCGGAAGCGACCGCGCGCGAGCGCGCGCTCCGCGGCGACAGCGACGCCTCCCGCGAGGGACGCGAGCAGGCCACCGCACGCGATGCGCAGCGCGACGCCCACCGCGACCAGCAGCTCGACCAACAGCGCGACCGACAGCACACCCGGCAGTTCGGCTCCCGCCGCGCGCGTCCGTTCTGACCCTTCACCCCACAGGCCACCCCATGATCACGCTCAATCCGAACATCGCGAACGCCGTCGGCGACGGGTCCCCCACGACCGCGACGGAGCGCAACAAGGCGCAGCAGACGAAGGACATGTTCCTCAAGCTCCTCGTCGCGCAGATGAAGAACCAGGATCCCAGCAATCCCGCGTCGCCCGACCAGCTCGCCGCGCAGCTCGCGCAGTTCTCGAGCCTCGAGCAGCTGGTGAGCATGAACGAGAAGCTCGACAACATGGGGCTCGTCCCGATCACGCCGATCGGCTGACCCGCCCCCACCGCACCCGCCTTCCGCCTTCCTCCTTCCGCCTTCTTCTGAGGTTCCACCCATGCTTCGCTCACTGTTCAGCGGCGTCACCGGCCTGCGCAACCACCAGCTGCGCCTCGACGTCATCGGCAACAACGTCGCCAACGTCAATACCATCGCGTTCAAGTCGGGTCGCGTCGCCTTCAAGGAAGGCTTCGCGCAGCTCGTCTCCGGCGCCACGCGCCCGCCGGGCGACCAGGGCGGCGTGAACCCGGTGCAGGTCGGCCTCGGCTCGCAGGTCGCGTCGGTCGACACCCTGTTCTCGCAGGGCAACGTCGAGACCACCGGTCTCAGCACCGACATGGCGATCCAAGGCGACTCGTTCTTCGTCGTCGCGAAGGGCAACCAGTTCTTCTACACGCGCTCGGGCAACTTCCAGCTCGACGCGGACGGCCGCCTCGTGTCGCCGGCCAACGGCTTCGTCGTGCAGGGCCGCACCGCGATCAACGGCGTCTTCCAGGATGGCATCGGCGACATCACGCTGCCGTTCGGCCAGAAGACCGCCGCCCTCGCGACGAGCGAAGTCACGCTCGCCGGCAACCTCGACGCCGCCGCGCAGGTGTTCGACCAGGGCACCGCGGCGACGCTCGACCCGCTCGACCCGGCCCAGCGCAGCGTCACCGGCAACGAGCGCTCGTACAAGGACGTCTCCATCACCGTGTTCGACTCGCTCGGCGAGGAGCACGAGCTGAAGGTGTGCCTCTACAAGACCGGCCCGAGCGAGTGGAGCTGGCAGATCGACAACGCCGGCATGGACATCGACGCCACCTTCGGCACCAACGGCATCCAGGTCGACGCGGGCACGAACCCCTTCGTGTTCCTCAACGACGGCACGCTCGACATCGACCCGGCGACCTTCATCCCGCCGACGATCACCTTCCGCCCGAACTCCGGCGCGGACGACGTGACGATCACGATCGACCCGCGCGGCACCGGCGTGAACGGCCTCACGCAGTTCGCCGGCACGCACAACTCCGTGCTCCGCGACCAGAACGGCTACACCTCCGGCACGTTGCAGGACTTCTCGATCGACCGCACCGGCACCATCGTGGGCGCCTTCACCAACGGCACCACCTCGCCGCTCGGCCAGATCGTCCTCTCGGACTTCAACAACCCGGGCGGCCTCATGCGCATCGGCGACAACATGTACTCGACCTCGGGCAACTCGGGCTCGCCGGTGTACGGCTTCGCCCTCGAAGGCTCGCAGTCGGTCATGGTCTCCGGCGCGCTCGAGATGTCGAACGTCGACCTGGCGCAGGAGTTCACCAGCATGATCGTCGCCGAGCGTGGCTACCAGGCGAACAGCCGCGTGATCACGACCTCGGACCGGTTGCTCGAGGAGCTGGTGTCGCTGAAGCGATAGGGCGATGAAGGCTGAAGGTTGAAGGATGAAGGGCACAGGAGCGGCGCTCCGTCGCCCGAGCGGGTCCGAAGGCAGTCCTCCGTCCATCCGGGCGGCGGGCTGCCTTCTCCATTCCTGCCGTTCGCGGCTGGCACCCTTCGGCTCTCGACGGCCCGCGCGCGCTTCTCGCCCACGGCAACCCCGGCCGTCCTGTGCACGGCAATATCTGCCGCTGCTCCAACGCCCGCACTCGCTTTTGCCGAGTCCTGCCGGACCGCCACCGTGCGAGCACGACGTCCTAACTCGTTGCCAGAAAACATCTTCCATTCATCCTTCCGCCTTCGTCCTCGTGTGGCCCCATCCCTGCCTTAGTCCCTATCGAGAGAGCACGTCCGTTCCGTCCTGATCACCTCCCCTCTGCCGCCTCGGTCCGATGGCCACCCAAGCCGCTCCCGCCCCAGCCGCCGCCGACGCCCCGCCCGCCAAGGGCGGCTCCAAGCTCATCATCATCGGTGCCGTCGCCGGGCTCGCCCTTGGCGGCGCCGTCGGCGCCTTCGTCCTCGGCCCCAAGATGAGCCCCGCGGCCCCCGCCGCGGCGGCCGAGCATGCGCCCGCCGGCGGCGGCGGTGAGCATGGCGAGGGCGGCGCCAGCGCCGTCTCGGTCCACGCGATCGAGAACCTCGTCGTGAACCCGGCGAACACCAACGGCTCGCGCTTCCTCCTCATCACCACCGCCATCATCGTGAAGGATGAGGCCGCCCTCGAGGAGGTCTCGGGACGCGACGCCGAAGTGCGCGACCGGATCGTCGACCTGCTCGGCGGCAAGTCCATCGAGGAACTCGGCGACCCGAGCCGGCGCGAAGGCCTCAAGGCCGACCTCGCCGCCGCGGTCGGCGCGCTCTTCCCGGAAGGCACGGTGAAGCGCGTCCTCCTCCCGCAGTTCGTCATCCAGTAGGCCGCGCATGAGCTCGCAAGCCGCGGCCTCGTTCTCGCAGGACGACATCGACCGCCTCCTCCAGGGAGGCGGCGGCGCCGCCGCGGTCGCCACCGGACCGCGCGATTCGGACATCCAGCTCTACGATTTCCGTCGCCCGGCGCGCGTCTCGCGCGACCGCATGCGCACCCTCGAGGCGATGTACGAGCGCCTCGTGCGCTCGCTCGAGGGCTGGCTCGTCTCCCGCCTGCGCGACTCCATCGACCTCCGGCTCCAGTCGGTCGAGCAGATCTCGTACGCCGAGTTCCTGCTGTCGCTCAACACTCCGAGCGCGAGCTTCCTCGTGCGCATCGAGGACGCCGGCTCGCAGCAGGGCGTGGTCGACTTCAATCCGTCGCTCTCCTACTTCCTGATCGACCGGCTCTTCGGCGGCGCGAGCGCGCCGACGATCCTCGACCGCACGCTCTCGCCCATCGAGCGCATGGCGCTCGACAACGTCGCCGACCGCGTGGTGAGTGACCTCACCGAGGTCTGGTGGGACCACGCCAAGCTGCAGCTCGCGGTCTTCGGCTTCGAGTCGATCCCCGAGATCATGCAGGCCGTCGAGCGCGAGGTCCCCTGCCTGGTCGCGACCGTGAACGCCAAGTTCGCCGGCGGCAGCGGACTCCTCTCCATCTGCCTCCCGCTCAACGTCGTCGAGCAGTTCTTCACGCGCTCCACCGACCGTCGGCTGAGCGATCCGGTGGGCACCGAGGCCGAGCGCAAGCAGTCGCGCGAGCAGACCGAGGCCTCGCTCCGGATGACCACCGTGCCCACGGTCGCGCGACTCCCCGAGTTCCGCATCCCCATGCGCGACCTCATGCGGCTCCAGGCCGGCTCGACCATCTCCACCGGCATCCCGGTGGGCACGCCGCTCGAGCTGATGATCGGCGACCAGCCGCGGTTCCGCGTGCAGGCGGGCAAGGTCAAGCAGCTGCGCGCCGTGAGCGTGCTCGAAGTGCTCAGTGGCAACTCCATCGATTCTCTCGTCCCCACCACGCGCGGGCGCACCGCGCCCGAGGTCCGACACATGACCGCTCCGTCCACCGACAACGACACCGCCGGCTCCGCTGGAGAAGCACAGGCCCCGGAGTTCGCCGATCTCGGCGCCGCGCTCCTCGCCGGCGGTGAGGTCCCCTTCGCGGCCCTCATCGACATCACGCTCCCCGTCCGCATCGAGGTCGGCCGCTCGACGGTGACCGTCGGCGAGTTGCTCCGCCTCGGACGCGGCTCGGTGCTCCAGCTCGATCGCCTCGCGGGCGATCCGATGGATCTCTACGTGAGCGACCTGCGCCTCGCCGAGGGCGAGGTGGTCGTGGTGAACGAGCACTACGGCTTCCGCCTGCGTCGCATCGTCGCGCAGCTCCCCGCCCAGACCCTCGAGCCGTAATCCGGTGCTCCTCACCTACGTCGGTGTCCTGCTGGCCCTCGCGGCGATCCTGATGCTCGTCGCCATGATGGGGCGCGCGTTCAAGCGCTTCGGCCTGGGCGGCGTGCGCAGCGCCACGGCGCCGCTCGAGGTGCTGCAGCGCACCGCACTCGGACCACGGCAGGGGATCGCCCTCGTCCGCGTCGGGACCAAGGTGGTGCTCATCTCCGTCGGCGACGGCGGCGTGCATCGGCTGATGCAGGTGGAGGACGACGACGCCACGCGCATGCTCGCGACGGTCGGCCAGCCCGCCGACGCGCCCGCGATGACGGTCATCGAGCACACGGCCGGCACCTACACGCCCGTGGTCACGGCGCCCACCGGCGGCGCGGCGATCTTCAAGCGCGCGCTCGCGCAGGCCGTCGGCCTCAAGCGGGCGTCGGCGTTGCTGCTCGCGGCGCTCGCCGGGGCGCTCCTCAGCGCGAGCCCGCTCACGGCGCAGGCCCCTGCCCCGACCGCCGCGCCGCGCGCGCCGATCACGGCGGCGACGCCCGCCGGGACGACGAGCTCCGCCGCGGCACCGGCCGCACGGACGTCCGCGGCCACGACTCCCGCCGCCGCGACGGCCGCGCCCGCGGCCACCGCCGCACAGGTCGTCGACCGCCTCGCGCCCCGCATGGATCTCCGCGTGGGCGGCGAGAACGGGCAGGAAGGCCTGCGGATGAACGGCACCGTCGGCGTCGTCGTCATGATGGGGCTGTTGAGCCTCCTCCCGACGCTCGTGCTCATGACGACCGGGTTCACGCGCATCCTCGTCGTCCTCTACTTCCTGCGGCAGGCGCTCGGCACGCAGACCTCGCCGCCCGCCCCCCTCATCGCCGGGCTCGCGCTCATCCTCACGGGCTTCGTGATGGCCCCGACCATGACACGCGTGAACCAGGAAGCGATCACCCCCTGGCTCGACGGCCGCATGGAACAGGTCGAGATGCTCGAGAAGGGCGCCGTCCCGATGCGCGAGTTCATGCTCCGCCAGACGCGGCCCTCCGACGTCCGCCGCATGGTGCGCCTCTCGCGCCAGCCGGTCGTCGTCGGCCAGCCGGTGCCGTTCATCACGCTCACCGCCGCCTTCGTCATCAGCGAGCTGCGCACCGCCTTCGCCATCGGCTTCGCGCTCTTCCTGCCGTTCATCGTCATCGACGTCGTCGTCGCCTCGGTGCTCATGTCGCTCGGCATGTTCATGCTCCCGCCGACGATGATCGCGCTCCCGTTCAAGCTGCTGCTCTTCGTCCTCGTCGACGGCTGGGGGCTCATCACCCAGAGCCTCGTCGCCGGCTTCCGCTGAGGCGCGCCCCATGACCGACCAGTTCGTCCTCGACCTCACGCGCCAGGCGATGATGATGGCGCTCCAGCTCGCCGCGCCCTTCCTCCTCGCCGCCCTCATCGTCGGCCTGATCGTCGGCCTCATCCAGTCGCTGACGCAGATCCAGGAGCAGACCCTCGCGTTCGTCCCGAAGCTCGTGATCATCGGGCTCATCTTCGTGCTCACGCTGCCGTGGATGCTGCAGTCGATCGTCGGCTACACGCGCGGCATCCTCATCGGCCTGGCCGACATGCCGCGCTGATGTCCGGGAGCCCGTGGGACCTCCTCGCACCGGGCTCCGCCGAGGCCACGATCCTCTCGGCCTGCCGCCTCGGCGGGCTGATCCTCGTGGCCCCGATGTTCTCGTCGAAGATGGTCCCGATGCAGGTGCGCACCGCGCTGCTCATCGTGCTCACCGTCGTGATGCAGCCCGCGGTGCAGGCCACCGCGCTCGCGGGCGCGACGCTCACCCCGGGGACGTTCCTCACCGAGACGATGATCGGATTCTCGCTCGGGCTCGGCGCGGCACTCCTCGTCGCCGCGGCGGAGCTGGGGGCCGACCTCATGTCACAGGCCATCGGACTCTCCGGCGCGGCGGTGCTCGACCCCATCGGCGGCCACCAGACCTCGGTCATCGGGCAGGCCTTCGCGCTCCTCGCCGCCACCCTGCTCCTCGCGGCCGACGCGCACCACATCATGCTCGACGCGGTCGCGCAGAGCTTCACCCGCGTTCCGGTGGGCGCGGCCCTCAATGTGCCGAACGGCCTGCGCGTGCTCTCGCAGCACGGCGGCATCATGTTCGCGCTCGGGCTGCAGATCGCCGCGCCCGTCATCGCGGCCGCGCTCATCACCAACGTCGGGCTCGGCATCATGAGCCGCGCGGTGCCGCAGCTCAACCTCATGAACCTCGCCTTCCCGGTGCAGATCGCCGTGGGGCTCTTCACCCTCGCCGCCTCGCTCCCCTTCCTCGGCATCCTCTCCTCCGGCTGGGGTGAGCAGACCCGGTCGATGGGGAACGAGGTGATCACCGCGCTGCTTCGCGTCCCGCGCTGACCGCCATGGCCGAAGACGACGCGGGCGAACGCACAGAAGAAGCGACACCGAAACGGCAGCAGGAGGCGGCCGAGGAAGGGCGCGTCGCGCGCAGCCAGGAGGCGGGCATCGCCGCGGCGATCCTCGCGGCCGCCGCCGGCGTGAAGATGCTCGCCGACGACTCGGGGGTCGTCCTCGGACGGTTCCTCGAGCAGACCCTGCGCACGGCGGGTCAGGTCTCGCTCGACGAAGGCACCGCGGTCATGCTCCTGCGCGAGACGGTGACGCGCTTCGCCGGCGCGGCCGCCGGGCTCATCCTCCTCATCGCCGGCGCGACGTTCACCGTCGCGGCGCTGCAGTCGGGCGGTCAGCTCACGCCCAAGTCCCTCAAGCTGCATTGGGAGCGCGTCGACCCGACGAAGAACCTCGCGCGCCTCGTCTCGCCCACGCAGTTCGTCGAGACGGGCAAGGCACTGATGAAGATGGTCCTCGTCGGCCTCCTCGTGTGGAAAGCACTCGCCGCCTCGATCCCGTCGACGACGGTCCTCTCGCAGGCCGGCCCGATGTCCCTCGCCCCCTGGATCGCGGACCATGTGGGACGCCTCCTGCTCACCATCGGCCTCGCGTACGCCGCGGTCGGTGGCGCCGACTACTTCTGGCAGCGCTTCCAGCTCGAGAAGAGCCTGCGCATGACGAAGGAGGAGGTGAAGCGCGAGGCGAAGGAGGAGCAGGGCGACCCGTTCATCCGCTCGGCCCGTCGCCGCTTCGCGCGCGAGGTGGCGTTCGGGCAGATGCTCAAGGACGTGAAGAAGGCGAGCGTGGTGATCACGAACCCGACGCACATCGCGGTGGCGATCCAGTACGACGACGAGGACGCGCCGGTGCCGGTGGTGGTCGCCATGGGACAGGACAAGGTCGCGGAACGCATCAAGGAGATCGCGGCCGAGGCAGGCGTGCCACTGGTGGAGAACGTCCCGGTGGCGCGGGCGCTGTTCAAGAGCGCGAAGGTGGGCAGCGTGATCCCGATCGAGCTGTACATGGCGGTCGCCGAGATCCTCGCCTACGTGTACCGCACGCGCCTGCAGCGCGGCGCCTGGCGCGGCAGCGCGCGCGCGTAGGTCGCGGCCCGGCACACCGCCGGGCCGCCCCGGTCGGACTCGCCGAGCACCCTCGGCAATTCGTGCCGCCATCATCATTCCCGTGCAGTGCTAGGCGATTTCTTCCGCCCAGCCAATAGCAGCATAAGCGCCTACAAATCAACGACTTAAGCGCTGAAAAAGGGTGGCACGCCGAGTGCATTAGGAGCGGCCATGAGCCCCGTGCCCACCATGAAGTCGCATCGCTACACCGAAGCCTGGACCGCCCTCGGCGTCCTCTTCGTCCTGGCGCTGCTCATCGTGCCTCTCCCCGGCATCATGGTGGACCTGTTCCTCGCGGCCTCGCTCGGCGCCTCGATCATCGTCCTCCTGGTCGCGCTCCAGAGCACCAAGCCGCTCGACTTCTCGTCCTTCCCCACCGTCCTGCTGCTGCTGACGCTCTTTCGCCTCGCGATGAACGTCAGCTCCACCCGCCTGATCCTCTCCGGGGGTCACGCCGGCGACATCATCCCGGCGTTCGGCGAATTCGTCATCGGAGGCAACTATGTTGTGGGTCTAGTCCTCTTCCTGATCCTGATCGCGATCAACTTCATCGTGATCACGAAGGGCGCGGGGCGCGTGGCCGAGGTCTCGGCCCGCTTCACCCTCGATGCCCTGCCCGGGAAGCAGATGGCGATCGACGGCGAGCTCGCGCACGGCGCGATCGACGCCACCGAGGCCCGGATCCGCCGCGACGCGGTCGGCCGCGAGGCCGACTTCTTCGGCGCCATGGACGGCGCCTCGCGCTTCGTGAAGGGCGACGCCATCGCCGCGCTGCTCATCACCGCGGTGAACATCGTCGGCGGCATCGTGATCGGCGTCGCCCAGCAGGGCCTCTCGCTCTTCGACGCCGCCGCCAAGTTCACCATCCTCACCGTCGGTGAGGGCCTGGTCTCGCAGATCCCGGCCCTCATCATCTCCACCGCCGCCGGCATCATGGTGACCCACGCCTCCGAAGGCGTGCAGGTCGGCACGGTGCTCTCCAACCAGATCTCGGCGAATCCCAAGGCGCTCAAGCTCGCCGCCTGGGTGATCGCCGCGTTCGGGCTCGTCCCGGGGCTGCCGAAGATGCCGTTCATCGGCATCGCGATCGGCCTCGCCATGCTCGCGCGCGGCGCCGATGCCCAGCAGTCGAAGGCGCGCGCCGATGCGGCGCTGCCGCCGGCCCCCGTCTCCGCGCCGGCTCCCGCCAGCGCCGACCCGCTCGACGACCTCCTCCAGATCGAGCCGATCGAACTCGAGGTCGGCTACCTGCTGATCCCGCTCGCCGACTCCACGCAGGGTGGCGACCTCCTCAAGCGCATCGGCCTCCTCCGCCAGCAGTGCGCGCAGGACCCCGGCATCCTCGTGCCGCCGGTCCGCATCCTCGACAACCTCGGCCTCCCGGGCGGCACCTACGTCGTGAAGGTCCGCGGCACCGAGAAGGCGCGCGGCGACGTGATGCCGCAGTTCCTCCTCGCGCTCGACACCGGGCGCGTGAGCGGTCCCGTCGAGGGCATCGACACCATCGATCCCTCCTTCGGCATGCGCGCCCGCTGGGTCGCCAACTCGCGGCGCGCCGATGCGCTCGCCGCCGGCTACGACGTCGTCGAACCCTCGACCGTCATCGCCACGCACCTCATCGAGACGGTCAAGCGCTCCGCCGCCGAGCTCCTCGGCCGCCAGGACGTGCAGCAGATGCTCGACGCGCTCAAGAAGACGCATCCCGCCGTCGTCGAGGAAGTGGTCCCGGGCAAGCTCTCGCTCGGCACCGTGCACCGCGTGCTGCAGCGCCTGCTCCGCGAGCGCGTGCCGATCCGCGACCTCGTCACCATCCTCGAGGCGCTCGGCGATGCCGCCGACAGCACGAAGGATCCGGTGATGCTCACCGAGCACGTGCGGCGCGCCCTTTCCGACGCGATCGCGCGCGGCCACCTCGACGAGCAGGGGCTCCTCCCCGCGATCACCCTCGGCCCCCGCCTCGAGCAGTCGCTCAGCGCGCTCCTCACGCCGCGGCAGGGACAGCCCGCGCCGGGCCTCACGCCCGACATGGTCTCCCAGCTCATCCGCGACCTCGAGAACACGGCCAACGCCCGCGCCATCGACGGACGCCTCCCGCCCCTCGTCGTGCCGAGCGCGCTGCGCCTCGGCATCCGCAACGTGCTCGAGCCGGTCCTCCCGAACCAGCCGGTGCTCTCGCTCGCCGAACTGCCGGCGAACGTCCAGCTCTCGGCGATCGCCACCTGGGAGGTGCCGCGTGCAGCCGCGTGAGTCGTTCGCGTCGCGCCGCGCGCCGCGCGGGCCCCGGGGGGTCCTCGTCGCCGCCGGCGAGAACGGCGTGGGGACGACGGTGACGGCCGCCCTCCTCGCGCGCGCCGCCCAGGCCTCCGGTGCCCGCGTGCTGCTGGTCGGACCGGCCGCGCGCGCGCAGCGCGTGGCCGCGCTCTTCGGCGTCGCCACCCCGGTGGCCGAGGCCGCGCCGGTGCGCGTCGACCGCGACATCCACGTCAGCAGCAGCATGCCGCAGTTCTTCTCCGCCGACGTGATCATCAGCATCCCGTCGCCGCGCGCGCAGGTCCTGCTCGATTCGATCGACGAGCTCGCCGCGCACACCTCGCCGACGCAGGCGGTGGTGCTCGCGCCGGCCGGCGCGGCCTCGCATGCCGCGGCCTTCGCGGTGCTCAAGCTCATCCTCGGACGCCGCCCGCAATGCGCGGCGTCCGTCTCCGCCTGCGGCGACGCCGATGTCGCCGCGTTGTCCGATGCCGCCGAGCGTTGGCTCGGGCATCCGTTGCACGTCGCACCCCCGATTCCGCTCGACCCCACGCTGCCCATCGCGCTGGGGGCCGGGATCCCACTCGCCGAGGCCGTCGCCGATACGGCCCTCACCACGGCCGCCGGCGCCCTCTGGTCCGCCCTCGCCCCCACGTCCGATTCAACCGGAGCCCTCGCATGACCCCGTCAACCAGCCTCTGGACCGCGCTCGCCGCCGGTGATCTCTCCGCCCGCGATGCCCTCATCAGCGAGCACCTGAGCCTCGTGCACCACGTGGCGCAGCAGCTCGCGCGCTCCCTCTCCACGGAGATGGACATCGACGAGCTCGTGAGCGCGGGCACGCTGGGCCTCATCCAGGCGATCGAGACCTTCGACCCGTCGCGCGGCCTCGCGTTCAGCACGCTCGCGGTGCCCCGCATCCGCGGCTCGATCCTCGACGAGCTCCGTCGCCTCGACAACGTCCCGCGCTCCATCCGGCGCCGGGCCCGCGACATCGCCGCGGCGCGCGATGCGCTGCACGCCAAGCTCGGCCGCCAGCCGGACGACACCGAACTCTCCGAGCAGCTCGGCATCGACAAGCTCACGCTCTGGCGCTGGGAGGCCGATCTCGAGACCGGCGTCCGCGTCCCGCTCGAGCGCTCCGCCAAGGACGACTCCGACGCGCCGTACACCGAATGGGAATCGTCGTTGCACGACGACGCCCCCACCATCGAGGACGTCCTCACCGCCGAGGCCGAGCAGGACAAGCTCCGCAGCGCGCTCGGGCAGCTCAAGGAGCAGGAGCGTACCGTGCTCGCGCTCTACTACTACGAGGAGCTCAAGATGCACCAGATCGCCTCGGTGCTCGGGCTCACGGAGTCGCGCGTCTCGCAGATCCGGTCGCGCGCCATCTCACGGCTCCGCACGGTGATGTCGCCGTTGCGCGAGACGATGCCGAAGGCGACGCCGACCTCGACCGAGGCCGTCTCCGGCCCGGACACGCTCACGATCGGCGGCGCCAAGTCCGCCGCGCGCGCCTCCGGCGCCCGGCGCGTGATGACCCCCGCCAACGGCTATCGCCAGGTCGCCCCGTGACCGCCCCGGTCTCCGGCCTCGGCATCGCCAGCTCGGCGCTCCGCTCCGCGGAACGCCGCCTGCAGGTGGTCGCGAACAACCTCGCCAACGTCTCCACCGACGGCTTCAAGGCGGAACGCTCCTTCGCGCATCTCCTCGATGCGACGCAGGGCGCGCCGACCATCGCCACGCGGACCGACGTGCGCCAGGGCGTGCTGCGCGAGACGGAGGCCCCGCTCGACCTCGCCTTCTCGGGCGAGGGGTTCCTCGTCGTCGACACGCCGCGCAACGAGCGCTGGGTGCGCGGCGGCAGCCTCACCGTCGATCCGGGCAACCGGCTCACCCTGGGCGGCGCGCCGCTCCTCGGCGAGCGCGGCCCCATCACGCTCCCCGCGGCCTACCAGAAGCTCTCCATCCAGCAGAACGGCCTCGTCATCGTCGACGACATCGCGGTCGACCGGCTCCGCGTCGAACGCCCCGGCACCGGGGCGAGCGGGCTCGAGCGCGAGCCGCAGGGCACGTTCGTCCCCACGCGTGATCGCGCGACGGTGCAGCTCGCCGACCGCACGCTGCGCCAGGGGGCGCTGGAGGAGAGCAACGTGAATCCGGTCTCCACCATGGTCGACATGCTCGACATCCAGCGGCACCACGCGCTGCTCGAGCGCGCCATCCGCGTGCTCGACGAATCGCGCGAGACCGCCGCGAGCCAGCTCGGCAAGCCCGTCTGATCCCTTCGAACCGTCCCCAGCCCACACTGCCATGATCCCCGCCCTTCGTATCGCCGCCACCGGGATGGCCGCCCAGCAGACGCGCACCGAGGTGATCGCCAACAACCTCGCCAACGTCAACACCACCGCCTTCAAGCGGAGCCGCGCCTCGTTCGAGGACCTGCTCTATCAGTCGATGCGCGAGGTGCAGGTCGTCGGCACCTCCGGCGCCGACACCCTCGGCGCGATCCAGGTCGGACGCGGCGTGCGCCTCGCCGCCGTCAACCGCGCCAACGCGCAGGGCACGCTCGAGAACACGCAGCGCGAACTCGACGTCGCGGTCGAGGGCGAGGGCCTCTTCGCCGTCCGCCTCCCCGGCGGCGGTCGCGCCTACACGCGCGACGGCGGCTTCGATGTCTCCGACCAGGGCACGCTCGTCACCAAGGCCGGCCTCGCGGTCGAACCGGGCATCTCCATCCCCGCCGGTGCCGGCCAGATCAGCATCAGCCGCACCGGCATCGTGAGCGCCCTCCGCGGCAACGGCGAGCTCGTGCAGCTCGGCCAGATCTCGCTCCATCGCTTCCCCAATCCCTCCGGCCTCATGGCCCTCGGCGAGAACCTCTACACCGAGACGCCGGCGAGCGGCGTGCCCCTCGAGGGCATGCCGGAGGACGAGGGCTTCGGCCGCATCGTGCAGGGCTACCTCGAGTCCAGCAACGTCGAGATCGTCACCGAGATGGTCGAGATGATCGCGGCGCAGCGCGCCTACGAGATCAACTCCAAGTCGGTCAAGGCCGCGGACGAGATGTCCGAGGTCGCGACCCAACTCATCCGATGATCACTCCCCTTCGCCTCCATGGCAGCGCCGCGGCGCTGCTGCTCATCGCGCTCGCCGCGTCCGGCGAGGCGCAAGCCCCCGCCCCGGCCGCGACGACCGCGGCCGCCCCGGCGCCGCGGGCCGCCCCGACGAGCTGGCTCGCCGACTCGCGCACCCTCGCGGTGGGCGACGTGATCACGCTCTACGTCGACGAGGCCGTCATCGCCTCGGCGCGTCGCACGCAGACCGGGCGCGACAACACCCAGCGCGACATGGGCGTGGCACTCGCCCCGCCGGGCGGCGCCGCCCCGATCTCCGGCAGCTTCGGCGACAGCCGGCGCGCCAGCTCCGACCAGACCGGTGACATAAGCCGCGCCTCGGCGCTCCGCACGACCGTCGCGATCCGCATCGTCGCGCGCCAGCCCGACGGCACGTACACCGTGAAGGGCACGCGCTCCGTCAACGTGGACAAGAACCAGCAGGAGGTCACCGTCGAAGGTGTCCTCCGGGCGCAGGACGTCACGATCGACAACCAGGCGGATGGCGATCGTCTCGCCGACGCCAAGATCACCGTCAAGCAGAAGGGGCGGCTCGGGAAGACGCGCGGTGGCATCATCGGGCGCATCCTCGGGCTGGTCTGGCCATGAGGACCCGCGGCGGCACCGTGCTCTGGCACGCCCTCCTCCTCGCGACGCTCGTCGCGACCACGGGCGGGTCGCTCCGCGCGCAGGAGCCGCGCATCGCCGACCTCACGATCGAGGGTTCGGCGGTCCCGCAGCGCCTCGTCGGCTACGGCCTCGTCGTCGGGCTCGATGGCACCGGCGACCGCTCGATGACCACGCGCGATGGCGGCATGACCGTCCAGGCGGTGGTGAACCTCCTGCGGCGCTTCGACCTCACGGTTCCGCCGGAGATGCTGCGCACGGCGAACGTCGCGGCGGTGCTCGTCACCGCCGAGGTCTCGCCCTATCTCCGTCCGGGCGGCCGCTTCATCACGCACGTCGCCGCGCTCGGGGACGCGCGCTCGCTCCGCGGCGGCGTGCTCTGGGTGACGCCGCTCGTCGCCGGCCCCGGCGGGCCGGCCTACGCGACGGCGCAGGGCTCCCTCGTGATCGACGATGCCTCGGCCGCCGACGGCGCCGTGAACGTCCGGTGGCGCGCCCGCTCCGCCTCACCCGTGAACCATGCCGCGATCCCCGACGGCGGTGTCCTCGAGCAGGACCTCCCGCGGCCCACCGTCGAACTCGCGAGCAAGCTCTGGCTCAAGGAGCCCGACCTCTCCACCGCGCAGCGCATCGCCACGGCGATCAACGCGGCGCTCGGCGAAGGCAAGGCGAAGGTCGAGGATCCGGGCGCGATCGCGCTCACCCTCACCGGCACCACCGACGAGAAGGCCGAGGCGATCGGCAAGGTGCTCGACCTCCGCGTCCGTCCGTCGCAGCGGAACGCCGTCTTCCTCGACGCGCGCAGCGGCCTCGTCGTCGCCGGCGGCGACGCGGCCGTGGGCGCCGCCGTCGTGCGCCAGGGCCGCGTCCTCCTCTCCATCACCGGGCCGAGCGCGACCCCCGCCGCCCCGCGCGACTCGTCCGCCGCGCTCGCCGACGGCGGCATCTCGCTCCGCCTCCCGGTCGGCACCTCGGTCCTCGAGGTCACCGCCGCCCTCCGCGCCGTCGACGCACAACCCAGCGACGTCGCGGCCATCCTCCTCGCGCTCCGGCAGGTCGGCGCGCTCCCCGTCGAGGTCGTGGTCCGATGAACTTCCCCACCATCCGTCCTGACGCCACCGCGCGCGCCACCAACGCGTCCGTCGGGGCCCAGACGCGCCGCGACCGGGACGAAGCGGCCCTGAAGAAGTCCGCCGAGGCGCTCGAGGGCCTCTTCGTCCAGCAGCTCTTCCAGGCGATGCGCGCCTCCGTCCCCACGGACGGGTTCCTCGAGCGCGGCCCCGGGGAGGACCTCTTCGGCTCCATGCTCGACCAGCGGATCGCCGAGCAGGTGGCCCTGCAGGACGGCGGGCCCCGCGATCTCTCCGTGTCACTCTTCGACGCCCTTCGTGAACGTCTCGGCCCATCGGCCGATACTGACCGATAGCCCTTCTCGCGCCCAGCCATGTCCTCCTCCACCGTTCCGATGCCCTTGCCCGCCGGATCCGCCGCGGCCCTCTCCCCCGGGCATCTGCTGCGCGCGCTGCGCGATGAGCACGCCGTGCTCGAGGACCTCGTCGCGACCCTCGAGCGCCAGCGCGGCGCGGTCTCGCGTGACGACATCGAGGCGGTCAACGACTCCGTCTTCGCGGCGCATCGGCTCCTCGGGGCCTATCGCGAGGCGCGCAGCCAGCGTCGCAGCGTGGTGATCGTCGCCTGCGGCGGCGGCGACGGCCGGCTCGAGGACCTCGAGAACGCTTGGGGCGACCTGTTGTCCGAGGCCGAGCGCGCCGCCAGCGCCGACCTCCGCGCGTCGGCCAAGCGGCTCGTCGCGGCGGTCGACCAGAACCGGCGGCTCCTCCAGGCCGCGATGTCCTCCGGCGACGCGTTCTTCCGGATCCTCACGGGCGCACAGGCGACCGTGCCGCAGTCCTACCCGGCCCCGAGCCGCGCCGCGATGGCGGCCGGTGGTGGTGGCGGTCGTCTCATGGACCTGAGGGGGTGATCCCATGTCATTGAGCTCGATCCTCAACACCGCCCGATCCGGTCTCCTCACCGCGCAGCGCGCGGTCGAGGTGACCTCGAACAACGTCGCCAACGCGCAGACCGAGGGCTATTCGCGCCAGCGCGTCGATACGGCCGCCGAGCTCCCGACCCGCTTCGTGCAGGGCGAGTTCGGCGCGGGCGTGCGCATCACCGGCACGTCGCGCGCGCGCGACCAGTTCCTCGACGCGAGCTTCCGCCGCGCCTCCGCGGATGCCTCGGGCGGACGCGTCCGCTCCGAGGCGCTCGCGCGCATGGAGACGATCATCGGCGAGCCGAGCGACACGGGCCTGAGCGCCGCGCTCGACGCGTTCTATGGCGCGTGGAGCGACTTCGCGGCCCGGCCGTCGGCGAGCGGCGTGCAGGGCGCGGTGCAGGAGTCGGGCGCGAAGGTCGCGCAGCAACTGAACCGCTCCGCGCAGCGGCTCGACGAGCTGCAGGTCGAGACGCGTCAGCGCCTCGAGTCCGCGGTGGACGAGGTCAACGAGATCGCCACCGCGATCGCCGACCTCAATCAGGAGATCGTCGCCGCCGA
>Ga0075163_10005317_pt1 | contig 17181 bp, 17 predicted proteins | sample JI1023141ADNA_FD_71478 | JGI IMG/M metagenome (GOLD analysis project Ga0075163, IMG submission 71478) | Wastewater effluent complex algal communities from Wisconsin, to seasonally profile nutrient transformation and Carbon sequestration -... | ecosystem: Engineered > WWTP > Effluent > Algae...
CAAGCGATAAAGCCAGGCTGGATCTCAGCCTCGTCGGGCCAGTCCGCGCAGAGTTCGGACTGCGGGACGGCGCCGCAGCCGGGCCCCGCCGGTCCGCCCCGGCTGCACGCTAGGGTGCCGACATGGCAACTGCGAGCAGTGACATCTGGGAGGTGCTGTCGACGGCGCGGACCATCCGGCGTTTCACGGATGAGCCCGTCGACGATGCGACGCTGGCCCGCTGTCTGGAAGCCGCCACCTGGGCCCCATCCGGAGCGAACGCGCAAGCCTGGCGGTTCGTCGTGCTGCGTTCCCCCGAGCAGCGCGCCGTCGTGGCCGAAGCCGCACGTCAGGCACTGTCGGTGATCGAGCCGGTGTACGGGATGAGCCGGCCGACCGATCAGGAGACCGACGTGACCGCCCGCAACAACCGGGCCACCTACGAGCTGCACGACCGGGCCCAGGAGTTCACCTCCGTGCTCTTCGTGCAGAAGCGCTTTCCCACCGCGTCCGAATTGCTGCTGGGCGGTTCCATCTTCCCGGCCATGCAGAACTTCCTGCTCGCCGCCCGCGCACAAGGTCTGGGTGCCTGCCTGACCAGTTGGGCCTCCTACGGCGGCGAGGCCCTGCTGCGCGAGGCCGTCGGCGTCCCCGACGACTGGATGCTCGGCGGCCACATCGTCATCGGCTGGCCCAAGGGCAGGCACGGCCGGCTGCGGCGCCGTCCACTGACCCACGCGGTCAACCTGGACCACTGGGACGAACCTGCCGACGATCTGTTGGCCGGCCACCGCAGGTAGCCGCGGCGGGTGCGCTCACCAATAGGCCTGGCCGGCAACACATCATGTCCGCACCGCCGTGCCCACATCCGAACCCGCCTCCTACCCGGGTAGGACGGGGCGCCCACCCCCGGCATGATGGTCAGGACCGTCAGCCGGATCTACGATTGATCGATGCGTGCTGCCGTGCCCGAGTTCCTCCAAGCGCGTTTCGCGCGTCAGCGCAAGTTCAACGCTCTTGGCTGGAGCTGGATGTTCGTCATCACCACCGACACCGCCCTGGCGTTGATCGCGGTGATATCGACGCTGCAGCGCCCGCCCGCGGACTACCTGGTCGCGGTACCGGTGGGCATCGTGGTCGCGATGTGCCCGCTGATCGTGTTCTTTGCGGCCGGGGCATCGTTCAACCCGCTGCTGATCTGGGGCGCATGGTCGGGTGCCGCCGCCATCTTCCTGTTCGGGACGTCGACCCCGATCCCGTTCGACTTCGCTCCGCTGATCCTGGTGCTCATGGTCGGTGTGGTGACGGCGATGACGGCACTGCCCGGGGGGCTGGCGGCCACGGCCTCGGCGGCCGCCATCCTGGGGGCGGCGGCCGCCGCGCACCGACTCGAGGGGGTGTGGCTGTATCTGAGTGTGCTCGGCATGGGCTGGCTGGTGGGTTATCTGATCGGCATCCAGCAGCAGCTGATCGTCGCCCAGCGCGCGGCGCAGGAAGCGCTGGCCGAGCACGCCGCCGCCGATGAGCGCCGGCGGATCGCCCGTGAGGTGCATGATGTCATCGCGCACTCGCTGTCGGTGACACTGCTGCACCTCACCGGGGCTCGGCGCGCCCTGCAGGAGGACCGCGATATCGATGATGCGGTCGACGCGCTCGAGGACGCCGAGAAGCTGGGCCGGGAGGCGATGGCCGATATCCGGCGTACCGTCGGACTGCTCGACGTGGCGCCGATGAAGATCGCCCCGGAGCCCGGCATCGACGATATCGGCCGGCTCACCGACGATTTCGCCCGCGCGGGGCTCGCCGTCACGGTGCGGACCGAGGGCTCCACGGCGGGCATCTCCCCGACGGTGGGTCTGGCGATGTTTCGGATCGCCCAGGAGTCACTGGCCAATATCGCCAAGCACGCCCCCGAATCCCGCGCAACGGTCACGCTGGCGGTGACCGCGACGCGCGCCGAGCTCTCCGTGCTGAACGAGATGCCGGTGGCGGTGCCGGCCGGGAGTCGCGGCGCAGCCGACGGGCGTGGGGTGCGCGGCATGCGGCAACGTGTCGAATTGTTGGGCGGTGTCATCGATATCGGCCCGACCGGCACCGGTTGGGCCGTGCACGCCGCGGTGCCCCTCGGTGAATCCGGCACCGCTGCAGCCGGGTTCGGGTGCCGCGGATGACGGTGTCGGCCCGGGCAGAGCGCAGCGACGGGGGACTGGTCGATATCGCGGTCCTGCTCGTCGATGACCAGGACCTGGTGCGCTCCGGGTTGCGCCGGATCCTGCGCCGCAAGGACGGATTCGTGGTGGTGGCCGAATGCTCGGACGGTGACGAGGTTCTCGACGCGCTGGCCGAGCAGGCCGTCGACGTGGTGGTGATGGATCTGCGCATGAAGCGCGTCGACGGTATCGAGGCCACCCGGCGGCTGGCCGAGGCGGGCGGCCCCCCGGTGCTGGCATTGACGACCTTCAACGAGGACGATCTGCTGTCGGGGGTATTGCGCGCCGGCGCGGCCGGTTTCGTGCTCAAGGACTCCTCGGCCGAGGAACTGATCCGCGCGGTCCGTGCAGTCGCGCACGGTGACAGCTATCTGGACCCGGCGGTCACCTCCAGGGTCCTCAGCACGTACCGCAGATCGGCCGAAAGCCGCCCCGATGTGCAGGTCAGCGAGTTGACCGGGCGCGAACTGGATGTACTGACATTGATCGGCAAGGGGCACACCAACGCCGAGATCGCCGAGGCGTTGTTCATCTCCGGGGTGACGGTGAAGAGCCACATCGGGCGCATCTTCGACAAGCTCCGGTTGCGTGACCGCGCCGCCGCCATCGTCTATGCCTACGACCACGGAATTGTCGCGCCCCAGTAGCGTCCATATCGCTCGAGGAGCGCGCCGCCGGGCCGGAATGGTCACTGTGCGACGATGCGCAGATGAGTGCGCGACCGTTCCATTTCACCCAGACCGAACACGACACGTTCGTGCCCAGCGGCTATGCCCAGAGCCACTGGGGTGCCGACCATCTGAACGGCCCCGCGCTGGTCGGGCTGGCGGCACGCGCCTTGGAGACGAGCTTCGGCGACCCGGAGTTCCTGCCGTCGCGGCTCACCGTCGATCTGTTCAAGGCGGCGCGTGGTGTTCCCACCCTCACCAAACTGGCCCTGGTGCGCGACGGCCGCCGGGTGCGCAACGCGGAATGCGAACTCGTCCAGGACGGCGTCACGGTGGTGCGGGCCACGCTGGTGCAATACCGGCTGTCGGAGCCGCCGCGCGGCACCGAATGGGTGTCCTCGACCGAGTTCGAGGCTCCGTCCGCGCGCGACGAGACCCGCGGCATCGGCATCGGCAGCGACGAGGCGGGCTGGAGCGGCGCCATCGCCGATCACCAGAACGCCTCGCGCAAGCGCTTCCTCACGCGCACCATTGACGTCGTCGACGGACATCGCAACACCCCTTTCGTGCGCGCCGTGGTGGCCGCCGAGGGCACCAGCCTGGTCACCAATCTCGGCACCGCCGGCGTCGGCTATATCAACGGCGACCTCACGGTGGCGCTGGCTCGGCTGCCGCGTGACGAGTGGATCGGCGTGCAGGCCGACTCGCACTGGGCCGTCGACGGGATCTCGGTGGGCAGCTCGACACTGTTCGACGGTTCGGGTGCCATCGGCACCGGGATGGTCACGGCCGTGAGCAACCCGGGCGCACAGATCGACTTCCGCAACGACCCGTTCCCTGATCGCACCCGCTGATTCCTGCCGCGGGCGAAAACTCGTGGACAGTGCGGCCACGGGCCCCGTTGAATGCGGGGGTGGCATCACAGCAGGCACGTAACGGCGCGTTCATGGCCGTGGCCGCGATGTGTTCGGTGCAGTTGGGCGCCGCCATCGCCGTGGGTTTGATCGACGATATCGGCTCCGTCGGCGCTGCCTGGTTGCGCCTGTTCTGGGCGGCCGTGCTGCTGGTGATCATCGTGCGACCACGTCCGTCGTCGTTCACCCGGCGGTCATTGCTGGCCGCCGTGCTGCTGGGTGTGGTCACCGCCGGTATCACCGTGCTGTTCATGATGGCGGTGGAGCGCATCCCGCTGGGCACGGCGAGCGCGCTCGAGTTTCTCGGACCGCTCGGCGTCGCGGTGCTGCACGGCAACGGGCGTGACAGGTTCATCTGGCCGGGGCTCGCGGCACTGGGCGTGGTGCTGCTCACCGAGCCGTGGGCCGGTGCGGTCGATCCGGTCGGCGTCGGCTTGGCCCTGGCGGCCGGACTGTGTTGGGGGGCCTACATTCTGCTGACCCAGCGTGTCGGCGACGAGATACATGGACTCGGCGGCCTTGCGGTGTCCATGCCGGTGGCGGCCCTCGTCGCGTCGATCGCAGCCGGACCCGCCGTGCTGGGGCAGATGACCCCGCAACTGTGGCTGGTCGGCATCGGGCTGGCGCTCCTGCTATCCGTCATCCCCTTTGTCCTCGAACTGCTGGCGCTGCGCCGGCTCACCGCCGCCGCGTTCGGGACGTTGATGAGCCTGGAGCCGGCATTTGCGATGGTGATGGGGTGGCTGATCCTGCATCAGATCCCGGCGCTGCTCGGGGTCATCGGCGTCGCCGCCGTCGTCATCGCCGGTGTCGGCGCGGCCCGATCGGGCGACCGTCACCAGTCTCATGCCGCGGTGGATCTGGCGCGGGACGGTTAGCCTCGAGGAATGTCCAGCAGAATCTTCGACAGCCCGGCCGCCCGCGCGCTGAACCGAGCGGCGGTCAGCCTGACCCATCTGCCAGTGCTCGGTGACCTGGTTGGTCGCAGCCTGGTCGAGATCCGCTACACCGGGCGCAGATCCGGGCGCAGCTTCCAGACCCCGGTGAACTACCGGCTCGATGGCGACCGGGTCACCATCGCCGTGATGTCGCCGGAGGCCAAGAGCTGGTGGCGCAACTTCCTCGGTGACGGTGCACCCATCACGTTGCTCAACTTCCGCGGCAGCGACCGCACCGGCCATGCTGTCGCCACCCGCGATGAGCGCGGCCGGGTACGGGTGGTCGTCGATCTGACCTGATGTCAGATGACGACTTTTTTGCGCCGATACAGGGTGCCGGCAGCCAACAGCAGCAGGCTCACCACCAGAATCGCCGTCGCCAGCACGTTGATCTGCGGCGGCACCGCGGCTTTGACAGCCGCGTTCACGTACAGCGGGTAGGTGACGGTCGATCCGCTGACGAAATAGGTGACGATGAAGTCGTCGAGCGACAGCGCGAACGACAGCATGCCCGCCGCCACGATGCCCGGCACGATCAGTGGCAAGGTCACCTTGAAGAACGTCCGGGTCGGGCTGGCGCCCAGGTCCATCGACGCATCCTCCAGCGTCCAGTCGAATCCGCGCACCCGCGCCCGGACCGTCATGGCGATGAAGCTGACCTCGAAGGCGACGTGCGCAATCAGGATGGTGGTATAGCCTGCCGCCCAACCGAAATCCAGGAACAGCGTCAGCAGCGAGGCTCCCATCACGACCTCGGGCGCGGTCAACGGCAGGATCATGAACGTATCCACCGCCCGGTAGCCGCGGAAACGTTGGCGTACCAGGGCGATGGCCAGCAGCGTGCCCAGCACGAGTGCGATCAGGGTGGACACGAACGCGATGTTGATGCTCAGTTTCAGCGCCTCGGTGAGCGCCGGGTACTTGAACGGGTCGGCCCAGTTGTCCAGGGTGAAGCCCTGCCAGGTGTAGTTGAACTTGCCCGCCGGATCGTTGAACGAGAACAACACGATCACAAAGATCGGCAGGAACAGGTACAGCAGTACCAGCCCGGCCACGATACGGAGCGAATAGTCGCCCCATTTCGGCCGAGCCCGAACCTTTTTCGGTGCGGTCGACCGTTCCGAGAGGGCGGTCATACGAGGTCCTCCGTACCCAGCGCGCGGGTGTACATCAGCACCCCGGCCAGAATCAGACCCATCAGCCCCAGACTGAGCGCGGCGGCCGCAGGATAGTCCTTGACCACCAGGAACTGTTTCTGGATCACGTTGCCGATCATCGTGGTCTGGGTACTTCCCAGGTAGTCGGCATTGATGAAGTCGCCGACCGCCGGGATGAACACCAGCAGGCTTCCCGCCAGCAGACCCGGCAACGCCAGCGGAAAGATCACCTTCCGGAAACTGCGGGTGCCACCGGAATACAGGTCCCGCGACGCCTCCAGCAGGCGGGGATCGATCTTCTCCAGGCTGACGTACAGCGGCAGGATCATGAAGATGATCCAGTTGTAGGTCAGACCGCCGATCACCGCCCAACTCGTCGACAGCAATCGCCCCTCATCGGGGAGAAGCCCCACGCTGCCCAGTGCGCTGACCACCCACCCCTCATCGGCGAGGATCGTCTTCCAGGCGATGGTGCGGATCAGGAACGTCACGAAAAACGGCAGGATCACCAGGCCGAGGATCAGGTTCTTGAACCGGCCCGCCTTGAACGCGATCACATAGGCCAGCGGGAACGCCAGCAGCATGCACAGCACCGTGGCGACGCCCGCGTAGCCGAACGACCGCAGGATCGGGTCCTTGTACAGGGTGAACGCATCGGCGAAGTTCGCGAAGTTCCAGTCGAAGGTCAGTGTCGGTAGGTACACCGATCCGCCCGATGAGGACAACGAGGTCCGTGCCAGCGAAAAGAACGGCACCACGAAGAAGACCGCGAGGTACGCCAGGGCGGGCAAGATCATCAGGTAGGGCGCGATCTTGCTGCGCTGCCGGCCGCTGGTGGCGACTCCCGCCATTTATGCTCCCTGCATTCGCTGTGCCATCGGCCTAGCCGCCGGTGACTGCGGCGTACAGGGTGTTGAACTCGAGGGTCTGCTCATCGGTCAGCGCGGCCCACGACTTCAGCTTCGCCTGCATCTCGGCCGGCGGATTGATCAACGGGTTCTCCGCCGATGCCGGGTCGATCTTGGCAAGCTCGTCGGTCATGTCCGAGAGCGCCGGCACGTACTGGGTGAAGGCGACCAACTTCGCGTAGTTGGCCCGGTCGTAGACGTAGTCGATCCACGCCTCGGCGGCCTTCTGGTTCTGGGTGGTGTACGGGATCACCATGGTGTCGATGAACCAGTCGCCGCCGGACTCGGGGACGATGAACTGCAAATCGGGGTTGTCGGCCTGCAGCTGTACGACGTCACCGGAATAGGCTTGGGCGACAGCGATATTGCCGGCGGCGAGATCATCGGCGTAGTCGTTGCCGGTGAACCGCCGGATCTGGCCCTTGTCCTTCTGCTCGCGGACCAGGTCCACGGCCTTGGTGATGGATTCGGTCGTCGGGTTCTCCGGCGAGTTGCCCTGGGAGAGCATGATCATGCCGAGGCCGTCCTGGACGTCGGAGAACAGGCTGACCCGGCCCTTGAATGCGGGATCCCACAGATCGTCGATGGTGGTGATATCGCGTCCGGTGGCGGCCCTGTTGTAGGCCAGACCGACCATGCCGGTCATGTACGGAGCCGTGTACTTACGACCTTCGTCGACCTTCGAGTCCAACAGGTCCTGCCGCAGATTCTTGCGGTTGGGCACACCGGCCTCGCTGATCTCGTTGAGCCAGCCCAAACCCTTGACACGAGCGGCCATGAACTCGGTGGGGACCACCAGGTCCGCGCCGATGTCCTGCTTGCGCGACAGCGGCTCCTTGACCTTGGCGAACCACTGCTCGTTGTCGTTGTAGTCCTCTTTGTAGTCGACGGTGATCCCGGATGCCGTCTGGAACGCGGCGATGAAACCGTCGGCCATGTAGAGCGGCCAGTTGGATACGCGCAGGGTGCCGCTGGCCGGGCCGCCGGAATCCTGGGTGCTCGACGAACCGGAGGAGCTGCTGCTATCGGATCCACATGCGGCCAGGAAAGACGAGCCCAGGATCGCCGCCGCACCGGCGGCGGCGCTGCCGCCGAGGAACCGTCGCCGGCTGGTGCGGTTGGCAGCCAGGCGGGACAGCAGTCGGGGATCGATCTCGTTGGACATGCGATGCCTTTCGTGAGGGGAGCGGAGCGAACGCGTAGAGGTCAGGACTCGTCGAGCATTTCTTCGAGATCTTCGGTGGTGGGGATGTCGGCGGCCGGCAGCACCAGCGAGGCCTCGGGGGACCAGCTGACGTAGACCTCGTCACCCGGGCGCAGCAGCGGCAGGTTCTGTTCGGGTCCGACATGGGCGACCACCGTCGAGTCGTCCGGCGCCGCGACCGACAGCCGCACCACCGGACCCTGGAAGGTGAGGTCGCGCACGGTCGCCCGGACTACGGCGACATCACCGGTGGGCTGTTCGGTGGAGACCTGAACCCGCTCGGGGCGGATCATCAGTGTGGCTTGCCCGCCGGGCTCGATCGTGGTCTCGCCGGGCCGGGACTTCAGTGTGGTGCCGAGTACGTCGATCTCGACGAAATCCCGGTTGGCGCGGCCGGTCTGCCGACCGGCCCACAGATTGGCCTGCCCGATGAAGCCCGCGACGAACACCGTGGCCGGACGATCGTAGATATCGGCCGGGGTGCCGATCTGCTCGACGTTGCCGGCGTTCATGACCGCGATGCGGTCACTCATCGTCAGCGCCTCTTCCTGGTCGTGGGTGACGTAGATGAAGGTGATGCCGACCTCGCGCTGGATGCGTTTGAGCTCGAACTGCATCGCGTGGCGCAGCTTGAGGTCCAGCGCCCCGAGCGGTTCGTCGAGAAGCAGCGCGCTGGGGTAGTTGACCAGGGTGCGGGCCAGTGCGACGCGCTGCTGCTGGCCGCCGGAGAGCTGTCCGGGTTTGCGCTTGGCGAAGTCGGAGAGCTTGACGATCTCGATGATCTCGTCGACGCGACGCTTGACCTCGTTTTTTCCCGCGCCTTTTCCTTGTTTCTTGTCGATCTTCATGCTGCGCGGGCCGTACGCGATGTTGTCCCACACGGTCATGTGCGGGAACAGCGCGTAATGCTGGAAGACGGTGTTGACGTTGCGCTTGTGCGGGGGGACCTTCGACACGTCGACACCCTGCAGGCGGATCGCGCCCGCGGTGGGCGTCTCGAACCCGGCGATCATCCGCAGCGTGGTGGTCTTGCCGCAACCCGAGGGACCCAGCATGGAGAAGAACTCGCCCGCGGCGATGGTGAAGTCGGCGTCGGCCACGGCGACGTAGTCGTCGAAACGTTTCACGACGTGGTCGATCTCGATGACGGGTTCGCCCTTGCGCAGGGTCGTCCCATCATCGCCGACGGTCTGGTCGGCGGCGGTGGCATGTGTACCGGTCAGGGCGAAGCCTCCCTCGGGCAGTGCGGTGGTCGTGATCAACAATTGCCGATCACCAAGCCCTTCGCAAGCGATTCCGCAACGAATTTACATTTCGACAATGGAATCCATAGCTTGTTCGCGGCATCGGGGACAGAATCCGCTGCGCCGATGTGGTGGCACGCACCACCATCGGAGGCGGGGGCCCGGGCGGACCGGGGTGACGTGATCGAATACTCCCATGACCAGCAGCGCGACAAGCAGCTCTCGGGCACTGAACTCGCCGTCTTTCAGTGGAAAGTCTCCGAGCGGATCCGGTGACCTGTCCGTCGAGACCCACGGCATTGCGCCCGTCGCCGCGGATCGCCGCTACGGAACACCTGGCCGGCTGTTCACCGTGTGGTTCGCGCCGCAGGTCAACATGACCGGCGTCTTCACCGGCACCCTGGCCATCCTGTTGGGCCTCGGCTTCTGGTTGGGGCTGTTGGCCATGGCGATCGGCACCGTGCTGGGCGGGTTGGTGGTGGCCTGGCTGTCCACCTGGGGCCCACGCACCGGCACCGCGCAGCTGCCGACGGCGAGAATGGCCTTCGGTCCCGGGGTGGCCCTGCCTGCCGCGCTGCAGTGGTTGTCCTCCATCGCCTGGGACGCTCTCGTCGGCCTCTTCGGTGGGCAGGCGCTGGCACTGTTGCTCGGCATCCCGTTCTGGGTGGCCGTGCTGATCGTGCTGGGCGTGCAGGGCGCGGTCGGATTCGTGGGCTATGAACTCATCCACCGGCTGCAGGCGGTACTGACGGTGGTGCTGTTCGCGACCTTCGTGGTGTTCGCGGTCAAACTCGTCGAGGGCCACCCAGCCGGTACCGTCATCACCCCGGCGACGCTGAGCGGTGCCGACCTCGTGGGCGCGTTCGTGCTCGAGGTGACGATCGCGCTCAGCCTGACGATCTCGTGGGCCAGCTATGCCGCGGACTTCAGCCGCTACCTACCGGTCGATTCGTCGAAGGCCCGGGTGTTCGGCTACACATTCGGCGGAATGGTCCTTGCGTACGTTTTCGTGCAGGGCATCGGAATCGCCGCCGCCGATGTCATCGGTGCGCACACCGCCGAAGGGGTGCGCGAGGTGATGGGCGGCGGCGCGCTGGGTGCGCTGGCGCTGTTGATCATTGCGCTGGCCTCGGTGGGCTCGGGCGTGATGAACGACTACAGCGGTTCGCTGGCCCTTCAGACGTTGGGCGTGCGGCTGCGGCGGCCGGTGTCCGCGGTCGTGGTCACCGTTCTGGCGTTCTTCCTCATCCTCTGGCTGGACGGCGCCGACACCTCCACGCGGTTCCTCGATGTACTACTGCTGATCGGTTACTGGATCCCGGCCTTCGTGGCCATCATCGGCATCGACTGGGTGCTGCGCACCCGCGGTACGGGGCCGCTCGTCGATGTGGCCGCTGCGATCACCGAACGCCGCCACGCCATGGCCGCGCTCGTGGTGTTCGTGGTGTCCTACGCCGCGGCGATGCCGTTCATGAACACCACTCTGATCAAGGGGCCGGTTGCCGTCGCATGGCACGGTGCCGACATCGCATACTTCGTGAATTTCCTTGTCGCGGCACTTCTTTACGGTGGCTACCGGCTTGTCACATCCCCCGGTCGCTCCGCTCCTGCCCGCCGAGTCACCGCACCGTCGCGAAAAACGCCCTGACATCTTCGACGAGCAGTTCGGGTTGTTCGAACGCGGCGAAGTGACCCCCGCGCGGCATGGTGGTCCACCGAGTGATGTTGTAGTGCGGTTCGCACCACGACCGTGGCGAGCGCAGGATCTCCTTGGGGAAATCGGCGACACCGGTGGGCAATGACACCGGTGCACGCTGACCGAACGCCGCAAAGCTCTCCCAGTACAGCCGCGCCGACGACGCCCCGGCCCCGGTCAGCCAGTACAGCATCACGTTGTCCAGGAGTTCGTCGCGGCTGAACACGTTCTCCGGGTGCCCGTCACAGTCACTCCAGGACCAGAACTTCTCGACGATCCACGCCAGCTGGGCCACCGGCGAATCGACCAGTCCGTAGCCCAGCGTCTGCGGCCGAGTGGACTGTTGCTTGGAGTAACCCGATTCCCATTTCCGATAGTGCTTCATCGCCGCGAAGGCCCGCTGGTCGTCATCGGTGGGGTTCTGCAGGCTCTCGGCAGTAGGTTGCCCGATCGGCATATTGGTGTGAATTGCGGCGCAGCCGTAGCCGTTTCGTCCGATCTGGGTGGTGACGGCCGCACCCCAGTCACCGCCCTGGGCGCCGTAACGCTGGTAGCCCAACCGTCCCATCAGGGTGTCCCAGGCCGTGGCGATCCGCTCGATGCCCCACCCGGTGCGAGCAGGCTTGCCGGAGAAGCCGTAGCCCGGCAGCGACGGGCAGACCACATGGAACGCATCCTCGGCGCGCCCACCGTGTGCGGTGGGATCGGTCAACGGGCCGATGATCTTGGCGAACTCCACGATCGATCCCGGCCAGCCGTGAGTGATGATCAAGGGGAACGCGCCCTCGTGTCGGGATCGCTGGTGAATGAAATGGATGTCCAGGTCGTCTATCTCGGTGACGAAGTGGGGGAAACGATTCAGCCCCTCTTCCCGCGCGCGCCAGTCGTAGCCGTCGGCCCAATAGGCGGCGAGCTCCTGCGTGTAGGCCAGCGGGATGCCTTGGCTCCAGTCGTCGACGCATTCGGGCTCGGGCCAACGGGTGTGGGCCAGCCTGCGCTTGAGGTCGTCCACCTGATCGGCGGTCGCGGCGATGCGGAAGGGCACAATCATGGTGACCATCGTGGCACGTGCACATCGGTCGGCTCGGAACGCCCGCGCAGGGTCACCGCACCGTGTCGGTCCCAGTGTTCCCTCTCGGCGCCGGCCCGCTGCACCGCCGCACCCGAACACGCGATGCGCCCCGCGAGGGTCTTGGCCAGGTCGGCCAGCCGCGCCGCTTCATTGACCGGGTCGCCGATCACCGTGTATTCGTAGCGGTTCTCGGCGCCGATATTGCCCGCGAACACCGGCCCCGCCGAGACACCGATGCCGTAGTCCAGTTCCTGGCGCCCGAGGGCGGCGCCCAGGGTGCGGGCCGCCGCCAGCGCGGACGCGGCCGCCGCCTCCGAGACGATCGGCGCGCCGAATACCGCCAGCGCGGCGTCACCTTGGAACTTGTTGATCACCCCGTTGTGCGCATCGACGGCCGCCACCACGATGCGGAAGAAATCGTTGAACACGTCGGCGACGTCGGCGGGAGACCGGGTCAACGCCAACGCAGTGGACGCCGTGACATCGACGATCAGCACCGCCACCTCGCGCACCTCGCCCGACAGCACGTCGTCGGTGACGACGCCGGTCTCGATGGCCATGCTCACCACTTCGGGTCCGACGTGGCGGCCGAACAGGTCGCGCAGCCGGTCGCGTTCCTGCAGGCCCGTCACCATGCGGTTGAATCCGCTTTGCAGGCGGCCGATTTCGGAGCGCTCGTACACGTCGACCTGGTGGCCTATCCGGCCCTGCTCGACATCGGCCATCGCATCGATGATCTCGCGCAACGGATCGGAGATGGAGATGGAAACCAACATCAGGGTGCGCAAACCGAGGAACACCGATACCAGGGAGAGCAGCACCACCGGAACGTCGACCGAGGCCGTTTGCGGGATCAGCCAGCCGTTGGCCCGGAACACGACCATGAGCGCGATGGTGAGGCTCGGCAAGGCGGTGGTGAGCGTCCACATCAGAATTAGTCGTGCCTGCACACTCGGGGCGGTCACGCGGCCCTCGAAATCCCGTGACGCCGCGGCCACCAGGGGACGGGTGACGCGCTGCGTGAACAGCAGGCTGCTGCTGGCGGTGGAGATGCCACCGAAGAGCACCGACACCTCGATCAGCAGCACCGGAATCCAGCCGGTCACACCATTGGTGATGATGAAGATCGTCCCGCTGAGCAACCAGATCGCCATCAGCAGGACGGACTGGCGCCGGATGATGTTGATCGTCGCCCGGCGCTGGCGGGCATCGGGCTCGACTCCGGCGTCGAACCACCGCAGCGAGGGCGCAATGATGCGGTATCCGCCGATCGCGGCGAGCACCGTGCCCGCCAGGACCACCACCAGCAACGCTCCCAGGTCGGCCTTGGGGAGCAGCGACTCCGCGGCCGTGCGGTTCTGGCTGCCCAGCGACACCAGGACGATCACCACCTCGGCCGAGGTGAGCAGGTGGGCGAAGACGAGGCCGGCCGTGAAGCGGGCCGCTCTAGTGAGCGACATCGGTGTAGACCGCGGTGTAGCCGTCGGCCGAGAAGGTAAATCCCTTGCCGCTGGATTCGCTGCCGCAGGACACTCCGGTCGCTTCCTGGACATTGCACCGGAATCCGGCGACCTGCAGCACCGTGCCGAACGGCAGGGTGACGATCGGGGTGTCGGTGTCGGTGTCGGAGTCGGTGCCTGTCGCGTTTTCGTCGGCGGCGATCGCGACGAACCGCACATCGGATACCCGGTCGATGAGGATCGTGTCGGGCGTCCTCGGTTCCCCGTCGGGTCCCGGCACCGATGTCGGCGCCCCGCTGATGGGCAACCGCGACGCTGTCACGGCCCGGCAGCCCGCCGAGGCGTGCGGCACGATCTCGCACTGCCAGCGCCCGCTCGGGGTGACGAAGCGGTACACCTTCGGTGTCTCGGCCGGTAAGTAGAACTCCGAGGCATCGGCCAGCTGCTCATTGGTGCGGTGCTCCGGCAACCCCGGTGGGGGTGAGGAGGTTTCGACAGGTGTCCACGGTTCGCCGGTGTTGACGACCGTGGGGGAGCCGCAGCCGGCCGCCAGCAGAACCAGGCAACCGGCACCGAGAATGAACCGGGCCGCACGATCGATGGGACGGGCCATCGGGTCAGCGTAATCGAGGGTGCGGTCCGCGCCGGGTAGGTCAGTTGCCGAACAGCTCGGTGATCACGTCGTAGACGTGCGTGTTGTGGTGCACGCCGGTGAACCGTTCGGCCAGCGGACCGGCGGCGGTCACCGGCACCATGGTTCCGGTGTGCTCGGCGGTCGTCCAGTCCACCTTGAACTGACGGTCGGTGCCCTTGATGGTGAACGGACCGCTGCGTTTGGGCACGCCGCCGTCCGGCAGAGGCATGTTCTCCGGCGTTTCAGCCCAGTAGGGCACCGGGTCGTCGGCGACCTGATCGCTGTTGGGTTCGGGCTCGTCGTCGTCGAGCACGTTCTCGATCGCCATGCCGCCGGTCTCATGGTCGGCGGTGACGATCAGCAGCACATCGGGGTGCTCTTTCTGGTATTCGGTGATCACCTGGACCATCGCGTTCATGGATTCGCCGGCCAGCATCATGTTCTGGGCGTCGTGCTCGTGGCCGTCGGAATCCAGGTCGTCGCTCTCGATGACGAGGAAGAAGCCGTTCTCGTTGCGGCCCAGGATATCCAGCGCCTTGGCCACCAGTTTCTCCGGCGCCACGTAGTGCGGGTCGCTGTGGTAGTCGTAGCCCTCGATCTCGGTGGAACGCCGCTTGGCGCTGTCCTGCACCAGTGCCAGTGCCTTGGGCCCGGTCAGCGCGTCGCAGGTATCGCGGTCATAGGCGTAGCCGTAGCCGAGTTCCTCGGCGCGCTGCACCAGGTTCGCGCTACCTTCGCTGGCATCGTCGTCACCCTCGTCCGGGATCCTGCCGGCGTCACCCTTTGGGTACCAGTACTTTTCGCCACCGCCGAACAGCACATCGACACCGCGGTCCAGGTATCCCTCGGCGATCTCCACCTTGAGGTCCCGGTCGGGAACCGGCGCACCGAAGGCCGCGAGCGTGGCATTGGTGACGTCGTGGTCGTTGACCAGGCCCGTGGACATGCCGCGCTGCTTGGCCAGGTCGAGCAGGGTCGGCACGGATTCTCCGTCGGGCCCCAGCCCGGTGGTGCCGTTGGGGACCTTCTTGCCCACGGCCCATGCGGTGGCACCCGCGGCCGAATCGCTGACCGCGTACTCGGGATCGCCCGGAATGGTGTCGAGCATGCCCGCGACGGGCAGCGCGTCCATCGGCTGGCGCTCGTCGAGCCCGTAGGTGTGGTACTGGATCGCGGTGCGCTGCTGTGATCCCATTCCGTCTCCGCTGAGGATGATGACGCTGGGATGCTGCGGCAGCGCCACGGATTCGGAGGCCGAGTCGCCGCAGGAGCTCAGCGCGAGGGCGCCGGCGGCGACGAGTGCGAGCAGCGGTAGGGCGCGGTGGGTGGCGGGCATGCCAGGACCCTTGCAGCGACGCAAAGCCGCCGCTGCACCGCAGGGTGAACGCCCGGCGAACAGTTCTCAGTATGCCGATGCCGCGTTGGACCGGACCCATTCGCGTTCGGCCTCCGACCCGGCAGGGGGCGGGACGAGACCGTTGATCATCCACAGCTCCTCGCTCGTCTCGTCGACGTGGAACTCCCAGTGCAGTCCATCGTGGCGGGCGAGGTGGGGCTCCAGGATCGACTTGATCCAGCGTGTGGTGCGTTGTCTGCCCGCGGTGTCCACGCTGCTGCGGGCGATGTGTTCGATGACGACCCGCACCCCGGCCGGGGTGGGTTCGCCGCCCACATACAGATTCGTCGGCGTCGTCTCGGTGAAGATGGTGACCACGTAGAAGCGTGGTAGCCCGATCGTCTCGTAATGATCGGTGATCCGCGCGGCGAGGTCGCGCTTCTCGGCATCGGAGAAAATCCCGGGTGTGTGGTGAATGGTCCAGAGCGGCATGGCTTCCGCCTTCCTGTGGGTGCGGTCAGTGTGCGAGGTCGAAGACGAGATCTTCCACGGGGCCGGACAGTTTGGCCTTCACCGCCGCGGTGATGTCGTCGACGAGAACTTCGTGCGCACCGGCCTCCAGTGCGTCGATCACGCGCGCGGCAACCTCGGCCGGCGCCGTTTTGGGTAACCCGATGGCCGACACCATGTCGGTGTCGATGAAGCCGGCGTGCACCCCCAGCACCTGGGTGCCCTGGGCGCTCAATTCGGCGCGCAACGAGTTGGTCAGCGACCAGATGGCGGCTTTGGATGCCCCATAGGCTCCGCTGCCGCCCAGCCAGGACAGCACCGAGTGCACGTTCACCAGGGCACCGCCGCCGTTGCCGGCCAGTATCGGGGCCAGCGCGCGGGTGACTCGCAGCGGGCCGAACGCGTTGATGTCGAAGGTCGCTATGATGTCGTCGAAATCGCCGGTCAGCAGCGAACCCGGCAGCAGCACGCCGGCGTTGTTGATGACGATGTCGACGTCGGACGCGCTGTCGGCCAGTGCGGCAACGGACTGCTCGTCGCGGACCTCCAGCGGGAGGCTGATCACCCGCTCCCGGTTGTCCGAATAGCTCTCGCGAGCAGTCGAATACACCTTGACCGCACCCCGGGCGAGCATCTCGTCGACCAGCGCCGAGCCGAGTCCGCGCCGGCCGCCCGTCACCAACACCGTTTTGCCGCGCACTGCAACCATGTCTGCCTCCATCTTGCTGAGTAACGATTACGTTACTCATACACAAGCACGCCTAGCTGACTAATGCAAGCGTTAGTTACACTCGGGTGATGGCGATGACATTCGAGCCCCGGCTCCAAGATCGTGCGTCCTGGACGATCGGGGACCGCTGCTCGGCGGCCAAGGTCCTGAACCTGTTGAGCACCAAGACCGCATTCCTCACTGTTCGCGAGTGCTTCTACGGCACGACACGATTCGAGGACTTCGTGGAGCGCATCGGCACGTCCGCACCGGCGGTGTCGCGCGCACTCAAACAACTGGAGTCGGCGGGCGTGGTCGAGCGGGTGCCCTACCGCGAGCCCGGGCGACGGGTGCGCGACGAGTACCGCCTGACCCAGGCGGGGGAGGATCTGCTTCCGGTGTTCCTGTCGCTGATCCAGTGGGGTGACGCGCACCTGCAGGACGGGCGGCCGCCGCTGTCCTTCCTCGACCCGCAGGGCAGGCGGGTGCAGGTGCGCGTCACCGCCGATGCCGCCGTTCCCGCCGTGCAGTCGAGCGACCTG
>Ga0075163_10005318_pt1 | contig 17180 bp, 16 predicted proteins | sample JI1023141ADNA_FD_71478 | JGI IMG/M metagenome (GOLD analysis project Ga0075163, IMG submission 71478) | Wastewater effluent complex algal communities from Wisconsin, to seasonally profile nutrient transformation and Carbon sequestration -... | ecosystem: Engineered > WWTP > Effluent > Algae...
GCCGGCATCGCGCTGATCATCGCCACCAGCCAGATCAAGGATTTCTTCGGGCTGACGATGGCGAACGTGCCGGCCGATTTCATCCCCAAATGGCAGGCCTATGCGCATGATGCCGCGACCGTGAACTGGTCTGCGGCGGCCGTCGGCGCCGGGGCGCTGGCGCTTATCATCGTGCTGCGCCGCAGCGCCCCCAGGGCACCGGGCTTCCTGATCGCGATTGTCGCGGCCGCCGCGGTGGTGGCGCTGCTCAAGCTGCCGGTCGATACCATCGGCTCGCGCTTCCCGAACATGCAGAGCGGGCTGCCGTTGCCGCATATCCCGGCGCTGAGCCTCGCCAAGGCGCAGGAAGTGCTGCCGGCAGCGTTCACCATCGCGTTTCTGGCGGGCATCGAATCGCTGCTCAGTGCCGTGGTCGCCGACGGCATGACCGGCTTCCGTCACCGGTCGAACCAGGAACTCGTCGGCCAGGGCGTCGGCAACCTCGCCTCGGCGCTGTTCGGCGGCATGCCCGCCACCGGCGCCATTGCACGCACCGCGACCAATGTCCGCAGCGGTGGCCGCTCGCCCGTCGCCGGCATGCTGCACGCGGTCTTCCTGCTGCTGTTCGTGCTGTTCGCGGGCGACCTGATGGCGTTCGTGCCGATGGCGGCGCTCGCGGCGATCCTGTTCATCGTCGCCTGGGGGATGAGCGAAATCGACCGCGTCCGCATGCTGCTGCGCATGCCCAAGGCCGACCGCGTCGTGCTGGTGCTGACCTTCCTGCTCACCGTGCTCGTCGACCTGACGGTGGCGATCGGTGTCGGCGTGACGCTCGCCTCGCTGATGTTCATGGCGCGGATGAGCGAAACCGTCGCGATCAACGCCGGCGCCACCATGGTCCCCGAGGAAGGCGACGAGCCCGGCAGCGACAATGCGGGGGGCCAGCGCGACACGCTGCCGCCGGGCGTCGAGGTCTTTCAGATCACCGGGCCGTTCTTCTTCGGCGTGGCGGGCGAGCTGCTCGACACGCTGCGCCGCCTCGGCCAGCCGCCGCGCGTCATCATCCTGCGGCTGCGGCTGGTGCCGTTCCTCGATGCCAGCGGCGCCGCCGCGGTCGAGGCGTTCGTCGAACAGGCGCACAAGCTTGGCAGCAAGGTCATCCTGTCGGGGCTGCAACCCGGCCCGCGCAGTGTGCTGGCGCACGCCGGGCTCGGCCGCGCCGGTGGACGCGTGGTGTTTGCGCGCGACTATGGCGAGGCGCTGGACAAGGCGCGCGGGTTGGCCGCAGCGTAACGAATTCCCCGGCGGCGGCGCTTCAGGGTCGTCCCGCCCGCGGGCTGGCCACCGTTGCCACCAAAATCCGCCCCAGCGGCGTCGTCGCGGCATGATGCCCGACTGAGGTCTTGGCGGTCAGCATGAACAGCGTCTTGCCGTCGTCGCCGCCGAGCATGCAGGCGTAGCACGGGTCGCCGGTATCGATCACTTCAAGCACCTTGCCGCCTTCGGCGATGCGCAGGCACTGCGGTGCGACCGGGTTGGCGATCCAGATGGCGCCGTCGGCATCAAGCGCGATGCCGTCGGGAATGGCAGGGGCGGTTGGCGCCCAGACGCGGCGGTTCGACAGGCTGCCGTCGGGGGCGATGTCGAACGCGGTGAGCACGCCGGCGAGCGTTTCGCCGACGATGAGCGTGCGGCCATCGGGGGTGATGACGCTGCCGTTGGGGAAATGCAGGTCGGTGGCGGCGACGCTGACGCTGCCGTCTGCTGCGACCAGCGCCAGCTTGGCGGTGACATGGTCGGCGAGCACCGATTCGGTGCCGCGCGTTTCGAGTTCGTGATCGAGGTTGAAGCCGAAGTTGCCGACATAGGCGCGGCCCTGGCTGTCGACGACCATGTCGTTGCAGTGGAAGGTGGCGAGGCCCGACAGATCGGCGTGCACGCTGATGACGCCGTCCGGCGTGCGCCGCAGCAGCTGCCGTTTGATCATGCTGACAATGAGCATTGAACCGTCGGGCATCCAGCCGAGCCCCGACGGCTGGTCGTCGATGGTGAATTCGGTGCGCAAGTCGCCGGCCAGCGATACCGATTTGACCGCGTGCGCGTAAAAGTCGCTGAACCACAGCCGGCCGTCGTGCCAGCGTGGGCCTTCGCCGAAATAGATGCCATCGGCGAGGATGCGGGTGGTGCGTGTCATATGGACTCCCCTTGTTTTGGGGGAGGCTAGCATAGCGAAGGCGGGGTTCGAAGAGCCTCCGGCGGGCAGGCGTGACGCCTGCACCCGATTATTTGGTGCTCTTCAATTAGGTACAGGGGTCACCCCTGCCCGCGCGGCGCGCCCTTATGCAATCGCCAAGCTTGTGCCGCCCCAAGAATCGCTTGCTTTGATTTCGCCGCCCAAGCGCCCATTTCGGCGGCATGGAAACTTCGTCCTCTTCCGGCCGCGTCATCCTTGTCGGTGCCGGCCCCGGTGCGCCTGATTTGCTGACCCTGCGCGCGGCGCGGGCGTTGGCGGCGGCGGATGTCGTCGTGCATGACGGGCTGATCGATCCGGCGGTGCTTGATCTGGCGCCCGGCGCGCGGCGCATCGATGTCTCGAAGAAGCGCGCGCGCCATACCTTGCCGCAGGACGCCATCGGCGCGCTGCTGGTGACCGAGGCGCAGGCCGGCAACATCGTGGTGCGCCTGAAGGGCGGCGATCCGTTCATTTTCGGGCGTGGCGGCGAAGAAGTCGAAGCCTGTGATGCTGCCGGTGTCGCGGTCGAGGTTATCCCCGGCGTGTCGTCGGCATTGGGCGCGGCGGCTGCGGCATTGATGCCACTGACGCACCGCGACCATTCATCGAGCGTCACATTCGTCGCGGGCCAGTGCAAAGGCCTGACCGAGCAGAATTGGGCGGGCCTCGCAGGTGTTGGCCGCACGCTGGTGATTTATATGGGCGTCACGGCGGCCGAGGCGATTTCGGACAAGCTGATGGCCGACGGGCTGGCGCCGGATACGCCGTGCGCGGTGCTCGAACGCGGCACGCTGCCGGGCAGCCGCGTGCTGCGGACGTTGCTCGCCGACCTCGGCGGCACGGTGGCGCGCCAGAAGGTTATTTCGCCAGCATTGCTGGTGGTGGGTGCGGTGGCACGGCTCGGCGTTGCCGACAGCGTGCTGCGCCGGGTTTCTGAAGGAGTTGACGCGTGATTCGATTGTTGACGGCCAATGACACGCTGACCGGCGATGTCATCTGGTGGACCGGCAAGGGCTGGAGCCTGAACCTCGCCGCTGCCGTGGCGCTGGGTGCTGACGGCGATGCGCTGCTGGCGGAAACCGTCGCGGCGGAAAACGTCAACGATCCGGCGATCATCGAAGCCGAGGCAGGCAATCCGCCGCGCCCGCGCACGATGCGCGAGCGCATCCGCGGCTTCGGCCCGACGGTGCGCGCTGATCTGGCGCGCGCCGCTGCACCACACCCCGACCAGAAGCTCGCACAAGCAGGGGCCGCCTGATGTACCGCTACGATCAATATGACCAGGCGCTGGTCGATGCCCGCGTCGACGAGTTCCGCGACCAGGTCGAGCGCCGGTTGCGCCACGAAATCACCGAGGACCAGTTCAAGCCGCTGCGGCTGATGAACGGGCTGTATCTACAGCTGCACGCCTATATGCTGCGCGTCGCGATTCCGTACGGCACGCTGTCGGGGACGCAGATGCGTATCCTCGGCGGCATCGCGCGCACCTATGACCGCGGCTACGGCCATTTCACGACGCGGCAGAACATCCAGTACAACTGGATCAAGCTTGAGCAGGCGCCCGACCTGCTGGCGGAGCTGGCGGCGGTCGAAATGCACGCCATCCAGACCAGCGGCAACTGCATCCGCAACATCAGCTCCGACCAGTTCGCCGGCAGTGCGGCCGATGAAGTCGCCGACCCGCGCCCCTATGCCGAATTGCTGCGGCAATGGTCGAGCTTCCACCCCGAATTCAGCTTCCTGCCGCGCAAGTTCAAGATCGCCGTCACCGCGAGCGACCATGACCGCGCCGCCGTCAAGCTGCACGACATCGGCCTGCAACTGCACCGCAATGGTGCGGGTGAACTGGGCTTCCGCGTCTTCGTCGGTGGCGGCATGGGCCGCACGCCGTTCATCGCGCCGGTGATCCGCGAGTTCATCCCCGTCAGCCAGTATCTGAGCTACTGCGAGGCGATCCTGCGCGTCTACAACCGCTACGGCCGCCGCGACAATATCTACAAGGCGCGCATCAAGATCCTTGTCCACGAAATCGGCGCCGCCGAATTCACGCGGCAGGTCGAGACCGAATGGGCGCTGCTCGAACCGCTGGCGCTCGATGCACCGGCGGCCGAATATGAGCGCATCAAGGCGCAGTTCGCACCGCCGGCGTATGATGCGTCGGCACCCGACAGCATCGACCGCAGCGACCCCGATTTCGCTGTCTGGGTCGATCACAACATCGCCGCGCACAAGGTGCCGGGCTATGCGATCGTCACGATCAGCCTCAAGCCCGTCGGCGGCATCCCCGGCGATGCCTCGGCCGAGCAGATGGAGCTGATTGCCGACCTCGCGGCCAAATACAGCTTCGACGAAATCCGCGTCACGCACAGCCAGAACCTCGTGCTGGCGGACGTGCGCAAGGACCAGCTGCACGCGCTGTGGAGCGCCTTGAACGCCGCTGATCTGGCGACGCCGAACCTCGATCTGGTCACCGACATCATCGCCTGCCCCGGCCTCGACTATTGCGCGCTCGCCAATGCGCGCTCGATCCCGGTGGCGCAGTCGATTGCGCTGCGCTTCGCCAACCTCGACCGTCAGCACGATATCGGCGAGCTCAAGATCAAGATTTCGGGCTGCATCAACGCCTGTGGCCACCACCACGCCGGCCACATCGGCATCCTCGGCGTCGACCGCAAGGGCGAGGAATCGTACCAGCTGTCATTGGGCGGCTCGGGTGCCGAAGACACCAGCCTCGCCAAGATTCTCGGCCCCGGCTTTTCCGAAGAGGGTGTCGTTGATGCCGTCGAAAAGGTCATCGAAGCTTACCGCAGCCTCAGGCTGAATCCTGAAGAGCGCTTTTTGGATGCGTATCGCCGCGTCGGTGCCGAGCCGTTCAAGGAGGCCGTATATGGTTGATGTTCAGGATAGCGTGAAGCTGGCGCAGAACCCGCATCCGCGTGCGACGCCGGCCAGTGTGACGGTGCTGCGCTGGCGCGACGACGTCGCGTTCGACGGTCCGGTCGTGGCTTTTGCCGACTTCGGCGCCGACAGCAACGCCGCTGCGGTGCGTGTCGATCCGGCTGACGATGCGCGTGCACTGGTGCCGCATCTGGCGCGGCTGCGGCTGATCGAGGTCAGCTTCCCCAAGTATCGCGACGGTCGCGGTTATTCGGCGGCGCGCATCCTGCGCGAAGCCGGCTACACCGGCGAACTGCGTGCGGCGGGCGATGTGCTGGTCGACCAGATCAACTTCATGCGCCGCGTCGGCTTCGACAGCTTCGCCCCGGCCAAGCCGCTCAACCCCGACGATGTCGCCGCCGCGCTGGCCCGCTTCCCCCATGTCTACCAAAAGGCCGCCGATGCCGCAGCGCCGGTCTGGGCGCTGCGTCATGGCTAGCCGCGCGGTCGACATTATCGATACGGCACCGGCGTTCACGCAGGCCGAAGTCGACGCGCTCAACGCACGCTTTGACGGCGTCGCGACCGATGTCTGGCTGCCCGAACTGCTGAACGAACTGCACGGCCGCGTCGCGGCGGTGTCGTCGTTCGGGACGGAGTCGGCGGTGCTGCTGCATCTCGTCGCCGCTATCGACAAGGCGGTGCCGGTGATCTTCGTCAACACGCAGAAGATCTTCGGCGAAACGCTCGCCTACCGCGACGAGCTCGCCGAAAAGCTCGGGCTGCTCGACTTGCGCGAATACCGCCCCGACCCGCGCATCCTGGCCGACAAGGACGCGACCAGCCTGCGCTGGAGCTATGATCCCGACGGCTGCTGCGACATCCGCAAGGTCGAACCATTGCGCCGCGCGCTGGCGGGTTTCGATGCGTGGATTTCGGGCCGCAAGGGCTTCCAGACGGGCCGCGGCGGCCTGCCGAAGTTCGAGCTCGATGAAGGCCGGCTGAAGATCAACCCGCTCGCCGACTGGGACAAGGACCGCATCAGCGCGCACTTCGTCGCCGCCGAACTGCCGCCGCATCCGCTGGAGAGCCAGGGCTATCCGTCGATCGGCTGCGTGCCATGCACATCGAAGGTGCTGCCCGGCGAAGACCCGCGCGCCGGCCGCTGGCGCGGCTGGGACAAGAACGAGTGCGGGATTCACGTGCCGGCTGAAGACCCGGTGTTTTAAGAGCCTCCGGCGGGCAGGCCTGAGGCCTGCACCCGATTGAAGAGCGCTGAACAAACGGGTGCAGGGCTCAGCCCTGCCCTGCCGGAGGCTCTTCAAGCGAACAGCATCGCCAGCTTGTAGAAGCCTGCCGCAATCAGGCCAGCGGCGGGCAAGGTGACGATCCACGCGACGACGATGCTGCTGGCGACATTCCAGCGCACTGCCGAGGTGCGCCGCGACGCACCGACGCCGATGATGGCGCCGGTGATGGTGTGTGTCGTCGATACCGGCACGCCGAGCGCGGTTGCGGCGAACAAGGTGATGGCGCCGCCGGTTTCAGCCGCGAAACCCTGCGGCGGCGTCAGCCGGGTGATTTTGGAGCCCATGGTGTGGACGATGCGCCAGCCGCCGAACAGCGTGCCGAGCGCCATCGCCGCCTGGCAGCTGATGACCACCCAGAACGGCACATGGAACTCGCCACCGAGCATGCCCTGCGAATAGAGCAGCACCGCGATGATCCCCATGGTCTTTTGCGCGTCATTGCCGCCGTGGCCGAGTGAATAGGCCGCCGCCGAAACCAGCTGCAGCTTGCGGAAGCGCCGGTCGGCGGCGAGCGGCGTCATCCGGACGCAGGCCCAGGCGACAATGAGCGTCAGCAGCAGCGCCAGCACGAAGCCGGTGGCAGGCGACAGCACGATGGCGCTGGCGGTTTTGGTGACGCCGGCCCAGACGATCGCCGGGCTGCCGGCCTTGGCCAGCCCGGCGCCGACGAGGCCGCCGATCAGTGCGTGGCTGCTCGATGACGGGATGCCGGCGATCCAGGTGATGACGTTCCAGGATATCGCGCCCATCAGCGCGCCGAAGATGACGGCGGCGTCGACGATGTCAGGGTTGACGATGCCCTTGCCCACGGTTTCGGCGACGTGCAGCCCGAAGAACAGGAAGGCGATGAAGTTGAAGAAAGCTGCCCAGGCCACCGCGTGATGCGGCCGCAGCACGCGCGTCGAGACGACGGTGGCGATCGAGTTGGCGGCGTCGTGGAGGCCGTTCAAAAAGTCGAACGCCAGCGCCACGGCAATCAGCGTGACGAGCAGCGGGAAGGTCAGATGGCCCATGGTGTCCCCGGAGCTGTCAGGCGTGGTCGATCACGAGACCCTGAATCTCGTTGGCGACGTCTTCGAAGCGGTCGACGACCTTTTCGAGGTGGCTGTAGATTTCGCGGCCGACGACGAAGTCCATCGCATCGGCCTTGCGGTGCGCCTTGAACAGCGCCTTGACGCCGGCATCATGGATATCGTCGGCATCACCTTCGATCTTGATGAGGCGCGCGGTCAGATCGTGCAGCCGCGCGCTGTTGGGGCCGAGCGCGCGCAGCAGCGGAATGGCTTCGGCGGTGACCCGCGCCGCCTCGACAATCAGCGCCGCCATATCGACCATCGCCGGGTCGAATTTCTTGACTTCGAACAGCGTGATCGACTTGGCGGTGGCGTTCATCTGGTCGATGGCATCGTCCATCGAGCCAATCAGGCTGGTAATCGCCGAGCGGTCGAACGGCGTCACGAAGGTGCGGCGCACATCCTGCAGCACGGCGCGCGCGATATCATCGGCCTGTTGTTCAAGGTCGTAGATCATCTGCGCATTGGCAGCGATATTGTCGCCGCCCTGCAGCAGCTTAGCCAGCGCATCGGCACCGGCGACCAGCGTCAGCGCATGGCTTTCGAAATGTTCGAAGAAGCGCCCGGTCTTGGGCATCAGCGCCTGGAACCATTGCAAGGGCGGAATCCTTTCATTCAGGTGGCGGCGCACCGTTTCGACAGCACGCACCTGGCGGCTGGGCTGGGGTTCGGGCTGGCGAAAGCCGGCGATGATCGATTTGAGTTCAGCTTCCTCGACCGCGGCGGCGGCATCGGCCAGCGTGAACCATTGCGTCGTGCGTTCATGCGCTTCGGGCCAGGTGTCGAGCTGGGTGATGAATGCCAGCGGATAGACATCGACGGTGGCGCGGATGACGCTGCCGTTGCGGCGGCGCTTGTCGTAGGCGTAGTTGCCGACCGGCGTCGGGCAGACAAAGCCCGAAATGCCGGCTTCTTCATAGGCTTCGGCAGCAGCGGCGAGATGCGGGTCCAGGCCGCGGATGGGATTGCCCTTGGGCAGAACCCAGCGTTTGGTTTCGCGCGAGGTGATGAGCAGCAGGCGCATATCGCCGTCGGGGTCGCGGCGATACGGCAGTGCGGCAATCTGGTTGATGGCGGGGCCCCTTGGTTGGGCGCGATTCTAGACCGCGCGCCCGCCGGATGAAAGCCCGTTTATGACAGTTTGATGACGGCGCCGTTGGCCCGTCGTCATTCCCGTCGGCGCGGGAATGACGATGGCTTGGGTGTGGCTACTCGGCCTTGACCACCGCGGGCGGCTGCCAGCCTTCGAGCTGGTCGAGCTTGGGCCAATAGAGCCGCATGACCATGTAGATGTCGCCGTTCGGCGCCGGCAGCCAGTTCGACTCCTCTCCCTTGCCCGGCGATTTGTTCGACACGTAGATGGTAACGCCGCCGTCGGGGTTCTTCTTCATGCTGCCGAGCATCGGCGAGTTGATCAGGTAGCGACCCAGCGAATTTTCGACCAGCAGCTGCGTCTTGCCGTCGTACATCGTCACCGACCAGAAGGCGTTGACCGGCGGCAGCGCATTGCCGGGGAAGGTGATGGTGTAGCTCGCCTTCGACCCGTCAAGTTTCTCGCCCGTCGAATCGGCACGGGTCATCGGGTAGAGCGCTTCCTCATAGTCGTTGGCGTAGATGCCAGCCTGCGCCACCCCGGCGCGGCGCAGCCAGTCGCCATTCACGGCGGCGCGGGTATTATCGATCTTGGCGACATCCCAGCCGTTCTGCTTGGTCCCGAGGCCGCGCGCTGCCGCCTGGATGCGGTCATTGCCCTTCTTCATGCCGGCGAGCAGCCCGGCCTTTTGCGCCACCGACAGCTTCGACATGTCGAACGGCTTGCCGGGCTCGATGCCGAGCTTGGCAAGGTCGGCGCGAATACCTGCCTCTTCGGGCTGCGCCGGGATGAACTGCAGCAGGAAGGCGAGGTAGCTGAAGAATTCGGACTTGGCCTTGTCCTTGTCGATGGCCGGCCAGTCGACCGCCGGTGCGGCAGCCGGCGCGGGCTGGCCAAGGAACGCCGATAGCGGCTGCGCCTTGTAGCCCGCCTGGATTTTCTTGACGTTGTCGATGTCGGCGGCATTGAACAACTGGGTGCGGAAAATGGTCAGCCCGAACTGCGTCTCGTTGTTGAACACCGCCTTGATGCCCTTGGGGGTTTCGCCCTTCCAGTTCGGGCCGGCAACCATGTAGCAACCGGCGTCGCTGCCGGTGGTGCGGCTGCCGATATAGCCATAGTTGAAGCTGGTCATGTCGATCAGCTGGACGCTGTAATAGCGCTCCTTGGGCACCGCAGGGACGCAGATCACCATCGGCTCGGCGCGCAGGTCGAGCTGCAGCATAGAATAGGGCGTGTCGCTATTGGGGGTGACGACGGCGGTGTCGGCGGACGTGAATACCCGCGATTCGTTGGCGAGCACATTGGGCGGCGCCTTGAACTGCGAAGATTTGGGGTTGAGGCTCAAATCGTACATCGCGCCGTAGTTCATCACCAGCGGGAAGCCGTAGATCATCGCTTCCTCGGCGATCTTCGCGGTATCGACGGCGCCCGCCGTATCGGCATCGCCCGGCTTCTTGCAGGCGACGGTGCCCGCACCCAGACCGATGACCAGCGCCAGCGTGATGCTGCGACGCGACAGAAGCAAACCCGACATGCCAACCTCCCGCAAAATGGAAGGCAGCAGAATAACCCGACCCCGCACCCCAATCAATCGGGTGCAGGGGTCACCCCTGCCCGCCGGAGTCCCTTAAAGTATGAACTTCGAAAGGTCGGCGTTACGCGCGATGCCACCGAGCTGCGCCTCGACGTAAGCCGCGTCGATGGTGACGGTTTCGCCGCGCCGTTCGCTGGCATCGAAGCTGACGGTTTCGAGCAGTTTCTCCATCACCGTCTGCAGGCGCCGCGCACCGATGTTTTCGTCGCGTTCGTTGACTTCGAACGCGGTGCGGGCGATCGCGGTGATGCCATCGGGCGCGACGTCGAGCGTCACGCCTTCGGTGCCGAGCAGCGCGGTGTACTGGCGGATCAGCGAGGCTTCGGTGTCCGACAGGATGGCGACGAAATCGGCTTCGGTGAGCCCCTTGAGCTCGACGCGGATCGGCAAGCGGCCCTGGAGTTCGGGGAGCAGGTCGGACGGCTTGGCGACGTGGAACGCGCCGCTGGCGATGAACAGAATGTGGTCAGTCTTTACGGGTCCGTGCTTGGTGGCGACGGTGGTGCCTTCGATCAGCGGCAGCAGGTCGCGCTGGACGCCTTCGCGCGACACACTGCCGCCGCGCACGTCGGACACGGCGATCTTGTCAATTTCATCAATGAAAACAATGCCATTAGCCTCCGCCGAGCGCAGTGCCTCGCGGGTGATTTCCTCGTTGTCGAGGCGCTTGTCGCTTTCTTCAGCCAGCAGCACGTCGAACGCCGCAGGCACGCCCATCTTGCGGCGCTTGGTGCGGCCATTGCCCATCGCTTTGCCCAACATTTCGCCGATATTGATCATTTGCGGCGCGCCGGGGATTTCGAACGGCATTTGCGGCGTATCGGCGACGTCGATCTCGATTTCCTTGGTGGCGAGATGGCCTTCGCGGAAGCGCTGGCGGAATGCGGCGCGGGTCGCCTCCGACGCGTCCTTGCCGACCAGCACGTCGAGAAGCCGGTCTTCGGCGGCAGCTTCGGCGGCTTCCTTGACGCCGGCGCGGCGGGTTTCGCGCACAAGCCGGATCGATTCCTCGACGAGGTCGCGGATGATCGAATCGACGTCGCGACCGACATAGCCGACCTCGGTGAACTTGGTGGCTTCGATCTTGAGGAACGGCGCCTGTGCCAACTTCGCCAGCCGGCGGCTGATTTCGGTCTTGCCGCAACCCGTCGGCCCGATCATCAGGATGTTCTTCGGCGTCACCTCGTCGCGCAGGTCGTCGCCGAGGCGCTGGCGGCGCCAGCGGTTGCGCAGCGCGACGGCGACGGCGCGCTTGGCGTCGCGTTGCCCGATGATGTGGCGGTCGAGCGCCGCGACCACCGCAGTCGGGGTCAGCGCGTCGGCGGCTTCGGGATCGGGGCTATCAATCTTCATGGTCACGTTCATGCGATGCTTTCAACGGTGAGGTTGCCATTGGTGTAGACGCAAATGTCGGCGGCAATCGCCATGGCGCGGCGCGAAATCGCTTCGGCATCATGGTCGCTGTCGGCGAGCGCGCGGGCGGCGGCGAGCGCGTAATTGCCGCCCGAACCGATCGCGGCGATGCCGTCGGTGGGCTCCAATACATCGCCGGTGCCGGTCAGGATCAGCGTCACGTCCTTGTCGGCGACGATCATCATCGCCTCCAGACGGCGCAGATAGCGGTCGGTGCGCCAGTCTTTCGCCAGTTCGACCGCGGCGCGGGTGAGCTGGCCGGGGAAGCGTTCGAGCTTGGCCTCGAGCCGTTCGAACAGCGTGAAGGCGTCGGCGGTGGCACCGGCAAAGCCGCCGATGACGCTGCCGTCACCGAGGCGCCGGACCTTGCGGGCGTTGGCCTTCATCACGGTCTGGCCCATCGTCACCTGGCCGTCGCCGGCGATGGTGACATGGCCGTTCTTGCGCACCGAAACGATTGTCGTGCCATGCCAGTCGGGGAAATCGGACATAAGGGAGCCTCGCGGGGGTGATGACCTGTATGTAGGATTCCGATTGGCGAGTTGAAGGGGTCAGCGCGCACACAAAAACGGCCGACGCATCGCTGCACCGGCCGTTTGCGTGTCGGTCGTATCGCGGGTCAGGCGGCGAGTACGGCCTTGCGACGGCGCAGCGCCGTGCCGACCATGCCGAAACCGGCGATCATCAGCGCCCAGCTCGCGGGTTCGGGAACGCCGGGGCCAGGGCCGATGCCGATGTCGGTGCCGCCCGGCGCGCTGAAAAACGCGATGTGCGACAGGCCATGCGGGTTGCGGTTGAACGGAATGTCGAGCGTCGACCAGTTGCCCGACGTTGCCGGCGCGGCAAGCTGATAGAGCACGAAATAGTTCGCTGCCTTGACCGCGATGAAGCTGACGGCATCGGGCGTTGCCCAGCTGCCGCTGGTCGAACCGGTGACGGTGCCGGCAAAGCCCGCGTCATCGGACTTGTAGAGGTAGGTCATGGCGATATCGAGCCCGGCGGCGGGATTGGTATCGTTGAACAGATTATAGACCAGCGGCACGTCGGGCGCGGTCAGCGGCGCGACATTGCCCTGGAACAGGCAGCCGTGCGCATCGGTGACCGAAGCGCATTCGCCGGTGACGATGCTGACGCCCGAAACGGCGAGCGCCGGGGCCGAAGAAAATGCTGCCGCAGCGGCAGCCAAAACGATAAGCGACTTGAACACGACACTTCCTCTCAAAAAAAACGACCACTTCAGCCGGGCTGGCGCGGTCGTGTCGACCGGACAACGCACTGCGATATTGTCCATTCCGGCAATGACGACAGCCGCAATAGCTTGCAGTCGTAGTGCCATATAAATTCTGAACGTCGAATTTACAATGGGAGAAGGTACTTAATGGCGCAGCGCCAGGGCCCGGAAAGACGGGGCCGGCGCGCTGTGCGGTCGCCGGCCCCAGTTGTTATCAGTGGCGGACGATCAGGCCGCGACTGCAATCTGGCGGCGGCGGCGGGCGTAGCCGACCATGCCGAAACCGACGACCATCAGTGCCCAGCTGGCGGGTTCGGGGACGGCGGTGGAGACGTTGTCGAACACGAAGGTTTCATCGAAATAATTGAAATCGCCGCCGTTCCACAGGTCTTCGAACCCGACATAGGTGCCGGCGGGAACCTTGGCGTCACCGGCATAGGCGGCCGAAAACACATGGTTGACGCCGTCGGCGTTGAGCGCCTTGTCCGAATAATAGGTCTTGTTGGTGGTGATGACGTTGGTGAAGAACACCAGGCTGTCGCCGGCATTGGCACGGCCGAGCACGAGCTTGTCGCCATAGACCGACGACTTGTTGTTGAGCCCGACGATGCCGGTGGCAACGCCGTTGATCATCATGCCGAGGCTTTCGCTGTAGCTGGCAGTGGTGCCGGTGAACCAGGCGGTGATGTCGCCGGTGCGTGCCGCAGTGAACGTGTAGTTGACCGGGTTTTCGGTGCCGCGGCTCGGGTATTGCGGCAGCGTCGTGACGGCCGAAGCCGAAGAGGCGACGACGCCGATGGTGGCAGCAATCGCGATGGTCGCCGCGAAGGCGAAACGCGAAATGCTGTGGCTGAGTGCGATCATTTGAAACTCCTTTGTGGCGTGTAGCGGACGGGCCGCCTTATGCCGTTCCACTTGCACGCGGCATGCCAAGTGCCCGGAGAATCATGATTATGCTGTAATTTTAAGGGCTTGATGCACTATCAGGGGCACCGACGCAGTCCCAGCGCACATTGCAATTCGCAAAACGGCACGAATGTGCGTCGCAAAATGCAATGGAATTCGCAAAATGCATGGCCGCCGACGGGGCGTGCGGGCTGTACAGCGTCAAAAAATGGGCCGGTGCGCCCCCCAGCGCACCGGCCCTTGTCGCCAGACTATGGCGTGACGAAACTGTCGATCAGTTGACCGCGTCGGCGGCAACCAAGGTGCGCGCGCAAGCCAGGATGACAACCTCTCAAGTGTCGGCACATCGAGCGTGCACCGTTCTGGCAACGACCATGCAAATACCGTGCCGCAAACTTATCATGGATTAACATATTGAATATATCTCATAATATTTGGATTTGGATGGCCAATTGCCATCAATGTGTAATATTTTCTGACAGATCGTTGCAGAGGGGCGCGAAATGAGGATTTGACATTTAGAACCTTTTTGGTTATATAAATTTCATGAAAAGAACCCGAATCGACATCCCGCCCGACCTGACCTTCGTGCCGGTGCCGCGTCGCGCCAGCAGTGGTGGCTGGAACCCGCAGCGGCAGCGCGAATTCATCACCGTGCTTGCCGCCACCGGCAGCGTCGCGCAGGCGGTCGCGGTGGTCGGCATGTCGAAGACCGGCGCCTATCTGCTGCGCAACGCCAAGGGCGGCGGTGATTTCCGGCGGGCCTGGGACGCGGCGATTGAAGACGGCGTCGCGGTGCTCAGGTCGGTGGCGTTCGAACGCGCCGTCGACGGCGTCGAGTCCACCATCCAGGTCGACGGCAAGCCGGTGCGGACCATCCATCAATATGACAATGCGATGCTGATGCGGCTGCTGGCCATCTACGACACGCCCGAGCGCAGCGCCGCACGCCAGGCCGCGCGCGTGCCGCAGGTCAGCCGCGAACAGCTGGTCGAACGCTTCAGGATGCTGGTGCGCCGCAATGCCGAACGCAGCGTCGCGGAAACCGAACAGGTGACAGGCGAAACCGAGGCCGCTGCGGTTGCCCGCCTGTATGGCCCGCTGGGCCGGCCGGCGCCCACTGCCGCAGCCACCGTGCCGCCGATGGCCAACCACGCGCCGCACCCCGGCTCCGCCGAACGCCGCGACGAGCCGGGCCGGTGGGAGCGCCCCGAAGCGCCGCGGCCGCGCAACTGGAGTGGCTGAAGGCCGCCCGCGCGCTTGCCCCGCGTGCGCGCTTGCACTAGTCACCGCGCGCAGGAGGATGCGAGGCCATGACAGCGCGCACAGCGACCATCGAACGGGTGACGGGCGAAACGCAGATTGCCGTGACGCTCAACCTTGACGGCAGCGGCGTCTATGACGTTGCCACCGGTATCGGGTTTCTCGACCATATGCTCGAACAGCTGTCGCGGCATTCGCTGGTCGACCTGCATGTCCGCGCCAAGGGCGACCTGCACATCGATGCGCACCACACCACCGAGGATTCGGCACTCGCCATCGGCAGCGCGTTCGCCAAGGCGCTCGGCGACCGTAAAGGCATCACGCGCTACGGTGATGCGCTGATCCCGATGGACGAAACGCTGACGCGCGTCGCGCTCGACATTTCGGGGCGGCCGTATCTGGTGTGGCGCACCAGCTTCAGCCAGCCGCGCCTCGGCGACATGGATACCGAGCTGTTCAAGGAATGGTTCGCGGCGTTCGCGCAGACCGCCGGCGTCACCTTGCACATCGAAACGCTGTACGGCGTCAACAACCACCATATCGTCGAAAGCTGCTTCAAGGGGCTGGCGCGCGCCCTCAGGGCTGCGTGCGCGCTCGATCCGCGCAAGCTCGACGCGGTGCCGTCGACCAAGGGTACGCTGGGTGGTGTTTAGGGTGCCGTTGCTGGTGACCCCCACTGCCACCCCCACCTGCTTCCCCAGCGCAAGCTGGGGTCCATCGCCGACGCGGTCGCGCCCGCGTCGGCGATGGACCCCAGCTTGCGCTGGGGAGGCGGGTGCTTTTGGTCGCGTGCGATGACCACCACCGTCGTCATCGACTATGGCGCCGGCAATTTGCGCTCGGTGGCGAAGGCGCTCGAAGCCGTCGGCGGGGATGTCATCGTCACCGGTGACCCGGCGGTGGTCGCGGCGGCGGACCGCATCGTGCTGCCGGGTGTGGGCGCATTCGGGCAGTGCATTGGCGCGCTGCGCGGGATTGGCGGGCTGGAAGACGCGCTGACGCACGCGGTCAAAAGGCGCGGCGTGCCGTTCCTGGGGATTTGCGTGGGCATGCAGTTGCTTAGCGTCGAGGGGCATGAGCATGGCGTGCATGCCGGGCTCGGCTGGATCGACGGGATTGTCGAGCGCATGCATCCGGCGGGGCTGCCCGGACTACTCAAAGTGCCGCATATGGGGTGGAATACGCTGAGTGTGCGCGGGGCGCATCCGGTGCTGGCGGGGATGGACGGGGTGCGGGCCTATTACGTCCACAGCTACCGGTTCGTGGCGGACAATGCCGCCGACGTGCTGGCGGTCAGTGATTATGGCGGCGAGGTTGCGGCGGTGATCGGCCGCGACAATCTGATTGGCGTGCAGTTTCATCCGGAAAAGAGCCAGGCGGTTGGTTTGGGGTTTCTGGAGCGGTTTTTGGCGTGGGCGCCGTGATGATGGCCGCACACGCGAACACTGAAACCCCTCGCTTTCAAGGGAGGGGCGACTCAGCGCAGCTGAGCGGGGGTGGGTGCTTTGGCGCGAATACGGCGAGGTTGGTGTGCGTCGAAGCACCCACCCCCGCCGCGCTACGCGCGTGTCGCCCCTCCCTTGAAAGGGAGGGGTTACAGTGAGTTTGACCATCTATCCGGCGATCGATCTCAAGGGCGGGCAAGTCGTGCGGCTGGCCGAGGGCGATATGGCGCGTGCCACCGTCTATGCCGATGATCCCGCGGCACAAGCGGCGGCGTTCGCGGCGGCGGGGGCGCGCGCGCTGCATGTCGTCGATCTCGACGGCGCGTTTGCCGGCGCCAGCGTCAACGGCGCGGCGGTCGAGGGGATTTTGAAGGCATTTCCGGGTCGCGTGCAGGTCGGCGGCGGGGTGCGGACGCGCGCCAGCATCGACGGCTGGCTGGGGCTCGGCGTAGCGCGGGTGGTGATGGGCACTGCCGCACTCGAAGACCCCGATCTGGTGCGTGCGGCGGCCAAGGCCGCGCCGGGCCAGATCATCGTCGCGGTCGATGCCTGGGACGGCATGGTGGCGACGCGCGGCTGGGCCGATGTGTCGACCGTCAGTGTGCATGAACTGGCGCTGCGCTTCGAAGACGCCGGCGTCGCGGCGCTGCTGTTCACCGATGTCGGGCGCGACGGGATGCTCAAGGGCGTCAATGTCGAGGCCACCGTCGCACTGGCGCGGGCGTGCGCACTGCCGGTCATCGCCAGCGGCGGTGTAGCG
>Ga0075163_10005320_pt1 | contig 17175 bp, 9 predicted proteins | sample JI1023141ADNA_FD_71478 | JGI IMG/M metagenome (GOLD analysis project Ga0075163, IMG submission 71478) | Wastewater effluent complex algal communities from Wisconsin, to seasonally profile nutrient transformation and Carbon sequestration -... | ecosystem: Engineered > WWTP > Effluent > Algae...
TCACAACCGCCAGCCCAAACCCTTCATCTGGACCGCAAAGGCGGCCGACATCCTGGCCAAGGTTACGCGCGCCAAGGCCGCACTTGTTAAGTCACAGAATTAACGGCGGCCTACACTAGGTGGGCGATGTCGACGGAATCGACCTCAAGATTCTTTACGGGGTCGGCGGGGGCTAACGGAGCCGGCACGATGAGTGGCAGCGGCAGGAGCCGGAGTGGCATCGGCATCGGCACGACATTGCCGGCGGTGACAGGATAGTTGAAGATTTTGCCGGTGGCAGCGTCTTCGCGGATCACCTTGAAGGCGCGTATGGCGGGTCGACCGTCGGCCGGCTCCGTGTAGCGGAGGAGCACGTAGGGCTGAGATGTGTAAGTGATGGAGCTGGCTGTGACGTTATTGAGGTCGTCGCGGAGAGCGTAGGCGGTCCCACCAAGGAGGACGGCATGCTCTTCGTTGGGATTGAAGCCCGGGCGAGCGCGGTCGTTTTGGAAATAGAGGGAGCCGGCAGCCTCGGCCGAGGAGAGGGCGCCACTGCCGTCGTTGGAGGCGAGGACGATGGTGTCAGGCGCGGCGGGGTAGGCGACGGTGTAGGCGCCGATTTTGGCCGGGACGTAGAAAGGTTGAAATGCAGCGGAGGGCGGAGAAATTTTCTTGAACCACCAAACCTTGAGCGTGTTGTTTCCCGGGACGGCGTTGACCGGAATAATCGCACCGCGCGCGGCCGCCTCGGCGCCGGCGGCAAAGGGATCGACATACGCTTCCGGCAGATACCCGGTGCCAGAGGCAATATAGCCGCCCACCTCGTGATTGACGGGAGCGGGGATGCGCTGACCGACGACAGCGCCGGTGTTGATCGCGGCGAGGGCATCGCCCTCCTGGAAGCCACCACGATTTTCCGTCTGAGAAAAGAGGCGGATATACCAGACCTCGTTGGCGGCCGTAAATTTGAGGAGCGCGCGGTTAAAGCCGTCGGGAAGAGCAGAGACAACAAGGCTCTGGGAGCCCGTATCAATCTGAGCCTCGGACTGAGAGGCTACATCTTGGACGACGATCTGAGGGAGCGAGCCGACGCCAAATTTCACACCGGTCGCCGGAGTGCTGCCGGTGGATGTGATGGTGTTGTGGGCATATGCTGTGACGTCAGAAGGCCAGACTTGCTGATAGTGATTGCGAATCTTTGGCCAGAAAATGCCGAGGTCGGGGACCGTAGGGGAAGCGAGGAAGTGGATCGCCGCGTCGGACTTCTCGAGCCAATAAAATGCCACGCGATCAGGGGTGAGGTTTTCGCGTTCGGCATAGTAGACGGTGCGCCCGTCTTTGCGGGTGATACTGCCGAAGAGCGACTGACTGCCAGTCGCGACTACGGTGACCGGCGACGGGAGCCACTCGGAGCTTCCGTCGACAGGGAGCAGCCGGGCGTCTTCGTCACGAGGGGTGAGCGGTTCACCGAGGCTGACGACGACCTCGACGATCGGCGCGACGCGACCGACGTCGACAATATCGACGCCAAGGAATTGATAGACATCGGTGGCGCCGGGCTTGAGGGCACCGAGATATTCGACCAGAATACGGCCCTCCAAATTGTAGGCGCGCAGCTGGCCGACGCCCACGATTTTCTCAAACCAGAGCGTCCGGCGCTCGCTCGGGGGCGTGGCGCTGGGATCAACCGGATCCGAATAGCCCACCGCGCGAAACTCCTGTGCAACGGTCCGCGGGAAGAGCGCGGAGTAAATCGGGTTAACGGTTTCAATCTTGCCGACGGGAATGTTGACGACGGGGCCGGTGAAGCTGCGCTCCGTCCAATAAATCGAGCGGGTCGGGCGAGGCGAAGCGGAAGAGACGGCGAACGACTCGGTGCGCGTGCGATATTTCACCGCGGTATCAGGGCCGACACCCACGACCGGAACATTGGTCACCCAAGTGACGGTGACCCGGCCGGGCTGCGAAGCGAACACCTTATCGGCGTGCGGGCTGTAGTAAAACGGCAATGGGGGCGTAACGGCGACAGCGGTCGCCCCTGTGCCGCCACCACCACTGAACGTGACGGCCGGCAGTGAGGTATAGCCGGAGCCGGTGGCCGTGAGCGTGATAAAGCGAACTGCGCCTTGTTCAACCACGGCTGTGCCCGCGGCACCGGTGCCGCCACCGCCCGAAAATTCGACGGTCGGCGCCGAGGTATAGCCAGAGCCCCCATTGGTGACGGTCACAGATGCGACCACCACGGGCAGGGGAATGTCAGCGCCCGAATTGAAGGTCTCACCAATTTCCACCGGTTTAATCCGCCAGTAGGTCGTGCCGGCGGCGACGCTAGCACCGTCGATCCGCGTCGGCGGGGGCTGGATGACTTCACCGATCAGATAGCGCGGCACGCCGGCGGCGAACACGCTCCCGTGGGACGAGCGATGGAGCACCATGCGCACGGCGCCGGTGCTCGCGGGAAAACGTGTCGTGAGCGTGGCACTCGGATCTTTGGCAGAGGAACCGCCAGTGCTCAGGTAGGTGCCGGCAAACTGGGGGGTAGTCGTAGCCGGCGCACCGCCGTTGGGTTTGGCCCCTTGATAAAGGCGGGTGAACGTGACGCCGGACATTTCAAACTGGGCACGGGCGGCGCTCAGGGAGCCGAGGAATCCGAGCACGAGGAGGAGGCAGCGGGAGAAGGTGGGACGACGAAGGGTCATGGCGGCGGGGCGAGGGACGGAGAGGTGGAACCGCTAATTTGCGCTGATTTTTAAGAGGTGGCGGCGGGTGGGAACGCGTGCGTGCCTCGCCTAATCGGCGAGGCGCAGGGGCGTGTTGTTTCCAGGTTTGAGATAAGCGACGATGAGAGGTTAACCCGGTTCGGTTTTCAGTTAGTCGTGAGCTCGCCGAGTTCGCTGACGCGGCGGAGTTCAAAGCTGCCGAGCGCGGTGATGGGCTGGCGGTGCAGGCCACTGACGGTCTCGGTGTAGGTGCCGCCGAGCACGCTGCTCCCCCACCCTTGGGCACTCGTCCCGGCGGGCGCCGAGGCGGCGAAGGTGAAGTAGAAGGTGCGCGTAATGGTGGGGCTCTCGACGCCGGGGTTGGTCCTAAAAGCGGGATTGGGGTTACTGGGGTCGCGGTTGTCGTGGTCCGGGTGGTAGGTGTGGACGAAAGGATTGGTGGAATCGGTGTGCGCGAGAGTGTAGAAGCGCGTGAGGGTTTGGCCGAGCGCGACGGAGCCGGGGGAGCCGTCTACAAGGATTTTATCGGGCGGAAGGTGGGCCGACACGAAGCGCTGAGCTGCGGCCTTCTCATCGGCCTTGAGCGCCGACTCCTTGGTGCACAGGCCAATTGAATTGGGTGCGGCGGCGAGTTTACCGATGAAGACCTGCTGGAGGACGCGAGCGACACCGGAGTTATCGACATGGAGGAGGACGCGCAACGGGAAGGAGCGCGGCACGGTGGAGCCGAAGGCACCGGAGGCAGTGATATCCGCGGCGTTGAGCGTGAGGTTGGCGGCGGTGGAGCCCGAGATGTTCTGATCATTTTTCTTCCACTGGTAGGTGAGCGTGCCGTCGGTGCCGGTAGGCAAGGTCGCAGCTCCGAGCGTGGTGGCGCCGCTCCGCACGGCCCGGCTGAGGACCGTGGTAACCACGGTGCCGACGGTGCGGGTGACTTGGACGGTGTGGAGGCGCGCAAGCGTGCGGTTTTCGACGTTGGTGACGGCGACATCGCCGATCCAAAGGCCGGCGAGGGAGGTCACGCGGGCACTCACCGGTAAGTAGACGTCCATCAGATTGCCGCCATCGGTGAAGCGCAGCAGCGAGGCGTAGAGCGCATCGGTCGCGCCGGTGATCAGCGCGCGGTCCACCCCGAAGCTAAGTTCGACGGCGGACTGGGGGCCGATGACGACGCCAACGGGATTGCCGGCGTTCACGGCCCGGAACTCGTAAGCCGCGGTGGCGGTGTTGAAGGTGCGATAGGTGAGCGGCACGGCGGCGGTCACTTGGTCCTGGCCCACGGGGGCGGGGTCGGAGGCCACGGGCGCGACCGTGAGATTCACCGCGGCGGCAGTGCGGTTGCGCACGCGCACGGTGACGAGGGAGCCGTTGCGGCCGTAGATCAAGCCGTCGAGATTTGAGGGACTGATCTCGAGGGGGGCGTAAAAGTTGCCGACGACGGCGGATTCGAACCAGTAGGCTTGGGTGCGATCTACGGTTTCGGAGGTGGTCGAGAAGACCTGGATTGGGTTCGACGGCCCGAAGCCACCACCAGCGTAGCGGTAGATTTTCGAGTTAGTGGCGATGGCGACAGGGAAGGTCGCGAAATAGTTCGCGAACGGCGGGTAGGTGCCGGTGAAGCGCGTGGGGAAGCCGAGGAGGTTGGCGCCGTTGCGCACCCAGGTGCTTCGCGGGGGCTGGACTTTCTGCACGATGGGCACTGAGTAGGTATTGCTCACGGCGCCGGTGCATTCGACGAGGTAGGCGGCCTGACCGGTGAGGGCCGTGAGGGTATTGGCCGTGCCGCCTCGGGTCCACACGCTCCATTCGGGCGTGCCTTGGTTGGGCATCAACGACGAGATGCTGAACTGGGTCTGGCTGGGATTCGGATTCCAGCGCCAGATGGCGATGATTTCCGGGCGATCAGCGAAGAGCGCGTCGATGCTCGCGTGGGTGGCCTCGCCGTGGAGATAGATGGAGTTCCAGCCGCCGCGCAGCGTGTAGGTGGTGGATTGCCACTGGGCGTGGGCGGAGGGGGTGAGGAGGAGGAAGAGGGGTAGAAGGAGGAGGGAGAGAAGGAGAGAGGGGGAAAACGGGAGGCGGAGAGACCGCACCGTAACCGGTGCGGCTACGGGGCTCGCACCAGCGCGTTGGGGACAACGCGCTCCACCTCGGAGAATGGGTAGATTTGTTTTCATCGGACGGTGAGGCGGTAGAAGCGGGAGGCGCCGGCGGTGACGGCGGTGAAGACAGGGAGCACACCGGCGGCGGTGGCTTTGTGAAGGGTGACGGTCGAGCCGGCGGGCGTGAGCGCGAAGGGCACCACGGTCCACGTCGAGAGGTCGGTGCTTTGCTCGATGCCGTAGACTTTGCCGGTGATCGCGTAGAACGCGAAGTCCACGGCGGTGGTGGATTTGCCGGTGATGCGCAGTTCGAAGCGCTCGGTGGCGTCGCCAGCAAAGGTGCCGGCCACATATTCGAGGAAGTTGCTGGTGCCGTCGCCGTCGAAGTCGCCGTTTTTGGTGACGAGGTTGATGTCCCAGCCGGATTGGCCGGGGCGGCGGCCGGCTTGGTAGAGCACCCATTCCTGCCAGGCATCGGGGAGGCCGTCGTTGTTGGCATCGACGCCGAGGCTGAGGTCGAGGCGCACGCGCTCGCCGCCGTTGCCGGCGCGGAGGGTGTTGCTCGCTTCAATCGGGAAGAAGTTCTGGCCGTTCATCACGATCTTGAGCGAGTAGATGCCCTGCGGCGCGACGGCTTTGGTCGAGTAGGTGCGCGTGCCGGCGTTGGATTGGTCGATCCGGATGTTCAGCTCGTAGTTCGAATCGAGGCGGAGGTCTTTGAAAATCGGCGCGCGGCCGATTTCCACGTTATCGCGCAGGAGGATGATTTCGGCGCCATCGACCGCGAGGGTCGCGCCCACTTGGTCGCGGACAAGGCCGTAGATCGTGTAGTTCGGCACGGGCGGGAACGCGTGCAGTGCCGGCGGGGCGAAGGCGCCGGCGGCCAGCGCGCACGCGGCTAGCGCGCGGCGGCTCCAGAGAACCAGAGAGGAATTCATGACGGTCGGGAGGGGGACCGGGGATCACTCCTGACCGTTGGCGGTCGCGGCCTTCGCGGGCTGCGCCATCACCGTCTGGCTCGATTGCAGGAGCTTTTCGATCGAGGCCAGTTTGGCATCGCGGGCTTTTTCCTGCGCGGCCAAGGCGGCGATCTGGCTGCGGAGTGCGGTGACTTCCGCGGTGAGGGCGTTGTTCTGCTCGCGCAGTTGTTTCACCTCGGCGTCCTTCTCGCGTTTGACCTCCTGCGTGGCGGAGACGTTGAGCATTGCGATGGCCTCGTAGTCGACGGTGCGAAAATCGTTCACCTCGCGGCCGAACACGAAAACTTTATCTCCCTCGCGCGTCCCTTTCCACGTCGTAAGGAACCGTCCAGGCTCCACCGTGACGACATCATAGACTCCATCGTGGCCGTCGACAATCAGACGAACTCGCTCACCTTTTTTCAGGTCCGTGGCCAACGCGAGCCAGCCGTCGGTAACGGAAGCGTGCTGATAGATGTCGGGCACGGTGTCTCTGCTGCGCCGAACGGCCTGAGGGAACACTGTTTCCACCTGCTGAGCGACCACTTTTTTTTGCATTTGCGCGCCTTTGGCGACGGTATCCTTGAACGAGTAGTCGGTGACCTCCACCTTCATCAACATGGCAAGATCGGACGCGCTATCCGATCGCCCGGCCACGTTTTTCGTGCGCACGTCCGAAATCGCATAATATTGGTTGGCGATCACGTCGCCCGACGCATAAATAGAGACGGTTCTTACGACATTTGGAAAGCTTTGTGAATGCTCCCTGAAGTTCGCTTCATATTTGCCGCCGCCGCTACCGTAACCAGAGGCTGGATGCGTATAACTTACGGTCCCGTCTATCTCTAATTTTCCTTTGGTTGGATTGTTGGTCCCGATGCCGACCTTGCCATCTTCCTTCACGATAAATCGCCCACCGGTCGCGGTGGTCGAATCGATGGCAAAATCGCCCACGGAACTCTGCCTAATAGCGCCGGCCACGTGAAGCTTGGTCGACGGATCATCTACGCCTATACCGACTCGGCCCGTGTTCCTCACGATCATGTGCGTGCCAAGACCTGCGTTGTTCTGAAAATAAATGTGTCCGGTGTTGCCCGGAAGGAGGCGCAGACCCACGTTGTTTCCATCAGCAAAGAACCCTTGTTGGGTATTTCCGATTTGCGCACCGCCTTCGAATTTTCCGATTCCGTTCACGTCCAACTTTGCCGTCGGGTTCGATATACCGATACCGACGTTACCCGTGGTTTGCTGAAGGACCAGGCCGTTGGCAGCACCGGAAGCGCTGATCGCCATACCCGAGCCGGAGATGGCGCGGATCGAGTGGTTCGTATCTGAGAGGAAGACGGTGCCGGTAGTTAAGGAGTTGCCGACAATGTGAAGGCGCTGGGTGGGAGCAGTGGTGCCGATACCGACGTTACCAGTGGTTTGCCCGAGGAACAGGCCGTCGGGAGCACCGTTCGTGCTGATAGCGACACCTGAGCCGGAGATGGCGCGGATCGAGTGGTTAGTATCTAAAAGGAAGGCGGTGCCGGTAGTCAGGGAGCTGCCGGCAATGTGAAGGCGCTGGGAGGGAGTGTCGATGCCGATGCCGATGAAGCCGCTGTCAAGAGCGGTGAGAGCGTTGCCGCCGTTGGCACCGACGAATTCAGCGTATTTCGCACGGAGGGAATACGCGGCGCTCACCATCTGCTGGCGCGGAGAAATCTCGGTGTCGACGGCGGAGGTGCCATCGTCGACGGTCACGCCGAGGTAGCGATTTGGTTCTCTGAAGACACTGGCGCTGCCAATCGTGACTGTGGGCGTCCCCTTGGAAGTCTCGCCGGCCACGGCCGTGCCCTGCCCGACTAGCACGCTGAACTCGCCCTGGGAAATGGTCACCGTCTGCTGCTCGGAATACATCAGATTGGCCGCGGCACTGTCGCTGGGGTGGTTCCAAATTCTAAAGGTCACGAGGCGATTAACGGGGGCGGTCGCGCCCACCATAACACCGGCGGCGTCGGAGACGCGACCCTGATAACTGATCAAGGGCGGAATGGCACTGGTCTGCGCGCTCAGGTGTTGCGGAACCGAGACCAAGCCCAGCGGGAGCAGGAGCGCGGCGAGCAAACGTCGGAACGCAGCGGTGGGCGGGACGCGACGGACTTTGGAGGACTGCATAGTCGTATTCATGAGAAGGGGGAGAAAAAGGATGGCGGGCGGGTGGACTAAGCTGAGGGGGCCGGTGGGAAAATTAGGGGGTATCCACGGGCCGGGGTGGTGGAAATCGCTCGGGGCGAACGACTCGAATTCGGAAGAACCCGTGAGCGCGCATGATGCCAACCGCCAGCCGCGGGGCGCGAACTGCTCCGGACAGGCGCGAACAACTCACCCGTCGCACCAACGGTGTGATCCGTTTGCCACTTCGGCCGAAAAGAATTCAGCTCGCTCGCCGTGGCGGGCGTGCCCCCGCGGCGCAGACAACGCGGCGCGGTGACGCTCGGGACCAGGGGAATGATGCACGGCATGGACATAGCGGCTCCTTCACGTCCACCGCGCCTTGAGCTCGGTATAGTGCGAACGGCCCACCGGGAGCCGCTGCCCCGTCTGCAACTCCGCAAAGTAACGGCTGCCGCGTTGCACGAGCAGGCGTGCAATCATCGACCAGCGCACCAAGTAGGAGCGGTGGATGCGCACAAAGCCGTCCGGAAGTATCGCGGCGAGATGGCCCAGGCTGTGGTGGCAAAACTCCCGTTGTCCGCTCGTCAGCACCAGCTCCGTGTATTTGTCGGAGCCCTTGATATAGAGGAGCTGCGCGATGGGCACAAACTCCCGGCGGCCCACGTGGCTCACCGTCAGAAAACCTTCCGCGGTCGGCGGGGTCGGTATCGTCGTCGGCAGCACACGGCCCAGCGCCTTGGCCAGCCGCTCGCGCCGCGCGGGCTTCGGCACAAAATCCAGCACGCCGTAGTCGAAGGCCCGCAGCGCGAGGTCCGTGCGCGCCGAAACGACGATCACCCGGTCGGGAGGCGCGTGTGCCGCGTCGAGCAGGTCAAAGCCGTCACCGCGCCGCAGCGCGGGATCGAGCAGCACCAGCGTGAAGGAAAACGCGCCCAGCCGGGTCGCGGCGGCTTCACCGGAGTCCACCACCTCGAAATGCTTCAACCGCTGCGCCAGAATCGCGCGACAATGCCGCTCCAAGAGCAACGCGTGGCCCGCATCGGCATCGACGGTCAGGATATTCATCGGGCGCGGCGTCGGGCGCAGTCGCGCTCGCGATGGAAAGGGGCACACGAAGAGGGCATGGAGCGCTCTACGTGAGCGCGCCGGGCCTTCTTTCAAAAATTTCGCTTTTTCTTTTGGCGCAGTCGGCGTGGCGCGAAATTCGCCCGGCCGAGCTCAGGTCTATCTCAGCTCAAAACCCAAGCGTGCTCGCGAGCGCCCACGTGCGCGGACGCTGGAAAACGTAGCGATACAGCGCCGTCTCGTCGCGATCGGTAATAATCAGGTCCTGATTGTCTAAGAGATTGTCGACGTTGAGCTGCACGCGCAGCGGGCGGTTGCCCTTCAGCCGGAACGTGCGCCCGAGCTGCGCGTTGAACGAAACACTCTTGCCGCCGTAGAGCGGCTGGAACGTCGTCGTGTGATAGCCCGCGACCGGCGCCGAGCGGAAATTCATGCCGCCGCCGAAGGAGAGCGGGCCGACGAGCGGGGTGTCATCGCGCAGCGTATAGTTCGTGAGGACGTTGACCGAGGTGCGCCGGAATTGGTAGGGCGCGCGGGAGTCGGCGACGGCCTGCGTGCGGTAGAGGCTGTCGAGCGTTTCCACGGCGCCGGCGACGGTGCGTTTGTTCGCGGGAATCTGGGTGCTGACGGTCGTGAGGCGCGTCGCGCCGCGGGCCAGCCAGGCGGCGCGGTTCTCCTCAAAGTAGGCGGCGATGCGGGGAAACGTGTTGTTCTGCTCGACCGCGGCGTGGCTGAGGTTGGCGGCGAGGCGCCAGCGGGGCGTGAGCTGGGCGGTCACTTCGCCCTCCCAGCCGCGGCCATCGGTATCGCTCGTATCGACAAAGGTCGTGCGGAGGCGCGTGGCGTCCACGACGCGCCAAATGTCATTCGTGATACTGAGCATCGCATTCGTCACGGAGCTGGTGCCGCCGACACCGTTCGCCTGCTTCAGTTCGAAGCGGGCGAGCACGGCGGAGACGCGGCCGTCGAGCAGCGACAACTTCACGCCGTAGTCGCGGCCGAGACCGGTGCGCGGGCCGATCGGCCCGCCGTCGGGAGCATAGGAGGTCTGCGGCACGAAGTTCTCCGCGAGGTTGATGAAGAGGCTCACCTGCCGGTGCGCGTGGGCGACGATGCCGAGCGTGCCCGTGTTGCCACCGTATCGGGCGACATTCCACCGCGTGGGCGTGAGGTAGAGCAGTGTAACTGGCTCGCGTGTCCACGAGGCGCCGTCGGCGGTGGCGGCGGTCTGCACGTCGCGCCGCAGCCCGGCGAGGACGTGGAGGCGGCCCTGCCAAAAACTGCTCTGTGCGGCGACCATCGCGGCGTCCACCCGCGTGTCCAACAACGCGGGGGCGGTCACGCGCTTGAACTCCGCGGTGACGCCGTTGACGCCGCGGATGGGAAACGCCTTCGGATCGTGCGCGCCGAGCAGCGCGAGGTCGTGCGAGCGGAAATCGAGGTAGGTGCGGCGCTGGATAAAGTTGCCGGCGGAACCCAGGGCGAGGGGATAGAGGGCGTTGCCCGCGGGCGTCGTGTTCATCTCGCGGAAAAAAATGAAGTCGGTCTGCGCGCCTTCGCGGCTGGCGAGGAAGGCGAACCGGTGCTTGCCGAGGCCGCGGGCGCGCCAGTCCCGCTCGAGCGAGGCCGTGAGGCGCAGGTGGTCGAACCGCTCGTTGACGACGGTGTAGGTCGCGTGGCCCTCGACGTAGAGCCGGCCGGCATTGGGATTCGGCGCGCCGTTGGGCAGGAGCGCATTGGCGTCGCCGCGGACGCCGTTGCTATCGGAATAGATGGGATTGTGGTTCAAGCGTTGCGAGCGATGGGAGTTGGCGGAGACCTCCAGCACGAGCGGGCCGACCCGCTGCTCGAGGAACACCGAGTGGTTGCCGTAATGGTTGTCGCCGCGCGAGCCGGCGCCCATGAGGTTGATGCGCCGCGGCACCAGCTCGAAGCGGAAGAGCGCCGGCCCCATCACGGCGGAGGCGGGCGTGACGGTGCTGCGCGGCGTCGTGACGCGCTGACCGGCCCAGGAGACGGGGCCGAGCGGCGAGGCAGGATCGTAAACGAAGGAGCGGTCGTTGGTCACAACCGTGCCAGTGACGGCGCTCGCCGCCGTGGCGGCGAGCGGGCGGCCCGCGTCGAGCCAGGAGCTCATCATGTCCGTGGGCCCCCACGGGTAGGCGACGGTCTGGCGACGCTCGATGTATTCGGATTGGACGCGGACCCTGGTGGCGCGCCACGGCCTCCAGGTCGCGCCGAGCGCGGCGCCCTTGAGGTTCAGAAACTCGAAGTCGCGCCAGCCTTTTTGCTCCTGGACGACGGCGTTGACGCGCACGGCGAGGCGGGGCGACAACGGGTGGTTGAGATCGAAGGTGCCGCGCACGTTTTCCCAACTGCCGACGCGGATCGAAGCCTCGCCGAACGAGCGGTCGAAGCGGGCCTGCTTGCTGGCGGCGTTGACGACCCCGCCGACGGACCCGATGCCGAAGAGCACGGAATTCGGGCCGCGCGCGAGGTCCACGCGGTCGGTGTTGAACATGTCGGCGGACCGGCCGAACGGAAAATAGTCGCGCAGGAGCGTCGCGCGGCCGAAGCCCCGGAGCTGCACCGTGCCGTCGGAGCGGTCGGCCATCACGATGCCGTGGTAGTCGGAGGCATCTCCCCCGCCATTGAGCGCGAAGGCCATCGCGTCCACGACATTCGTCACGCCGATGTCATTGAGAAATTCCTTGGTAAAAACCGAGATGGCCGCGGCCGTGTCGCGAAGTTCGGTGTCGAGCCGGCTGGCCGCGAGCGTGGCGACGGCGCGGTAGCCGGTGTCACGATCGGAACTCACGACGAAGGGCGACAGGGCCACGGGCGGAAGCTCCGCAGTCGCGGGCGCGGGATTCGCGGCGGCGGGCACGATCTGCGCGGACGCGACACGAGGCAGAGCATAACCAAGGAAAACCCAAAGGGCGGACCGGGGAAGCAACATAAGAAAACCAAGCTGGAGACGGGATACCACGACGGTGTCTCGCGTTTCCGCAAAGAGTGCAAGGCTGGCGCCCGCGCAGGCGTTTCCGGGTGCCCGACTCCAAATTTGCTATTTAGGTCCCGCCCAATTCCTGCAATCACGGAACTGCAAACCGACCGGTCCGCCCCGCCTCTTGAAAAACCACCCCGGAACATCTCTCCTCACCCGCCCGAGCCTGCTCTACCGCGTGCGCGACCAGAGCGACAGCGCCAGTTGGGAGGAATTTCACCGGCTCTATCGTCGACTCATCTATGGTCGCGCGCGCCGCGCCGGCCTTTCGCACGCCGATGCCGAGGAGGTGGCGCAGGACGTTTTTAAACGCGTCGCCGAGACGATCGGCGAATTCGAGCACGATCCCAACCGCGGCTCGTTTCGCGGCTGGCTCATGCAGCTCACCCACTGGCGCATCACGGACAAATTTCGCAACCAGCCCAAAGTGCCGGGCTCCTCGCCATCGGCGGGCGGCGGCGACACCACCGCCACCGGCACCGCCACCATCGAGCGCGTGCCGTCGCCGACGGACGAGGAGGACGAGTGGGACCGCGAGTGGCAGGAGCACCTCCTCGCCGCCGCGATCGAGCGCATTTCACGACGGGTGAAGCCACGGCACTTCCAAGTCTTCGAACTCTATGTGCGCCAGCAGTGGCCCGTGCTCAAGGTCTCCGCCCAGCTCGGCGTCAACCCTGCCTCCGTCTATCTGATCGGCCACCGGCTCACCAAGTTGATCAAAGCTGAAGTCTCTGAGCTCCAGAAACAGCTCGGCTGATACAGTCTGTCATCCCCGCAGAATAGGCTTTCTCCTCAAGCCCGGGGGTGAATAAAAAAATCCCACGACGCTTGCATATCTATTTATCAAGCAAACCTTCGGCCACGTTGCCGCCCCACCCGTCCAAGCTTGAGACCCGCCCCACCCCGCCGCCACTGCATGAGTGAGCCGGGCAAAACCGTCTTCGTATCGTTCGCGCCGCCCGACGCGGACGCCGTCGGGATGATCGTCGCCGCCCTGCGGACGGCGGGAATAGAAGTCTGGTTCGATACCGAGGACCAACGCCGCAGCGATGAATCCGATCCACTGATCCGCCGGCAAATCCGCGCCTGCGCCCTGTTCGTGCCCGTGATCTCCGCGCAGACGCAATCGCTGCACGAGGGCTATTTCCGGCTCGAGTGGCACCTCGCCGAGCAGCGCTCGCAATTGATGACCAAAAAGCGGGCCTTCATCGTGCCGGTCTGCCTCGACGCCACGCTCGAACACGAGGCGCTCGTGCCCGAGGCGTTCCTCGGCCCGAATTGGTCGCGGACGAGCGGCCCGGGACAGCTCGCGGAATTTGTCGCGCAGGTGCAACGGCTGCTCGCGCAACCCTTGTCCTCCTCTCGCTCCGGCTCCTATGGCGGCACCCGCCGCCCGTTTGACCCGGAAAATCCTTCGATCCCCGACTACACGCTCATCCGCCAAATCGGCCGCGGCAGCTACGGCGATGTCTGGCTCGCCCGTAGCGTCACCGGTCTCTACCGCGCCGTGAAAATTGTGTGGCGTGAGCGTTTCGCGGACGCCCAGCCCTTCGACCGCGAGTTCAAGGGCCTCACCGAATTCGCGGCCGCTTCCCTCGGCGAAAGCATCCAACTCGCGCTGCTCCACGTGGGCCGCGACGATGCGTCGGGGTTTTTCTACTACGTGATGGAGCTGGCCGACGATGCCGGGCGCGGACGCTCGATCGACCCGGACAACTACGTGCCGCTCACCTTCTCCGAGCTGCGCTCCCGGCGCGGCCGCGTGCCCGCGAACGATTGCCTCACCTACGCCGTCGAACTCACCCGCGTGCTCGCCGGCCTCCACGCCCGCGGTCTCGTGCACCGCGACATCAAACCGTCGAACGTGATTTTCGTAAACGGCGTGCCGAAACTCGCCGACATCGGACTCGTCAGCCCGGCCGCCCTCGCCCACACCTTTGTCGGCACGGAGGGGTTCGTGCCACCCGAGGGCCCGGGCTCGCCCGGCGCCGATGTCTATGCCCTCGGCAAAGTGCTCTACGAACTCTGCACCGGCCTCGATCGCCACGAGTTCCCCCAACTCCCGTCCGACCTGACCAGCCTGACCGACCACGGCGTGCTGCTCGGGCTCAACGAGATCATCCTCCGCGCCTGCGACCCCTCTCCGGCGCAACGCTACCGCGATGGCGCCGCACTGCTCGCCGATCTGCAGACTCTGCGCGCCGGGCGCCCCGTGGTGAAAAAATCGCGTTGGCCGCTCGTCTTGGCGGCGCTGGTGGTCGCCGCCCTCGCACCGGGTCTGTTCATCGTGTGGCGCGAAAAAACACCTCCGCCTGCCACCACCGTCAAAAACGTCGAAGCACCGCCCGACGCCCCCCGTGCGCGGACTCCCGAGACGGCACCGGCCTTGAATCCGGCCGAGGGCACCCCGGTGCCCGGCGCGATCCCCACGGCTGACCGGGCGCCGCTCTTGGTCGTTATGCCGTTGGAGAACCTCAGCCCGGACCTCAAGGACGTCTCGATTCACGAGCATCTGCACGCCGAACTCATCACCCACCTCTCCCGCGTGCCCGCTGTCCGTGTGCTCACCCGCGCCTCTGCGCAGCGCTATGCCTCGCTGCGCCAGCCCACCGCCGAACTCACCGGCCTGCTCGGCATCGGCTACGCCCTCCAAGGCAAGGTGCGCCGCACCGGCGATGCGCTTCGCCTCGAACTCGATCTACGCGACGTCCGCTCCGCCTCGATCGTGTGGACACGCACCTACGATTCCACGATCGGCGACCTCGCGGTTTCCCTCGCCCTGGTTGCTCAAGACATCCGGCAAAGTCTCGTCGGCGGCAGCCACCTCCCACTCGGCAACCTCCCTGGCTTTACCCCACGCAACTTCACCGCCTTCGACCTCTATCATCGTTCTCGTCTCGCGGCCGACATCGCCCGCGACGTCGCGAAACACGAAGTGGCGATCGCACTCGCCGAAGAAGCCTTCAAGGCCGACCCGACCTACGCCGCCGCCGCCATGGCGATTTCCACCGGTTATATCGCCGCCTATCGCGCCGAACGCGACCAGACCGCCCGACCCCGCTTCGCCCCGGGCGCCAAGCGCTGGGCCGAAACCGCCGCCCGGCTCGCGCCCGGCGGAGCCGCCGATCGCGCGTGGGCCTACTACTACCTCTACATCGAAGCCGATAGCACCCGCAGCATGGCGGCTGCGGAGAACTCCGTGCGCGCGTTTCCCAACGATGCGGAAAGCCGGTGGCTGCTCGCGGTTTCCTATTTCCGTGCAGGTCTTCTCGCCGAGACCGCCGCCGAACATCGCCGCGCCATATCACTCGATCCGTTTGGCACCGGTTCCCGCCAACTCGAACTCCACGCACTCGCCCGCCTGCGCCGCACGGCCGATTGGGAACGTGCACTCGCCGAACACCGCACCGTGATCGGAGCGAACCCACCCGCAGACGTGACGGCGGAACAACGTTATGCCCTGACCGGCGAATTGCCTGCCACTCTGAGTCAGATCGGCACCACCAACCGAGCGGAATGGTTCTGGCGGGCCCGAAAATTTACGGAACTCGCCGCGCACGCCGAAGCCGAACTGCCGAAACCAAAATCCGGCATGGTCGAGATTTTCACCCTGAAAACCCGCTGGGGTGAAGCGCTGCGTCTCGCCGGCCGCACCGGGGAGGCCGACACACTTTTTGCCGATGCCCTCCACCTCGCCGAAGACACCGCCACCCGCACCACACAGTTCCCCTGGCTAAACGACCTCCGGCTCGGGCGCATCCACGCCCTCCTCGGAAACAGCGAGCAGGCGGTCGCCGCCGCACGGCGCGCCGTGGAGTCGACTCCGCGCACCACCCGCCTCTCCGAGCGGTGGGACCACGAGATCAAACTCGCCGAAGTCTATGCCGTCCTCCGGAAGCCACGCGACTGCGTCCCGCTTCTCGCAGAACTCTTGCGTGCGCCCAGCGGCCTCACCGTGCCAATGCTCCGCACCGATCCGATCTGGGACCACGTGCGCGAGGACGCGACCTTCCAAGCCCTGCTCACCGAGCCGCAATACAGCGCGCCGCTGTGAGGCGCGCACCCGAGCTGGCCCTACCGCCGGCAAAACCACCCGAGCTCCATCCACGTCGCGAACCACGCCTGCACGCGCGCAGGCTTCACGCGCGAGCCGGCCGCCACCACCGCCTGCACCAACGTTTGTCCGGCCGCGAGTGCGGTCAAAATTTTGAAGGCCGCTGCGTCCACGCGCTTATAGTAAAGCTTCAGGTTGTAGCGGTGCACCACGATGTAGGTCTTCGCCCGGTGCGGCCGCGGCACCCGTTTTTTCGAGGCCGCACTCGGCGCCCGATCAATCGCATTACTCGCTTCGCTCCGCAGTGCGTCGCGCTCTTTCACCGCGAGCACGTAGTCGTCCACCGGCCATTCCATCGCGATCAGCGAAATATACGGCTGCAACGCGAGTCGCAGCTTCGTCGGCGGCGTGCTCGCAAAATCATCCGCCGTCAGCACCGGCCGCGCTTCGCCGTCGAACGCCACGGTCTGCGCCCACTCGAAACGCGCGACCGCGTGCGCCAGCGCCGTGTGCGGCCGCGTCCACCGCGGCTCCTCGCGGATGAACTGCGCCAGCCGCGATGACAAATTCCGCAACGTGAACGACCGCGACGGATATTTCGCCAAATACGCCCGCACCAGAGCCGAAAATTTTTCCTCGCCCAGCAAGGCCCGCAGGCCCGGCGCATCGTCGTAGACACAGTCGATCACGCGAAACCAATAGCTGCGCGCGTAGATCTGCAGCCGCTCAAACGCCGTGAGCCGGTCGTTCGGTTTGATAAATTCCGCCGCCACCTCCGCCATCGGTCGTCCGTCGTGCCACGTCGGCGCCAGCGCGTCGTCCGCCGTGAGCGGCCTCACGAGCGCGCCCATCATCATCCGCTGGAGCGCGCGCAAATCAGCGTCCGTCGCGAGCCGCCGGGGCGCACGCCGCGCTTGCAGGTTGAGTCCGACCGCTTTCATCCTTTCAAGGATCGGACGTTACCTCCCGCCCGCGCCCCCGCGATAAACTCGTTCGCCTTCAGCGCCTCCGCGTGCACCTCGTCGAAGGACGGAATCTTGTCGTCCCACTCCAGCAGCGTCGCGGTCACGCCGGCCCCGCGGATCGCGTGCGCGTAAAGTTTCCACACCGGGTCGAGCACCGGATGGTCGTG
>Ga0075163_10005321_pt1 | contig 17172 bp, 14 predicted proteins | sample JI1023141ADNA_FD_71478 | JGI IMG/M metagenome (GOLD analysis project Ga0075163, IMG submission 71478) | Wastewater effluent complex algal communities from Wisconsin, to seasonally profile nutrient transformation and Carbon sequestration -... | ecosystem: Engineered > WWTP > Effluent > Algae...
TTGACGGTAACTACATACATAATAGTTCACTCATAAACACGACTCTTCTGAAAAATACCGGCGGATACAAGGTGGCTATGAACGGTGGCTATGAGGATTGGGAACTCTATCTCAATCTCGCAGAGGCTAACGCTAAATTCTTTTACTGTCGCGAGAGTGTCTTATTCTATCGTCAGCACGAAGGATCGCTCAGTCGTAATAACTCGGCTCTTGATGTCCAAAAGAAATTACGCCAACACGTACGAGAGCTCCATGAGTCGCTTTATTCACGCAATAATAGAAGTAAACGAACAATCATAAAAGCCTCTCGTTTACTAATGAAATATCCCGAGACACCGATCGTCAGTATCATTGCTCTACCTATTGCATTAGTAAAGGGTAGCAAAGACTATGTAAAAGCCGTCAAGCGACACGAAGTAGACACTGTTCGTTCCTACATACATAAACGACGATACAAAACCAAATCAGAATAATCTTACTATGGCTTGAAAAATTGCCTAGTCTTTTCGGAAATCTTTCTGGCGAGTTTGTGGTGGAATTTTTTGTTGTGCATATCGATAACTTTATTCAGTTCACTTATCTCAATATCTTTTTCGGCTATTGTCTGGTCACGTTCAACTTTTTGTTTAAATTGCCGGCTTGCCTCTTTCTTAATATCTGCAAGCTGCTTGTCATAGTCAATCTTTGGTTTGACCGATCCATTTTGCTCAATAATTTTCACTGATTTTCCCGTAGTGGTTATTTGTCCGACGTACTGATAGACAAGTGAGTCATCACTATTTATAAATCGTGTGAAAGCTTCGGTATTATCAAGTCCCACTCCACCCAGGATCTTATCGATGATGACCTTCGGTGTATTAAAGGTAGTGTAGTCGATAGAAGAGAGCCTCAATCCCGACCTATCAATCATTGACTGGATAGTGCTGCCAGTATAATAGTGAAGATGTGTTGCGTCGAGTAGACCATCAGACTGATAAGTAAAACCGCCTGTTAGTAATTCAAGTCTCACAGTTCCATTGCCCATATTCGGTATAGAAAAGATGATACTGCCGTTTGGCTTTAGAAATCTGGCGCATTTCTTTAACGCTTCGGATGGATCAAGCAAGTGCTCCAATACATCGATGAATAGTATATGATCATACTTATCGCTGATTAATTCCCATGGAAATAAGCTATCTTCGATATTGCCATGCCACATTGCACGACAAATCTTTTTCGCTTTTTCATAATCATCTTTATCAAGCTCAATACCGTCAACGATGCATTTTTTTTGATCGATAAGGATCTTATCAAAATAACCCGAAGAACAGCCGATATCAAGAATGGTTGAGTTATCAGCAATGGCATTATATACAATAGTCCAAGAGCTGTTGGGGTTATCGAGGGAAACTGTGAAATTCGAATAAACCGACATCCTACCTCCATTTACCAGATAGATCAATAATACCATGAATGTTCGATGAGCCCTCAATGGTAAATTGTAGTGTGTTCTCGAAAAATTCTAGAACATTCGTATCGCTCTTGCCAAATACTCCTACTTTGCAAAAATATTTTCCTGGCAACAAGATATTGTGATCGATAGTAAACGTGTTCGAGCTATGGACTGATTTTTTGTGATTAAACGTATTGTCTCCGTAGCAGTATTCGTTTTGGTTTTTGAAAATAGCAAGTCCGATACCACCGACACCTTCGGTGTTTTTTAATCGTATAGAGAACTCCATGGCACTGCCTTGTTTGACTGTATTCGAACTGTGGTTGAGCGAAACGGACTCCAGGTATTGCGGTTCGTATGTGTCAAAGTTATCGTATGGATCAGAATTATTGAGAGCGTGATAGATATTTGTACCATCGTCGATGCCACCCTCATATATCTTCCTACTGTCTTTGAGTACGAGGAGCCTCGTGCAGAATTTCTTCACCATATTCATATCATGCGTCACGAGAACGATCGTCTTATTGCTCTTTTTGCGGATCTCGGCAAAGAAGTCAAAACATTTCTCTTGAAATTTTTCGTCCCCAACTGCCAGCACTTCATCAAAGATCAGAATGTCGGCTTGTGATTGAATCGCGATCGAAAATGCCAATCTTACCTGCATACCAGAAGAGTAATTTTTGAGCTTCTGATCCATAAATCTGTCAAGCTCCGCAAAGCTAACGATATCTTCGTACATTGCCTCCATCTCTTTGTGGCCAAAACCCAGTAGTGCTCCGTTTAAGAATACATTTTCGCGTCCGGTTAGCTCTGGGTTGAAGCCAACGCCAAGCTCGATAAATGGCGTCAGTGAGCCGTTTATCTGTACACTGCCTTTGTCGGGTGTATAGATACCGGCAAGAATTTTTAGTAGGGTACTCTTGCCTGATCCGTTGCGGCCAACGATACCATAAAACTCACCCTTTTTGATCTCAAATGAGATATCGTTGAGCACGCTTTGGGTTTCGTAGCCTCTCTTGCGATTGGCAAACCCAACGATCATTTGTTTTAATCCGCTATGCTGATCATGTGGTAGCTTGAATGATTTGTAGATGTCCTTGACGATAATAGCTGATTGGTTGCTCATATTAGACATTCTCCGCAAAATATCTCTGACTCTTTCTAAAATACCAGCTGGCAAGAATAATCGAAATGATCACAATTGCGTAGGGGACGCAGAGAAGTAATGGGTTATGAATGAGGTCTGAGGCCGTCGTTGACTGATGTGTCACGACATTATACCGAGCGTCCTGGATAATCTGGGCGATGGGGTTAAGCATCATCACTTGGGCTGATTGATAACTCTCTTTTATGACGAGACTGAGTGGGTAGATGATCGGCGTGGCATAAAACGCCGCCTGCAAGAAAACCTCCCAAATATGTCCGATATCTCGATACTTTACAAACGCAGCCGACAGGAAGAAGGCAACCGCGAGTGCAAAGACATACATCTCGAGTATATTCAGCGGCAGCAGTAAGATCGTGGACTTGATATCAACATGGTTGATCATCATAAAGACAAAGACAACAAGGAGGTTGAAGATGAGGTTGATAAGCGCTGAGATCGTACCAGAGACAACGATGATATACTTTGGGAAGTTTATTTTACGAATCAGATCTCCTCTCGATACGATCGCTTGCATACCCTGCGTCGTCGCCTCAGTGAAAAACGACCACATGACGATTCCAAGCAGCAGATAGATTGGGAAATGTTCGATATCTGCACCAAATCTTAGATAATGCACAAATACCACGTATAGTACCGCAAACAAGAACAGTGGTTTGAGTAATGACCATAAATACCCCAAAACCGACCCCTGATAACGCAACTTAAACTCTGTTACGACAAGTTCACGCAAAAGTATCCTGTTACGGTGCGATAGGATATTGGAAAAATTCATACGATTACCTAATATTATACGGTAGTTAGGCTCTACCATCTAGTGTTTTGAGATGCCGATATCGTTACGCCAGTAACAAGGTATAATATCATCATGGCTACAAAAAACGATGTACTGATAGTAATTCTCAACTATAAGGGATGGCAAGATACGCTTGATTGTGTGGATGCAGTAATGAAGCAAACGTATCGCGCTTTTGATATCTTTCTGGTTGAAAACGGTTCTCATGATGGCTCTAATGAAAAGCTGTCAAATCTAAAAAAGAATGAAAAAATTATCTATATCCAAAATGATGTGAACCGAGGCTTCTCCGGTGGTGTGAATCAAGGTATCCGCTACGCAATTGAACATGATTATCACTTCACGGTACTACTAAATAATGATGCCGTAGTGAGCCCCGCATGGTTGTCGACACTACGAAAGACAATTGACACAGTTGACGCATCTGCCGTCACTGGGCTTTTGCTTGACGGCGCTGGCAAAAAGATCGAGAGCACTGGTGATTCATACACAATGTGGGGGCTGCCATTCCCTCGTCAGCGAGACGAGAATGTCGACCGTGCCGTAGGTTCGGGTTATGTCTTTGGTGGTACCGCTGGCGCCTCGCTCTATAAAACTGAGCTGTTTGATAAAATCGGCTTATTTGATGAGAAGTTCTTTGCGTACTTTGAAGATACTGACATAAATTTCCGTGCACAGCTCGCCGGCTATACGGCGTACTATGAAGACCGAGCGATAGCCTATCACGATCATGGTTCCACTAGTAAAAAGATCCCTGGCTTTACCGTCAAGCAAACCTTCAAAAACTTACCGTTATTTTTCTGGAAAGACGTTCCTGCCCAGTTAATAATACCGATTGGAGTACGATTCCTGGTTGTTTATACACTTATCTACCTACGGGCAATCGCACGTGGACAATTCGTCGTCGCAACACAGGGTATGATTGGTAGTATCAGGAACTTTCCCTACGCACTGCGACAACGACGAACAATACAACGAAGTCGGACCGTCACTATAGACTATCTCAGATCCATAATTTACCCTGGTCTTCCCCCAAGTAACCGTGCAACCCTCCGTAGGTTTTTGCATCTATGAAACTTCAGCATATCGTTATCGATGCTCGCATGATCGATGTCTCAACTGGTCAATATATTCAACGGCTTTTGCATCACATAAACCAATCTTATAGTAGAGATTTTAACTTTACGGTGCTTGTACCGACTAAGACTGCTCAGAAATGGGCGGCTATGTATCCTCATCTCGTCGTCGAAGCCGCTGATGAAAAATCATACAGCGTCGGCGAGCAGACGAGTTTTGTGGCGCGACTTGAGTCATATCACCCCGACCTGGTGCATTTCACGATGCCCCAGCAGCCGTTTCTATGGGTAAAGCCGGCCGTGACCACGATACATGATTTGACGCTAGTACGGTACGACAATATCGACATGAATAAATACGTCTACAAGGTTAAAAAAGGTATTTTCATATCGCTACTCCGCACCGTCATCATGCGTTCACGCGCCATCATCACCCCGACTCAGTTTGTCAAAGACGACATCATCGACTATATGGATGGTCGCTATGGCGATAAAATCCACGTAACCCTCGAGGCGGGTGAGATCATCGATGCTGTACCTGGGCCAATCACCGCGCTCGATGATAAACAGTTTCTCCTCTTCGTCGGTAATGCTTTTCCTTATAAAAACGTTCGTCGCACGATCATGGCGTTTGCAAAACTCAAGAAAACTCACCCAGACCTTCACCTCGCACTCGCCGGTAAAAAAGATCATTTTTATGACCAGCTCGAGCAGCTCGTCCATGAAAAGAATATCCCCGATATTCATTTCCTTGGCTATATCAGTGACGGTCAAAAACGCTGGGCGCTCCAGCACTGCGCGGCTTATGTCGCCGCTTCACTCTCTGAAGGTTTCGATATGCCGGTACTCGAAGCAATGCACGAAGGCGCACCAGTGATCGCCAGTCGCGCAACCTGCCACCCCGAAGTCGCTGGTGATGCGGCGCTCTTTTTCGACCCACACTCAATCGACGATCTCGTCGGCCGTATCAAACAGCTCCTCGACGATACCACCCTTCGCACAAGCATGATCAAAAAGGGAACAGCTCGCGTCAAACAATTCTCATGGGCTCAGATGGCCGATGAGACAGTCGCTGTCTATCGGCGGGTGCTTGGTAACTAGGCTTTTTTAGTCAACACCACGTGGCGGTCGCGGCCTTCGCCTTCGGAGTGAGTTTCGATATCGCTATATTCGCCGACGGTCTTATGGACAATGCGGCGCTCGGCGGCGTTCATCGGGTCAAGATGCTTTGGCTCGCCACTACTGCGAACTGCTTCGATCCATTCCCGGGCTTGTTCGGCTAATCGATCATAGCGATGACGCTTGTAATCAGCGATGTCGACATTGACGCGGTTGAGCTCAGCGTCGTTATTCTTAAGAGTAGTCGCGATCATGAATTGGAGGCTGCGCAATGTCTCACCGCGCTGGCCGATCAAAAATCCGTTGAGGTGTGTCGAAGGCACATGCAGCTCGATGACTTCTTCATCGGCGGTCGCATGAACCTCGATATTGAGCCCAAAAAACGACAAGATATCTTCTAGATATTTCTTTGCAAAAACAATTGATGCTTCTCTGTCCATTTAGCGAACCTTACTTCCTTTCCGACGCTTTTGAACCGGCTTCGCAACACTCCGCTCCACCACCTCAGCTTCAACTGTCACGACCGGTTTGTCGGCGCGTTTTTTGATAGACGATTTTTTCTGATCTTCTGCATCGACAAGCTGCTCCATCTCCTCGACATCCTCATCGAGAACCGAGCGCTGCTGCCAGACGGCAACGATACTTGAGACAGCATAGAAAAGCAGAAGCGCGCCAGGGATAGGCAGTAATACCATCGACGAAAGGGCAATGATCGGGATGATCTTCAGCATGCCTTGACCGAGAGCAGCACTCATCTCAGCTTGATCAGTCTGACCAGTGGTTGCTGACTGCTTCAGGATGTCTCGAAGCTTTTTGCTCCCATCAGACGTCGGGGTAATTTGTTTGCTCTGATACCACTGAAAATAGGTAGCGACCAGTGCGAGGAGAAGTGCTGGGATATATAGCTCACCTTGGTGGATGACTGGTTTTGTCAGATCGACAAGGTGCAGTAGCGTCTCATTGAACGTGGAGTGGTCCGCAATAATCGTCGCAATCGGGTCCCAACTCTTCATGAAGCCATAGAAAAACTTATCGATCTGATCACGATGCGTCGATATCATCATGATGACTTGGTAGAGGGCGATAAAGATTGGTAGCTGGACGGCGAGCACGCCGAGAGGCGCAAAGGGGTTGATGCCGCGTTCGCGGTAGAGCTCAAGCATTAGCTGTCCTTCGACCTGTTTGTCGCCAGCTGCCTTTGCTTTGATCTTTTTGAGTTCGGGCTGGATCTGGCGCTGGAGCTTGGTCTGGTGGAGCTGCTTTTTGATCAGTGGCCACATCAGCAGTCTCACGAGTATGGCAAATATAATTACTGCGACACCAAAATCATTCCCTGGGATCAGACTATACAGACTCATCAGGGCGTTAAAAATTGGCTGCACGACAATGGTCTCAAACCATGACATAGATACTGACACCTCGGTTACGTAATACTACTAATTATATCATCTTATTTGACGAGTGCGCAGGCAATTGCACGCGGGACAGCAGTTTGGTCAGCTCTGTGGTCAGATCAGTATGCGATAGTAGTAATACATCGGGCGCAAGCACGGTGATCACTATGTCAGTGCCCACTGGGATAGAGTTTAGTTCATGTCGCACAATCTCAAAAATGCGACGTCGCACCCGGTTGCGTTTGACGGCTGATTTGAATATCTTCTTTGAGACGATGACTGCGCAGCGCGTTGTGGTGCGGTTCGGGGCAGTTGTGTACTTGATCAGCAAGGTTCGTCCACGCGTCGACGATCCATTTTGGAAAACGCGGCGCAGACTGGCGCGACCATGAAAACGATGCTTGTTGGATATCATACTGGATCTATCATCCCATACAACAAACAAACCGTCGATAATAACGGTTTATTTGCTTTTTTGCACGATATGTATGCAAATAACTAAACGCTGATTTTGACTCGTTGCTTCAGGCGGCGAGCCTTCAATACCAGGCGACCAGCTTTGGTGCTCATGCGAGCGCGAAAGCCGTGGACACGGGCACGATGACGGGTCTTTGGTTGAAATGTTCTTTTAGGCATATTACCTCTATAGTACCTCAAGAGATGTTTTTTCTCAAGACTAAGGCTTGATTTTCGCCCATTATGTTTCTTTTTATCAAATGTTATCCACACTTCCCTCCAGTTTATCCACAGAAATAACAGAGGTAGTTTGACAATGTGTATAAATGTATCTTCGTTATGCCCTCGTCTATTTTACACATGGTATGCGGGTTGTGGAAAACCCCCCGCCCCGCTATAGTAGAGGTAAAGATAAGTGAGGGGTATCAGTGCAAGAAACAGAGCGACATCGTTTGTGGCAGACCGTGCTCGGAGAAATCGAGCTCGGGGTTACTCATGCCGCCTTCATGACGTGGTTTAAAAAGACCGAGCTGGTCGACGTGACCGACGAAGCTGACGTCTATATATCGGTTCCAAACATCTTCGCCAAGCAACAGTTTGAATCAAAGTTTAACTCACTAGTCACCGAAACCTTCCATCACAACGACATCACACCGAAAAGAATCCATTACGTCATCGGTGACAAACGAGAAAAAGTCGCCGATAACCGCGTATCCTCGATCGCTGAAGTTCGGACTGTCAAGAAAGCCCCTGCTCGAGATATCCAAACCAGCCTCAACCATCGCTATACCTTCGACACCTATATCGTTGGCGGGAGCAACGATCTCGCCTACGCCGCCTGCCAAGCAGCCGCGGCCAATCCTGGCGCGAAGTACAATCCCCTCTTTATCTACGGTGGTGTTGGTCTCGGCAAGACGCACCTCATACAGGCAGTTGGCAACGAAATCCTGCGCAAAAAACCCGAACTCAAAGTGCTCTATATCAACTCCGAGACGTTCGTCAACGAGTTTCTCGATAGTATCCGCTACAAAAAGAAGGGGTTCTCGACCAAATACCGCAGTGTCGATGTCCTGATCGTCGATGATATGCAGTTTATCGCGAACAAAGAAAAGACTCAGGAAGAATTCTTCCACACTTTTAATGCGCTTCATCAGGCCAACAAGCAAATTATCATCAGCTCTGACAAGCCACCAAAAAACATCCCTACCCTGACCGAGCGTCTACGTAGCCGTTTCGAATGGGGTATGGCGATCGATATCCAGATGCCTGACTTTGAGACCCGCTGCGCGATCATCAACGCCAAGGCTGGTCAGTCCGGCGTCACCCTCCCGCCCGAGACAACTGAATACCTTGCGAACAATATCAAGACCAATATCCGCGAGCTCGAAGGCGCGCTCAACCAACTCCTCGCCATCGCTGAGCTGCGCGGACTCGAGCCAGACATCGAGACGGCGACCGCCCTGATCGGCAATACCAAACAGATGCGCCCTAGTCACCTCACCCCAAAGCACGTCATCCAACACACCTCGAAACATTTCCAGATCGATATCGCCGAGATGTTGAGTGCCAAACGCGACAAACACATCGTCTTGCCTCGCCAGATCGCCATGTATCTGATGCGAAGTGAGCTTCACCTCAGTTTCCCACGGATTGCTCACGAGCTTGGCCGCAAAGACCATACTACCGCCATCCACTCCATCGACAAGATCGATAAAGCCGTCAAACTCGACTTCGTGATCCGCGAACAAGTATCGGCAATACGGGATGCACTCTATGCGTAGACCTGATTCACTGGTGAGTATAAATTGTGCACAACCGGTGCATACCTACCGGGAAAACACTGTGTCTATCCTCCTCGGTTCCTATGACTTGTTCACAGCCTTCTCGTCATTTGACCGCTTCGGTGTGAATAACCCTCGACTGAACCGACAGTTCTTCTGCCGTCACTCCACCGTGTTACCCACAGCAATCCGATCAATTCTACCGCTGTTAAAACCCTTTTCATCCCCACTTTCCACACCCCCTACTATTACGACTACTATATATAAGATAATAAGAAAGGCTACAACATTATGAAGCTCGCAGTTACTCAGGAAAACCTAACCCGTGCACTTTCTATCGTCGGACGAGTGGCACAGTCCAAAACTTCCCTTCCGGTTCTGAACAATATTTTGTTACGCGCTGAGAACAATCAGCTACTGCTCGCCGCTACCAATCTCGAAATAGCTATCACTGAGTACATCGGCGCCAAGGTCCAACAAGAAGGCGCGATCACCATCCCCGCCCGGCTGCTCAGCGACTATATCGCCAATCTCCCGAAAGGCACCGTAACGCTTGATCTTGATAAACACAAACTTCATATCACCACCGACAACTACCGATCGACGGTCAATGGTGTTGCGGCCGACGAATTCCCAGAGTTACCAAAGATCGATGACCCGATTGTGCTGAAGATTGCCGCCGCTGATATCAAAAAAGCTATCACCCAGACGGTCCTCACTGCTTCTCATGATGAGACGCGGCCGATCCTGACCGGTGTTTACATCCATTCGCATGAAAACAGTCTCTATATGGCCGCGACCGATGGCTATCGTCTGAGTGAGAAAAAGGTGACGAGTGTTGAGGATGATATCGCCGCTATCGTACCGGTGCAGACTCTCCAGGATGTGGCGCGCGTCCTACCAGATGACTGTGATGAGATCGAGATCTTACTTGGCGCCGAACAAATACGGTTTCGGATGAATGATATCGAGATCACCAGTCGTTTGATCGAGGGCGTCTTCCCTGACTATCGACAGCTTATACCCAAGTCGACCGAGATATCATTTCAGAGTGACAAAGAAGACCTGACTCGCATCAGCAAGATAGCCAGCCTCTTTGCGCGTGAGAGCGGCGGTAGTATCACGATTAAGGCCGATAGCCTCGCCGGTACTGTCTCGGTGCATTCTCTCGCCTCACAGGTCGGTGAGAACACGTCAGAGATCAAAACAAGCCCTAGTGGGGATGGCCAGGTCACATTGAACTCACGCTACCTTATAGAGGCTCTGGGCGTCATCGACGAGTCGGAGATATCATTTGGCTTTAGCGGCAAGCTCGCTCCCTGCGTCATCCGGGCCAGCAATAACGCGACTTACACCCATATCATCATGCCTCTCAAGAGCTAGCGGTGGTAGCACGGAGTAGTAAGTGAGACTATACTGGTCGATATGCATATCTCGTCGCTAAGACTACAAAACTTTCGTAGTTATATAGACCGTGAGTTTACGTTTGATCCCAGTGTGACGATCATTAGTGGTCCCAACGGCAGCGGTAAGACTAATATACTTGAAGCTATCCATGTCGTCTCGACCGGAAAATCATTTCGGGATGGTGATGATGAGCTGACACGCTACGATCAGCCGTGGTGGAAACTTCAAGGTGGCTTCGATACCGGGCAACGTGAAGTACGTTATCAGGATGGGGTCAAATCACTGATCATCGAAGACGGCGAACACAAACGGTTTTCAAAATCACACCGTATACCCGTCGTCCTCTTTGAGCCAGATGATCTCTACCTCATCCATGGCTCCCCTGGCGCACGGCGCAAATACATCGATGCCGTGATCACGGCAGTGACACCGGGCTATGCGACAACACTGCGTCGCTATGAACGGGCCCTAGCGCAGCGCAACCGACTTCTGAAGTCGCCCCGTGCCGTCGACGAAGATGAGCTTTTCGTCTGGGATATTATGCTGGCTGAGCAAGCGGAATTGATCGTGACAAGACGAAAAGACCTGGTCTCTAGGTGGAGCGCAGAACTCAGCACTTCATATAGCACTATCGCCGATACTTCGTCGGTCGTGACGGCGCGATACCACACGGTCATATCGGGTGATCACTACAAACAATCAATCCTTAACCATCTGAAGGCAGCATCAACACACGATAGGCTGACGGGTAGTACCAGCGTCGGGCCCCATCGTGATGATATCGAGTTTTTCCTTGACGGCAAATCATGTGTATCGTCGGCATCACGCGGCGAGATACGAAGCCTGGTGCTCTCTCTCAAACGATCGGAGATACACTCGCTCGTACGGTACTACGATACCAAACCACTGCTCCTCATGGACGACGTATTATCAGAGCTTGATAATAACCGTCAGCGCAACATTCTCGGGATCGGTGAAGGTTATCAAACGATCTTGACGACGACGCATCAACATCCCGAGATCAATAGTCTACATATTGACTTGGGTTCATCATGATGACGAACTGGTCAGGATTGTGGCCCTTGGCTTTGATGTCACTCCTTACTTTTTGGTACATCGATGGGACGGTGCCTCTGAGAAATGTGACCGTATAATCGTTGTCGCTAAAACCATTGATGTTGCGTGTCAGATCATAGTCATCACCTGAGACGACGTTTTCGAGAGCATCATGATAAGCGGGTTTAAATGATTCGGTAGTATCTTTGTGATCACTGACAAACCAAATCCGCCCATTACCATCGAAGATACAAGAGGTATCGATACAGCTGACCGATCGCGGCCGTGCGATAGGATTGTCCACAGTGAAGAGCTTGTTGATACCAGTGAGATCCAGGCTGTAGATAATCAATTTCGACGTCCCGGTATAGATCACACCTGTTTTCGAGAACGAACCGGCGAAATTATTGATCATGACCTGTCGCTGTTTTGATTTGACGTTGTAGATAACGAGCTCTTTTTGGTCACTATCTTTTGCTTGATCATAGTAGACGAAATGGTCAGCATCCAGGGCGATCACTGGAGAGGTAAAGACTTTCGGGCTGACCGAAAGCGTATCGGCGATAGCGGCCTCTTTCTTGTCGTTGCGCGCGTAGGAAACAAGCTTTACCGATGTATCATCAACGATCAGGTACTTGATGATCGATGAGTTGGCATAGACTGGCTGGACGTGGCTTCCGATGGTGCGTTTGGGACTGACGACCTCACGGGTGATTGTACCGTCAGTAGTGATCTCAGAGAGGACCTCTCCATCGACAAATACAACTCCTTTGCCGTCCGAGTTTTGGACGGATGATGTATCTAAGGACACGACACTTTGTGTTATTGGCTTTACCTCGCCGGTCGCAAAGGAGATGTGCCATATGACATCACTTTGTACGACGGGAGCGAAATCATCACCGACATCTATGGCGTATTGATCGTAATTTGATGCTAGTGCGTCCCAGGTGGCGATACTGCTGACCGAAAACAACGCCCCATCTTTAAGCCATAGGATGTCACGGACATTGTTGATCGGTGCGGTTGCACTGGGAGTAAGTTGGGTCATGGTGTGACTCTTAGTATCATAGCGGAAAAAGTTGTTGCCGTTGTAGTAACGAAACGACCCGTCCTCGAGTTTGTCAGTAAGAAACGCATTGTACAAAAACGGCTCAGAGGCATAGCTGGGACGAGACGAGATGAAGAGAAAAGCGGTGATTGCGCCGAGGATCACACAGACGACCATCATGGTGATGATGCTGTATTTGACGATTTGGTCACGCTGCCATGGTGTCATTTTGCCCTCCTCGTCACAACTATCTGGTAGTTACTCACTGTCGAGCCCTTCGTTACCTTCACGTCCATGATGTCCTTGCTTGGCAAGTACATCAGGCTAAATGTAGTGACGCCGTTATCGGTGGCTATATCACCACGGACAGTGGCTTGTCGATCGAGGTTTGATGTCTTGACATAGTGCTCAGTGGAGACTTGATTGATGATAGTTTCATAGTTAGTAGGAAAGGCCGCGAGTAGTTTCTCGGGATTGGTGATTGATGTATAGACCAGCTCCTCATAATCCTCGGTTGTAGAGGTAGAGCGCTGGCTAAAGCCGTCACTGATTGGATCCTGCGTGACGAACGAACTGATCACAAAGCCAAGAGCAGTAGCGGTACTGATTAGGACGAGTAATACAATCAGTTGCATGATAGTTTGCCGTGGTGATGAGTTTGTATATCCATCCATTTTATGCGCACCTCGTCGAGTTATCGAGTACATCCCAGTGCCAGCTTTCGCGCATGTACTGTTTTATGCCGAAGTTGAAAGCATTGGCATGGAGCCAGACCCATTGGGCGTCAGTCGAGGTTGCTCGGGCGCTACACGACTGGATACTCTTATTGCCGTTTCGTGGGACGATGGCGAAATCAATCGCCCCACCGATCTGGTGGATTGACCCACCGGGTGCTGCTGTCATGACACCATCACCATTTCCACCCGCAGAGTCACCGAGACGGAACGAGGATGATGCAGAAAGAGGCTTACCAGCTTGCTTGGCGGCCTCACCCATCGTCTGGAATTGCCCCGATACCGCAGCATTTACTACTGCCCCACCCGATATCCTTGTGCCGGAGGTATTATCACCATACCCACCGATGCCGCTCAGCTGACAAAGCCGGATAGTTGGATAGGAGCCGACCTGTAGGGTTGAATTGCCTGTAAAGCGTGTTCTGACAAGTCCGATATCAGTAGTGTTTTTGGCACACGGTATGCTTGAGTCACCGAGTGAGCCAGCTGGACTGGTTGTCGGCGTGCCTGGTGTTGTCGGTTGTTCGCAGTTTGTATCAGTGTAAGCCGCAAATTCAACAGAAGCACTCGGAGAGGGCGACAAAGCACTGAAAGCATTGAATGCATCCTCGGCATATTTGAGTCGATTGGCTTGCTCCTCGACACAGCCACCGTTTCTTATCAAGCACGGTATTTCGTATCTCGTCAGGATAACCCATGTTGCACTAGCGGTGGAGGTAGATGACTTAAGAGATTCAAAAACGCTCGCATATGGTCCATTGAACTCGCTCCACATGAAGTTTATCTGAACGGTTAGCGTGTTGTAGTTGGCAATTTTCTGTAGATTTGTCTTGCGACCGCCAAGCCACTGGACGATACCGTATGCCCCGATGGAGTTTTCTGCTTCTGGCTTGAGCGCAAAGGTGCCGCCACCCGTCTCGGCCATAAGATTACCGACGACACCAGCTGCCTGCTGGGCGGTCAACCCTTGGTTGATGAGGAACTTGAAGACTGACTCTGCTGGTGATCCTGCCGCAGGAACATCTCCGCCGGTGCCGGTCGGTAGTGTAACGACACAGGCTGGCTTCTGCGTACCTGAGGCGTCATAGGTCTGAATACCCTGCTGTGTGTAATAGGTAGAGGTCGACACCTGGGCGCTGACATTGAGGGATAAAAATGGCTGGACTGCGATAGTCAACATTGTAGCTAGGAGGATACTACGCTTCGCGTGACGGGTTAACCATTGATGTAGTGGGCTCATACTAATGTACTCCATAGTGAAAATGTGCTGCTTGGTTAGCGCAACTTTCGTTATAGACAGCTTTACCGGTTTGTTGATAGAGCGTCATGTTGTTGAGCATACTGTATTTGGGTGCGATCGAGTCGCCTAGTGCCGAATCAAACGGGCAGCCAGTATCAAGAGCTGTTCCATCATAGTGATCACTCGTTGGGCTATGACATTGCCCATATATACTATTTATCTGGAAAGTACCAGTCTTGTATTGGTTGGCGACGTCGATGATGAATTGTAGTGGTCGAGGATCGGCTGTAATAGGGCTGGCTATGGTGAAATTACAACGAGTAGTGATACCGATCAGCTTTCCTGCAGCGATATCAGTGATTTGAAGTTCCGGGGTGCTACGATTACTGATATCACGGGCATTGAGTACGTTAAATCTGATTTTGCCAGCATTTTTGAGAGCGATGATCTGCTGAGCGAGTTGCTGGACGGTGCCGCTCGGTGTAGCGCCTGTCGGGGTTGTCGGGGTTGTGCCGCCACCGGTCGTTGCAGCGGTATCAGCTGATGCTTTGCCGAGAGTATCGGTCCCAGATGCATTAACACCGTCTAGGACTTCATCAAGACCTGCGTATACGCTGAAATACTGGTATTTTTCATCGAGGCTATAACATGGCTCCATGGTGGTGCTCGTGGATAGATCGGCTGCAAACTTATCAATGATTGGCTCATCACCATTTACACAGGTGTCGAGATACTCTTTGTACTCTCCAAGTGGCTCCAAGGTATTTGGATCGATGTAGTGATTCTCGACGCTCATCCATCTGACAGTGTTGTCGATGGAGAATTTACCGTCGTTTGCCGCAAGGACCGATCCGGTGGATGCGACTTGTGAACCGCCACCGAGGCTGGCGACAGACAGCGTCGCCGGGTCTGGGCCATAGATGATGTTACAATTCGCGTCACGTGCGAAATCGAGACCAATGCTGGTTTGCATGACACTGTTCGTTACCTCATCGGCACAGTAGACGCCGCGGTATTCATCATCCGGGGATAGGGCTGACGTTGGCGTCGTAGTGACAGATGTGGCTGAGGCGATCAGGGATCGTGCACTTGCGACATAATCGGATAGGCTTTGTTTGGGCTGGGTCAGATCGTTGAGGTTGTATGCAAGGATGTTTGGTAGACTTCGTGGGTTTTCGAGGTTGAAAAGCCCCATTTGATTATAATTATATGTCTGAACTGCAGCCATAGTTGAGGCTTCATTACTGTTTTGGAGGATGGCGAACTGCTGCTTGGTAAGGGGGCGCATACCTTTGGATCTGCCGAGCTGGCCCCCGAATGCCCCAAGGCCGGCCGCGATAGCGTTGCCTGCACCATAACCTCCCTCTGGGTCTTTGAGCGGGTCTGGGATGATCGTTCCAGCGATCAGTGGGATAAGCTTGGGAGTCAGAACTTGCTGTATATAACTAAACGCCAAACCCTGGGCAACCCCAATAGCGGCACCCTCGATCGCTCCCGTGCCAAGAGTCAAGATACTTGATGCAAGTCCTACAATCATCAAGGTTAGCTGACCCCACCACGACATTACCCTCGAGCATAACTCAGGAGATATATTACCAAAATTGAATATCTCAAATACCTTACTAAGTGCCTGAGTGGCGACATTTCCAAGTGAGAATCGCGATAGGTCATCAGGATGAGAAACTTTCTTATCAAATATTAAACTAGCACCCTGAGACCGTGAAAAGTCTTTGCCTTTTGATCCGGGAACGGAGCTGGGTCTTAGGAGGATGCTTGCGAGAAAGGCGATCTCTGTAGAACTAATCTCTGCGGCTTTCTGTTTGTCTGCTATCGTTAGAAATAATGAAGCGTATCGTATGAGTTGTGCGGCCGCAAGAGCCTTCACGCCAAAATTAATGATACGGATGGTATTATAAACGGCACAGTAACTGTCTATCGATGCGAGAACACCAAGTAAAGCCCCTTTAAAGGTTTTTGAGCCCGTTGTCCATGCTGTCTTTAGTGCACTCTCGGGGGTAAGACCGGCAACATCAGGGATCATCGCCTTGGGTCCATCCGCTATAACATCCGTCCCTATTAGGCCAGCTGCTTCTGTATTGAGATCAAGCCCACTTAGTTGAGCTGCTCTCGCTTTATCTGCCTCAGTCATATTTGGATCTTCTTCGCCGTTGACAAAGTTTAGTACACTGAATTTATTTTTAGCTCCATAAAACTTCTCCCGAAAGAATTTGAGCATACCTTCCTTTGACATTAATTCCCCGAGTGGTTTGGAACGGTCAACACCAAACGAAGAGAATTTCTTGAGACTTCCTTTTGTTCGAAATGTCATACTCTTGGCATCAAATTGTGTATTAAACGCACTACGGAAGGCAACATTTTTGGCATGAAAATCAGCAAAGTTTTTGTCCGTGATAGTGTTAATCTTCCCGTTTTCGGTGAACGTCATTTGCTTGAGGAATTTCTTGCCG
>Ga0075163_10005322_pt1 | contig 17171 bp, 12 predicted proteins | sample JI1023141ADNA_FD_71478 | JGI IMG/M metagenome (GOLD analysis project Ga0075163, IMG submission 71478) | Wastewater effluent complex algal communities from Wisconsin, to seasonally profile nutrient transformation and Carbon sequestration -... | ecosystem: Engineered > WWTP > Effluent > Algae...
CCATTCGACCTTGGCGAAGGCCTCGTCGTCGATCTGCGCCAGCGAGTACGAGGCGATGACCAGGTCGAACGGCGCGGCCGAGTCGAGCAGCGCAGCGCGTTCGCCGTCGCCGTACAGCCCGACACGCAGGCCGGGCGCGAAGCGTTGCGCCTCGGCCACCCAGTTGCCGCAGACCGAGGTCGGCGCGATCACCAGTGCCGGTCCGAGCGCCGCGCGGTGCAGCAGCAGCGCCAGCGTCTGCACGGTCTTGCCCAGGCCCATGTCGTCGGCGAGGCAGGCGCCGAGGCCGGCGTGCGCCAGCCGCGCCATCCAGGCGAAACCTTCGGCCTGGTAGCCGCGCAGCTGCGCCTGCAACGCGGCCGGCGGTTCGGGATTCAGCGCAGCGGCTTCGTCGAGCAGGGCCAGACGCTTCGCCCAGGGCTTGTCGCCCTGCAGCGTGGTGCCGTCCATCGTCTCGGCCAGCCAGGCGGCCGCGGCGGCGGGCAGCTTGAGGCCGTGCTTGTCGCTCTGCGCCAGCGCCTGCAGGTCGGCCAGCTGCTGGCGCAGCTGCTCGGTCAGCGCCAGGTACTCGCCGTCGCCGAGCGCGACGAAGCGGCTGCGCCGTGTGCCCTGGGCCAGCTGCAGCAGCTGCTGCAGGCTGAGCACGCGGCGTTCGTCGATGCGCACGTCGCCGGCGAGTGCGAACCAGTCGGCACCGCTGCTGACCTGGGCCTGCACGGCTTCTGCGGCCACCGGTGTCACGCGCACCGGCTTGCCGCGCGGCCAGTCGATGCCGGCCACCGCCGGCAGCTGCGGCAGCCGTTCGACCACCGACAGCGCCAGCTCGGGGTCCTCGAGCAGCCAGCCGGCATCGCTGCTCTCCTGGCCGACGAGAAAGGGCAAGGCGTCGAGCACGCTGGCCAGGTGCGTGGCCTCGGCCGCCAGGTCGCGCTCGGTCGACAGGCTCAGGCCTTCGCGCACCGTCATCAGCCGCGCGCGGCCGGCGCCGGGCACCACCGCCGGGCCGAAGCTGCCGAAGGGCTGCACCAGCAGGCGAAGCTGCAGGTGCTCGCCGAGCGGGCTGAGCTGCGCGCGCAGCCGGGCCTCGGGCTCGACACTCTGGCCGGCCGCGGCATCGCTGTGCAGCTGGAAGTGCCCCGCCAGCACGCGCAGCGCCGCGTCCAGCTCGGCCTTGGCGTTGACCGGCACGGCCCATTGCTTGGCCACCAGCTCGGCCACGCGCCGCTGCGCCGGGCTGATGCGCAGCAGCCGAGCGCTGTCGGGGCCGTCGAGCAGCACGCGCAGGCCGTTGCGGCGTTCGCTCTCCACCGTGGTGTCGGTGCTGGTGAAACGCGTGCCAGCCTTCGCCGGTGTCTTGGCCAGCAGTTCGTCGGCGAGGTGGAAGACGAAGTGCTCCTGGCCGTCGTCGGCACGCTGGCGGCGCACCTCCAGCACCGGCAGCGCCTCGCGCAGGTCGAGGCGCTGCTCGGGCTTGTCCGAGAGCACCAGCTCGGGGTGGCCGACCAGCGCGATCGTCGCGCCGACGACGTCGATCGCCAATTGCGCCGGCGACCAGCGGCAGGCGTCGATGGAGCGCGCCACCGCGGCGTCGCGCGGGTCGAGGCGGGCGCTCTTCTTCACCTTCGACAGCGTCACCGCCTTCGGCTTGCCTGGCCCCCGCACGCCGGCCGTGCGCTCGTAAGGCTCGACCTCGAGCACGCGGCCCTCGGCGTCGAGCGTCAGCCGCCACTGCAGCGTGCCCGGCGGCGCGGCGGCGCTGTCCGGCTCCTGCGTCGGGCCCAGTGTCTCGATCACGGCCAGCGCGTCGCGCCAGGCCTCCTGCGCGTGGCCGTAGAAGCGTGTCGGCCAGGGCGGCGCTTCGTCGGGCGCGCGCGCCGGCACCGGCCAATCGAAGCGTTCGCAGGCCTGGCGCACGAGGTCGGCCTTCCAGGCCTTGCCGGCGGCGTGCAGCGCCGACACCACGGCCTGCGTGGCCGGCGCGGTCCAGCCTTCGGGCCGCTGGCCCAGCCAGGCGGCCAGCAGCAGCCGGTGGGCCAGGCCGTCGGCCTGCTCGATCGCGCTGGTGGCGTGCGGACCGGCAAAGGCTGCGGGCACCAGCGCCGCATCGCCCAGGCGCACCGCGGTGGCGTGGGCCCACAGGCCCCAGCGATCTTCGACGGGCGGCTGCCGCATGCCCGACTCGGTGACGCAGAGCTTGTGCGCCTGGGCCCACAGCTTGGGGTCGGGTTGCGCCATCAGCGCCAGCAGGTACCACTGCAGCAGCCCGGGGGGCACCACGCCGCGTTTGCTCTTCGAGGCCTTCAGCGCCTCCTTCAGCGCCGGCGCGAAGGCCGCACAGGCCTCGCTCCAGCGCCCGGCCCAGGCCAGCATCGCGGCCTGCATCATCGGCACGCCGCTGCCGCCCAGACCGGCCAGCGCGGCGCTGCAGCCGGCCAGGTCGCCGCGGTTCAGGCGGCGCTCGGCGAGGTGGAAGCGCAGCAGCGGCGAGAGTTCCTCCGGGGCGTCGCGCGAGCGCGCGTCGACCCAGTCCATCAGCGGCCGCCAGGCCGGCATCGACAGGTTGAATTCGTGCGCCAGCATGTGCAGCAGGTCCTGCCGCAGGTCGGCCTTCAGGCGGGCGAACAATTCGGGAACGAAGGGCGTGGTGAGTGCCTCGGCGATCGGTTCGGGTCCGGCGGCCAGGCCGAGCGTGCGCGACGCAGCCTGCCGCCAGGTGGCGAGGTTCATGCCCGCGGCCAGCGCCAGCCGTGCCAGCGCGATCAGTTCGTTCGAATGCCGGAAGTTCGGCATCGGCGGCAGGGCCAGCTCGCTGCGGTAGGTGGCCGAGGCCTGCGCCCAGGCGCGCCAGGCCTCGGTGTTTTCCGGCGCCAGCAGCAGCGCCGGCAGGCGTTCGAGACGGCGTGCTGCCGGAATGTCGAAGCCGATGCCTTCGACGTCGATCACGCGGCCCTCGGCGCGCAGCGCGTGCAGCGCGGCGGAGACGTCGGCCGCGCCGAAGAAGGTGTCGCTGCTGGTCTTGCGTCCGAGCGAGCGCAGGAACTGCACCAGCCAGACCCGATGACGTGGGCAGCCCGCCAGGCACAGCGCGTCGGCCACGGTGTCGAGGTCGACCGGGGCCAGCGTGGCGGTGGCCTCGACGGCTTCGTCGGTGGCATTCGGCTTGGCGGCGGCGGCGGGCGTGCGCCGCAGCGTGCGCGGATCGATCGGCTCGCCATGCAGGTTGACGAACCCGGGCCAGGGCGACGGCTTGTTGGGCGGCGTGGTCATGGGTGAATGGACCATTGTCGCCGCGACCTTGTCAGCCGGCGATCAGTTCCGAGTCAGGGTCTGTTGGCTCTGCGTCAGAGCAGGGTCAGTGCATCGCTCAAAGATGCGCACCGGTCGCGACATCCGTCACGGACGCACGTTCAGGCACAGGAGACACCATGCAAGCCGAACTCGCGCAGCGCATTGCTGCCCACCCCAAATACCAGGAGCTCAAGGCCAAGCGCACCAGCCTCGGCTGGTGGCTGACGCTGGCGATGATGGTCGTGTACTACGGCTTCATCATGCTGGTGGCCTTCAACAAGCCGCTGCTGGCCTCCAAGCTCGGCGCCGGCGTGATGACGCTGGGCATGCCGATCGGCCTGGGCGTCATCGTCTTCACGATCGTGATCACCGCGGTCTACGTGAACAAGGCCAACGGCGAATTCGACAGCCTTTCCGAAGAAATCAACAAGGCGGTGCTGAAATGAGCCGGCTCCCCACTTCCCTCCGCCGGCTGCTCACGCTGGCGACGCTGTTCGGCGTCTCCGCCGCGGCCCTGGCCGCCGGCGCCGACCTCGGCCAGGCCGACAAGCAGGCCACCAACTGGACGGCCATCGGCATGTTCGGGGCCTTCGTGGTCTTCACGCTGTTCATCACCAAGTGGGCAGCGGCCAAGACCAAGAGCACGGCCGACTTCTACACCGCCGGTGGTGGCATCACGGGCTTCCAGAACGGCCTGGCGATCGCCGGTGACTACATGTCGGCGGCGTCGTTCCTCGGCATCTCGGCGGCCGTGATGGCCAGCGGCTTCGACGGGCTGATCTACTCGATCGGCTTCCTCGTCGGTTGGCCGGTGGTGACCTTCCTGCTCGCCGAGCGGTTGCGCAACCTGGGCAAGTTCACCTTCGCCGACGTGGCCGCCTTCCGCTTCGAGCAAACGCCGGTGCGGCTGTTCGCTGCCAGCGGCACGCTGGTGGTGGTGGCCTTCTACCTGATCGCGCAGATGGTCGGCGCCGGTCAGCTGATCAAGCTGCTGTTCGGTCTGGAGTACTGGATGGCAGTGGTGATCGTCGGTGCGCTGATGATGGTCTACGTGCTTTTCGGTGGCATGACGGCGACCACCTGGGTGCAGATCATCAAGGCCATCATGCTGCTGTTCGGAGCCAGCTTCATGGCCGGTGCGGTGCTGTGGCACTTCGGCTTCAGCCCCGAGGCGATGTTCGCCGAGGCCGTGAAGATCAAGACCGACCTGGCGTCCAAGGGCGGCAAGGCGCCCGAGGAAGCCGCCAAGATCGGTTTCTCGATCATGGGCCCGGGCGGCTTCGTGAAGGACCCGATCTCCGCCATCAGCTTCGGCATGGCGCTGATGTTCGGCACGGCTGGCCTGCCGCACATCCTGATGCGCTTCTTCACCGTGCCCAACGCCAAGGAGGCGCGCAAGTCGGTGCTGTGGGCCACCACCTGGATCGGCTACTTCTACATCCTGACCTTCATCATCGGCTTCGGCGCGATCACCTTCGTGCTGACCAACCCGCAGTTCCTCGACGCCAAGGGCGCACTGCTCGGCGGCAGCAACATGGCCGCCATCCATCTGGCCAACGCGGTGGGCGGCAACGTGTTCCTCGGCTTCATCTCGGCGGTGGCCTTCGCGACCATCCTCGCGGTGGTGGCCGGCCTCACGCTCAGCGGCGCCTCGGCGGTCTCGCACGACCTCTATGGCACCGTGATCAAGAAGGGTCAGGCCGACAGCGCGGCCGAGCTGCGCGTCTCGAAGATCACCACCATCTGCCTCGGCGTCGTGGCGGTGGTGCTGGGCATCGCCTTCGAGAAGCAGAACATCGCCTTCATGGTCAGCCTGGCCTTTGCGATCGCTGCGTCGGCCAACTTCCCGGTGCTGGTGATGTCGGTGCTGTGGAAGGGCTGCACCACACGCGGCGCGGTCGTCGGCGGATTCCTCGGCCTGATCTCGTCGGTGGCGCTGACCGTCGTCTCGCCGGCGGTGTGGGAAGCCACGCTGGGCAACCCCAAGGGCTCGGCCTGGTTCCCGTACACCAGCCCGGCGCTGTTCAGCATGACCATCGGCTTCGTCGGCATCTGGCTGTTCTCGGTGCTGGATTCGAGCAAGCGCGCTGCTCAAGACAAGGCCGGCTTCCTGGCCCAGCAGGTGCGGTCCGAGACCGGCATCGGCGCCTCGGGCGCCTCCGGCCACTAAACTCGTCGCGCCTCGTGTAACGGGACCGCAGGCCTGACAAGGGCTTGCGGTCCCTTTCACTTCGCCGACCCCATTGAGACAACGGGCACCGACGACGCATGACTGAGCGGCAAACAAGCGGCCGCCGCGGAACCGGCTCTGCCGGGCCGCTGGCGGCGCCCCCCACGGGGGGGAGCGCCGAAGGCGCTGCGGGGGGGGATCACTCCCGCGAGATGCTGTCGCTGATGACGGCGCGCATCCGCGATGCCTACGTGCGCAAGCCGACCTATGTCGACGGTGCGCTGGACCTGGTCTCGGTCTGCCGCGAGCTCTCGGAGCGCGGCGTCACGCATGCGCTGGTGCGCGACCGGCAGGGCGGCCGCGAGCGCCTGGGCATCTTCACCACCACCGACCTGCGCGACGCCTTGCTGCGCCCCGAGGCGCCGGCGGCGCTGGCGGTGCGCGAGGTGGCGAACTTCGACGTCATCGAGGTGCAGGCCGACGCCGAGGTCTTCGAGGCCTTGTGGCTGATGGTGCGGCACCGCGTGCACCGGCTGCTGGTGCGCGATGGTGCCGAGGTGCTGGGCGTGCTCGGCCAGCTCGACCTGGTGAGCTTCGTCGCCAACCATTCGCACCTGATCGCGCTGCAGATCGACGAAGCGGCCAGCGTGGCCGAGTTGAAGCAGGCCGCGGCGCGTGTCGACGAGATGGTGGCGTTGCTGCACGGCAGCGGGATCCGCATCGAGCGCATCACGCGGCTGGTGACCGAGCTCAACGGCCGCCTGTTCGCGCGGCTGTGGGTGCTGCTGGCGCCGCCCGAGCTGGTTGCGAACAGCTGCCTGCTGGTGATGGGCAGCGAGGGGCGCGGCGAGCAGATCCTGAAGACCGACCAGGACAACGCGCTGCTGCTGCGCGACGGTTTCCCCGATGCTGGCGTGGCCGACGTGGCGGCCCGCTTCAATGCGGCGCTGGCCGACTTCGGCTACCCGCCTTGTCCGGGCGACATCATGCTGACCCACCCCTCGTGGCGGCAGCCGCTGGCGGCCTTTCGCGAGAGCCTGCGCCAGTGGCTCTACGCGTCGGACCCCGACGGGCCGATGCGGCTGGCGATCTTCTTCGATGCGCGCTGCGTGGCCGGTGATGCCACGCTGCTGCAGGCCGCCCGCGGCCACCTCGAGGCCCTGCTCGGTGGCCAGGACAGCTACCTGGCGCGCTTTGCCGCCGCCGCCGACCAGTTCGACGAGCCCGGCCACTGGTGGACCCGGCTGACCGGCAAGCGCGACGAACAGCCGCTGGACCTGAAGAAACTTGGCACCTTCCCGATCGTGCATGGCGTGCGGGCGCTGTCGCTGCAGTACGGCGTGCGCGAGCCCGGCACCGCGGCGCGGCTGGCGCAGCTGGTGGCGCTCGGCCGCGTCGACGCCGAACTGGCGCGCGACCTGGTCGATGCGCTGCACCTGCTGATGGGCCTGCGCCTGTCGCACCAGCTGCGCCAGCGCGCGGGCGGTGCCCTGCCCGGCAACGAGGTGCGGCCGTCGGAGCTGGGGGCGCTGGAGCGCGAGCCGCTGCGCGACGCTCTGGCCATCGTCAAGCGCTTCCGGCTGTTCCTGCGCCAGCACTTCCGGCTGGACGCCTTGTAGGCCATGCCGCGCAGCCCGGTCGCACAACGACTGCTGGCGCTGTTCGTCGCCGCGGGGCTGTGCTTCGACTTCCCGCTGCTGCGCCTGTTCATCGGCAGCCCGGTCGGGCTGTTCGCGCTGTGGGCAGTGGTGATCGGCCTGCTGGCCTGGCAGCTGGAGCGCGATGACCCGGATGACGGAGGCCCGCCGTGATGGCGCCCGGGCTGGTCATCGCCGCGTCGTTCGCCTACCTGCTGCTGCTGTTCGCGGTGGCGGCCTGGGCCGACCGGCGCGCCGCGGCCGGCCGCTCGGTGATCGGCAATGCCTGGGTCTACGCGCTGTCGATGGGCGTGTACTGCACGGCCTGGACCTACTTCGGCAGCGTCGGCCGCGCCGCGGCCAGCGGGCTGTGGTTCCTGCCCATCTACCTCGGCCCGACCCTGGCGATGGTGCTGGCCTGGGGCGTGCTGCGCAAGATGATCCGCATCGCGCGCACCTACCGCATCACCTCGATCGCCGACTTCATCGCCAGCCGCTACGGCAAGAGCCCGGCGCTGGCCGGACTGGTGACGCTGATCGCGCTGGTCGGCGTGGTGCCCTACGTCGCGCTGCAGCTGAAGGCGGTGGCCAGCGGCTACGCGGTGCTGACGGCCGGCGGCATCGCGGTGCCCACCGCCTGGTGGCGTGACAGCACGCTGTACATCGCGCTGGCGCTGGCCGGCTTCACGATCGCCTTCGGCACGCGTCACCTCGACACCACCGAGCGCCACGAAGGCATGGTCGCGGCCATCGCTCTGGAGTCGGTGGTCAAGCTGCTGGCCTTCGTTGCGGTGGGCGTCTTCGTCACCTGGGGGCTGTTCGCTGGCCCGGGGGACCTGTTCGCCCGGGTCGCCGCGCAGCCGGCGCTGGCGCGCGTGCTCGACGGCGGCGGCGCAGCCGGCGGGCGATTCGCCTACGAACAGTGGTTCACGCTGCTGCTGCTGGCGATGCTGTCGGTGATCTTCCTGCCGCGCCAGTTCCAGGTGATGGTGGTCGAGAACGTCGACGAGCGCCACCTGCGGCGCGCGGCCTGGGCCTTTCCGGCCTACCTCTGGCTGATCAACCTGTTCGTGCTGCCGATCGCGCTGGGCGGCCTGCTGTGGTTCGGTGCGCGGCCGGTCGACGCGGAGACGCTGGTGCTGTCGCTGCCGCTGGCCGCCGGCGCGCCGATGCTGGCGCTGGCGGCCTTCATCGGCGGGCTGTCGGCGGCCACCGGCATGGTCATCGTCGAGGCCATCGCGGTCTCGACGATGGTCTGCAACGACCTCGTGCTGCCGCTGCTGCTGCGCCGCGCGGCCTTCGCGTCGCGCGACCTGGCCGGCGTGCTGCTGGCCATCCGCCGCGGGGTGATCGTCGCGCTGCTGCTGCTGGGCTACGTCTATTTCCGCGTCGCCGGCGAGGCCTACGCGCTGGTCAGCATCGGCCTGATCAGTTTCGCCGCCGTCGCGCAGTTCGCGCCGGCGCTGCTCGGCGGCCTGTACTGGAAGGGCGGCACGCGCGACGGTGCGCTGGCCGGGCTGGCCGCCGGGGCGCTGCTGTGGGCCTACACGCTGATGCTGCCGTCGATCGCCCGGTCGGGCTGGCTGCCGGCCGACTTCCTGCAGCACGGCCCGTGGGGCCTCGCGGCGCTGCGGCCCGAACAACTGTTCGGCCTGACCGGCCTGGACAACCTGACCCATGCGTTGTTCTGGAGCCTGCTGGCCAACGTGGCGCTCTACGTGGTGGTGTCGCTGCAGCGGCCGCCGACGGCGCGCGAGGCCGGCCAGGCGTTGCTGTTCGTCGACGCGCTGAAGCCGCAAGGCCCCGGCCAGGTCTTCTGGCGCGGCCGCGCCCAGGTGCCCGACCTGCTGGCGCTGGCCGGTCGCTTCCTCGGCAGCGAGCGCGCCACCGCGCTCTTCAGCGGCCTGGCGCAGCGCCAGGGCGTGGCGACGATCGAGCGCCTGCAGGCCGACGCGGCGCTGGTGCAGTGGGTGGAGACGCAACTGGCCGGCGCCATCGGCAGCGCCTCCGCGCGCGTGATGGTGGCCTCGGTGGTCGAGGAGGAGGCGCTCGGCCTGGACGACGTGCTGCGCATCGTCGAGGAGGCCTCGCAGCTGCGCCACGTCAACGAGCAGCTGAAGAGCCTGGACCGCCTCAAGGACGACTTCATGTCGTCGGTGACGCACGAGCTGCGCACGCCGCTGACCTCGATCCGCGCGCTGGCCGAACTGATGCAGGACGACCCGGAGATGGACGTCGCGCAGCGCCAGCAGTTCCTGACCATCGTCGTCGGCGAGGCCGAACGGCTGTCGCGCCTGGTCAACCAGGTGCTCGACATGGCGAAGATCGAGTCCGGCCATGCCGAGTGGCACAACAGCGAGGTCGACCTGCGCGAGCTGCTGCAGCGCGCCGCGCAGACCATCGCCGAGATGTTCCGCGAGCGCGGGGCCGAGCTGGTGCTGCAGCTGCCCGAGCAGGTGCGGCCGCTGCGCGCCGATGCCGACCGGCTGCTGCAGGTGCTGCTGAACCTGCTGTCCAACGCCGCCAAGTTCGTGCCCGACAGCGGCGGTCGCGTCACGCTGCGCCTGTGGGCCGACGCCGCGGCCGCGCATGTCGAGGTGCAGGACAACGGCCTCGGCGTGCCGGCCGCGCAGCAGCAGCTGGTGTTCGAGAAGTTCCGCCAGGGGGGCGACCCGGCCCACCGGCCGCAGGGCACCGGGCTGGGCCTGCCGATCAGCCGCCAGATCGTCGAGCACTTCGGCGGCCGCATGTGGCTGCGCTCTGATCCCGGTCAAGGCGCCTGCTTCGGTTTCGACTTGCCATGGCAGGGCACATCACAAGACGAGGAGACAAGGACATGACCACCAAGGTGCTGATCGCGGACGACGAACCGAACATCGTCGTCTCGCTCGAGTTCCTGATGAAGCGCGAGGGCCACCAGGTGCTGGTGGCGCGCGACGGCGAGCAGGCGCTGGCGCTGATCCGCAGCGAGCGGCCCGACCTCGTGCTGCTCGACGTGATGATGCCGCGGCTGACCGGCTTCGAGGTCTGCCAGGCGGTGCGTGCCGACCCGCAGCTGGCCGGCACGAAGATCCTGATGCTCACCGCCAAGGGCCGCGACACCGACGTGGCCCAGGGCCGCGGCGTCGGCGCCGACGACTACATGACCAAGCCTTTCTCCACCAAGGAGCTGGCGGCGCGTGTGCGCACGATGCTCGGGGGCGCGCCGTGAGTGCAGGCGACCGCCGCGAGTGGCTGGCTGCGGCGGCCCCGGCGCTGCTGCTGGCGCTGTGGGCCGTCGGCGGCGTGGCGATGGTCGTCGCGACGCTCGAACCTGCGCAACGCAGCGAGCTCGCCACACTGCTCGAGAGCCGCGTGGCGCTGGTGCTGATGGCGTGGATGGTGCTGTCGCTGCTGATGGGCTGGCTGGCACGCTCGGCCTGGCAGCGCTGGGTCGGTGCCGCCGGCCGCCTGGCCGAGCAGGCCCAGGTGCTGGCCGGCAGCGGCGTGCAGCGCGAGCTGGTGGTCGACGGCGGTGCCGAAGTGCGGGCGTTGGCGGCGGTGATCACGCAGCTGGCCGGCCAGCGCGGCGCGCTGCAGGCCGACATGGACGCCCGCGTGGCCGCCGTCAGCCGCGAGATCGACCAGGAGCGCAGCCGCCTGGCCGCACTGATGGCCGAGCTGGGCCAGAGCGTGGTGGTGTGCAACCTCGACGGCCGCATCCTGCTCTACAACCGGCGCGCGCGGCTGCAGTTCCGCGCCTTGTCCGACGCCGTGGCCGGCGGGGCGGAGCTGATCGGCCTGGGCCGCTCGATCTACGCGGTGTTCGACCGCAAGCTCGTGGCCCACGCGCTCGAAGGCGTGCAGCAGCGGCTGCAGCGCGGCGCCGCCCATCCTTCCACGCAGTTCGTCACCGGCACGCGCGGCGGCCAGCTGCTGCGCGTGCAGATGGCGCCGGTGCGCTCGGTGGCCGACGACGGCCTGCCCGAGGGCAGCCTCAGCGGCTTCGTGCTGATGCTGGACAACATCACCCGCGACTTCGCCGACGAGTCCGAGCGTGACCGCCTGCTGCACGAGTTCACCGAGGCCAGCCGGGCCTCGCTGGGCAACCTGCAGGCCGCCGTCGAGCTGCTCGACGATTCCGGTCTCGAAGGGCCCACGCGCGAGCGCTTCCAGGGCGTCGTGCGCGACGAGGCGGCAGCGATGAGCCGGCGCATCCAGGAGCTGTCGCAGCACACCACGCAGACGATGAAGACGCGCTGGCCGCTGGAGGACATGCTCGGCGCCGACCTGGTCGGCGCGGCGCGGCGGCGCATCGAGACGCTGTTCGGCTGCCGCACCGCCGCCACCGACGTCGACCCGGCGCTGTGGCTGAAGGTCGACAGCTTCTCGCTGATCCAGGCGCTGGCCTACCTGGCCGGGCGGCTGGTCGACGAGTATGCGATCAAGCTGGTGCAGCTGCGCCTGCAGGCCGCCGGCCCGCGCGCCCAGCTCGACCTGGTCTGGTCGGGCCAGGCGATGAGCACCGAGACGGTGATGAGCTGGGAGACCGACGCCATCAAGGTCGGCGACGAGAGCAGCGCACTGTCCGTGCGCGACGTGGTGCAGCGCCACGACGGCGCCTTCTGGTTCGAGCGCGAACGCGTGCGCCACGAGTCCTTCTTCCGCTTCCTGCTGCCGCTGGCCGCCGAGGGCGCACAGCTGGAGCCGGCGCTGGTGGTGCGCGGCGACAGCCGGCCGGAGTTCTACGACTTCGACCTCTTCGCCGCACGCGAGGTCGACCAGTCGCTGGCCGAGCGCCGCCTGGTCGACCTGGCCTACACCGTGTTCGACACCGAGACCACCGGCCTGCAGCCGAGCGAGGGCGACCGCATCATCCAGATCGGTGCGACGCGCATCGTCGCCGGCAAGCTGCGGCGGCAGGAGTGCTTCGAGCAACTGATCGACCCGCAGCGCAGCCTGCCGGCTGCCGGCATCGCGATCCACGGCATCCAGCCCGAGATGCTGGCCGGGCAGCCGACCATCGACCGCGTGCTGCCAGGTTTCCACGCCTTCGCGCAGGACACCGTGCTGGTCGCGCACAACGCGGCCTTCGACATGCGCTTCCTGCAGCTGCAGGAAGAAGCCACCGGTGTTCGCTTCGAGCAGCCGGTGCTGGACACGCTGCTGCTGTCGGCGGTGGTCCACCCGCAGCAGGAGTCGCACCGGCTGGAAGCCATCGCCGAGCGGCTGGACGTGCCGGTGCTCGGCCGCCACACCGCGCTGGGCGACGCGATGGTCACCGCCGAGGTCTTCCTGAAGCTGCTGCCGCTGCTGGCCGCGATGGGCATCCACACCCTCGGCCAGGCGCGCGAGGCGGCGCAGAAGACCTTCTACGCCCGGGTCCAGTACTGAGCCCCGCGCAAGCGGGAGATCGCCGCGTCGGCGCCCTGACAGGCATCTCGGTGTTTTCCCGGGGGCGGACCGAGATCCCGCGATGCGAAACCAATGTCGCGGGTTTGACCTGACACCGTAAGCCTGCCATCAGCGCCGCGTCAGTGTTCGTTGGCCCCGAGTCAGACCATGGTCAGAGCCCACGCGGAAAGTGTGCCCATGGGTTGCCGGGCGGCAACCCGCTGTTTTTGTGGCAAGGAGACATACATCATGGCAACGACGGCGGCGGCACACGACGCCCCGATGACGACGGAGGAGAAGAAGGTCATCTTCGCCTCGTCGCTCGGGACGGTTTTCGAGTGGTACGACTTCTACCTGTACGGTTCGCTGGCGCCGATCATCGCCAAGCAGTTCTTCAGCGCGCTCGACCCGCAAGCGGCGTTCATCGCCTCGCTGCTGGCCTTCGCCGCCGGCTTCATCGTGCGCCCCTTCGGCGCACTGGTGTTCGGCCGCCTGGGCGACATGATCGGCCGCAAGTACACCTTCCTGGTGACGATCCTGATCATGGGTCTGTCGACCTTCATCGTCGGCGTGTTGCCGAGCTATGCGTCCATCGGCGTCGCGGCGCCGGTGATCCTGATCGCGCTGCGCATGCTTCAGGGCCTGGCGCTCGGCGGCGAGTACGGCGGTGCCGCCACCTACGTGGCCGAGCACGCACCGCGCGGCAAGCGCGGGGCCTACACCTCGTGGATCCAGACCACCGCCACGCTGGGCCTGTTCCTGTCGCTGATGGTCATCCTGGGCACGCGGACGTCGCTCGGTGAAGCCACCTTCGCCGACTGGGGCTGGCGCGTGCCGTTCATCGTCTCGATCCTGCTGCTGGGCATCAGCGTCTGGATCCGCTTGTCGATGAACGAGTCGCCGGCCTTCAAGAAGATGAAGGAAGAGGGCAAGACCTCGAAGGCGCCGCTGACCGAGAGCTTCGGCCAGTGGAAGAACATGAAGATCGTGCTGCTGGCACTGTTCGGCCTGGTGATGGGCCAGGGCGTGGTCTGGTATTCCGGCCAGTTCTACGCGCTGTTCTTCCTGACCAGCGTGCTGAAGGTGGACAACGCCACGGCCAACATCCTGATCGCCGCGTCGCTGCTGATCGGCACGCCGTTCTTCGTGGTCTTCGGCACGCTGTCGGACAAGATCGGCCGCAAGCCGATCATCATGGCCGGCCTGCTGCTGGCGGTGCTGACCTACTTCCCGATCTTCAAGGCCATCACCGAGGCGGCCAACCCTGACCTGGCCAAGGCCCAGGTCAGCGCGCAGATCACCGTCAAGGCCGACCCGAAGACCTGCTCGTTCCAGGGCAGCCCGATCGCCCGCGAGGTCGACTTCACCTCGGCTTGCGACATCGCCAAGCGCGCACTGACCGCCAACTCGGCCAGCTACGCCAACGAAGCAGTGGCGGCCGGCACGGCCACGGTCATCAAGATCGGTGACAAGGAGATCCTGCCGCCGAACGCGACGGTCGCCGCCGGTGGCCACAAGTTCGACGAAGCCTCGGCCAAGGCCGTCGCCGCGTTCAAGAAGGACGTGTCCGATTCGCTCAAGGCCGCCGGCTACCCGGCCAAGGCCAAGCCGATCGAACTGGGCAGCGGCCAGTGGCTGACCATCGTCGGTCTGCTGACCGTGCTGGTGATCTACGTGACCATGGTCTACGGCCCGATCGCCGCCATGCTGGTGGAACTGTTCCCGACGCGCATCCGCTACACCTCGATGAGCCTGCCGTACCACATCGGCAACGGCTGGTTCGGTGGCCTGCTGCCGTCGATCACCTTCGCGATGGTGGCCCAGAACGGCAACATGTACTACGGCCTCTGGTACCCCATCACGATCGCTGCGGTGTGCTTCGTCATCGGCATGATCTTCGTGCGCGAGACCAAGGACCGCGACATCTACGCGGCTGACTGAGGCAGGCACATCATGTGGAAACTGGCACTCGGATTCGTCGTCTTCGCGATCGCTGCACTGTTCGTGCTGAAGAAGGCCGGCGGTGACATCGACATGAGCGGCGAGAAGCACGGCACGGAGAGCAGCCACGAGGCACCGGCGGCCTCCGCCGCAGTTCCGGCGGCTCCTGCGGCCTCGGCCGCACCGGCTCCGGCTTCCGCCGCCAGTTCGTAAACCGCCTGGCGCGAGCCCCCAGGGCCGCGTCTGTGCTCCACTCGGGGCATGGACGCGGCCTTTTTCCTTGTCTTCGCGCAGGCGCTGCTGATCGGGCTGTCGATCGCCGCGCCGGTCGGCCCGATCGGCCTGCTGGTGATCCAGCGCACGTTGTTGCATGGTCGCACCACCGGCCTGGCCACCGGGCTCGGTGCTGCGGCGGCCGATGCGCTCTACGGCGCCGTCGGCGCCTTCGGCGTCAGCACCCTGATCCAGGCGCTGCAGGGCGCGCGGGTGCCGCTGGCGCTGGGCGGCGGGGCCTTCATGCTCTGGCTGGCCTGGCGCACCTGGCAGGCGGCACCGCCCGACCGCGCCGCAAAGGTGACCGACGCGCGTGGCCTGGCCGGCGCCTTCGCCGGCACCTTCCTGCTGACGCTGTCCAACCCGGCGACAATCTTTTCGTTCATCGCCATCTTCGGCTCGCTCGGCGCCCGCGGGCCGGTCACTTCGCCCTGGCCGATGATCGCCGGCGTGCTCGTGGGTTCGGCGCTGTGGTGGCTGTTCCTGTGCGCGGTGGTGGGGCGGCTGCGGGCGCGTTTCGATGCACGCTGGCAGCGCCGCGTGAACCATGTCTCGGCCGCGCTGCTGGCGGCCTTCGCGCTGTGGCAATGGGGCTCGTTGTGGTGACCGACATCAAGCCGCGCGCGCCGGCTCGATCGCATGATGGCCGCAGAGCCGGCTCGACCCGGCGTGGAGGTCTTGCATGAACGGGATCGAAATCGGTGCCCTGGTCGCCCTGGTGTTGGGCGCGGTGTCGGCAGCGGCGCAGCCGGCCGCCGAGGTCTCGCGTGGCCAGTTGCTCTACGACACCCATTGCCTGGCCTGCCACAGCGAGAAGCTGCACTGGCGCGAAGGCCGCCTGGTCAAGGATTGGCCGACGCTGAAGCACCAGGTGCAGCGCTTCCAGGCGGTGGCCAACCTGGGCTGGAGCGACGAGGACATCCTCGAAGTCGCCGGCTTCCTGAATCGCTCGATCTACCGCCTGCCGCAGGCCGGTGGCACCGCGACGCGATGGCCAGACGGTGGTGTCGACGCGCTGGCCGCGCTGCGGCCTGCAGGACCGCGCAGCCTCTGACTGCAACTGCCCCGGGCGCCGACCCTGGTCCTGTGCGGGCCTTCTGTCCCCCGCTGCACCGTGATCGCGATACTCGACCCTCGCCACCCGTCGAGGCTTCGTGAACTTGCACACTCATCTCGGTCGGCGCCACCTCCTGGCGGCCATGTCGGCCTCGCTGCTGGGCGCTTGCACCACAGGGGTCGGCGGGCGTGGCACCGACGACGACGGCACCTTCCGCATCACCGCCGATTTCGAAACGCAGGCGGCCATGTGGCTCGGCTGGGACGCCGGCCTCGAGTCCTTCACGCTCGACCTGGTGAACGCGCTGCAGCCTTTCGTGCCGCTGCGCCTGCTGGTGCGCGACGAGGCCATGGCCGACACCGCACGCGCCGCACTGCAACGCCGCAGCCTGTGGAACGATTCCATCCGTGTGATGCGCGACCCGCTGGCTTCCTACTTCGTGCGCGACATCGCGGTGTTCGCCGTGGCTGCGCGCGCGAGGCTGGGTGTGGTCGACTTCCGCTGGAACCAGTACGGTCTGCCCGGCTGGTGCGCACGCCGTCATGGCGGTGATGCGGCGCGCGTGGCGGCCTGCAGCGCCGATGTCGAGACCGCGCGAGACGGCCTCGACCGCGCGATGGCGGCGCACACCGGCGCACGCGTCCTTCCGAGCCGGCTGGCGATGGAAGGCGGCGGTGTCGAGTGCAACGGTCGCGGCTTGCTGATTGCCAACGAGGCGCTCTGGCTCGGCCGCAATCCCGGTCTCGACCGCACCGCCATCGAGGCCGAACTGCTGCGCCTGCCCGGCCTGCGCAAGGTGGTGTGGGTGCCCGACGGCCTGGCCCAGGATCCGCTGCACCGCTCGACCATCGTCGGCCCCTACGTGGCTTGGGGCACTGGCGGCCACACCGACGAGTTCGTGCGCTTCGCCGATGCCCGCACGGTGCTGCTGGCGTGGCCCGAAGACAGCGAAGCCGCGGTGCACCCGGTGGCGCGGCTGAACCGCCAGCGCATGCAGCGCTGCTTCGAGGTGCTGAGCACTGCCACCGACGCCGATGGCCAGCCGCTGCGGGTGTTGAAGGTGCCGTTGCCGAAGGTCGTCGAGCGCCGTGTCTTCCTGTCGGCAGCAGCGGATGTCGCCTGGTCCAAGGAGTGGACGGCCGACTTCTTCCCGGCATCCGAGAAGCGCCGCCAGGGCGACCCGGTGATGCAGGTCGCGTCCAGCAGCTACCTCAATTTCGTCGTCGCCAACGGCGTGGTGGTGCTGCCCGACTACCGGCCCCACGGCACGCCGAAGGCCTGGCAGGATCGCGTCGTGCACACCTTCGAGGCCGCCTTCCCGGGCCGGCAGCTGCGCTTCGTCGATGCCATCGAAGCCAACTGGGTGGGCGGCGGCCCGCACTGCGCCACGCTGTCGGAACCTCGGGTCGACGTCCTGGCTTGACCGGCCGAA
>Ga0075163_10005323_pt1 | contig 17171 bp, 15 predicted proteins | sample JI1023141ADNA_FD_71478 | JGI IMG/M metagenome (GOLD analysis project Ga0075163, IMG submission 71478) | Wastewater effluent complex algal communities from Wisconsin, to seasonally profile nutrient transformation and Carbon sequestration -... | ecosystem: Engineered > WWTP > Effluent > Algae...
CTCATTATAAAACGAGGCTACACAAGGTAAACATCCAGTGAAAAATCGCTGTATGTTCCCTCTCTGCAGAGCAAAGGTAAAAAAATGGAAAATCATTTGGTTTTTAAGATAGTACCTAACTAGTTATAAATAGCTCCGTTTTACATTGGTTTGGAGTAACTTGGTCTTTTAATTTGTGACATGGTAAAGCATATTAAAATGGCATTTTGTTGGCCGGGGGTGTTGAATTTGTTGGGGGTTTTTTTATATAATGTGACATGTATGGAATTAACGGTTTTCCGTGAATTTGTATAATCTTATTTATGAAATTGTGGATTTGGGTTTAAATTGCACAATGTAACATGGTGAGGAACTTGTAATTCTAGAATGCAAAAATTGGCATACTTAAATAGTTAGTATTATATAGATTTTGAGCAACAATGAACTACTGTTTTACCTTTACTATAAATAATTATTTTTGAAGTCTTTAAATGTAACGAATGGCAATGTTCAAACAGTTTTTAATGTTTTTTCTTATTGCATTACTAGGATATGCCTTTGGAAATTTTATTCCGCTAGATATTCTTAAACCAGAATTTGCAGAGGATATTCTTAGTAAAGAAGAATACTATAGATTATTAATCTCAATAATTTCAGCATTTATTACACTATCTGCTGTAATAGTTGCATTGTTTAAAGACGATTTTAGAGAACAATGGAAGCGGCCCAAAATCGACTTTTCAATTCCTTCCAAAATTACCATTGAAGATCAGAATCCGTCTGAAAATGCTGATTCAGATAATATCAAAGTTAATAAATATATTTCGAGAATTGAAGTTCACAATAGTGGTAATTTGCCGGCATTGAACGCTGAAATATATTTAGATAAATTGGAATTCATACCAGCGGATTCGACTATACCGCAAATTATTGAACCTTCAGCTGGTGCAATTGAATGGAATGGATCGGAATCAACTTCGATTATAATTCCTCCTGGGGCAAAAAAGTTAATTAATATCGTAGAAATTACAGCACCAGAAAAATTTTCGACTCCAGATTCTGAGAAAACCCATAAACCCGCAAATCTAATAGTTGGAAAGATATTTAACACAAATGAACAAGAAAAAGGAAAATGGATTGCTAAATTTAGTCTATATGCTCAAAATCACAAGGCAACAAGTTTTGAGATTGAAATTGAATGGAATGGTTTATGGAAAAATAGACTTACGGAGTTTAATAATCATTATAAAATAACTAAAAAGGCATAACGATGAAAAAGATATATTTAATACAACATAATTTATCAAATAATTCTATCATCGAGTTAAGAATTAAATCTTTAGGTTCATGGGTTAAGTATTTTTCTGAAAATTGGATTGTTGAAACTGAACTAAGCTCAAAAGAAATTTACCAGAAACTTTCAGTAGGTTTCGAACAAGATAGCTTTATGATAATTCAACTTGATAACAATAACTATTATGGCAGAATGAATACAACACTTTGGGATTATCTTAAGCCTCGTAGAAAAAAATAATTGTTCATAAATGCATCTAACCATAGATGTTAGATTTGTTTAAATGGCATGGAAATTTTCTTTAAGTTTTGTTAATTTGCATGGTTAATCTCAATGCTTAATTTCAGAGACTGACGCATAAATATTTTAATTTGAACTAGCAATAAGTTGCAGTATTGTATATATGTTAAGGTAAGTTTAAGCACCCTCAACAAAAAAAATAAAACATTTATATTATTTTTTCAATTAATTCATTTAAGTTTATAATTTAGCCCTAAATACTTTTTATGCCGGAATTAATTCTTAAATATCGTATCTTTTTAGCTTCTCCATCAGATTTGTATAATGAAAGAGAAGCAGTGTCAGAAGTTGTTTCAGAGCTTAACCTAACATACGGCAATCCCAATAATATTGTTATTGAATTGTTGAAATGGGAAACAAATTCTGCACCAGCTATAAGTAAAATAAGCCTTCAAGACATTGTCAACAATGACATTCCTGAGTATGATTTATTTATTGGGATACTTTGGATGAAATTTGGAACTCCCACTAAGGAATTTGGATCTGGGACAGAAGAAGAGTTTAACATTGCTCATAAAAAATTTCTAACTGGTAACAAATCACTTCAGATATTATTCTATTTTAAAAATTCACCTCCACATTCTTTAGACAGCATAAATACTCAACAACTAGAAAAAGTTATGTCGTTTAAAAGTAGTTTGGGCGAAAAAAATGTTATGTATTGGGATTTTAATGCAATAGAGGAACTTCAAAAATTTTTAAGAATACACGTTCCTAGCCGCATCAATGAACTAATTAAAAATCCTTCTATTACAATTGAACCCTCGTCTTCAGAAAATAAGAAGGAAGAAATTCAAATTCAACAGTATGAGGAGGAGTTCGGAGTGTTGGACTACGAAGAAATAATTCAAGAATCGTTTGATGCGTCTACTGAAGCATTACAAAGAATTACAACTGCAATGGAATGGATAGGCAATGAGATGACAAAAAAAACTGCGGAAATAGATAGATTAGTAAAAAATAATCACGGTCAGGCAATAAGTTCAAAAGTCCAAAGAAATCTTTACGATAGGACAGCGGTTACGATGAATGAATTTGCAAGCAGAATACAACCTGAAATTCCTATTTACATTAATAACTTCGAAAAAGGTATTGATGCATTTGCTAAAATGGCTATCATTTATAAATCTGATTTTGAAGGTAAGGAGGAAGAGATTGAAGCTGCAAAAGATTCTCTTGATATTTTATTACAGCAAATCTCTAGTGGAATCGAAGGCATTAGTGGTTTTATTGAAACGGTAGACGTTTTGCCAAGAATGTCAAAAGAACTCAATAAAGCAAGAGCTAATGTTTCTGAAAAACTTCACGATATGATAAGTAAAATTAAAATGAGTTATTCAATTGCCAATGAAGTTCATAAAAATATGTAAGCAAGGCTGTAAGTATTTTTTTTAAATAATGCCATTTAATGGCTTTCTTTAAAATTAAATTACTCTAAACTTTACAAATTCGTATTTGTTTTCGGTTGGCTTGCCGTTATTTTACGAATCAATGGAATGCTAGCTGTTAACTACAACTTTATGAAATCGATCATTCTAACACTATTCCTTCAAACCTTCAACACATGTATTTCCTAAACAATACGTGATACTATTCATGGTTAATTCCGGAACTTGAATTATAGTTCATTGCTAAGGTAAAGGGCAGCATTATAATTATCAGCAACAAACCATTTCTAGGCTTATTGAATAGTTAAAAGGTACTTGATTATGTAAAACTAAAAAAAAAGAATCGTTATAATTTGATCAATAGGACAATAAATGAATGCATGTTTTTTAAATTGCCAATAAATTATCTAAGTATAGTTAAATTTATTAAAATCAGCGATTTTGTGACAGGGTTAAGATAGCATTAGTTGCAATCTTTTGTTTGTGCATTTAGTATTGCATGTGATTTGTCCTTTGAAGTTTGACATAATAGTCGTTAACGGTTTTCCATGAACTTGAGTGTATTTATTCTTTGAATTTGGTGATTTAGTTTTAAATTGCCGGATAAAATTTTGAGACTTAACCGTTTTATTTCAGATGTGGAAGGTCGGTATTATTAGAATGACATTTTTAAACATGTTACTAGCAACTTTTGAGAACTGTATTAAATATATTAATTAGGTCATTAAATGAAAAACATGAAACCAAGAGAACAAAAGAATTATTTAAGACGAGTGCTACACGACTTGTTTGGCAATACATTGGATATTGAACGAAGCATTGATGAAATTTCATCTTCAAATTCATTTGAAAACCTTCACGATTATAAAAAAATCATTAGTAATCTTTCAAGCTATAGAGGTCATAAAAAGTTTAAAAATAAAAACCGTAAGCCAGAATGTGACTTTGTTATTGAAGCAGAACGGATAATTATTGAGTATGACGAAAGACAGCATTTCTCAAAAGCTAGAGCTATATGCTTATCTAACTATCCCAAAGACATCACGACGTTCTTCGACCAATCTACGTGGATAAAACTTTGCAAAGAGATTAATGCAAAAGACAACGATCCAATCGATAGAGACGAAACTAGAGCATTTTATGACACAGTAAGGGATGTTGAGGCGTTTAGGAATGGTTGGTATTTAATTCGGTTCTATCATGGGGAGTTTGACTGGTCAGACAAAAACGCCTTAAAGTTTTTGAAAGCTAAAATTGCAGCTGCAAAAAAGATTAAACTTGAACCAACACAAACAAAATCTCGTATTTTGAGGCTTGCTTTGAAAACTGAGTATGAGCTTTTCAATACGGATAAATCAGCAACTAGAGCATTTAATTTTGTTGCTCAAAATATTAAGTATAAACAGACTTTTGATTATTTGGTTACGCCTGGTGGCTTTATTCATTTTAAATGGGCTGATAAATTTTCCCAAGTAATCAAAGATCAAAATGAATCACAGAAATTGATTCCTGTGTTAAAAAAAATGGCCAATACGACAATTCAAAACTTTTGGAACACGCTGCCGGAAAAGACAAAACAAAAACTTAGCACATCAATTAAGTTTATAACATTTGGTATAGATTCTAATAATATTGACAATAATCAAAATGTAATCCAATGTATACAATTCGTAGCATTGTTTGACACCCAAAAATCAAAAGTTATTCATTGGACAGGCAAATCTTATCCTACAACTTATGACCAAAAAGTTAGGCTTATTGAGTTTGAAGATTTAGACTCTCACTTCGTAAAAGTTAATAACGAAACTATATGTTTATTGGGATGCCACGACTTAAAAATCTTTAGCCCAAGAGCAAATGCTATCGCTGGTCGTGCTAGGAAAATAAAAATTAACAAATTTGGCCAGTTAATGAAACAATACAAACCAAACCTCATTATTCAGCATCCACACAATACTGACACTTATAAAATTTGGAACACAGAATGGAAGACTGTAGAAAAAAAGTATCCATTTGTAACAGAATATGTTAGCGGTATTAGATATTACAATTATGGGCGCAAGAAAAGAGGAAGTATGAACAATGTGCTTGAAAAAACAATTTTGGGGAAAGTTGACACATTAATATTTTAGGTTAGAGAATATGAACGATATAACTAAGGTTCATAGACAAAACTTGATTTTAGCCCAAGCTGATTTAAGTAAATTTGCTGCCAATTACTACCAGTCAACATTTTTAGTAAAATCACTATCTTTATTTGGCTTAAGACAAACTGCGACAATAAATTAGTAGTATTTGATCATTAATGTAAAAAGAAATACCAATGGGGCAATTTAATAACAAAGGGATGTCAAAAGACACAACTTCAACAGATGAAAAGAAACATGAGTTGAATCTTTTACCTAAACCGAAAATTTGTTGTATAGACGTTAAGAATGAAGTATTTGGGACATTAACTGATAGTGGTTATTACCTTTACAATGGCACACTCGGAAATATACAAAAAATTCCAAATAAAAGAAGAGGTGACTATTATCAATTAATACTTGACTATGACTTCCCTGAAAACCTACATGAATATGATATTTTAATTTTAGATTTAACCAATGTATCAACAAAGGAGTTTAAGCCATTAGAAGTGGGTGAAAGACAAATTAAGAATAAAAAAATATTTACGCTTATTAGCAGTTACCCAGCTACTATCTTTGACCCACGACCATTATCAAGTTCAATATTAGGAAAAAGTATACGAGAAGTCCGAAAAAAAAAATTTATTCAAATTGTTTTTGCTTCTGAACAATATGAAATAGAATACGAAGTATTAGAGATTTCAAATGATTATCCTCAAAACCACCCAAGTGAAAATCACCAACTTTACGACTTTAGTAATTTGCCTCTTTCAGAATTACGAAAAGGTACAGAGGCGTCAGTATTCACAATGAGAGAAGATGTTTATCAATTCCTAAATAAACACCTATTGGGACTTACCTACGAGCAAACCTTTAGCCATCCTTATGTTTGGGACAGTCAGGAAAAGAAAAATATTCCAAGTAAATATATATTTCCCTTAATGAAAAATCTTAATGACGAAATTATTTCCTTAGCTCAATATGAAGGCGATTTTATTACATTTGTATTTCCCAATATTAAGAACAAAAAAGACTTCCTCACCGAATTTCTAAAAAATATTCTTCCGTCTATATTTCCCGAAGTATTCCCATTCTCGACCCAATTTACTTGGGTTGCTAGTTCTGAATATTACCTTCCGAATCACCAGGATTTATTATTTGAGCAGGAAAAACTTAGTATGGATTTTAAAAAGAAAATAGATGCTATCGAAAATAAAATTGAAGGCAATTTAAACAAATTTAAATTCCTACATGCAATTTTAACGGAAACTGGTGATAAGTTGGTATCGGCGGTATTTTCATTTTTTAAGTGGCTTGAGTTTAAAAATGTAGTTATTAAGGATGAACAAAGTGTTAGTTTAAAGGAAGAGGATATTCATGTGGAGTTAGACAATGGAATTTTAATCGTTGAAGTAAAAGGCATCGGCGGCACCTCTACAGATAGCGATTGTTCTCAAGTTTCAAAGATAAAACACAGGCGATGTAAGGAAAGAAATTCTTTTGATGTATTTGCTTTATACATTGTAAACCACCAACGTTATCTGCCACCACTAAATAGAACAAATCCACCTTTTAACGAACAACAAATTGCCGATGCCATAAGCGATGAAAGAGGATTGCTTTCGACATGGCAATTATTCAATCTTTATAAGGAGGTATGTGCTGAACTGATTTCGAAAAAAGACGCACGCTTGCAAATTTTGCAATTTGGGCATGTAACTTTTAAGCCAAAATTAAAGGCAAATATTGGGCAGCCCAAAGAAATATTGAAAGATGGGTTCGTAGTGATTGTAGACTTAATAAACATTGATTTAAAAGTAGATGACAAAATCATTATTGAAAAGAGAGGTTCATACATTAGTGCAAAAATATTATCACTACAATTAAACAACAAGGATGTTAAACAAGTAAAAAATGGTGAAGTAGGTATTAAACTTGATTTGAAAGTTTCAAAAAATGTAACGCTTTGGACACATTAGAACTAAATATTCTATTTAAAACTTTAAACTAATTGTGCAAAATGTTTCTATTATCCGTTGATTTTAATAATAGTTTATTCGGATATTGAAGAAGATGTAAATGTGTTAATTGGCCTAATTATTAAAAAAAACGTTGAAAATTAATTGAAATTTTATAAATTTATTTTCATGACAAAAGCTATAAATAATATTTTAATTTTTAATCCTTTGGAATCGCAATTACAAAGAATTACTAATATCCTAACCTCAACAAATACCCAATACAAATGAACCAATTACTTAAAATCTTTATTGCATGCCTAATTGTATGCATACACCTCACTAGCTTCACCCAACCAACTCAACCCGAAGGTTACTTCACCTCCGAAGCCAAGACTGTAGCCGTAGATTCAGAAATTGAAGTTTCGATCAAAAAATTTAATCCAACCGAGGCTGATATTTAAAATGCAATTAAACCACCCAAAAATGGCCCATGGAATTATTTGATGTTACCTTATGGGACTAATAAAGTTTTATTGAACAATAAGAGATTAGAATCAAAACTTTATTCGTTTAGCAGATGAATCAATTTGGCTGATGACTATAAAGTTAATCCAAAGATTAAATTGATATAAATACTTTGCTAATATATTAATTATTGTGACATGGTTATGTAAGAGAAAAAGAATATTATCGGGCTAAAAGTATCAAATTAGTTGTATATTTAGTAAAAGATTGTGACATATTTAGATTAACGGAAAACCGTGAATTTGGCGTTAGAATTTAGCGTAGGTGTCAAAATTTCCTAAATTTGATATAGAGCTTTTTCAATTGATTTTTTTTAAAAGTACTCCAACCAATTATACCAACTGGTTTTCGATAATAAATGCCAACCACAAAAAATTTAAAATGAAGGAATAAAAAGTGCAATGCCAAAATATTCCGATTACTTAGATTGAACTTTATAATACTAAAAAATATCGAGTAAATTTGAAATGGAATCCTGCTCAAAATCTCCCGTGTGGGTGAGCTTTGATAAGTTTATTGGTGTGGAATTCCCCAAATAATTTAGTTGCCAGCAACCCTAAAAGACGACATTGCCATTTCCAGAAGACATATTTCCTAACAATCAAGAAGTATTCAACGCCTTCAACTTGGCTGAATATACAAACAGACCTTTGTATATCACGGGAAAAGCTGGTACTGGTAAATCAACTTTCTTAAGACATTATTGCCAAAACACTCACAAGAAGTTTTTAATTCTTGCACCGACTGGACTTGCAGCATTAAATGTTGGGGGGCAAACGTTACATTCTTTTTTCGGATTGCCGTGGAGACCACTCCAACCAAATGACAGAGAAATTCCATATTTCCGTCAAGCAAAATATGATGAGAACGGAAACCTTGAAGAAGAAGAACACCCTAAACGGCAAATAATTAAGAATCTTGAGGTAATAATCATTGATGAGATTTCAATGGTGCGACCAGATTTAATTGATGCAGTAGATAATTCACTTAGAAAAAACGGTGGTAACCCGAACTTGCCATTCGGAGGTAAACAAATTATTTTCATTGGAGACTTATTTCAATTAGAGCCTGTAGTTACGAGACCGGACTTACCAATTATTTCAAGATTTTATGAAAGTCCCTTTTTCTTCAGCGCAAGAGTTTTTCAGCAAATACAATTTTCCAATATTGAACTTAAAAGAATATATCGTCAGTCCGACCCTAATTTTATTGGACTTCTTGATAGAATTAGAAACAGAACCGCTTCGACAAACGACTTCATTACATTAAATAATAGATTCAATCCGCATTACGAACCAGAAAGAAATCAATACTTCATTATTCTTTGCACAACAAACGCTATCGCAGACAATTTAAATTTAAACTATCTGCAAGTTATTGAAACGCCCGAGTTTACATATGTTGGGACTATCACAGACCGATTTGACGATAAACTTCCCACTCTGCAAAATCTCAAATTGAAAGTTGATTCACAGGTAATGTTTGTCAAAAACGATTCTGGAGGAAGGTGGGTTAACGGAACAATCGGTAAGGTTACTGTATTGACGAACCAAATCGTTAAAGTTAAAATCAAACATGATGATATTGAAGTTGAATATTCCGTTGAGAGAGCAACATGGGAAAAAGTTGAATATAAGTGGAACAACGAAACAGAAGAAATAGAATCTGAAATTGTGGGAACATTTACTCAATATCCAATAAAATTAGCTTGGGCAATTACAATTCATAAAAGCCAAGGTTTAACTTTTGACCAAGTAATTATTGATTCGGGAACTGGAATGTTTGCACACGGCCAATGTTATGTTGCATTAAGTAGATGTACTTCATTTGACGGTCTAATATTTAAAAAACAACTTAGATCTACGGACATCATTATTGACAACAGAGTTGTTCAAATCGCAGACACAGCAAATAATCAAAATACTATCAACGAACAACTACTTGCTGGTTTGCTTGATAGAACTAAGGTTCTAACTGAACAATTTGTAGAACTAAGAATAGAGAATAGAGATTTGCAGAAACGACTTGAAGAGAAAAACCAAAAATTATCTGAACTCCAGACAACCACACAAAGCCAATCGAAAAAATTAGACAGTTTTGAAAGTCAACTGGAGGAAGCATTACAGGAGATTGAAGAAACAAAAGAGAAATTAACCTTTGCGACACAAGACAATAGAAAACATAACAAGACAATTACTGAACTTCAAAGAAAACTTACTGATAAGACCAATGAAATTGAGAGGTTAAAAAAAATAAAATGGTATCAAAAATTAGTTGGAGCCCAATGACGACACGATAAAATAAGACTGAAGGGCAGGAGGTAACAGCACCTACCCAAAAAGCGGGGTTTCGTGTTTCAAAGCCAGTTTTATGGTTAATGGAAAATTAGTTTTTCAAGTCAATTTTTGTGATAAAAGCCCCGCCCTTCGGGTAGGCGAAAAAAGCTAGATAAAAATAAAACCCAAACATCCAACCCCACCCAAATATGCAACCAAATTTTAAAACAACTTTCTCTATTTACCTTACTTGATGAAAGTGAATAAATGTTTTATTTGTTTACTCCTTTTATTAATCTTCAAAACACAGCAGACTTAATTTATCCGGGCACTGAAAAATTTTATGGCCATGGTTGGAGTATTAGTTATGACATCGACTGGATTGCCATTCGCGCTGCATGGGTATTGGAAGAGTTAACATATCAGGATTTTGGTTATAGTCAACCGGCATTCGATTTTAGTAAAATAAATTATATAAACCTTTCAAAGGATACTCTTGGTTTACAAAACTATCCTAAAGTAGTAGATACAATTGAACAACCAACAAGAGCAGAACTGATAACCAAAGATTAATGCTCGCCGACAGTGTTTCACAATGGTGGGAAAAAAACAAAGTCACCTGGACACGCTTCTCCGCACTCAAAACTGCCTTCGGTAGCACCGTTCAAAAAAGCCAGGAATTAGCATTGGAATACTTACGTTTTGATAAAACAATATGTGAGGGGCTAACACTTGAATCCTATAAAACTAAACTGGAACCCTTGGTTAAAGCAATTATAAACAGTAACAATACCAACGCAGATCAGGCTAAATATTTGTTGGAGGACAAGTAGTTTTATTGGTTGAAGGTGAGGAAGGGGTGTTCGATAATGAGGTTTTGTGGAAGGAGATCGTGGATTCAATGTTATGCAAACTTTAAATTTATACCTATTTCATCCAAAATAATTGTTATTTAGTGACATGGTAAAGTATGTTAAAATAGTGATTTATGGGCTGGAAGTATTATGATTGCTGTATGGTTTGGTAATAAATGTGACATTTTGGGATTAACGATAAACTATGAATTTGGAGTTAAGCATTTAAGTAGAATTTCAGGTTACTAGATTTGAAGAAGAAAATTTTGAAATTAGGGTTTAGAAAATGTTTGCCATTTATTCCAATTTACGTTGATTGGCAAAAAACTGTTTCAAGTGTAAGCAGTTGTGTTTTATTTTCCGACAGCTTTTGGTTCTACTAAAAATTTTCAGCTACAACTTTCAAGGATTTGGATACATCAATCATTAATAACACCGATAAATTTGCCTCATTGTTTAATTAAAAAATGGAAAAATGAATTTATCAGGTAAAACAGCAATTGTAACAGGTTCAAACACAGGTATAGGATATGAAACCGCCTTGGACTTATACAAAAAAGGAGCGAAAGTATATGTTGCATGTCGTAATCAGGAAAAAGCACTTCAAGCCATCGAAAAAATGAAGGCTGACGGTGGAACAGGCGAATTAATTTTTGAACATTTAGATTTAGCAAGTTTGCATGCTGTAAAAGCTTTTGCAGACATTGTGTTAAATGTTGAATCAAGACTGGATTTATTGATTAACAATGCCGGGATTATGATTCCACCGCAATCAAAAACAGCGGATGGATTTGAAATTCAATTCGGCGTAAACTTTGTTGGTCATTTTGCACTTACGGGACACTTATTTAAGTTATTAGAAGCAACAAAAGGTTCCAGAGTAGTTACCCTGAGTAGTAATGCTCATCGAGGTGCAAAAATAGATTTTGATAATTTCCGGTTAGAAAAGGCATACCAAAATTGGAGAGAATACGGACAAAGCAAATTGGCGGATTTAATTTTTGCCCTTGAATTTGAAAAAAGACTTAGAAAAAATGGCAACCAAATTATATCTTTAGCTGCACATCCTGGTTACAGCGAAACGGATTTACAAAAATACATGGATAAGGATATGCTTGCATCACTTGATTTAATGACTGCCAAAGAAGGTGCTCAGCCTACGTTAGCTGCCTGTTTGCGTGAAGACGCGAAAGGAGGTCAATATTGGGGACCGGATGGATACAACGAACAAAAAGGAATACCGGCATTGGCTAAAATTGATGCAGCCGCTTTAGACGAAACCTTAAATGCTAGGTTATGGGATTGGGCTAAGGAAACGACAAAAGTAAATTTTCCTTTTTAAATGTTCAATCAACAAAACTTGTAAGCGCTATAACAGTCAATTACTGCATTAACTTTGATAAAATGTCCATTCCAACAAGATTAAAAAGTGTCAGCGAACTTCATCGCTTCAATAACATATCTCCACCTAATCATCCTTTAATTAGTTTGATAGATTATAGCGAAATTCAACCAACTTTTATTAACAGTGAATTGAAATGGGTACAGGAATTTTATACTATTGCTATAAAACGAAATGTTGTTGGTAAATATCGATATGGACAAGAATCGTATGATTTTGATGAAGGGTTAATGACTTTTTTTTCACCTGAGCAGGTTATTTCAGTTCAACTTTTAGAAGCAGATTTGAATAGTAAACCTTCCGGATGGATTATAGCATTCCATCCTGATTTTTTATTTGGTACATCTTTAGCAGCAAACATTAAAAATTATTCATTTTTGAACTATTCAGTTCGTGAGGCGCTTTTTTTATCTGAAAAAGAAGAAAATACCATCTTGGAAATATTTCAAAATATAAAAGCAGAATATCAAACAAACCACGACCAATTTTCGCAACATATCATCATAAGCCAATTAACATTAATACTTAATTATGCCGAGCGTTTTTATCAGCGTCAATTTTTGACTCGTAAAATTGCTAATCACCAAATATTGGATAGATTGGAAACGCTTTTGGAAACTTATTTTAAAAGTGACAACGTTTTTGAGAAGGGTTTACCTACAGTTCAATATATTTCACAAAATTTAAATCTTACAACAGATTATTTAAGCGCAATGCTAAAAAGTTTAACAGGTCAAACAACACAACAACATATACATAATAAACTCATTGAAAAAGCTAAGATAAAATTATCCACGACAAATTTATCGGTAAGCGAAATTGCGTTTGAATTGGGTTTTGAACATTCGCAATCATTCAACAAATTATTTAAAGCCAAGACCAAACAAACACCATCGGAATTTAGAGCTTCTTTTAATTGAAAAAAGCAAAAAACAAAATACCACCGGAACAACTCATTAACTATCGCCTGATGCTCCCCGACAGCGTTTCATAATGGTGAGAAAAAAAACAAAACCCAAACATGACTAAATTAACCCTCCCCACCATACCATTCAAATCCCCCAAATCATTCGAAACCTGGATTGAAAAAAATCATGACAAATCAACAGGAATTTGGATGAAAATATATAAAAAAGATTCCGACATCAAAACTATAACCTATGCAGAAGCATTGGATGTTGCATTGTGTTTCGGTTGGATTGATGGTCAGAAACAGGCATTTGATGAAACATGTTGGTTACAAAAATTTTGTCCGAGAACGGCAAAAAGTATTTGGTCTAAAATTAATATTGGTCATGTAGAAAGATTAATTCAAACCGGAAAAATGCAACCGGCCGGATTAAAAGCAATTGAAAGTGCCAAAGCAGATGGCAGATGGGAAAAGGCGTACGATTCACCAAGTAAAATGACCATACCTGATGATTTTTTAAAAGAACTCAGTAAAAACAAAAAGGCCGCAACGTTTTTCAAAAGTCTGAATAAAACGAATTTATACTCAATTGGATTTCAACTGCAAACAGCCAAAAAACAAGAGACCCGCGAAAAACGAATGAAAATTATTATTGAAAAGTTAGCAAAGGGGGAGAAGTTTCATTGAAATATTGAATGTCGTAGGTGTTGTTTTGTTTAGCGGGCTTTTAAGTTCCTGTAGTACAAAAAAATTGGGCAATATGGGTTTATTGAATTACTCACTATTAATTCTTTCATCAAATATGTAATTACTGCCTATTCAAATTATCCTCTATTTGTAATTTATTTGGATACAATAAGATAGTTACTGCAAGTTGAATATGGAATCGCAATTGATGTGTATCACACAATTTACTATAATTGTCATTGTAATGTTTTAGAATTCGTTTTAATATAAGTTGGGCTTGGTGAATTTGCTGTGACCATGCGCAGTGCATACTCCATTTTGAGGATTAACGGTATACCGTGAATTTGCATTAAAATTTCTTTATATTGAAAATTAGGATATAAATTGCACGATGAATCGAGTTGCTACACTTATCCTCAAGGATTTTTTTGGATTAACAAAACAAGGTAGTTGCTTTTCAATAAAGTTGTGTCATGAAAATTGATACTTCGAAATTTCATGCTTACAAAACCTTTTATTTAACATTTAAAATAATTATTTTATGCCTAATCAAGACGAATTATCAGCACGCGTTAGTTTCTTTAGAAGAGAACAACATCCATCACCACTGAGAGCAGACTTTTATGAAGGTGATAAATTTACTAATGGATGGATGCCATATGATGCACATTCTGCAATTCTTGGAGTGAATAATGTTACACATTCCAAAGGAGTAATAGCGGGTGCTATTGACAATATACCTGATGTTGGAGTAGGTGGCAGAAGTGATGCAAAATTTAATGTTGGCGTTTATGGTTACAGCGAAAATGGCACAGGTGTTTATTGTAAAAGCGTTAATTATGAAGCCCTACATGCAGAAACACAATCGAATGAAACCGCTGCAATTGCCGCCTATCAAATGAATCCTGAAAGTAACTCAGCAGCATTTTATGCTGAACATGCCAATCCGAATAAGGCTGCAGCAGTATTTAAAGGAAATGTTCATGTGCATGGTGATATACTTTTACTTAATGCAGATATTGCAGAAGATTTCACAGTTGCTGATTTTGAAACTGAGATAGGTTCAGTAATGATTTTTGGTGAAGCTGGAGCTTTGATACCATGCAATAGAGATTATGATAAAAAAGTTGTTGGTGTTATTTCCGGAGCGGGTAACTACAAACCGGGTATTGTTTTAGATAAACAAAAAGATTTAACCAATCGCTTACCTATTGCTTTGATGGGAAAAGTATACTGCAAAGTAGATGCTGATATCTGTCCTATTGAAATTGGAGACTTATTGACTACTTCTTCCACCACAGGTAGTGCGATGAAGGCCCTTGATCCTTATAAATCATTTGGAACAATAATAGGAAAGGCATTAATGCCTTTAAATTCAGGTAAAGGTTTGATACCTATTTTGGTAAACTTGGCATGAACCAATTATAAAACAATAAAACTATTTTATGGAAAAGCGATATATTACAATAATTATCGATAGCATTACTGATTTAAATACAACAAACTTTGAAATTGAAGTTTCGTTTTCAGTATTTGATGATCATCCGGATTTTATTGAGCTTGCGGTTGAAAGTAGCACACAACAAGGCATTAGTCAACATGATACAAAATTGGTTGAAATGAAAGACGATGTAAAAAGCTACAAAGGCACTTTAAAAATACCTATTGCAAACATTGTTTTCAATATTGTGGCGCATCCGATAATTATAAAGCCCGATAACGAACGATTAGATAAATATGAGGATGGATCTTATGTTGATAATGACATGAATTATATGCCTTATGCTTTAGTTAGAACCACCGACAAAAATGCCGAATTCCCAGCACCTCATATAACTGAAATTTCACCTTTCTCAAAAACTATTTATGGTAATAGTGGGATAAAGATAACTTGGCAAACAACTAAAAAATATGGTGAATATGAATTGTTGATTAGAAAGGCAGGAGAAGAGGCATACGATACTATTTTATTTAAAGCTACAGCAGACAATTCCTACAAATTAATGAGCCGAAAACTAAATAATGTGGCTATAGATTTTATAATGAGCGATTTACATCATTTGCACAATTTTGAAATACAAATTAGAGGCGTACAACCGGCTACTGTTCCTTTGGAAACCGTCTCTTCAAATTGGTCACCTGTTGTTACCTTTCATACAGCAATACCCTTAAATAGCCTCAGCGGTTTTCTTTATAACAAAGTTTTAAGTACCGGTATCAGGAAATATTTTCCTCAAAACACAAATGTGAGTTTGCGCAGGCAAATGTGGATTGATGATATCTATTAACAAACTATATTTTTTATGTAAATTTAAATACACAAACACAAAACAAATTGTTTTCACTTAAGCCTTTGGTAAAATAATTTACAATAATGTCTCAACCTTGTTATAGTTTTGAAACAGCATAACCCGGCCTTACGTATGTCACCCAAATGTTAAATCCCTTACAGCCTTTATAAAATCCCACATTTTTAATAAATTTGAAGTATGTCACGGCTTATCACCATGGGTGTTCTGGTATTCATTTTGGGTGCTCAAACCCTTAGTGCGCAGTTTCCGCTGGATAAATCTTTTGGTGAAAATGGGTTTCTTTTTCTTGAGCAGGCTGATGATGTGATTCAACTTTCAAATGGTAATATCCTGGTATTCGACGGCTCGTTGCAGGATAATTATTCAATTACTGTATTTGCTTTTGATGAAAATGGTCAAGCACGGGAGTACTTTGGTGATAATGGGGCTTTGAAATTCCAATTTGATAATATTGTTGTGTTTAGAATGGCCATTGCTGCTGAAAATAATGAATGGTATATGTGGATGCATAGTGTTGACAATTTAGGGTATCGTGATTCGATAATCCGATTTAATGAAGAAGGAGAACGTATAAAAGAATATGGTATAAACGGGGCTGTTCGCGTGCCATTTGGAGATGGTTATGTTGCCGGCAACATGCTCATTTTACGCTCAGGTGAGCTTATGGTAGCAGTTGAATTAGAATCATTAATTCCAAGTTTATCTTCGAGGTATGTTTGCAAATACACAAAAGAAGGGGCGCCTGACCCACAATTTGGTGATTCCGGAAGGGCAATAATGAATCATGGTGAAATGTTGTACGACAATCGTCCCATTTTGTTGGAACACCAGGATGGAAGTATATTGGTCGGTAACACTATTACAACGAATAATAATTCGAAAACGGAGCTTGAACTACTAACAAATTTGGGATTGCCTGATTCTTCTTTCGGAAATAGCGGAAAGGTAATTTTATCTGCCGGAACAAATACATCTGTACTTTCATCATATTGGTATGAGGAGATGTCTGAAATTTTATATATACTTACTGATGGTCCAAGCGGTGAATCCTTTGTTTGGCAATTAAATAGGGATGGCGAATTAAATTACGCATACGGCTCCAACGGACATAAACAGAATTTAGCGCTGATTGGAGCCCAAACTATGTATAAAAT
>Ga0075163_10005324_pt1 | contig 17168 bp, 16 predicted proteins | sample JI1023141ADNA_FD_71478 | JGI IMG/M metagenome (GOLD analysis project Ga0075163, IMG submission 71478) | Wastewater effluent complex algal communities from Wisconsin, to seasonally profile nutrient transformation and Carbon sequestration -... | ecosystem: Engineered > WWTP > Effluent > Algae...
CGAACCAACGACATACGGCGTGTCGTCGATGATACTGGCAGGGTGAATCAGGTGCAGGCTGGCGGCTTTCGCGTAAATGAAAGGTTTAATCGCCGAACCCGTCTGCCGGCGCATCTGCACGGTGCGATTCAGCTGGTTATTACTTTCAAAACTGTCGCCGCCTACCATCGCCAGCACCTCACCCGTGCGCGGCGAGAGCGCGATGAGGGCGGCCTGTAACTGCGGTTCGGCTTCCCGCCCAACACCGAGGCCTGCGAGTTCAAGCATGAGACCCGAATCGTATGCCGCCCGGCGCAGCTTATTCCTCAGGCGTATCTCATCGGAATCATCGCTCTTCACTACGCCACGGAAATTCCTGCGCCCGCGTTCGAGATGTTTTTGCACCAGCTCTTCGGCTTTTTGCTGCAGTTCACCGTCGATCGTCGTATAGACGCGCGCCGAATTCTGATTTTCAGCAAACAGGATTTTCCGCTGCATCAGAAAGTCGCGGGCAAACTGGGCAGGCCAGAGTCCCGAACGCGACTTCTCACCAAATGCCGTTTCGCTCGAAAAACGCCCCGATTGTTCTGTGACAGACTCCATACCTTTCTGCCAGGCTTCCGGCGAAACGCTGAGAATCCCCGCTGCAGTCATACCTTCGTAAAGGTTTTGCATCCGGCCAACCAGGCGCCGGTTGTTCTTAAGAGGTGAAAACTTCTCGGGCGAGGGAATCAGCGCAACGATCGAAAGAAACTCATTGGGTGACAGGTCGCGGATGCGTTTGTTATAATAGAATTTCGCCGCCGAAGCAAACGAATAGTTGCCGTGGCCAAGGTAGACATTATTGACATAGAGGTCGAGTATCTTCTGCTTCGAAAGCACAACCTCAAGCGCGCGCGCCAGCCTGACCTCGGCGAGCTTGCGGAAAATACTTTTTTTGCGGTTCTGCAGAATGATACGCGCCAGCTGCTGCGTGATCGTCGACGCCCCCTGCGCATAACGAAAACGTGAAAGGTTATTGATGATCGCCCTGAAAATGGAGCTGTACTGCACGCCGTGGTGCTCGTAAAATTTCCTGTCCTCTGAAAAAAGCAGGGCATCGAGCTGCCATTTATGGAATTCGCTGAGCTCGGCTTTATCTGACTGGGAAACACCAAGTTTATTGAGCTCATGGCCGTTACGATCGAGCACCACGTCCGCCTGCCGCGCCTTGAGCGAGGCGATTGCCTGACGCGCTTCCTCTGAAGAAACGGGAATCGCCTGCAACACGAGCAGCGTGCCAATGAAAGCAAACGTCGCGGCACCGGCAGCGAATATCACACGCTTCCAGCCGATATGGCCGATGAAATCAAGACCCGTGTGGATTAACCTCTGCGGCAACGCGCGCCAGGGCTCATGCGTTTCTCTGACGACTGCGGCAGATTCGATAACCTCGGGTGCCTCGTACTTTTCATACGGGTATTCGGGCGGCGCTTCAGGGGCAAGCCTCACCTCTTCTTGCCGAACCGGCTCAACACGCGGCGGCGAAGGCTGCGTTGCATGAAAGGCTTCTGTCGAGGTTTCGACGGGTGGTGGCGCGAAAAAAGAGCGCGGCTGCGGCGCGGCATATCTTTCTTCAGTCAGGGCAGGCGAATATTCTTCAAAACGTTTTTCAGAGCGCAGAGCGCCATACTTCTGTTCGACCAGCGAAAGAATCTTGCCTTCGCGGTTATCGTAACCGTGGTTAAACCCGCAGTACGGGCAGACAGCCGTCAGGACGGCAAAATTTTCAAGGTTGATGGGGGGAGAAAAGTTCCGGGCGCAACGCCGGCACGCATGCTCAAATGCGTGTGCCATGGCTACTTCAGCTCAAACAGGTCTCTGAGCTTCTTCTTCTGGGTAATTTCAATCGCTTCTACTGTGAAGCGCAGTGACTTTGCTGTGCGGCGCAGGTACTTTTTATAGGTTTCGACAAAGTCGATCTTCTTTTCATAAAACGGAATCGTTTTCAGCTCGACTTTTTCTTTTTCCTTAAATGTTTCCTGGCCGCGCGGGTCGAACTCCGACTCAAAATATGTCAGCACCATATCGTCGTTGCGATCGACCTTGGGATCTATTTTCTGGTTCGGATCTTTCTGCTCGGGGTTGTCGAAGAACAGCGGCGTGTTATTCAAAACCTCGCGCTTTTCTCTTTTATATTCCTTGCCGAACGGATTTGTGCGCTCGAATACCAGCTTGATCTTGGTGAGTTTGGGGGTTTTCGCGTCACCGGACGGATAAAGCACAATGCGGCCGTTGTAGAGGTAGCGCAGTGAAATTGTCTTGATCGATTCGCCCGAGGCGACTTCGAGGCTTAGCCCGCCATCCTGTTCTTTGGCCATACGTGGCGCGGCTTTGGGGGCCAACATCGCAATCTCGCGGTGCAGGTTATCGATTTCAATATCACCGTAACCCGATTCGTCGGCGCGCTTCTTTTGCTCTTCTTGTTGCGCGAGTATCTGCGGATCGATGATTTTCTGGGCCCACAGGACGCCAATGCACCCCGTTACGGCCAGAGATACGAATAGGAGCAGCTTCTTTCTGAACATTTTTTATTCCCGTGGCGGCGCGTCTCAGCCTAGGCCGCTATCCTGATTAACGGCCAAATCGCTTCCCTCCTTAAGTAAATAGGTGGCAGGGAAGTTCTGAAAAAGTCATGTTCAGAACTTCCCTAAGCCTTTTTCTCGGCCAAAAAGGCCGCGATATCCGTGGCATTACGGGCCTCGGCGAGGTCCTGCGCGGTCTGGCCTTTCTTATTCTTAATCTTGGTCAGCGCACGCGCCGACGTCAGAACATCGACTTTTTCCATCGTGCCTTCATGCGCAGCAAACATCAGCGCCGTCCAGCCGTCGAGGTCCTGGTCATTGACACGCGCCCCCGCCTTGATCAGGCGCTCGACCATGGGGGTTGTTCCCTTCCAGGTCGCCATGATGAGCGCGGTACGACCGCTGCGGTGGCGCAAATTGACATCGGGCTTATAGGTCAGCAAAAACTCCATCATCTCGGCATTACCCCGGAACGCGGCGATCATCAGGGCCGAATAACCATCACGATCCTGCAGGTTGATGCGGGCGCGGTTATCGAGAATGACCTTGGCGACATCGGCAGAGCCTGAGTTCACCGCGTACATAAGGGCGGTATAACCGTCTTCGTTCTTCAGATCGATATTGATATTGGCCTGCAAGGCGCGCGTGGCGCGTTCGACGTCGTTCGTACGCGCGGCCATGACGAGTTCTTTGTTATTCTTCGGATCGACCGCCCCTGCCCCGACAAGAATCTTCACGACTTCATCGTGGTCCTTGATGGCGGCCCAATAGGCCGCGGTACCACCGTTGTCGGCCGTTGCGTTCACATCGACGCCGGCATCGACGAGACGGCGCACCGTTTCAACATGCCCTTTTGCCGCCGCGAGAATGAGCGGTGTATAACCGAAATTGTTTTTACGGGCAAGTTCGGCCTTGCGGTTAATCAGTTCGTCTAAAATCTTCACGCGGTTTTCCTGCGCGGCATAAAAAGCAGCAGAATACCCGTCTTTGTCACGCGCCTGCACCTGCGCGCCACGGTCGAGCAAAGCCTTCACCATTTCGAAGTTTCCGAAAGCCGAAGCGATGAGCAGCGGGGTCTGTAAATCCTTGTCTGCATAATTCGGGTCGGCGTATTCGTTGAGCGCGGTGTTGAAAACATCAACGCTGTCGTTGCGGATTGCCAGAATGAGACGCCGGCTCGCGAGCGCGTTCATGGCTCCTTTCGAGCGCAGAAACTCGATCATGGGGGCATCCGCCAGCTCTACCGAATACGAAAGCGGAGAATAGCCTTTTTCATCGACGACATTCACGTTCGCGCCGCGGTTCACTGCGCCCTGTGCTTTCGCGAGATTCTTTTCGCGCGCGGCGATGAGCAACTCTTTACTCGCCTCGGGATTTTCGGCTCCGAAACCTTCGAGCAGGCGCACGATGTCCATGAAATAATAATAACGCGCCTGCGAAACCGCGGTCTGCCCGAAATAATTCGAGAGCGGAATCTGGGGTTTATATTTGAGAATCAGTTCGACTGCCTTGATATTGCCTGAGCGCGCGGTTTCGATGAGCGCCGTGTCGCCGAGCTTGTTGCGCTCGTAAGCCTCGTGAAAATAATTCGCCATAACTTTGAGCGTCCGCTCCATACCATAACGCGAAGCAGAAATGAGCGGCGTATCGAGGTTGGTGCTCAGCTGCGTTTTGCCCCCGCTCATTTTGAGAATACGTTCTGAAGCATCAGCGAGGCCGTTGACCGAAGCGACGTGTATCGCAAAGCTGCCGGTCGAATCGGGTTGCGTCAGGTCGATATTATTTTCGGTAAGGATTTCCCACACAGCCTTGTTGTAATGCTCGAGCGCAACGCGCCACAGAATTTCGCCGTTTTCGTCGCGCGCCGCCAGCGACGCGCCTGACTGGATGAGGTCGCGCACTTCACCAGCAGAACCGTCGCGCACAGCCTGTATCAGCGCAAGTCCCAACTCGACATTGCCGCGCTTACGGCAAGACGGTGTCAGCGCCAGGGCACAAACGATAGATAAAAGATGAATCCGGAAGATCAGCCGCATGAAAACCTGTTGCGAAGCGGGAAAGCTCTGTCAATTATAAACTTTCGCTGTGTTAATCCGTCTAAATTAATGGCATCAAGTTTGCTTGAACACGCCGAGTGCTTCATCCGCTTCGCGCCGCAGACGGCCAACGGTAGAGCAATTTAACACTCGGATATGGAGGATTTATGACAGTAAAAAAACTCGCTGCAGCCCTGGTAATTGCGGCGATTTATGCCCCCGTGGCTCTCTTTGCGGCTGAACCCGCAAAAGCCCCGGATCTGGCAAAACAAATCGCGGATGTTACCGCTAGCTCGGGCACGCTTAAAATCGCGATCGACACTCTCTGGACGATCGTTGCCGGCATGCTGGTATTCTGGATGAATGCCGGGTTTGCGCTCGTGGAAAGCGGTTTTTGCCGTAGCAAGAACACGGTAAATATTCTCGCCAAAAACTTCATTGTTTTTGCCATCTCCACGATGTCCTTTTGGGTCATCGGCTGGGGACTCATGTTCGGCAAAGGGAATGACTGGATCGGCCAGCAAGGCCTTTGGCTGCTCGGCGGCGCAGATAATTCTCCCGCAACGGGCGATGCTTACAAAGGCGTGTATGACAGCATGAACTGGACAGGAGTTCCGCTCAATGCGAAATTCTTTTTTCAGTTGGTTTTTGCTGGTACCGCAGCAACCATCGTTTCCGGTGCTGTAGCTGAACGCATCAAATTCCACTCTTTTATCATCTTCAGCTTCGTTCTCGTAGCGGTGCTTTACCCCATCACGGGTCACTGGATCTGGGGCGGTGGCTGGTTAGGTGTTGCTAACTTCCGCGACTTTGCAGGTTCTACCGTAGTCCATAGCGTTGGTGGCTGGGCAGCACTCGCTGGTGTCATCGTTCTCGGTCCACGCCTCGGTAAATACACTCCCGATGGCAAAGTTAAACCGATTCTTGGGCACAACATGAGCTCGGCTGCTTTAGGCACGCTGATCCTCTGGCTCGGCTGGTTTGGTTTTAACCCTGGCAGCTTCATGGCTGTGGGTGACGGTTCGGGCGTGGCCCATGTTCTGCTCGCGACCAACATTGCAGCGGCGACAGGAGCTCTCGGGGCGACAGCGGCAGCATGGTTGCTTCTGAAGAAACCCGATCTCGGTATGATCCTTAACGGTACGCTTGCGGGCCTCGTGGCAATCACGGCACCTTGCGCATTCGTTACACTCGGTTCATCTGCCCTCATCGGAGCAGTGGCTGGTGTGCTCGTGGTACTGAGCGTCATCTTTTTCGATAAAATCAAGATCGACGATCCGGTGGGTGCAACCTCTGTTCACCTTGTCTGCGGTATCTTTGGAACTCTCGCAGCCGGTCTCTTTTACGACTACGATATCGCGAAGAATATCGCGGGCCTGACCGGCGACGTGGTCGATCCGGCAAAATGGTCTAAGGGTGCACAGATTATGGTACAGCTTAAGGGTATCGGCGCAGTCGGCGGATTTACCCTCGTGGCCTCTCTGGTACTGTGGTTCGTCCTCAAACTTCTGGGCGGCATACGCGTAGCGCGTGAAGAAGAAATCATGGGTCTCGATGTCGGTGAACACGGCAACGAAGCTTACGCAGATTTCCAAGAGGTGAATCGCTGAGCCGCGTGCTTGGTGGTTACTTATTAAGGAGTAAAAAATGAAACTGATTACAGCCATGATTCAGCCTCACAAGCTGCAAGACGTCAAAGACGCTCTGTTCAAGGCGAATGTCACCAAAATGACAGTCTCTAATGCCCTGGGCTGCGGACAGCAACGCGGCTACGACGAATCGTACCGCGGTGTGGTGCACGAAGTCAACCTTCTCAAGAAGGTGCGCATCGAAATCGCAGTGAACGAAGAGTTTGTTGAACCAACCATTAAAGCGATTATCAGCGGTGCACGCAGCGGCAATATCGGCGATGGAAAAATATTCATCACTGAATTAGCCGACGTCATTCGCATTCGCACAGGCGAGAAAGGGAATACCGCAATCGGTTAACCCCCAAAAAGACCCGCCGTAACCTGAGTGTTGCGGCGGGTCTTCGTTTATTACCGGTTGATCCGGTGAATAAATCCTTTAATCTGACAGAAAAAATAGACAGGAGATAACATGAAGTTCACAAAAATAATTGTACTTCTACTCGGAACGGCGATGCTCGCCGGAGCCCAGGACAAACCAAAAGACGCGGCGAAACCGAAAGAACTCACGCTCGAGCAGCGTGTGGCGGATATCGAAGCGTATATGAACAACGGCTCGCGCGTTAAAGACGACGCGGCTGTTAAACCGGCGGACAAAGCCGACAAGACGAACATAGCGGGTGCGGGTCCCGGCCACAATGCGTGGCTTATGACTTCAGCCTTGCTGGTTCTTTTCATGACACTGCCGGGCCTCGCGCTCTTCTATGGCGGTCTCGTGCGCACGAAGAACGTGCTCAGCGTTGTCGCGCAGTGCTTCGGCATCGCCGGCCTCGTGACCATTCTGTGGTGGGCGATCGGCTATTCGTTCGCATTCTCTGAAGGCAGCCCCTTCCTCGGCGGCACAGCTTATGCTCTCTTTAAGGGCGTAGACAGCGCAGTCGGCCAGGGTGCACAGTGGGTCTCGAACAATGTTTTCTCCATGTTCCAGATGATGTTCGCGATTATCACCCCGGCGCTGATCGTTGGTGCCATCGCTGAACGCATGAAGTTCACGAGCGTGCTCGTGTTCGTCGCGCTGTGGATGTTCGCGGTGTATTTCCCGCTAGCTCACATGGTATGGGGCCCAGGCGGCTACATGAACGGCCTCGGTAACTTCGACAAAGCCGGCATGAAAGCGATCGACTTCGCGGGCGGCACTGTCGTTCACATGAGCTCGGGCTGGTCTGCTCTCATTCTCTGCCTCATCGTTGGTAAACGCAGCGGTTTCGGTGCGAAATCTTTCGCCCCGCACAGCATGGTGCTCACCGCCATCGGTACGGGCATGCTTTGGGTCGGTTGGTACGGCTTCAACGCCGGTTCAGCCCTGGCAGCTGACGGTGTTGCTGCCAATGCTTTCACGACGACAACTCTCGCTGCTGCAGTTGCGGCATTCGTATGGCCGGTACTCGAGTGGGTCCTCAAAGGTCACCCCACTGTTCTCGGTTTTTGCTCGGGAGCTGTATCCGGCCTCGTTGTCATTACACCGGCAGCAGGTTTTGTAACCCCCACTTCGGCAGTAATCATGGGCCTTCTCGCAGGCGCAGTGCCGTTCTTCGCGGTGATGTACATGAAGAAATGGCTCGGCTACGACGATGCGCTTGACACCTTCGGTGTTCACGGCGTAGGCGGTACTTTGGGCGCAATTCTGACGGCGGTATTCGCAAGCAAAGAAGCGAACCCGGCGCTGGAAGCTGTTATCAAGAACGGCCTCGTAGGCGAGCACGCGAAAGCAATCGGTTTCACAATCGCGATTTCGGTTGTGGCGACGGTGGTGATTGCGTTCCTCATTAAGTTCACGATCGGCCTCAAGGCGAGCCCGGAAACCGAATCGCTGGGTCTCGACATCAGCGAACACGGCGAAGAAGGCTATAACGGCTTTCAGACATTTGTCGAATAAGGAGGCAGCATGAAACTTATCACAGCAATGATCCAACCGCATAAGCTCCAGGATGTTAAAGACGCGCTCTTCAAGGCCAACGTTACGAAGATGACAGTCTCAAACGCCCTTGGCTGCGGCCAGCAACGCGGTTACGACGAATCGTACCGCGGTGTGGTGCACGAGGTCAACCTCCTGAAAAAAGTCCGTATCGAGGTTGCGGTGAACGAAGATTACGTAGAACCGACGATCCAGGCGATTATCAGCGGTGCAAGAACCGGAAATATCGGCGATGGGAAAATCTTCATCACAGAACTTGCCGAAGTCATTCGCATCCGTACGGGTGAGAAAGGAACTACGGCCATAGGATAGGATATCCTTGGGGGCGCGGCACGCATGGATGCGTTTAAGCCGCGGCCCATTGGTCAAAACCCCCCGCAGCATAGCGGGGGTGACCTTAAATAAAGACCATGAAACTGATTACAGCCCTGATTCAACCCCACCGCCTGCAGAAAGTCAAAGACGAACTTTTCAAGGCGCAAGTCACCAAGATGACGCTGAACAATGTACTCGGCTGCGGTCAGCAGGCCGGATACACAGAATCTTTCCGCGGCCAGCTGCACGAAGTCAATCTCATACCGAAAGTGCGCATTGAAATCGCAGTAAACGAAGATTTTGTTCAGCGCGCCATCGATGCCATTTCACGCGGAGCCAGAACCGGCAAAATTGGCGACGGCAAGATTTTCATAACCGAACTGGCGGAAGTTGTACGCATACGCACGGGAGAAAGGGGCAAAATCGCCATTGGCTAAAGAAATTGAAACTGCATGTTCTCGTGGATAAACCGCTCGAGACGTATCATGTCACCGGGTTTACTCTTAAAGAATAACACGCCTAAATAATAAAAACCGCCGCGCTGCGAAAAGCGCACAATCTCACCGAAAAGTTCAAGATCATCGCCCATCACGGGGATCAGCATCTTGATACGCCGGTGCTGCATCAGGTAGCGGAAAATCGCCTCGTCTGAAAATTCGAGCAATAATCCCGAAAGCGAAATATTCACGACGCGGGTCTCAACCGAACTCGGGTCAAAGTGTGAGCTGCGGATACGCGTTTTACTCATCGCATACGAAAACAGCTCCATGAGCCGGTGGAGATCCACCGCCTGCGCGGGGTTAATATACTTTTTGTCGAACTGGTTTGTTTCAACGCGCACATACCCCTGCATCACGCCGAAAAGCGTGATCGGGCTCATGAGATAAGACACGATAAAACCGCGCGCATCTGCCTTGCGGATTTCTTCGATATACTTGAGCGCTGCAGTATCGCCCTCGGCGCTGGAGCGTGCCTCAAAAACGCCACTCAGGTTCACGAGATTCACATGCTGGTGCGGCGAAGTATACGACAAGACGCGCATCGTATCTTCGATATAAAATGTCTTGGCATGATCGCGGACTATTTTTTCAGCCTGCGAGAGTTCTTCGGGGTTCCGGTTTGAAAAGAATACGATATCGAAATCAGAGCTGATCGACTGTATCTCGCTGACAAGCATGCGGTACATCGTCTGCAGTGAGACGTCTTCGCGCGCCACCTCCTGCATGACATAGGGGAAGCGGCTTTCGAGATTTTTCTCGTCGAGGCGGGTGTGCCCGATCGGCGAATATAGGATCGTGAAACGCATGAAGAGGTCGTCAAACCTCAGGCGTATATGGCGTCGCCGCTGCAGGTATAAGAGTTCGTTCGGAAACTGGATATAGATGCCGTTTTCGTTCGTCCTCAGCACCATCACCTGCGACATATAATAGCGGTTATAGGCCTCGAACTGCAGCACCGCGCGGCGCTCCTGCGTTTCCTGGAAGCCGTGCGCGGTGAGCAAAACCTCGTACTGGTCGATCTGCTCGCAGTGCGCGATATAGACATAACCCGAATAACGGAAGTGGATGCGGGTATACTTTGCCTTAAGGTAATAGAGAATGTTCAGGATACCGTAATACGAAGTTTCACTCTGCGCGTGTTCGAAGGGATCGTTCTCACGCTGGATCGGTACCGTGTTCTGCAGGGCCTCGGCCATTATATTATTTTCGGTTTTTGGCAAGGCCAAGTAAAAGGAGTCGAAAAATCCTGGCGACATAACGCGCCGCACCACAAGGTAGGATGCCCCACCCCGGAAAAAACTTGTCCGTGACGGCGGGCAATCCCAATGGCCTCAAGGGGACAACATGGAAGAACTGTTAAAACGTATTGTGAATCTCGGTATCGGTGCCGCCAAGGGTCTGGAGGATAACCTGCAGACGGCGTTCAAGGCCGCGGAACAGGGGATCAACGACCTAGTTTCAAAGGGAGATTCTTCGGGTGACGAAGCCGCGGCGCGCGTGAAGAAGTTCGTGAACGATCTGCTGATTTCAGTCAAAGACTATGAGTCGAAAGCGAAAGAGATGTCCGATAACCTAACGCAGGCTTTAAAAGAATTCCAGACCAGCGGCAAGGGCCGGGCTGAAGAGCTGCAGAAGCGGATTGAGGAAATTACGAAAAATATTCGCGCGCGGATTCCCGGACAGGCGTGAGATTTTGACAAAAAATCCCGGTCATACCGGGATTTTTTTCAGGCGATGCAGGCGGCGTTCAAAAGCCGGCCTGCCCTGTTATTTCTTTTTATGACGGTTCGCGCGGCGCTTTTTCTTGCGCTTATGATTCGCGATTTTTCTGCGTTTACGTTTACGGCCACTGGGCATCGCAAACCTGTTTATTTGTAAGGACACCGTGTAAAGACCTTTATAACCGCCGACATTCCCGTGAGTTTCGCTGACGATCTTGACTCTATACCTACGCTGCAAGGCGGCTCTGTCGTCGCCATGGGAGATTTTGACGGTGTGCATCCCGGGCACCTCGCGCTGATCGCTGACACCTGCGCGCGCGCCAAAGCCGGTAACCTGGCATCGGTGCTGGTCACCTATGAACCGAGCCCCAAGAAAATTCTGAAAAAACTGCGCCATGACAGCCGGCTGACAACATACACCGAGAAAAAAAAACTGCTCGGTGAAAGCGGGCTTGATCTTGTGATTTTTTATCCTGTGACCGCTGAAACACTGAAAATTTCCGCGCGCACATTCCTCAGAAATTTTCTTCTCGAACGCCTGAAGATGCGCTGCCTCGTCATGGGTGCCGACCACCATTTCGGGCATAACCGCCGTGGCAATGCCCGCTACCTGAAGGCGGCCAAAGACCGCTATGGTTTTGAACTGCACGTGGTCGAAGAGCAGATCACACTCGGTGAACGCACATCGTCGTCACGCGCGCGCGCCGCGCTCGCTGCAGGCGACGTAGAGACAGCCGGCGGTATCCTAGGACGCCCCTACTCGGTCACCGGGCAGGTGATTCGGGGTGAGGGGCGCGGCCGGTTGCTGGGTTTCGCGACGGCCAATATCGGCCTCGATCCTGAAAAGCTGCTGCCGCTCACGGGGGTCTATTCCGGCACCGCGGTGCTTACGAACGGGCAAAGGCTTGCCGCGATAGCGAATTTGGGGCATAAACCGACCGCGGGGGATTTCCCCATGGGGCTCGAAGTACACCTGCTCGATTTTACCAGCAATCTCTATGACCAGGTTGTTCGCTTTGACTTTGAACACCGCATCCGCGGTGAGCAAAAATTCGCAAGCCTCGATGCCCTGAAAGCACAGATCGCCAGCGATGTGGCACTAGCCCGACAAAACGCTGATCGTGCCAAAAAAGTGTCGTTTTTTTAACCTTTTAGACGTATATTATTGTATCTATGCTTATCCGCGCGGGTCTATCGCTTGCTCTTTGCCTGTTTTTTACGGGTGTACTGCCGGCTAAAGACGTCGTGGGTACGCTGCTCCGCGATTCTGTCGCGACATTTTCCGATTCCTATGACCTGATCTATTATTCGGTGCGGTCGGCTGTGCAGCGCGATCTCAGGGAACAGCATAAAGGTGTGCGCGAAGAAACTGCGCTCACCAATGAACGTATCGATGCATACCTGGAATCCAAAGGAATTTTATCACGCCGCGACCGGCAGCCGATTACGCGCAGTGAATTTTCCAGGCTGATTTTTCAGCGCTTCGACCTGCCGCGCGGTTTTTTCACACGCCTTTTTGGCACTTCGTCGTGGTACTACCGCGACGCAGTACGCGCCGGGCTTTTCAGCGAACATGATGCCAGCGACGGCACCATGTCAACGCGCGAAATGCTCTCTGTATTTACGCGCGCTGAACAGCTCAGCCGCGCGCGCTGATTAAAGATGTTTGCCTAAGATTGTCTTGTAGTGTTCTTTCGGGGCTGCACCGACTGTTCTGTCAACGAGCTCGCCGTTCTTGAAAATCATTAAAGTAGGAATACTGGTAATGCCGAATTTCATCGCCGTGTCGGGATTCTCATCAACATTCATTTTCACGATGGATACTTTATCGCCCATCTCTTTTTGCAGGTCTTCAAGCACCGGGGCTACCATGCGGCAGGGACCGCACCAAGGCGCCCAGAAGTCTACCATGACGACTCCGCCCGAAGTTTTTGTCTGGAAGCTTTGATCTGTAATTTCCTGCACGAGGCCCATGTTTAACCCACCTTTTGACTTGACGCTTTATTTCTACAGCGAGTATACTAAACCTTCGTCAGGTAAGCAAATAATTTTATCCCCCATTTCATGGCGAAAAGACTGACAAACACTACCAACAGAGGCCGCCGTTCGAGTGGCCGGGCACTGACGCTCGCGGTCATTCCGGCTTCGGGCGGGCACAAGCGCGAATGGCGGATCTCCTACGCGACAATCTATTTTCTTTTTTTCCTGGTCTTGTCCACAGCCGCGCTGATCGCTTTCGCACTGGTGCGCAAGGCACCGCTCGAAGCCGACAAAAAAGTCTCGTCAGAGCTGGCGGCAGCCTGGCTCGCCCGCTGGGAAATTCTCGAAAAAGGCAAAGAACGCATCACCGCAAACCTCGACGACCTGAAAACCGTCGGTGAAGATTATTTTACCGCAATTTTCAAAACCCGTCCCGAGCTCGGTGAGTTTTCGGGCGTGAGTGCAGCGGCTGAACAGAACGCAAAGATACTGCCACTCATGAGTGTCATGCGGATTCTAACTGCGCGCGAAGAAGCCTATATCGGCATGCCGATCGGTATTCCCGTGCACACGAACCAGATCACCTCTCTCTACGGCAGCCGCGCCGACCCTTTCGGGTTAGAAGCAAGTTTTCATACGGGTATCGATTTTGCGGGCGGCGTCGGTACGCCGATTTATTCGACCGCTGACGGCGTCGTGCTCGACGCCAACGACGAGGGCAGCACCGGGCTGGGGAAAAATGTGCGTGTACTGCACAAATTCGGGCTCATCACAGTGTATGCACACATGGACTCTATCAGCGTTGAGAAGGACAAAAAGGTTAAACGCGGCGACCTCTTAGGTGCTGTCGGCACGACGGGGCGTTCGACGGGCCCTCACCTGCATTATGAAATCCATATCAAAAATGTCGAACCCGAAAACTGGTTCGAGCTGACCTACAACCCGATGCCGTTCATTCGGGAGCAGTTGTGAAAGACACCAGGGTTTTTATCTGGGGCATGGGTCTCATCGGCGCATCGCTAGGCCTTCGCCTCAAGGCGCTGGGTTACCAGGTTTCCGGTTCAGTGCGCTCTGAGAAAAGCCGCACCGAACTCTTGAATATGGGTTTTAACGGCATCGTCGTCGGCGAAGCCGAATCGCTGGCAGCATTAGCTTCGGCGGATATCCTCGCGCTGGGTCTCAATCTGCCCGATTGTTACGGGGTGCTCGACAAAGTCATGACAAACCCTGCGCTCGCGGAAAAACTGATCGTCTTTGACATGTGTTCGACGAAAGCCGAAATCTGCAACTTTGTGCGCAACCATTACCCGAAGGCACGTTTCGTGGGCATTCACCCCATGGCTGGAAAAGAAAAGAACGGCCCCGGCGCGGCCGAAGCGACGCTTTTTGAAGGCGCAACGGTTTTTGTCATACCGCATACCAACCAGGCGGTGACCGACCGCATTACCCGGCTGTGGCAAGACAGCGGCGCGCGCACGGCGAGCATTACGCCCGAAGAGCACGACCGCTGGATGGCCTACATGAGCCACGGCCTGCACCTCTCAGCCTGTCTCATCGCGAAAATGAGCGGTGATATTTTTGACCCGGCTTTTCCTCTTTACCCAGCAGCGGGCAGTTACCGCGACATGACGCGCATCGCGCAGAGCTCAGGCGAGATGTGGCGCGATATTGTGGCGAGCAACAAGGGCAATGTCGCGGCCTGGCTGCGTAAGCTTGGGCGCGAAGCGACAAGCCTCGCCGACGAGCTTGAAAGCGGTAAGGCGGACATCCCCGCGCTTTTTGCAGAGGCGAAAAAAAACCGCGATCAGATTATGCGAAAGTAGAAAAACCCGAGTGGGGTTTTTCTTCTTCTGGTTTATTTTCTTCTTTGTCGTCGGCTTGTACCGGGGTGGGTTTGCTTTTTTTTCCGCGTTTTTTTCCAGAAGAGCCGCCCGCGTCGGCGTAATCGGGCGCCTCGTATTCGTGTTCCATGAACAGGTCTTCCTGTAAGTTGCCCGATTCAGGCCCCATCACACTTTCGTCGCGGTGAATCTGTTCACGGCGCGCGTCTTCGTTGGCTAACTGGTTTAAGACGTGGGGTTTCTCGAGCCGAACACCTTCGGAGCGTGCGGCTTCGTAAGAATTCTGGATACCGACCTGTAAATCGAGAGGCTTCATTTACCTTATCACATCCCCATACCGCCCCTTGCGGCGGTTCTTCTGGAAGTGTTTATCGTCGTCGCCGGGCGGTACATACGCCACGATATTGATGCGCCCTGCTTCTTCAACGAACGTGACATTGTTGTACTCATCCTGTACCGAGAATTGCGCACCATTGATTTCGACCGTAACGCCGGGAAAAACTGTCTTCTCAACATGCACGGCGCCGAGGGCATTTGAATCTTTCATAAACTCTGAAATGTTCGCCGCTTCGCTGAAAGCATCGCGCAGCCGCTCTTCGAGTTTCTCTTTGAAGGCAAGCGTTTTGACCAGCTGTTCTTCTTTTGCTTCGCTGAAAGCATCCGGTGCCGCGGCTTTCTGTTGCTGCAATGTTTTGAGGTTGATTTCGGTCTGCTCGAGTTTTTCTTTCAGTTGTTTCTCGATCTGCGCGATCTGCTTCATCTGCTGCATCGCACGCGGATTTACACCCGCGATAACTTTGGTCGGCGTCGCGGCCATGGCACCGAGCGATTTCACGCGCACGACCCCACCGCAGATAATCTCGCCCCCGACAAGCTGCGCGCGTTTGCCGTTGCAGATTACGTTGCCACCCGCATAGACCTTCGAATGCATGATGTTCTCACCCATGACAACATCGCCTTCAGCCATACAAGTCGCACTCTGCAAAAATTTACCGTAAACATTACCCGCGGTCGATTCAACCTGCGCGTTGTCGCGGCCGATGATACCCTGCCGCACAATGATGTCGCCTTCGGCTTCGACATAGGCTTTCTGAATCGTGCCCGCGACTTCAATGCCACCGGCAGCCTTGACATGCATGTTATCTTCGATGCTACCGGTAACAAGGATCGAACCCAGGAACGTGATATTACCCGTGGTAATGCCCACGTCGCCGTTGATCGTGAACATGTCGTGAACGCTCAGTATGCCGCCGCGGTAGAGAACCTGGCCGTTCTTCTCGGCAAGCAGGCGCTTGCCGTCGTCTGACAGCATTGTGCCGGGGCCGGGGCGAATTGTAACCGGGTTGCCGTTCTTCGCGGGTGTGATCTTGTTGAAGAGATCGCGGCCTTCTTGCCCGCGCTGCGCCGGTACAAGTTCGGCGAGCACCTGCCCCTGCACCACGTTCTCGACGAGGTCGCGGTCCATGAAGTCGACGCGTCCGGTTTCGTCTTCTTTGAATTCGACTTTCTTGTCGATACGCACCTTGTAGTCGACATAACCATCACGTCCGTTAACTGCGGATTTCCCTTCGGCAACAATAATGGGCGTCGAATACACTTCTTCTTCGAGAGCTTTTTCGATCACACTTTCGCGGAAGCCGAACTGCACGCCGTTGGCCTTCAGGGCCTGCATGATATCCGCGACCTGCAGGTGGCGACCACCAGGGCGCGGGCGCGTCATCTGCAATGTCGCGCGCATGTGATCAGCAGAGATCTCGATCTGTAGCTGCGAATCGGCGTCGGGTTTCGGTGTCCATTCGGCGATCTTGATCTGTTTACTGCTTTTGGCGCGTATCTCGTTCTCCAGCCGCCCCTTGTCATAGCTGTTCACACCGGCAAGACGCAGCTTCTCAAGCGCCTGCGCCATCGTCACCGCCTGCCCTTCACCCACAGGCGGCCGCACGGTGACGTAGACCCCGGTGCGGTAAATCCGCACCAGTATCTTACCGTCAGAATTAATGGCGATGGGCGCTTCCTCATCCATCGCTGCCTGCGCCATAGCGCCCGTGAGCGACACATTCATGTCTTCGAGATCGCTGAACCGGGTGTCTTCTTTCGCTTTGAAAACATGAACGCGGTAAGGCAGCTTTCTGAGCCCGAAAAGCTGAGACCCGCCTTTGTTGAGAATTTTATAATCGAGCTGAATCGGATCTTTCTGCATCTCGACCGCGGCGAGCTTCAATGCCTGCTTTACCGAGTCGGCTACGACGATGACGTCGTTCGGGGGGCGATGCTTCGCTTCGTGTAAAAGGTCTTCCTCATTATCGAGCGCGATAATGATCTGTTTTAACTGGTCCGCCGCCGATGCCATTACTCCGCCTTTTGTTTCTCGATCAACTGCACCATGCCCTTGTACTCCTGCGCTTTGTCTGAGTCGGGATAATACTTCAACAACTTATTGAATTGCTCGAGCGCCTTCTCTTTGTTGCGTATTTTTCTGAAATAGAGATACCCGAGGCGCTCGAGGGCAACACGGTCCTTGGGATTTTCGCCGAGGAAATCCGCATAGGCCTTGGCCGCCTTCTCATGCTGCCCGCTTTCTTCATAACTGGTCGCGAGCGGTAAAACAACGTCCCGTGTGTTTTCCTGT
>Ga0075163_10005326_pt1 | contig 17166 bp, 15 predicted proteins | sample JI1023141ADNA_FD_71478 | JGI IMG/M metagenome (GOLD analysis project Ga0075163, IMG submission 71478) | Wastewater effluent complex algal communities from Wisconsin, to seasonally profile nutrient transformation and Carbon sequestration -... | ecosystem: Engineered > WWTP > Effluent > Algae...
AAGATCTATGCATCTATAGGTTTCGATCCAACCACCGACAAGTACATTGATAATTACTCTTCATTGAGCAATGAGGAAATTGAAAAGATTTACACGAAATGGATTGGCGATGAATACAAAAAGGATAATAAAACCGGTTCTTTAGGCCCAGACGCCATGCAGGAAGTCCAAAAACAATGGACTGACATAAAAGAATCCTTAACTCATGAAGCAAAACCTAAAGTTTCAGGTCCAATCGAATGGATAAGGATCCATAATCTCCCAGATCATGTTTACTTTAACCATTCTCAACACGTTTCAATTGGCAAAATTGAATGTCAGAAATGTCATGGGAAAGTTGAAGAAATGGAATTATTGCGTCAATATTCTCCATTATCTATGGGATGGTGTATTAATTGCCACAGACAAACAGATGTCAAGTTTCAGGATAATGCCTACTATAATAGCTATAAAGCTTACCATGATGAACTTAAAAGTGGAAGCAGGTCATCCGTAAAAGTTTCCGATATCGGAGGTTTAGAATGTCAAAAATGTCATTATTGATTTTAATGTAAGATAAATGAAGAACCACAATCAAATCACCTGGGTAAGTGACAAGGATCTTATAAATGATCCAGTGTTTTTGGCCGAAACTGAATCGGAAGTAAATCAAGTGGCCATTGATACACTTTTGGAGGATGAAAGAACTCCTGAACTTACTGCAAACAGAAGGGATTTTCTGAAATTATTAGGATTCGGAATTAGTGCAGCCACTATGGCTTCCTGCGAAATCCCTGTAAAAAGAGCCATTCCTTATGTGATTGCTCCCGATGAAATTGTTCCAGGAATAGCAAATTATTATGCCTCGTCTTTTGTAAATGGGGGAGATTATTGTTCGATTTTGGTTAAAACCAGAGAAGGAAGACCAATCAAAATTGAAGGAAATGCTTTATCCTCTATTACAAAAGGAGGAACATCAGCCCGTGTTCAGGCTTCTGTTCTTTCCTTATATGACATAAACAGGTTACAGTTTCCTGCTGGTTTTGATGGGACTACACTTAAAGAACTAAGCTGGCAAGATATAGATAAAGAAATAATTGGTAAACTTAATCCCGCTTCTAAAATAAGAATTTTAAGCGGGACAATCATGAGCCCATCAGCAAAACGTGCTGTTCAAGATTTCTGTGCTAAATTTCCGGCTTCCAAACATATTTCTTATGACCCTATCTCAAGTGCTGCACTCTTGCAGGCTACACAGGATTGTTTTGGTGAAAGGGTGGTGCCAGAATATCGATTTGATCTTGCGGAAACGATTGTAAGTTTTAATGCTGATTTTTTAGGTACCTGGATCTCACCAATTGAATATGCAGCCCAATATGTTACGAGAAGGACGATCAATCCTGAAAATCCTAGCATGTCTAAGCATTTTCAAGTTGAATCTCAAATGTCCCTAAGTGGCTCTAATGCCGATAACAGAATTTTAGTAAAACCATCTGAATTAGGTGCTGCAATTGCATTCTTATACAATGAAATTGCCTCAAAAACTGGCGGAACCGCAACAAGCGGACCTGCCTTAAATGAAAAAGCTAAAAAAGCCTTATCGATTGCTGCAGATGCCCTTTTGGCTAATAAAGGTAAATCATTGGTGGTCTCGGCTTCTAATAACGTTGCCGAACAAACTCTGATTCACGCAATTAATCAATTGTTAGGCAATATCGGATTAACGGACAATTTTTCCAATGCATCCAATCAACGACAAGGTAATGATTTGCAACTTAGTGAGTTGATTAACGAAATGAATGCAGGTTCTGTTGATGCATTATTTGTTTGGAATTCCAATCCTTGCTATGATCTCCCAATGGCAGATCGATTTAAGAGCGGTATGGAAAAAGTTGCCTTAAAAGTTAGTTTCAATTCTCTTTTAGATGAAACTACCTCGCTTTGTAATTATATAGCCCCTGATCATCATTTTCTTGAGTCATGGGGTGATGTAGAGCCAAAAAGAGGACATTATTCTTTAATGCAACCTGCCATTAATCCTATCTTTAATACACGTCAAGCTGCTCATTCTTTATTGGTTTGGGCATCAAGTTCAAATTTATCTGCGACCGCTGAACAACCCTATTATGATTTTGTAAAATCCACTTGGCAATCCCAAATTTTTCCTAAAAGTGGTTTTTCAACATTTCAATCTTTTTGGGATAAGTGCCTTCATGATGGGGTTTTTGAATTAAAAAATTCAAGTTCTGTTGCACCTAATTTTGCTGGCAATGCAGTTGCCGCAATAGGCATGGTATCCAATCCTTCTTCAAATCCACTTGAAATTTCCTTTGTTGAAAATGTTGGCGTAGGGGCTGGTCAATATGCAAATAATCCATGGTTGCAAGAATTAGCTGATCCTATTACCAGGTGTTCCTGGGGTAATTATGTTGCTGTGCCAGTTAGTTTTGATGGGGATAGAAATTTTGTGACATTCAACGATTTTAAAGAAAATGGAGAACTAGCTGATTTAACATTTGGCTCTTCAGTTTTAACAGTGGGTGTTATTAAGCAATTTGGACAAATGTCAGGAACACTATCCATTCCATTAGGTTATGGGAGAAAAAGTGCAGGAGTATGTGGTACCGGTGTAGGAACTGATGTTTTTCCTTACCTTCAAACCGATTCAAAAGGCTATTTCCAATATTATAATGTTGATGTAAACTTAGGAAAAAGTAAAGGAGACATTGAGCAAAATTTCGCTTGTGTTCAACACCACCATACGCTTGGTGTCACTGCTATCGAAAAGAGTTCAGGCAATAAAATAAACGCTGATGAAGCTGCCTTGGTTGACGATGCTTTCAAAGGATTGACTAAAGGGTATCAAGGGTCTCTTACAAAGAGATCTATAATCAGGCAAAGCAATTTCAAAGACTTAAAAGAGAATATTGCTAAATTAGAAGAAGAAAGAAAGGATCATCAAAATCTAAATTCTAAAACACTTTACCCCGGTCATGACTATTTGTATAATAGCGGTCATCATTGGGGAATGCATATTGATCTAAATGCATGTATTGGTTGTGGATCCTGCGCAGTTGCTTGCATGGCTGAAAACAACGTTCCCGTCGTGGGAAAACGCGAAGTTTCAAGGCATCATGAAATGACTTGGTTGCGAATAGATCGATATTACTATGGTGATGTAGAGAATCCAAATGTGGTATATCAACCAATGATGTGTCAACATTGCAATAATGCACCATGTGAGAATGTCTGTCCTGTGAATGCCACTAACCATTCGTCTGACGGATTAAATCAAATGGCTTATAACCGTTGTGTAGGAACCAGATATTGTGCAAACAATTGTCCTTACAAGGTTAGAAGGTTTAATTGGTTTGATTTTACCGCTGCAGATTTGTTCCCTTTAAATCAACACAGTATCGCAGGAGAAGGTAAAAAACCTTACTACGCTGAGAATTTAGTTAGAATGGTATTGAATCCTGATGTTACAGTCAGATCAAGAGGAGTCATTGAAAAATGCTCATTTTGCATCCAACGAATTCAGGAGGGAAAACTCAATGCGAAGAAAGAAGGAAGAACTCTTTTAGATAATGATGTCAAAACTGCTTGTCAAACAGCATGTCCTACCGGAGCTATTACATTTGGAGACATGAATAATCCTGAAGGAAAACTATCCAAAAAACTTGAAAATCCGCTTAATTATATTGTGTTGGAAGAGATCAACGTGAAATCTGTGGTAAACTATACCATGAAAGTGACTAACAGAGATGAAAATCTTGATGTTTAAAATTTAAAATTAAGAAAAATGGCAGGAGGATATATTGCGCCGGTAAGAAGACCCTTAGTCGAAGGGAACAAAACTTATCACCAAATAACGGAAGATCTATGTTCACCAACAGAACGAACCCCTAGCAAAGCTTGGGTTATTGCCTTTCTGATTTCGGTGACCGTTTTGGCGTATGGACTTTTTTGTATTGTTTGGACAATATGGATGGGTACCGGGACCTGGAATTTAAACAGGACCATTGGATGGGGTTATGACATTACGAACTTCGTTTGGTGGATTGGTATAGGTCATGCTGGGACCTTGATTTCTGCCATATTAATGCTATTTAGACAAAGATGGCGTACCGGTGTAAACCGTGCAGCTGAAGCGATGACGATCTTTGCAGTAATATGCGCGGCATTATTTCCAGTTATTCACGTGGGTAGGGTATGGGTTGTGTTTTACTTTTTCCCTTACCCTAACACAAGAGGATCCTTATGGCCTAATTTTAACTCCCCTCTACTTTGGGACGTTTTTGCAATATCCACCTACTTTTCAGTTTCATTGTTGTTTTGGTATACCGGATTGGTTCCCGATTTCGCAACGGTCAGAAACAGAGCAACCGGATTTCGCAAAAAAGTGTACAATTTCCTGTCATTTGGCTGGACAGGATCAGCGAAGCACTGGCAAAGGTGGGAGTCCTTATCCCTAGTTTTGGCAGGACTTTCTACTCCTTTAGTACTTTCTGTGCACACCATTGTAAGTTTTGACTTCGCTACTTCTGTTATTCCGGGATGGCATACAACTATTTTTCCGCCATATTTTGTTGCTGGAGCTATTTTCTCTGGATTTGCAATGGTTCAAACGCTTATGGTTATTACTAGGAAAATTTTAAAATTAGAGGAATATATTACCCTTGAGCATATAGAATCCATGAATAAGGTAATTCTCGTTACCGGAACCATTGTTGGAGTAGCCTATTTAACAGAGTTGTTTATTGCATGGTATTCTGGATATGTTTATGAGCAATTTGCATTTTTTAACCGGGCAATGGGAGTATACTGGTGGTCTTATTTTGGGATGATGGCCTGCAATGTTATTTCCCCTCAGATATTTTGGGTCAAAAAATTCAGACGTTCAATCTTTGTCACCTTCTTCATGTCCATATTTGTAAACATCGGTATGTGGTTTGAAAGATTTGTAATTATAGCGACCACCTTAGCAAGAGATTATTTGCCATCCTCTTGGAGTTATTATACTCCTACGTGGGTAGAAATTGGCATATTCATAGGCACAATTGGTTTGTTTTTTACTTTTTATATGATTTTCACCAGAGTAGCCCCAGTTGTCGCTATTGCTGAAGTAAAACATATTTTAAAAGCAGGAGGGGATCAATACATTGGGGATAAAGCACACCATGGAACTTCGCATTCTTTGGAATCGACTAAACACCACGATCATTAATTTTAAAAAGTTCTGAACTTATTGATATGAGGCAATATAATAAAGAAGTAATCTACGGAATCTACAGCGATGAAGAAGATTTGCTAAGGGCTGTAAGAAACGCCAGAAGCAAACACCTGGAAATAATGGATGTCTATACTCCATTTCCAGTGCATGGTTTGGATCAAGCCATGGGCTTAAGTGAATCAAGGCTTCATCAGGCCGGATTTGTTTATGGTGCTTTAGGTACTTTGACTGCATTTCTGGGAATGAGTTGGATTTTTACCCGTGATTGGCCCATCATTTTTGGTGGCAAACCTTATTGGCCGGTACCTTCTTTTATACCCATTACTTTTGAGTTAACGGTATTGTTTGCAGCTTGGGGAATGACTATTACATTTTACACAATTTGTGGTCTTTGGCCGGGTGTAAGTAATCCTCAATTGGATTTAAGAACAACTGATGATAAATTTTGCCTCGCCTTTGATTGCGCAGATGTTTCTGAAGGAGAGGCCAAGTCATTTTTTAATGAGACAGGTGCAGATGAAGTAAACAGCAAAATGATTTAAGATGAAGAAATTACTATACCTCAGTATATCTATAATAGTTACTCTGTTTGTTTATTCTTGTTCACCTGCCGAAGGAAACAAATCAGGGCATGAATACATGCCTGATATGGCGCATTCTGTTGCTTATGAAGCAAATGTTGATAACTATTATTATTATCACACTTGGGATTCAAAAGAAACTTACCACAATTACAGTAAGCCAAAAGAACCAGTTGCGGGAACTATAGCAAGAGGTTACAGTGGCTATGGCAATACTGATTCAAGTTCAATGTCAGAGTTCAAATCAACGATGAAGGGCACTATGACTAATAATGCCATTAGTACGCCTAAAAACGGACATGTCAATTACTATTACATGGATACTCCAGAGGACAGAATAAGAGCAGGTAAAGAAATTACGAATAATCCTTTTAATATTACAAAATCTGGATTAGAAAAGGGTAAATTGAATTATGATATCTATTGTGGTATTTGCCATGGGGCTAAAGGTGATGGTGCAGGTTACTTAGTTAGAGATGATGGCGGAGTATATCCGGCCCAACCCGCGAATTTTCTCAAAGATGAATTTATTGCTTCTAGTGAGGGTAGGTTTTATCATGCCATAATGTTTGGTTTAAATGTTATGGGAGGATATTCTGATAAACTTTCTTACGAAGAGCGATGGGATGTTATCCATTATATCAGATCTCTCCAAGCTGCATCAAAAAATTTGAAATATTCGGAATCAGAAAATTCGTTTACAGGATCTCAGGCAATTGCAGATGCCAAAAAGGCCTCTGCTGCTGTTGCTAACACAGCTTCAACTGCACCTGCTCCAAAAAAATAATTGAAGTACTTTCAAAGAAAAACAAGAGAAAAAATGAGCTCAATTCAATTACCATCAAAAGATAAAACCATACTTGGTATTTTGGGAGCAATAGGAGTGATATCTCTTATTGTTATTTTTCTGAATGATGATGAATTTCATACCAGGCTTTGGACTAATTTACTTCATAATGGGGTGTTTTTTACACTCATTTCCTTGATGGCCATATTTTTTATTTGTATTTCTGTTACTGCTTATGCAGGCTGGAATGTTGTTTTTAGAAGAGTTTGGGACGGAATGTCTCAATTTCTTATCATTGGATTAGTATTGATGGGCGTAATTGCTTTGGGTGTTTATTTTGGATGGCACCATTTGTATCATTGGGCCGACCCTGAAACAGCAGCAAATGATGAAATAATAAAAGGTAAATCAGGATTTCTTAATAAAAACTTTTACACTTTTGTTGGACTCGGTATACTTGCCACCTGGTTGTTCTTTGCTCGAAAAATGCGAGGTTTGACCATTGCAGAAGATGATCACGGAGATAACAAATGGGAGCATTATAAGTCCATGAAATTTTACGCTGCATTATTTCTTCCTATAGCGGGATTTTCAAGTGCGGCAGCCATTTGGTTATGGTTAATGTCTGTCGACCCACACTGGTATAGTACAATGTTTGCATGGTACACTGGCGCAAGTTGCTTTGTGAGCATGATTGCTTTAACCATCTTATTGTTGATTTATCTTAAAAGTAGGGGGTACTACCACAATGTGAATTCAGAGCATTTCCATGATTTAGGAAAATTCCTTTTTGCATTTTCTGTTTTTTGGACTTATTTATGGTTTTCCCAATACATGCTCATTTGGTATGGAAATATTGGAGAAGAGACAGTTTACTTCCAAACAAGGATCCAGGAATATCCGGTTCTGTTTTACGGTAATTTGATAATGAATTTCGTTTTACCTTTTTTAATTTTAATCCGTAACGATACTAAACGCAAGTATGGCACACTAATTTTAGTAGCTATTATTGTGTTTTTTGGACACTGGATTGACCTTTTCCAAATGGTTAAACCAGGTGTACTTCATACAGCACATGAATTGGCTGGCCATGCAGCAAATGCTGCCGTTGATCATTCAGCTCAGAATGCAGCCCATGGAGGACATGAAGTGTCAGGTTTTAAGGCAGGTGATACCTTACCCGGTTTACCTGAATTAGGTTTGATGTTGGGATTTTTGGCTTTGTTTTTTGCTACTACTTTACATTTTCTATCTAAAGCAGCCTTAACGCCAAAAAAGGACCCATTTTTACAAGAGAGTTTACATCATCACGTATAATTGAAAAACACGAAAAATGACGAGTTTAATCATAATTTTATCTGTTATACTCCTTGCGGTGGTTTTGGTGCAATTGGCCAAAATAAATGAAATTAGTGACCAGTTAAAAGGGGAGGAGGCTGTAAAAGTCAGTGAGGCAAATACTCATGCAAAATGGCTTTTGGCCTTTTGTGTGCTTCTCTTTGGTGCTTTCATCTGGGGCTCTTTGCATTATGCAAATGTAATGCTCGGTTATGGGCCGCATACTGCTGCATCTCAACATGGGTCAAAGATTGACTCAATGTTTAACGTTACTGCTTTTTTTACAATCATAGTTTTTATTATTTGCCATATAGCATTGTTTTGGTTTGCCTATAAATTCAGATATTCTCCAGGAAGGAAAACTTTATTCTTACCTCATGACAACCGTCTTGAAATGATTTGGACGGCAATACCGGCTTTTGTAATGGTTATTTTGGTAGTCAAAGGATTGGTCGCCTGGAATGAAATCATGGCCGATATTTCTGAGGGAGAAGACTATATTGAAATAGAAGCTACAGCATGGCAATTTGCATGGAACCTTCGCTACCCTGGGCAAGATGGAAAATTGGGAGTAAAGGACTTTAGATTAATTAAAGCGGGTAAGAATGATTTAGGTCAGGATTGGCATGATGAAAGGAATTTAGATGATTTCAATTCTGATGAACTGGTTTTACCTAAAGGTAAAAAGGTTAGAGTTAGAATAATTGGTCGTGATGTTTTGCATAATTTCTATTTACCTCATTTTAGAGTAAAAATGGATGCTGTACCCGGGATACCAACCTATTTTATTTTTACGCCAATAAAAACCACAGAAGAATACCGTCAGGAACTTAGAAAATATCCGGAGTATAATGTTCCGTCTGACCCAACGGATCCTAACAGCCCACCAAAATGGAAAACCTTTAATTATGAACTTGCTTGTGCAGAATTATGCGGTAAAGGTCATTACAGCATGAGAAGATTGGTTAAGGTTGTATCTCCTGAGGAATTTGAAAAATGGAATTCTGCTCAGAAATCTTTCTATTTAAGTAGTGTACGAAATACGGATGAAGATCCTTTCAAAGGCAAACCTATAGGAATTGAGCTTCAGATGAAAGCCAAAGAATTTGAGTCTGCCTTAACCAAAGCTTTGGATACTTCTAATACTAATCAAGCAGATAGATTATTGCGGTTGGACAATATTTATTTTGCAACTGGTTCTGCGGAATTGACTGGTGATTCTGAACCTGCTCTTAAAGTTATGGAAGATGCTTTTAATAAATATCCAAAACTAAAAGTTGAAATTAGTGGGCATACAGATAATGTCGGTGATGCAGGTACTAATCTTGAATTATCTAAAAAAAGAGCAGAGTCTGTTAGAAATTATTTAGTTGGAAAACAAATTGAATCTTCAAGAATAACTGTAACAGGTTTTGGAATGAATAAACCGGTTGAAAGTAACGATACCGAAGAAGGAAGATATAAGAACAGGAGAATTGAATTTAAAATTTTATCATTTTAAAAATAAAATAAAGGATTATGTCAGGTAGTCACCATAATGGTAAAGAAACCGATGTTTTAATTGAAACACAAGGTTACGACGACCATTTCCATGAACATCACGAAGGAGATAAATACCAATTCAGTTTTATCTCTAAGTATATATTTAGCATGGATCACAAAATCATCGCTAGACAATTCTTGATAACTGGAATGTTTTGGGCGGTCGTTGGCGCTGCCATGTCCATAATTTTTCGTCTACAGTTGGGGTTTCCTGACGCAAGCCTTGCATGGTTAAAACCTATTCTGGGACAATGGATAACCATAAATGAAGCTGGAGTTGGTACTTTGGAGTCAGAGTTCTATTATGCCTTGGTTACAATGCATGGTACAATAATTGTATTTTTTGTCTTAACAGCGGGTTTGAGTGGTACTTTCAGTAACTTATTAATTCCTTTGCAAATCGGCGCTCGAGATATGGCATCTCCTTTTCTTAATATGCTGTCGTATTGGTTTTTCTTTCTTTCCGGAGCTGTTTTATTGTATTCATTGTTTCTTAGCACGGGGCCTTTTTCAGGTGGATGGACGGCTTACCCTCCTTTAAGTGCATTGCCTCAAGCTTCTATTGGTTCAGGTGCTGGTATGACACTTTGGTTAGTTTCATTGGCCTTGTTTGTAGTTTCTGTGCTTCTTGGGGGAATGAATTACATCACAACAGTTTTGAATTTACGAACAAAAGGGATGAGCCTTTGGAGAATGCCATTAACCATCTGGGCATTTTTAGTTACAGCTATACTTGGACTTCTCTCTTTTCCTGTACTTTTCTCTGGATTCTTGCTGTTGATTTTTGATCGAAGCTTAGGAACAAGTTTCTACATTTCTGATATTTTTATTAATGGTGCTGCCTTGGATAGAATAGGGGGTAGTCCCATTTTGTACCAACATATTTTTTGGTTTCTAGGCCATCCGGAAGTTTACATTATTATACTTCCTGCGATGGGTATAGTTTCAGAAGTTATGTCCGTACATGCACGGAAACCCATTTTTGGGTATCGGGCGATGGTATATTCTATACTGGCGATTGCATTTCTTTCATTTATTGTTTGGGCACATCATATGTTTATGTCTGGTGTTAACCCTTTTATTTCTAATTTCTTTGTTGTCTTCACTTTAATTATAGCAGTTCCTTCTGCAGTAAAAGTTTTTAACTGGATAAGTACTTTGTATGGGGGAAATATTCGGTTAAATACGCCTATGTTATTTTGTATTGGTTTTGTTTCCATGTTTATCTCCGGCGGTTTAACTGGAATATTTCTAGGAAACTCTGCAATTGACATTCAGCAGCATGATACATACTTTGTAGTCGCGCATTTTCATATAGTCATGGGTGTTGCCGCATTTTATGGAATGTTCGCAGGTGTTTACAATTGGTTTCCAAAAATGTTTGGAAGGTTTATGAATGAGACATTAGGAAAAGTTCATTTTTGGATAACTACAGTAGGAGCGTATGCGGTCTTTGGCCCAATGCACTTTATAGGAATGGCTGGGGTACCTAGAAGATATTACAGGTTTGATAGTTTTGAAGCATTCTCCGGTTTTGATGACATGAATAAATTTATCACCATAGCCGCTATAATTACTTTTTTTGCACAGATTATGTTTGTAGTTAATTTCTTTTGGAGCATGTATAAAGGGAAGAAAGTTGAATCTCAAAATCCATGGGGATCGAATTCACTTGAATGGACTACACCAATCGAAGCTGGCCATGGTAATTGGCCTGGTAAAATACCAACTGTTCAAAGATGGGCATATGATTATGGTAAAGATGGTATTGAATTTACACAACAACATATTCCTCTTCGGGAAGGAGAAGAACAAAGTAGTCATTAATTTAAATTAATTTTTCAATCCATTGAGATCTTTTCAAACATATACCCTCCAATTGAAGCATGTATTTGCGGATCTTGGCTTACTGGTTAAATTTAAGCTTAGCCTAATGGTTGTGTTTTCAAGTTTGGCTGGTTACATCATATTTGCTCGGGAGCAATTCGATTGGTTAAATTTTATCTTATTGGGTTTGGGAGGAATGTTCATAACTTTTTCAGCCAATGCTATCAATCAGGTTTTAGAAAGAGATTTTGATAAATTGATGATTCGTACAATGAACCGACCGCTAGCAGATGGTAGAATGACTATTTCATTTGCGGTTTTATTAGCTGGTTTATTTGCCACATCTGGCGCTTTGTTTTTATTTGTTATTAATTCTCTGGCAGCTACGCTAGGTATGCTTTCATTGGTTTTGTACGCGTTTGTATATACACCTTTAAAACGTTATTCAACCTTAGCTGTTCCGGTAGGGGCTATTCCAGGTGCATTACCGGCATTGATCGCCGGTGTGGCCGCACAGAATGGGTTAACTAATGAGGCTTTATGTTTGTTTGGAATTCAATATTTATGGCAATTTCCGCATTTTTGGTCAATAGCCTGGTTAGGGCATAAAGACTACACTCAAGCTGGTTTTAAATTGATAAAAGATAATAATGGATCACCTGATCCTGCTTTTGGGCTATATTCTGCTTTCTATGCACTGCTTAGCATTTTATTCTTATTGCCTGCTTTATACAACAGTACTTTAAGTATTTCCTATTTTCTTATTCTGGTCATTACCATTTTTATTTATTCATTTTTTGGTTTTCAGCTCTTCAAAAAAAATGATCGCAATTCAGCACGACAATTGATGTTTGTTTCCATAATTTATTTACCAGTTGTATTAATTGTGTTTATTCTTAACAATTATATGAGTTAACATGCCAATAATACAAATGATCGAGAAAGAATTGCCACCAAACAGAGCTCAGGCGCTCAGATTCGGTTTGTGGATTGCTATGGCATCAATATGTATGTTGTTTGGGGCTTTTACAAGTGCTTATTTGGTAAGAAAACCTGTTGGGAACTGGTACGAATTTAAACTGCCTGAACTATTCTTTTACAGTACCATTGCAATTGTTTTTTCCTCTATATTTCTTGAAATGGCCTACAGGTCATACAAAAAAAATGTAGTAACAGGTTTCAAGAGAAATTTATCCATTGGATTTCTCCTTGGTATAATTTTTATTGTATTGCAGGTTTTAGCTTGGAAAGCAATGGTTGGGCAAGGGCTCTTTATTGATCTCAATGTGTCGGTTTCCTTTTTATATGTTATATCAGGAATTCATGCATTGCATGTGATTGGAGGATTAGCTGCTTTTCTCATCAGTGTTTTAATACATTTTACTCGTCCATTTGCACCGGACTCTATGAAGATTCTTAAGTTGGATTTATTAAGGCAATACTGGCATTTTGTCGGTATACTTTGGATATATTTATTGGTATTTTTAATCTTACAATAACAAGGAATTCTAATTAAATGGCTACAGATCATTCAATAGACGCGCACACTGCTTCATCCGGTTCAACCTGGTCAGGAGCTAATGAACCTTTTAAAGCCAGCTATGGAAAATTAATGATGTGGTACTTTTTGCTGTCAGATGCCTTTACTTTTTCTGCATTTCTGATTGCTTATGGTACATTACGATTTAGTATGCCCACATGGCCTGTACCGGATTTTGTATTTTCATCTCTTCCAGGTGGAATACATCACATGCCGCTGGTATTTGTAACCATCATGACTTTTGTTTTGATTGTCAGTTCCGTTACGATGGTAAGGGCGGTACAAGAAGGACATAGAGAGAATAGAAAAGGGGTAGTTTTCTGGATGTTCCTAACCATTTTAGGGGGTCTTACTTTTCTGGGTTGTCAGGCTTGGGAATGGACCACTTTAATCAAAGGTGAAAATATGTCTGTAAAGCAAAATCCATTTGGCACACACACCGAAAATGGTACTTACCTGGAGGGCGATGGACACGACATTAAAGAAGGTGATAGTTTTAAAAAAGGACAGTCCTATTTGATCCATTCACATGATGGTCATTTTAAGCCACTAAAGTTTAAAACTGAGTCTGGTGAGATAAAGGAGCAAACCCTTGGACCTAAAGCTTTTGGAGCGTTGTTTTTTTGTATTACTGGATTTCATGGATTTCACGTTTTCAGTGGAGTTGTATTCTTATTGATTATTATGCTTAATGTAGCAAGTGGACTTTACGCAAAAAGAAATAATGGATACGAAATGGTTGAAAAAATAGGACTTTACTGGCATTTTGTAGACCTTGTTTGGGTATTTGTATTTTTAGTATTTTATTTACTCTAATTATCGGGTTATTATCATGGGACATTTAAGTTACGAGGAAGGAAAAAAAGTTGTTTTTAAAGGTTTAATACTGTTAGGTGTAATTACGCTTATTGAGGTATTCATTGCCTTAATCGGAAAGGGTTATGTTATACATGGATTTCATCTACCCGTGTGGTTAATGTATTTATTAATGATTGGATTTAGTCTATATAAAGCTTATTTCATAGTCTATGAATTTATGCACATGAGATATGAGGTACCTGGATTAGTCCGAAGTGTTTTATTACCAACAATGCTATTAATTTGGGCAATGATTGCTTTCTTTTCAGAAGGAACCACTTGGTTAAATTGGCGTGCAAAAACAAATGACAGGCCAATTACAAGCTTACAATCCAATATACAACACTCACATAGTGATGAATCTAAGGGGGATGAACATAATGCAAATCATCCGTCAATGGAATCAAAAGCTAATGTAGATACAACTAAGCACGATACTACTGCACCTTCTTTACCGGAAAGTCATTAGTTACTGGCAATGCCCCGCTGGTTTAAGATTCTTCTGGTTCTGGTCATTCTTGTCGGGATGCCTTTATTTGCTTGGTATTTTCTAAATAAAGGGACCCAAATGAGAAAGGAAGCAATGGCCTTGCTTCTGCCAAAAGAAACTATATCCAGTTTTCAAAGTGTTACCGACACTGATAAAGTTTATTACTCAGATTCGTTATTTGGAAAACGTTGGTTGATTGCCATTTTAGGTGCCGATGAGACCAGAGAGAAAAGTGCAGAGATTATTGAGAGTCTTTATAAGCAAACATCAATAGATTTTGAATTGAATGTTTTTACTATATCGGGTTTATTTTTTGGCGAAAAAATGTCTGAAATAAGTCAAAAACTCCATTGGCCATCATCTAATAAAAATTGGGTAAACACATTTATGGCGCAAGACCATGTTTATCCCTTTGCGAACAGTATCTTTATTATTCCCGAAAAGTACCAAAATAAACCGTGTGTCGTACTTTTAGATGAGAACAGTAAAGTAAGGAATTATTACAACCTGACGGTTGAATCAGATGTTAGATCTTTAGTAAGGCATTTACCTGTTTTTCTAAGTTTAAAAAATTAATTTTGAATAATCAGAAACAAATAAGAACCCTCAATTTTGGAGCATCTATTTTGAGTGTTTGTGTGTTGTTGGTAGTAGTTCTCATGAGGAGGATTCATCTTGAAACTTCGTTCGATTTTGGTTTTCTTCCACCACTTTATTCATCTCTAAATGTTTTTAGTGCCATATTATTGATCATTGCTTATTGGCACATTAAAAATAAAAGGATTGTCCAGCATCAAAAAATAATGACGTCAGCAATGTTGACTTCGTTTATTTTCCTTTTATGCTATGTTCTATACCACATTACTACACCAGAAACAATGTATTGCAAAGAGGGAGTAATTAGGTATGTTTATTTTTTTTTATTAATTAGCCATGTCATACTAGCTGCCATCAGTTTCCCATTTGTTTTATTTACCTTTGTAAGAGGGTATACAAGGCAAGATGAGGCCCATAAAAAAATGGCTCGTTGGATTTTTCCCATTTGGTTGTATGTATGTATAACGGGCCCGCTTTGTTATCTTATGTTATATCCTTGTTACAAATGAAATGTAATTTAATATGACTAAAGGCATAGTTTTCCTGGTTCTATTTATACTGATTGTAAGTCATCCTGTAATCAGCCAATGCCCAATGTGTAAAATGGCAGCCGAAAGTAATCTTAAAAGTGGAGGAGCCGCTGGGCAAGGCTTAAATACTGGAATTCTCTATTTATTAGGGTTACCATATTTGATAGTTGGCACCATGATTTATTTGTATAGAAAGAACCGGAAAGTATCAAAGATTTAACTATCCTGGTCAATCACATCGTGTTCTTCAAATACTTTCTTAAAGCTTAAATAGTTGACTACTAAATTTTAATTCTTTTTCGGATTCCCTAAATTAAGTTGTTAGTCTGAGCCTTAGACCTATAGAGAGGATTAGCTTTTAAAAAACGACTTTAATGATCTTTGATCATCTTATAATTTTCCTGAAAAGTTCTGAAAGGGGTATTTTTATTATAGTTTCCTCCAAAGTAATTACTGATCATTTCGAAGGTTGGGGCATCCAGGTAACCAGCTAAAGGCTGTATAGTGTTTAAATTTTCATCCATAAAAACAATTGTTGGATACGATAATTGGCCCTGAGTTATCTCAGCTGCCAATTCATGATAACCACGACTTCCTTTTGAAACATATTTAAAAACTCTATCCTTAAAATTTATGTCTTCCCGTTGTTCCGCATTAAACTTAACAGCGTAATAATTCTTGTTTATTGCTTTAACAACATTCGGGTCCCTAAAAGTAGTAGACTCCATTCGTTTACACCAGGTGCACCAATTGGTATAGACATCTACAACAACTTTTTTCTTCTGACTTTTCATTTGGATTTCCATTTGTTCCCAGGTAATCCAGTTAATTTGACTGGATTGACCATATAAGAGGGTGGCCATTCCCAGGAAAAAGAATATCGTCATTAATCCAGATCCTAATATTTTGATTCCAAGACAATTCATGTGGTCATAGACTTTTAAATCAAACTACAAATTAACAATGATAATAGTATTTGTTCAAGTCAAGAGGGGTAGGAAAAGCCTATTTTAAATTATATTTAACTTAAACAGCATTATTATTGGTTAAAATACATATGGAATCATTTTTTAATGTAAATTTTGAATTACAATACCCCTTTACGACTGGAGCAGCTAAACCTTCTTTAAGTTCAAGAATTGAATTTGTAATTATCCTTGCTTCATCCCAAAGATTTGCATCTATTAGGCTTTTATGAACTAGGCTGCCTCCCTCGACCAGTAAAGTTCCGATATTTTCTTTAAGAAATAATTCCGTCATAGACTTTTCAATAGGGATGGTTGAGTCAAGAATAATAGGAGATGGGGGATTAGAAGAAATTTTATAATTGGATAAATTGTAGTTTTTCATTTGACCAATAACTATTTTTTTAGGATTTTTTCCGATCCATAAACGATTGTTTAGACTTGGGTTGTCTACCTCCAAAGTGCGTCTCCCAATTAAGATAGCATCCGATTCATACCTCCATTTATGAACTAATATATCGGTATATTTATTTGAGATCTTAGTTCCTCCTGCCAAATCAGCAACAAAACCATCTAGACTTTGGGCCCATTTTAAAATTATGTATGGCCGTTTTTTTACTATATTTTGACAAAAAGATCGGTTGACAGCTTCCCATTTTTGTTGGGCTATGGGGCCTTCAACTTTAATACCGGCATTTGCCAAAATTTGGATACTTTTTCCAGACATTATTGGATTTGGGTCCAACGCTGCAATTACCACGTGTGGTATGCCAGAATGAAGGATGAGATCCGTGCATGGTTTAGTTTTACCATGGTGATTACAGGGTTCCAGGCTGACATATAACGTTGATTCCTTTAAGAGGGGTTTGTATTTAGATGGTAAATTATGTATGGCATCT